>Ga0256847_1000564_pt1 | contig 22619 bp, 20 predicted proteins | sample TeddybearmetaG_FD_189099 | JGI IMG/M metagenome (GOLD analysis project Ga0256847, IMG submission 189099) | Hydrothermal vent microbial communities from East Pacific Rise, Pacific Ocean - Teddybear | ecosystem: Environmental > Aquatic > Marine > Hydrothermal vents | place: Pacific Ocean: East... | reverse complement strand
ATTTTCATCGATGCCCGTGCCGCTTTGATTACTGATTTAGGATCAGATTTTTGTTTTTCCAGCCATTGTTCCATGGTCCAGCCCAGGGGTAGATAACCGTGTAAGGGGTCATGGGCTGAAGTCTGGTCTGTGACCAGATCCGGCATGATTTTGCGCTGTATCATTTCTGGATATATTTTGGCAGCATTACCCAAAAGCCCAACAGAAATGGCGTCACCGGCTTCACAGGCACCATTTATTATCTGTAAAGCTTCATCCAGTGAGTAAGCGATTTCATCGACATATCGGGTTCGCTTACGAAATTTAATACGGTCAAGATCGCATTCCACCGCCAGGCAACAGGCGCCAGCCATTACAGCGGCCAGCGGTTGCGCACCTCCCATTCCGCCCAGACCTGAAGTGAGTATCCATTTACCTTTTAAATTTCCATCAAAATGTTGACGACCGGCTTCGACGAAGGTTTCATAGGTGCCCTGAACGATGCCTTGCGAACCGATGTAAATCCAGGAGCCCGCAGTCATCTGACCAAACATGGCGAGACCTTTTTTATCCAGTTCATTGAAATGATCCCAGTTCGCCCAGTAAGGCACCAGATTGGAATTGGCGATCAAAACACGTGGTGCATCGGCATGGGTTTTAAATACACCTACTGCCTTGCCAGATTGCACCATCAGGGTTTCATCTGATTCGAGTCGTTTCAGCGTAGCGACTATAATGTCGAAATCTCTCCAGGTGCGTGCCGCTCTTCCATTGCCACCATAAACCACTAACTCGTGCGGGTTTTCAGCGACATCCGGATGCAGGTTATTCATGATCATGCGCATAGGTGCTTCGGTGAGCCAGCTTTTAGCGGTAATTTCGCTGCCAGTAGGTGCAAACACATCGCGTGAATCGTAACGAGAGTCAGTCATGTGAATATCTCTTCGGTAGGTGATGAATCAGGTAAAGGGCGATCAGTTAATTGGTACGCCGTATGTTCCAGGTTGTTGAGAATGCTACTCAAAATCTGTCGTAGCTTTTCGGCCTTCTCTGACAGATACAACCAGGGTTCTACTTCTTGCATATATGCCGACTGCGCCAATTCAATTTGAATTGCGTGAATGTTGGAAATCTGATTTGCATAGTGTCGAGTTGTCCATCCACCCTTGAAGCGGCCATTTAATACAGTGTTATAGTTTTCTGCATTTTTACAGGTTTCAATCACAGACTTTTCAATTTGTGAGTCACAGCTTTTGCCGTCATTGGTGCCAATATTAAAGTCTGGCAGGATCCCATTGAATAGAAAGGGCAAGATCGAACGGATTGAATGACAATCACACAACACGACTATTCCATGCTGCTGATGCACTCGTTCGATCTCATTAGTAAGCGCTTCATGATATGGCTGGTGATATTTCTTACGACGATGTTCTATTTCTTCCGTGTTGGGCTCACAGCCTGAGCGATAAATCGATTGGCCATCAAAATCGGTAACAGGACAAAGCCCGGTAGTGTTTTGGCCCGGATACAGGCTTTCATCCGCAGGGCCACGATTAGCATCAATCACATAACGATGGAATGTGGCTCGTACTAGCGTAGCTTGCGGCAAAAGATCTGCATAAAGCTGATGCACATGCCAGTCCGTATCAGCGAGGGTCTGTCCTGTTGTATTGAGTTTTTGCAGAATCTCATGCGGGACTTCTACACCTGTATGCGGCATAGAGAGAATGACGGGACTGTTGCCCTGTATGACTTTAACCGGCATCTGGCGAAACCTCCAATGTCACTATGCCATTTACCTGTGAGCTATCCATGAGTACGCCAGATGAAAGCAATTCAGCAGCGTGTTCAAGTTCGGTAGAGAGATAGCGATCATTTTCCAGTGTGGGAATTTCTCGCCTGACAGCTTCGATAACAGCTTGCAATGCCTGACTAGTTTTCAGGGGCGCGCGAAATTCGATGCCCTGCACCGCACACAACAATTCAATGCCAAGAATTTGCGACAGGTTTTTATTCATACGTTTTAAACGCCTGGCTGCATGCGCCGCCATCGAAACGTGATCTTCCTGATTGGCACTAGTTGGCGTTGAGTCGGTAGAACAGGGGTTTGCCAGGTGTTTGTTCTCGCTCATCAAAGCGGCTGAGGTCACTTCTGCCATCATAAACCCAGAATTCAGGCCGGCATTTGGCGTGAGGAATGCCGGTAAATCAAAACTCAAAGAAGGATCAACCATCAACGCAATTTGACGTTGGGTTATTGAACCGATTTCTGCAATCGCAATGGCAATTTGATCAGCGGCAATAGCGACGGGTTCAGCATGAAAATTGCCGCCGGATATAATGCTTCCAGTTGATTTCAAAACTAACGGATTGTCTGTTACCGCATTGGCTTCAATCTGTAATGTAACAGCAGCCTGTCGCAACACATCGACACAGGCACCAACGACCTGCGGCTGGCAGCGGATGCAGTATGGATCCTGAACACGTGTATCACCGGTGCGGTGACTATTACGGATTTCCGATCCATCTAACAGAGCTCGCATTGCAGCGGCAGTTTCAATTTGCCCCTGGTGACCCCGTAATTGATGAATCTCTGGTTGCAATGGAGCAGTCGATCCCATGATTGCATCGGTGGCCAGTGATCCAGTGAGAATCGCAGCTCTTGCATTTTCCCATGCTTCAAATAGTGCTGCCAATGCATAAGCTGTTGAAAACTGGGTGCCATTGATCATCGCCAGGCCTTCTTTGGCACCGAGTACCACGGGCTGGAGGCCAGCGGCTTTCAGAGCCTGCAAACCCGGTAAAACTATCCCCTGATATTCTGCTTCGCCTTCCCCGATCATCACTGCGGTAAAATGTGCCAGTGGCGCCAGATCGCCCGAGGCACCCACCGAACCCTGAGCTGGAACTCTGGGTATAACCTGCTTTTCGATCATCGCTTCAATCGCTTCGATGATACACCAACGCACGCCTGAGGCTCCGCGACCCAGTGATAGCAGCTTTAACGTCATCATTAAACGGATTACGCTGGTTTCTGTACTGTCTCCCACACCGCTGCAATGCGAAAGGATCAGATTGCGTTGTAAAGTCTCAGTATCTTTTGCATCTATTTTGATAGATGCCAACTTACCAAAACCAGTGTTAACGCCATAAACGGGGTCGCTGGCCGCTACTGCCTCTTGAATAAGAACAGCTGCTTCTTCGACGCCAGCACGCGCTGATCGGTCAAGTTGAACCACACAGGACTGTCGGTAAATAGCTTCTAATTGGGCCAAACTGGTCGATCCTGATTTGAGTGTAGCGATGTTCATCATCAATTCCCGAATACGCGTCGATAAAGTGGATTAAAACCAATGCGGTAACTAAGCTCCGCAGGATGCTCAGCATTCCAGATTGCCAGGTCGGCTCTCAAACCTGGCTTTATCATGCCACGGTCTGACAAGCCCAGTGCGCGAGCAGCTTGATAAGTCACACCTGCTAATGCCTCCTGAGGTGTCAAACGAAACAATGTGCAGGCCATGTTCATGGCCAATAATATCGAAGACAAAGGTGAAGAACCCGGATTGCAATCGGTTGCGACTGCCATTGGCAAAGAATGTTTGCGCATTTCATCTATTGGTGGCAGTTTTGTTTCGCGTAAACTATAACAGGCTCCGGGTAATAGTACCGCCACTGTTCCGGCTTCGACCATAGCTTTGATGCCTGCACTATCCAGATATTCCAGATGATCAGCTGATAAACCCGCATAGCTTGCTGCCAGTTTTGCAGCACCCATATTGGAAAGTTGTTCGGCGTGCAATTTGACCGGAAGACCGAGTTCCCGTGCTTTGATAAACAAGTTTTCAATTTGATCGGTATTAAATGCAATGGATTCACAAAACCCGTCTACAGCATCGACCAGTCCTGCTTCATTTGCTGCCTGTAATGCAGGCATACAAATGTCACTGAGATATAACTCCGGCTTCCCACTGTATTCAGGCGGAATTGTATGTGCGCCTAAAAAGCTGGTTCGAACTTGAACTTCGCGTAATTTAGGGATGCTCCTGGCGGCACGTAACATCTTTAATTCTGTTTCAATATCGAGGCCATAACCGGATTTGATTTCAATCGTAGTGACCCCTTCTGCGATCAACGAATCAACATGTCTTAAAGCATTGCTGACCAAATCATCTTCTGTTGCTTCACGCGTTGCCCGGACAGTTGACATAATGCCGCCACCAGCACGATTTAATTCTTGATAACTTGCACCCTGAAGGCGTTGTTCGAATTCTTTGGCGCGGTTACCGGCATAAACTAAATGGGTATGGCAATCGATCAATCCCGGAGTGACCAGACGACCTTCAAGATTAAGTGCTGGCCAATCTTTAAATTTATTAGCAGCATCATTTAAATCGCCACACCAGGCGATACGTCCATTTTCAACAGCAATGCCGCCATTAGTAATTAAGCCATATTCAGCAACACCTGATTGCAAGGTTGTGAGTGTCGCATTGCTGTAAAACGTCTTACTCATCGTTGAAAGGTCTTGAATAAATCGCGGTTAAGGATAATATGTATAAACATAATAATTTGTCAAGACGCAAAAACGACTTGAGAATGTTCAAGATGAGACATTCTGGTTCTGGAGAAAAGAGGATATATTGTCATGTCATTTATATTGGCGAAACAGGCACTCACTGCATCAGGATGGCAGGAAAATGTTCGCCTTGAAATAGCACCAAACGGGCGCATAAAATCTGTTGAAGCCAATGTTGATTTAAAGCTTGAACAAGGCAGTAATGCTAATGATGTAGTTGTTGGTATTCTACTGCCCTCTCCTGCCAATTTACATAGTCATTCATTTCAACGCGCTATGGCAGGGCTGGCTGAGCAAAGAAGCTCAAAATCAAACGACAGCTTTTGGACCTGGCGAGAGACCATGTATCGTCTGGTCGATCAACTCGACCCGCAGGATATCGAATCTATAGCCGCTTTTGTGCAGATGGAAATGTTGGAAGCCGGGTATTGTGCCGTGGCGGAATTTCATTATTGTCATCATCAGGCTGGTGGTAAGCCTTATGATAATATTGCCGAAACATCTGCCAGCATCATTTCAGCCGCCAGTGAAACAGGTATAGGTCTGAGATTGCTTCCAGTGCTGTATCAGCAAGGTGGTTGCGATGGTCGCAAATTAAATTCAAGTCAGCTTCGTTTTTACAATAACAACGACCAGTTTGAACGCCTGATCGAACAGGCCGGTTCCGCGATTTCGTCACTTGAAGATGACAGCCAGATTGCTATAGCTGCCCACTCCCTGCGCGCAGTTAGTCCAGAAAATCTTAAATTTGCTGCCAGTCTCCTACCACAGGCTCCGTTTCATTTACATATTGCCGAGCAACAGGCCGAAGTTGATGAAGTGGTCGCTATTTATGGTCAACGACCCGTGTTATGGCTGCTGAATAATTTCGCTGTGGATGAGCGTTGGTGTCTGGTACACGCCACCCAGGTAACGCCAGATGAAGTATCCTTACTAGCCAGCAGTCACAGCGTTGTCGGTCTCTGCCCGATCACTGAATCCAGTCTGGGCGATGGTATTTTTCCCGGTCGAAAATTTCTGGATGAAAATGGCGCTTTCGGCATTGGCTCGGATTCCAACATTCGGATTTCTCTGGCTGAAGAATTACGCACGCTGGAATATTCACAACGACTACAAGATCACAGACGCGTTATTTTAGCCTCACCAGAGTTTTCAACTGGCCGTGTTCTGTTTGAACAAGCCGCGATAGGAGGTGCCAGAGCGGCAGGTCGTAATAGCGGAGAGATCAGCGTAGGTAAACTGGCTGACCTGGTCGCACTGGACGCCGATGCGATAGATCTGATCGATAAACTGGGTGATGCGATTCTGGACAGTTTTATATTTACCGGGGATAACACTATGGTGACCGATGTCTGGTCAGCTGGGCGTCATGTGGTACAGCAGGGTCAACATATAAATCGTCACAAAATCATCAACCGTTATATTAAAACCTTAAAGCTTTTGAAGGAAAAGTTTTGAGTAAAAGCAAAGGTCATTCCTGGCAAAGCATTCAGCAGGAAATCATTCTCCGCATAACCAACCGGACCTGGCAACCGGGCGAACTTATTCCCGGCGAAGCAAAGCTTGCTAACGAATTTGGCTGTGCGCGGGCCACAGTAAACCGGGCCATGCGTCAATTAGCAGAATCCGGCCTGCTGGAACGACGACGTAAAGCTGGCACACGAGTCGCACTCAACCCGGTTCGTAAAGCAGTGCTACATATTCAAATTACCCGACAGGAAGTAGAAAAACGCGGGGGTGTCTACCGACACGCATTACTGGACAGACAGATCAAGACTGCACCCCCGTATATCACCAGCCGTTTACGCCTAGATCAAAATACCGAAATGTTACATTTACGCGAATTACATTTTTCAGACAACCATCCTTTTATCTATGAAGATCGATGGGTCAATCTTGATGTTGTGTCAGATATCGTCAAAGTTGATTTTGACAAGATCAGCAGCAATGAATGGTTGGTAAACAACGCGCCATTCAGCAACTGCGATATCGCATTATCAGCCGAAAACGCATCAAAAACAGAAGCCGAAATGCTCGCCACAACAGAAAATAAATCAATCTTCATCAATGATCGAATCACCTGGATAGGCGTCAGCCCGGTAACCTGTGTGCGCCTGGCTTATGCGCCGGGGTATCGAATGTTGTCGAGCTTTTAGACGGAAAAAATTTGACGATATTTAAACCTAAACTAATAGCTAAACTGCTGTCTGAACTGTAACTAGTTGAAATTAAATCTCGCAGCTTTACAACTTGTCGATTCTGGTATTTTATATCGAGTGGTATATGACTGGTATGAATTATATTTGAGCCTGTTTTAAGCATGTATATCTTGCATATGAGGAAAAATAGTCCAGATATAATAGAAATATATAGGGGATTTTTATTCCTGTTAAATACAATAGTTATAATCCTTAGTGAGCAATCTCATGCGTTTAGCAAAAATTCGGATCAAGAATTTTAGATGTTTCAAAGACCAAGAAGTTTTGTTCGATGACTACTCTTGCCTCGTGGGTGCAAACGGCTCTGGTAAATCGACGATACTGATGGCACTCAATGTATTTTTCCGAAATACGAGCGCCCCATCAGATGTCATAAATCTTCAAGACGAAGATTTTCACATGAAGGACACATCCAGCCCTATAGAGATTACCTGTGTATTTGTCGATCTTAATGATGATGCGAAGGATGATTTAAAAGCCTACGTAAGACAGAACGAGTTAGCTGTGACAGCTAAAGCCACTTGGGATACCACAACTTCACGTGCAGGAGTAAAGCAAGTAGGAATACGTAAGGTTATGCGCGATTTCGCACCATATTTTGAAGCTGTAGAGCAAAACGCAAAGTCTGGCGAACTCAAAACGATCTATATTTCAATTAGAAAAAGCTACGAGGATTTGCCTCCACCAGCAGCAATGACTGCAATGCAGAATGCATTGAGAGAATATGAGGAAGCAAACCCTTCTCTTTGTGAAGAAGTCGAAAGCGGTAGCCAGTTCTATGGTTGGAGTAAAGGAGCAAACCTACTTGGGAAGTATATTCAGTGGGTATATCTGCCCGCAGTTAAAGACCCATCTGATGAGCAAGATGAACAAAAAAACACTGCCCTTGGAAGTTTGCTCCAGCGATCCATTAGATCAGAAGTAGATTTTACTGAGCCACTTGAGAAACTCCGTATAAGCGCCACTGAAGAATATCGCCAGCTTATTGATGCAAAAAACTCAGTATTGGATGATATTTCTGGAAGAATTGAGAATCAGTTACAAAGCTGGGCACACCCCGGTGCCCGAGTCGAACTCAACTGGCATTTTGACGACCAAAAATCGGTATCCGTAGCAGATCCTTTTGCTCGTGTTAAAGTTGGTGAAGGGGAATTTCTTGGCGAAATTGTTCGCGCAGGACACGGTCTTCAAAGATCATTTTTAGTTTCGATGCTTCAGGTGCTAGCTGATTTGGAGGAATCTGATAGACCCATATTGCTACTAGGGTTTGAAGAACCCGAACTATACCAGCACCCGCCGCAAGCGAAGCATTTAGCAACACTTCTAGAATCATTGTCGCTTTCAGACACACAGGTTATTGCAACTACACATAGCCCGTACTTTGTTAGCAGTAAAGGCTATGAAAATGTTCGTCTTGTGACTGCTGACCCAGAGACCTGTGTGAGTAGCATCCATCAGTTTACATACACCCAGCTATCCACTGACCTTGCCGGAGCTTTAGGGGATGCCCCACAGCAGCCAAGCGAACTGATGGCTTCAGTGCAACAAATTATGCAACCATCACAAACCGAGCTGTTCTTTTGTAAAGTGCCTGTCTTGGTCGAAGGCCCTGAAGACATTGCCTTTCTTAGCGTCTATATGCAAAAGGACGATCTCTGGAGTGAATTTCGAAAGCTGGGTTGCCATTTTATACCTTGTCTAGGTAAAACAAACATGAGTCGTCCTTTAGCTATTGCCAAGGGGCTTGGAATGCGACCTTTTGTTGTATTTGATGGCGATTGCGATAAAGCTTCAGGAAAGGCGGGTTGTCAGCAACAACGGGATAACGGCTGCATACTAAATTTAGTAGGATCTGATGCGGATCCCATACAAGATGAGAATTTATTTTCAGATAATTTTGTCATGTGGAGAACCAGGATACTAGACGAGGTTAGGAGTCATGTTGGCGAGGATTTATGGGATAGAAAAGAACAGGAAGCAAGAGATAAGTATACGCTTCAATCTGGAGTAAAAAGAAAAAACCCAGTTTTAGTATCAGCTACCACAGAACTCCTTCTTGAGGAAAATATTGATATGTCACCACTTGAGAAAACAGTAAGCTCCCTAATAAAATTTGCAAATGGCGAATGAATGAAAGCGGGTTATAACAAGGCGCTCGTTCGGACGCAAACTACACTGCGCTTCGTTTGTGTCGCACAGCTTGGTCGTTAGCCGTCACTCAGGCAAAAGCAAAGGATAAAGAATCATGCATGAAATAAACTGCCCACACTGTAAGAAAGCATTCAAGATTGATGAAGCTGGATATGCCGACATTTTGAAACAGGTTCGTGATAGCGAATTTGACCAGCAGTTACATGATAGGCTTGAACTCGCCGAGAAAGAAAAGATAAATGCTGTAGAACTTGCCATGGAGCAAGCCGGAAACAAAATGCAGAAGGCAGCAGCAACCAAGGACGCTGAAATTCAAGAATTAAAAGCAAAATTAGATGCTGGTAAGGTTACGCAGAAACTTGCTGTAACTGAGGCTCTGAAAGCCGTGGAAAAAGAACGCGATGAACTAGCCAACGAACTGAAGCAAGCGATGTACGATAACGAAAGCGCCTCGAAATTAGCCCATGCTAATCACTCTAATAAACTCCAAGAAACCTCTGCCAAGAAGGATGCAGAGATTCAAGGGCTTAAGGCAAAGCTCAGTGCTAACGAAGACGCGCAGAAGCTCGCTGAGACGTCGCTAAAAGATCAGTACGAGACGCGGATAAACGATCGTGATCACGAGATTGAGCGCCTACGGGATATGAAAGCCCGTCTTTCAACCAAGATGGTTGGAGAAACTCTTGAGCAACACTGCGAAACAGAGTTTAACCGTATTCGAGCAACTGCTTTCCCCAAAGCATACTTTGAAAAAGATAACGACGCACAAACTGGTAGCAAGGGCGACTACATCTTTCGTGACTCAGATGAGCAAGGTATAGAGAGCGTGTCGATTATGTTCGAGATGAAGAACGAGAATGACGAAACGGCAACTAAGAAGAAAAACGAGGATTTTTTTAAAGAACTCGACAAGGATCGTAATGAAAAGCAGTGTGAATACGCAGTACTCGTTTCTCTTCTTGAGCCTGATAGTGAGCTTTACAACTCAGGCATTGTTGATGTCTCCCATCGCTATCAAAAGATGTATGCCATCCGACCACAATTTTTTATTCCGATAATTACATTGTTACGCAATGCCGCTCAGAATTCACTGAAATACAAAGCTGAACTCGCTGTAGTTAAAGCACAGAATGTGGATATTACGAACTTTGAGAATGAACTTGATGAGTTTCGGTCAGGTTTCGCTCGGAACTACGAACTAGCATCCAAGAAATTTAAAACAGCCATTTCTGAAATCGATAAAACTATCGACCATCTTCAAAAAACGAAGGATGCTCTGCTCGGTTCTGAAAACAATCTTCGTCTTGCCAATAACAAAGCAGGCGACTTGACAGTAAAGAAACTAACTAAAAAGAATCCCACAATGGCAGCAAAGTTTGATGAACTCAAGAACGATAAAGCATCCGATTCGGTATGAATCGTGCCATACCTACTGATGAAAGTTACGGCTAACAAATCACTGAACCTGACCATTCAACACGCCGTTTCGCTTCACTATGTGTTGCCTGTCAGGTGAGTTCAACCGTTATACTTCTCAAAAAAAATACTATGAAATTTACATGGATTAATAGTTTTACTGATTCGCAAGAGAATGAGATATTAGCTCTGATGAAAAATGAGTGGTGGTGTAATAAAAGAAATCTGCCAGATGTCAGGAAAATGCTTGCAAACAGTAATATCACTATTGGAGCTGTAGAAAAAAAGTGAGATTCTGATAGCCTTCGCTAGAGTATTGACAGACTTCACTTACAGGGCGCTGATTTCTGACGTTATTGTAAAACCAGACTACCGAGGAAAGGGGCTAGGTAAAGGAATTATTGAGCGGATATTAAAGTTGCCTCCACTTAGCAACGTAACAAGCTTTGAACTGTATTGCCCTGAAAATATTTCAGGGTTCTATGAAAATATAGGTTTCAAAGAAGGAACGTCTAAATTGTTGTGTATCGAAACAGATAGCAAAGTATAACAACATAATCATATATTGTACTGTATAATGTACAAATTATTTGATTGGAGTAGTAAAATGCAAAGGCTAAAAATTGAGCAAGACATTCGTCCTATGTCAGAATTTAGAGCAGGAGTTTCAGCATTTTTTAAGCAAATAAAAGAAACTAAACGACCATTAGTAATTACGCAACATGGAAAGGGAGTTGGCGTATTATTAGGTGTTCAAGAATACGAAGAAATGCAGGAAACTATTGAGCTGCTTCAAGATGTTCAAAAATCTGTATCTCAAATAAATGAAGACCAAGGTGTAGAGCATGGTGAAGCTAGAAAAATGGCACTTAGTCGGCTAACTAATGGAGCTTGAGTGGTCTCCGTTAGCAATAGAAAGAGTTATTGAGCTGGCAGGGTACATTGCTTTAGATAAGCCTGATGTGGCAATAAAATGGGCTGAAAATATATTTGATTCGACAGAAAATTTGAAAAATTTTCCGAAGCTTGGTAGGGAGGTTCCAGAGATAAATAATGAAGATTATCGGGAATTGTTAGAAGGTAATTATCGCGTTATTTATTGGCTTGGTTCATCTAAAATATCAATTTTAACCGTATGCCATGGCCGGCAATTATTACCGGTTGATGAAGGTATCAGAAATGAATAAAAGGTATAACGAATAAGGTTAGATCGTGAGAGCGAAGCGATCCACGATCTGAACAAAACAAATGCACAAGGACATTTTAAAGCCACACCGCTATCGCTCTGTGTCTTTAAATATGCTCGGTTATTGGCGACATTATGAGGATTTCCTGGCTCCAACAAGGACAACATAAAAACTAAATTCGATCATAGAGACAAAAATCAAATGAACCCTAATATCTCCTCTGTTTTCGCCTCTTTAGTTTTGTTAGTTACAACGATTTCTCCAGGCACTAGTAATGCCAACGAAGTACATATAGACGCTGGTGAAGTCAATTGGCAAGCACCTCCATCGAGTTATTCTGGTGCTGAGTTTTCCTCGGCTTTTCGATATAGAACGCTCATCGGTGCCCAGTTTGCCCCCGTACATGGGAAAGAGGTTCTTTTTGGAGAGGCGGAGTGGGCACCAGGCGCCATTTATGTTGGACACATTCATCCGGCGCCAGAAATATACTACGTAATTAGTGGTGAAGCTGAATGGACTGTTGATGGTAAAACTTTCAAAGCTACGGCCGGAACGGCGATCTATGCAAAGCCTAATGCTGTTCATCGTATTGTAAATATAGGTGACGGAATACTAAAAACTGTTTGGGTGTGGTGGGGGAAACCTGAAGTTCTCAATCAGTTTCCAAAACTAGCAGAGCCCATTGAAGAACAACCAGTAGGAACTAAATTTACCAAATAAACCAAAAGTCTTAACAGTATAATATTGGTTATTTATCTTGGTGGAAAATTTTGGATCAAAATCAATGCAAATGCACATGGATTAATGATTTTACTGATTCGCAAGAAAATGAAATATTAGCTCTGATGAAAAATGAGTGGTGGTGTAATAAAAGAACTCTGCCAGATATCAGGAAAATGCTTGCAAATAGGAATATCACTATTGGAGCTGTAGATGAAAGAGATATCCTGGTCGCCTTCGCTAGAGTATTGACTGACTTCACTTACAAGGCGCTTATTTTTGATGTTAGTGTAAAACCACGCGAATTCAGAAAGCAAGTGCATCGTTTATAATCCTTTTAAGAATCAAAGCGACGCAACGAATTAACAAAACATCAGAACAGGATTGAAATTTATATCAATTCACGGCAAAGTAAGGAACATAATAAGAACAATTCGAAAGTAAAATAATAGGTCGAATTAATTGGATTTATTACCTGCCCCTCCAGGCCTTTACTGATGGACAAATAACCAGCAAATGAAATTTTTGATATTCCTCGGAACGGTAAGAGATAGTACGCCACCAAAACCACCACGTCTTGGGTTGCGGGTGAGCAAGGCATGTTCGACTTGTTTTAAAAAAGTACATAACAATCATTCGATTGAGCTTGTGGATCCTTTGGATTATGAGCTCAGTGCTGTTTTTAAACCTCATTTCGCATATTCAAGAAGCACGGTACCAGTAGCATTACATGAGTTGGCCGAAAAGATTGAATCAGCTGACGGCTATATCATGATCAGTCCGGAATATAATCACTCAATGAGTCCGGCACTCTCGAACTTACTCAATCATTTTGGTAGCTCTCTATTTTCTTACAAGCCCAGTACGATAGTCACCTACTCTGCTGGTCAGTGGGCAGGAGTCCGAGCAGCAGTTTCAATGAGAACGTTTCTATCTGAACTGGGTTGCCTACCGGTCTCGGCAATGATTCATATCCCTAAAGCGCAGGAAGTTTTTAAAAAAGATGGTTCTACCCAGGACAATGTTGATGAAGATCAGTGGCTTGAATACTTCAAAAGGGCTTTCAATCAGATGGTGTGGTGGGCAGAAGCGGCGAACGCACAACGTGGAAGAATCGATCCACACAATCTGATAAAAGATTTCAATCGAGATCCCTCACAAAGAAATGCACCATAATTTCGGGGCAAAATTGATTCACAATTCTGCTAAACCAGATAAAACCTGCCCCATAGAGTTTTACTTACACGGTGGCCATCCAGATTGATAAGTTTAATTCCTGAAACCAATCGAAAAGAATTGTCCAGGCTGCTGAAAATTGCCGGACCGCTCGCACTTTATTACCTCACCGAAGTAGCAATGGGCGTGACCAACATGGTCATAGTTGGTCGTCTGGGCAGCGAAGAACTCGCCGCCGTTGGGTTGGCAGCAGGCATGCAAATTGAATTTATTCTTGTGTGTTTTGGTATTTTATCAATGGTCAGTGTGCTCAGCTCACAGTCTCTCGGAGAAAATAATCATAAACAGGTAACTACTATTGTTTCACAGGGCTTCTGGGTGGCCGGCGTCCTGTCGTTGGTAGCCATAGTATTCGGATTAAATATACCTGCAATCTTTGAGTTGACTGGTCAAGACCCTGAAGTCATTCGCCTTGCTAGTGACTATGTCATCTGGATGGCATGGTTTTCTCCTTTTGCCCTGGGGTTTGTGGTGTTACGAAATTTTCTGGTAGTGATTTCTAAACCCCAGGTTGTACTTTATTTTACCATTCCTGCCCTTGGTTTAAATTTATTCATCAATTATGCCCTGGTACTTGGCAAATTTGGTCTGCCTGAATTGGGCGTAGCCGGCGCTGGTATTGGCACTACTCTAGTTAATTGTCTGATGTTTTTAGGTTTATTTAGTTATGTTAGTGTCAATACTGAATGTCGTCACTATCATTTGTTTCGGTCAATTCGGGATTTCGACTACAAGGTCTGCAAGATGATCGTCAGTCTTGGTGCGCCAGCTGGAATTAGCGTATTTCTGGAAGGCGGACTGTTTGTAGTAGTCGGCATTTTAATGGGTACTTTTGGCTCAGACTGGCTGGCTGCGAATGAAATCCTGTTTCATCTGATTTCCATAACATTTGTCATTGCAGTTGCCATTGGAGAGGCAGCATCAGTACGTATCGCCTTTAACGTCGGCGCCGCCAATCTGAAAATGGTGCAGTGGAACGCATTAGTAGCGGTTGTTCTTGGCGCTATAGTAATGCTTTTTTCAGCTTCAATACTATGGAATATTCCACACCTGATCATCGCCCTTTTTATTGATCTCGAACTGCCAGAGAACGCGCAAATGATCAACATAGCAGTTTCACTCACCGCAATTGCGGCAGTCTTCCAGTTTTTCGACGGGTTACAGGCGGTTTCTAGCTGGGCGTTACGAGGTTTGAAAGATACTTTGATACCTATGTGGATCGCTACTTGCGGCTATTGGCTTTGTGGACTCGGCGGTGGATACATGGCCGCATTTGTATTTAATTACGGAGCCGAAGGTATCTGGTGGGGCATGGCAGCTGGATTAACAGTGGCCGGTATTTTGTTATCAACGCGGTTATATTTGATGATGCGAACAGACCAGCTCGCCTCACGATTCAACAAAGAATTTTAAGATTGAGCAGCACTGAGTAAGGCGTCAAAATTTCGCCTGTTAGAGTATCTGGCTTAAGAATTCTTTAGTTCTGGGGTCTTTGGCATCATCAAAAAACGTTTTGGGCGCTCCATGCTCAACGATGATTCCTCGATCAGTGAAATATATATGGTTGGCGACTTCTCGGGCGAAACCCATCTCGTGGGTAACCAGGATGCAGGTCATGCCATCTTCCGCCAGATCCTGTATGGTGACTAACACTTCCTTGACCGTTTCTGGATCAAGTGCGGCGGTTACTTCGTCAAACAACATTACATCTGGGTTCATCGCGAGAGACCGAGCGATGGCCACGCGCTGTTGCTGACCGCCGGAAAGCTCGCCAGGATAACTATTCTCCTTGCCTTCAAGCCGTACCCTTTTGACCAGCTTTCGGGCGAGCTCCTCAACTTCTTCCTGCTCTTTCTTTAATACGTGAATTGGGGCCATCATAATGTTCTCAATCGCCGTTTTGTGAGGGAACAGGTTGTATTGTTGAAACACCATGCCAACTTTTTTGCGTAGTTCAAGTTTGTCCAGACCGGGGTCGTTAACCTCCTGGCCTTCGACCAGGATCGAGCCCTGCTGAATGTCATTCAAAGCGTTTACGCATCGAATAAGTGTCGACTTTCCGGAACCAGATGGGCCTATAATGCAGATGCATTCACCTTTCATAATATCCATGGAGACGCCTTTCAACACTTCCAGATCGCCAAAAGACTTGTGCACATCTTTAATTGAGACCATGGGTTGGTCGGGTGTCCAGCTACTGCCGCTATTGCTACCAATTTCTGACATGGGTGAACTCCTCAGGTTTTAACCGCAAACTGCTTTTCGAGTTTAATTGACCAGCGCGCGATTGGATAAGTGTAAACAAAATGGATGACCATCAGGAATGAATAGAATACCGGGATCATTTCCGGCCGGTCACCTTCAGCATTCAATGCCTGGGAAGTAAAGCTCACAGATTCCTCGACCCCCATAATCGAGCAGATTGGAGTTGACATGGCCAGTATGCAATACCAGTTAATCCAGGGTGGAACCATGCGCTTGACGCATTGTGGCAGAATGATCATCCACATGGTCTGGCGTCGTGTAAATGCGAGGCTCTCAGCTGATTCCCACTGACCCGAAGGTAAGGAAATGACGGCTCCACGCACCACTTCTGAGATATTGGCCATCACAGGCAGTGAAAATCCGATGACTGCTTTTACCCAGTCAGGTATCGGAATGACTACAAATCCGAGATCGATCTCAAATGGAAACAACAGCATAATGGTGAACAACAACACCAGCCATGGTGAATTGCGAAAAAACTGGGTGACGATCCACGATCCCTGGCGCACGGGTAATAACAACGACACCTGCATCAGGCCAAGGGCAGCACCAGCGACTGTACCGAGTATCATCGCAAAAAAGCTGATAATCAGATTGAGTGCAAAACCAGTTAGCTCTCCTTCTGGCCCCCATAGGATAAACGGCATCCATTTGAACAGCGCAGCCATGGGAGTGATCAATCCTTCCGGTGTAGCCGCCTGAGCTGTTGCAGCAGCCAGGATGAAAATCACCAACATCCAGACGAGATGTCTTGGTTGCATGTTGAGCCGATAAGTGCCTTCCCGGCGTTCAATAAATGCCGCTTTACGGGTCTGAGCTGCGACTGGTAATAGTACCGGTAAATCCGTTTGTTTCTCACCATCGACACGGGAGGTAGCGTTGGTGAACATTCCTTTAACGGTATTCATTAGCCGTACCCCGGAATTTTCATATTCTTTTCCCACTTGTGCATGCCGTAGACAAGTACGGCAACTAGACCGACGTAGAAGACAAACAACACAATCATCATCTCTGGCACATTGACATTGTCAGACCAAATCTGGTTGGATGTATACATCATTTCTGGTACGGCAATACCGTAGGCAAGCGTGGTTGTTTTCAGTAGGTTGACCAGGTTGTTGTTTAATGCCGGCAGGCAAACCCGGAATGCGAGCGGAAATATTATATGCATGTATGACTTGAGTCGTGTATATCCCAGCGCTTCTGCGGCCTCGCGGGTTGATTCCGGTACTGCCTCAATACCTGAGCGAAAAATTTCAGTATTGAATGCACCGGCGAAAAATCCCAGCGAAATAACAGCCCAACCGAAGTTGCCGATATAAGCCTCCTGGTAGCCACCGGCGTCATAAGTTGGAACCAGATTACCGAGCACAAAATAGAAAAATAGAATCTGTACAAACGGAGGCGTATTGCGAAAAAATTGAATGTATCCCGCTATCCCATAACGCACAATTTTTGATTTTGCACCTTGTGCCCAGGCACCGATAAAACCAACTACTAAACTGAATATCAGACAAGCGAGAATCAGTTTAAAAGATACCCAAACGCCTTCTATAATACGATCGTATTCATATTGCTCGTAAAGAAATATAAAATTCCAACCGGTGTTATCGTACAACTCACGAAAAAAGTCTGCGAATAGTTCCACGAGATCTCCCCTGGTCCGAGATTACTGAAAATTCACCTACAACAAATCAGGAAGGACAGACACAATCATCCGTGTCCATCCTTCAAACTGATTTTTAGTTTGCCGTGTAAGCCTTAAACCGCTTGTTCATATCAACAACAAACTGGCTCTGCTGGATGCCCCATTTTTTCTCCAGTTCGACCAGGCGGCCTGAACTGTGCCAGTTGTAAACCATACCGGACATAAAATTACCCCAGATACCGTCCAGTTCTTCCAAGGGAACAGCAAGCGCCCAAGGGGTATCATCTTCTGTCATCATCGGCATTTCATAATCGTCGAACTGACCCGATGCTAACTCGGCCATGATAGAAGAGTCGTCATAAACCCAGGCCACACATTTGCCATCACGTAACGCCTGCTTTGCTTCTGCGTTGCCGATGAAGGCTACGATTTTGGCACCGTATTTTTTGCCGACTACTTTATTGTAGAAAGCGCCTTGTTTACCACAGACTGGCTTATTTTTGAGATCCGTCCATTTGCTCACCATACCTTTCTTTGCCAGCACGTTCGTGCCAGAGGTGTAGTAGTTAGGTTGTGGAACGCCGACTATCTTACGACGGTTAGCCTTGTCAGACATGGTAGCGATCATCAGATCAATTTTGCCCTGTTGCAGGAATTGCATGCGGTTGGACGATTGTACTGGGATCAGTTTAAGTTTTACACCAAGCGCATCGGCCACGTCCTGAGCCATATCCAGTTCCATGCCGACCAGTTTTCCATCGGAATTACGAAATGCCCAGGGCTTATAGTCAGCTTTAACGCCGACCACCAGCACACCGCGTTCCATGACCTTCATGAAACGTTCATTGGCCGCATTGACCTGTGTTGTAGCCAGTGCAAAGCTGGCCAGAATGAAAGCGCACAGCGCTTTTAAGGTTAGTGTTTTTATCATTTTGTGTTACTCCTATTGGTTGAGTTTATGACTTCCAGATCCGAGTTTTTCGGAGACAGAACTAAAACTTAATTATCTTGTTATCCAGTTTTCCTAAATATAGGATTATATGTTTATAATTTTTTGTAAATATATTTAACAAATGTTACAGTGTCAAGAACTTTCTGCTCCTAATTGTTAATCACAATGCAGCAACTACTGAAAATACTGTTTAAGGCCACTCCAACGCTGACGCCAAAATTAAAAGATGCGGCAAAGGTGATCCTGGATAATCCAAATTTAGTGGCCACTACTTCGATGCGAGCACTAGCGAAGCAGGCTGGTGTTACGCCACCAACGATGATTCGCCTGGCCAATGAACTTGGCTTTGAGAGCTACGAAAAATTTAAACGGGTTTTTCAAAACTCCATTAATGATCAGAATTTCGAAAACCGTGCGAGCTGGTTACAACATTCAACAAAGAAGGATGGTTTAACATCGGTGATCCATGAGTTAGCCGAATCCGGTCACAGTAACATCCAGCATTTTTACCAAAATCTTGATCTTAAGAAAATATGTAAAGCAGCAGATTTGATTATCAATGCGAAAACTGCTTATGTTGTTGCAGCAGGAGGAGCGCACTGGATGGCAGCCTATATGCAATACGTTGGCAACATGGCGGTTCCGCATTTGCGCGTACCACGCACCAGCGGTCATGGTCTGGCCGAAGGATTAATCCCGATAGATGAAAATGACACCATACTCACCATTGCCCACCACCCATACTCAAAACAGAGTATTGATGCTTCGCAATTTGCTCTGGATCGGGGAGCACATATGATTTATTTGACTGATAGTTTGGCGGCACCCCTCGCTGCAAAAGCCGAAGTTTTATTACTCCAAAAAACGGATAGTCCACAATTTTTTCCCTCAATGGTATCTGTCGTATCGACTATAGAAACTTTGATAGCAATCATTATCGCTCGAAGTGGAGAAAAAGGAATTAATGCAATTTCAGACTATGTTGAACTGCGCAAGGAAAGTGGTTTTTCAATTTAGCACTTTGCTAAGAATAATATAAAGTCGTTCGAAAAATATTTCATAAAATTATTATTCCATACGAAATATGTGTTGACTATATATAACGTTTGATACATTCTCCGGCTTTACTCTAATACGACCTTTAACCTGAAAACATCAGTTGAATCGTAACGAGATTGTTCAAAGTCTTGTAGATTCTGTGCTTTGGACAATAACAGTAGGTTCATCTGATTTTTTTAGGTTAAACCACTAAGTTTATTTTGAGGAACTTCATAGGTGGGCAATTATTCAGCATTTTCAGTCTTTCGCCACGGCCTAAGCGGGAATAAGAACTGGGGACGTGCCTGGCGCGACCCGGCACCAAAACCCGCATATGACGTACTCATTATTGGAGCAGGAGGACATGGTCTTGCTACCGCCTATTATCTGGCCAAAGAACACGACATCAATAATGTCGCGGTGATTGAAAAAGGCTGGCTCGGTGGTGGTAACACAGGCCGAAATACCACTATTGTACGTTCCAACTACATGATGCCCGGCAATACCATGTTCTATGAGCGCTCCATGAAATTGTGGGAGCAGCTCAGTCAGAATCTGAACTTCAATGTCATGATCTCTCAACGTGGACAATACAACCTTTGCCATTCACCTGGTCAAATGGATGCGGCACGGAGACGTGGAAATGTCATGCGCGCTAATGGCATAGACGCGGATCTTTTTGATCGAAATGAAGTACGCGAACGTCTGCCTTATCTTGATTATTCTGAAAATGCCCGCTTTCCCATCCACGGTGCAATTTACCAGGGCCGTGCTGGCACGGCACGACATGATGCAGTCGCCTGGGGTTACGCACGTGGTGCAGATCAACAGGGTGTGGATATCATCCAGCAGTGTGAAGTTCTGAATTATCTTTGGGATGATGGGAAGATTGTGGGTGTCGAAACCACAAAAGGCCCAATTCGAGCAAGTAAGGTTGGCCTTGCTGTTGCTGGGCATACAGGATTTCTGGCAGCAAAAGCTGGTTTACGGCTACCAATTGAAACGCATGTTTTACAGGCTTACGTTTCTGAACCTCTCAAACCACTGATCGATACGGTTATCAGTTTTGGGGCCGCTCATTTTTACATCAGCCAGTCTGATAAGGGTGGTCTGGTTATGGGAGGCGACCTGGATGGCTACAATTCCTACGCCCAGCGTGGCGGTCTGCCCCTGGTCGAACACAACCTTGCCTGTGCCAAAGCGTTAATGCCTTCACTTTCACGCCTTCGATTGCTGCGTCATTGGGCGGGTATTATGGATATGTCCATGGATGGATCACCGTTTATTACCAAAACATCAGTCGAAGGGCTGTACATCAACGGCGGCTGGTGTTACGGCGGTTTTAAAGCGACACCCGCATCAGGCTGGTGTTTTGCCTGGACCCTGGCCAAAGACGAACCACATGAAGACAACGCTGAATTTACTCTGGACAGGTTTGAGCGAGGTTACCAAATTGATGAAAAAGGCGTGGGACCGCAACCCAATGCTCACTAGGCCAATGCACACCAGGAGAGATCAATGCTAAGAATAGACTGCCCAGTCTGTGGTTTGCGAGACGAAACTGAATTCACCTATGGTGCAGACGCCAAAGTAACACGCCCGGTTATGGACGAAACCGATGTTAAAGCCTGGTTGGATTACGTCTTTTTCCGTGACGACCCGAGAGGTCCACACGAGGAATACTGGCATCACGTTCAGGGTTGTCGTCAATGGTTGGTACTAGAACGTAATACCCTGACCCATGAGATGGGTAAATGCCGTTTGGCAAGTGAGATACAAAAATGACGGCGATACGCCTGAAAACAGGCGGTCGGCTAGATCGCAACAAGACATTGAGAATGGCCTTCGATGGACGTCCGCTCAAAGCCTTTGAAGGAGATACCCTGGCTTCAGCACTACTGGCAAATAACGAAACAGTGGTAGCGCGAAGTTTTAAATATCATCGCCCGCGCGGAATTTTTACAGCAGGCATAGAAGAACCGAATGCTTTAGTACAACTCGGACAAGGTGCGCGAACCGAACCCAACACGCCAGCGACAATAGTTGAAGCTTATGAGGGTCTGGAAGCTTTTGGTCAAAATGCCTGGCCGAATGTGCGCTTCGATATGAATGCCATCAACCAGTTGTTTGCGCCCTTTTTAAGCGCTGGGTTCTATTACAAAACATTCGTTGGACCATTCCAGGGCACCGGCTTCTGGATGTTATGTGAAAAAATGATTCGCAAGGCCGCCGGCATGGGCAGCGCTGTTAAAATAAACGACCCGGATAGCTATGAAAAGGTAAACGCTTTCTGCGATGTTTTAGTGATCGGTGCCGGTCCTGCCGGATTGTCCGCAGCACTTAGCGCCGGGCGAACAGGCGCTAAAGTCATGCTAATTGAACAGGATACCGAACTGGGAGGCTCTCTGCTGTCAACCTCCATCGGCAGTGCGCAGGACACCTGGTTAGAAAAAATGAAAACGGAGTTAAATGCATTTGAAAACGTTCAAATTCTCACCCGCGCAACGGTTTTCGGAGCTTACGACCAGGATGTTTATGGTGTCGTTGAACGCGTCTGGGACCATGTCCCTACTCCGCCCAAACATCAACCACGCCAACGCTACTGGCAAATCCGAACCAGACAGGCCATATTAACAACGGGTGCTATTGAGCGGCCTTTAGTTTTTACCAATAACGACTTGCCGGGCGTAATGCTGTCAGGCGCAGTCAGCACATACATCAATCGATTCGCCGTTTTACCTGGTCAACGAGTAGTAGTAGCCACTAACAATGACAGCGCATATGGAACAGCACTGAATCTGGCCAGAGCAGGGGCATGGGTAACACTGCTTGATGCGCGGATAGAAGTACCAGAAAAACTTTCTGAACCTTTGAAATCTCTGGGTGTTGTGCTTCTGCCTGGACATGGCGTGATAAAGGCAAAGGGTAGGCATTGTGTTTCGACTGTGTTTATTGCAACCATCGGGTCAGATGGAAAGGCGATCGGAAATATGCGCCAGATCAATTGCGACCTGTTAGCAATATCGGGTGGCTGGTCTCCGGTTGTCCATTTGTGGAGCCAGCGACAACTTAAGCCAGTCTTCAATGCTGAAAAAGCTTGTTTTGTCCCAATTTCTGATGCGCTTGTAACAATGAAATGTGCCGGAGACGTTATGGCAGCTGATGGTTTATCGGCAGCGATAAAACAGGGGTTCGCTGCTGGTAAGGCAGCAGCAAAGGATGCAGGCGCAAC
>Ga0256847_1000563_pt1 | contig 22636 bp, 9 predicted proteins | sample TeddybearmetaG_FD_189099 | JGI IMG/M metagenome (GOLD analysis project Ga0256847, IMG submission 189099) | Hydrothermal vent microbial communities from East Pacific Rise, Pacific Ocean - Teddybear | ecosystem: Environmental > Aquatic > Marine > Hydrothermal vents | place: Pacific Ocean: East... | reverse complement strand
ATAAAACTGGACGTTTCTCCTTTCAAGTATATTTTGGATAGAATCAAAAAAGAAAATGACATGCCTTCTCTTAGCTCACTAATTTATCAAAAGGCATTGTAATTACCACCCCTTTTTGAGGGGATACCTTAATCTTAAAGAATTCCCCTGGGCTCTGCCCTGGGTGTCCGCGTGCATATTTGTTTTTAGATGTTTAGTATGGCTTCTTCGTTCGTTACTTTTGCATTGGCAAATAGGCAAGCAGCACCGACTGGATGCTGTGGCATTAAAACCCTAGCCCAATCAAAGGCTCTTCACGCAGGCCGTCACCCGCTCCCACATGATTGGCCGTTCCCAACCCGCCCCTTACGACGTGTCGCTCAAACGCGAGCGGATACCCCGTACCCTTGGGTCGGGGTTGTTCATTTGTTTTATTATTAAATGATTGTTATTTGTTGCTTACAATTTGTATCCGTAAGCGAACGTGGTATTATCAGTTGAGGTCATTGCAAAACGATTTTTTGATCCAAGGATAGATTAGTTGATTCCAATCGCAGGAAGTAAATACCCTTTGGCAGATGACTGACATGAAGCTGTTCACGATCAGTGCCTTCGGAGATCTTTTGGGTCAGGATCATTTTACCGGTCTGGTCGATCAGAAAAATGGTTCCTTCGTTTATAGAGCTGTTAAATTCAATATTGACAAGGTCTGTAGCCGGATTTGGATAAACGGACAGTTGCATTACCTCTCCTTTGAAATCGACAAACCGTATTTCGGAAAAATCGAAAGAGCCGGAAAAATCGATTTGTTTGAGGCGGTAATAATTGAATCCCCAATATGGAATTCTATCAAAGTACTCGTATTCATTATTCTCATTGGTAGTACCCTTACCTTCCACAAATCCTATAGATTCCCAGTTTTTACCATCTTTTGATTTTTGAATTTCATAGCCGGAATTATTTATTTCCGAAGCTGTTTGCCAGTCCAGTTTTACGACCCTATTTTCAATGAGACTAGCATTAAAGGCGATCAATTCAACGGGTAATGGAACACAACCTATTTCTTGACCTCCATCTGTTATTGACCAGCCATCATTGTTTATCATATTTGTTCTGGCATTTGCTCCGTCACAGTATTTACTATTTCCTGCGCTAAAATTAACTCCATTTTGTAAATTTTGAGCATTCCATCCAATCAGTATTGCATCATAATTGGCGGTTGAGAGGGTTACATTAAAAAACATGTTGTACATATTAGTCACATTTGCAACGTTCCATGTCCCGATATTCTGGTTGAAGGAATTGGCATCTTTAAACATAGAGGCCAGACTAGTCACATTAGCAACATTCCAGGATCCGATATCCTGATTGAAGGAACTGGCACCATTAAACATTGAGCCCAAACTGGTCAAACTGGCAACATTCCATGCCCCGATATTCTGGTTGAAAGAACTGGCATCTTTAAACATAGAGGCCAGACTAGTCACATTAGCAATATTCCAGGACCCGATATTCTGATTGAAGGAACTGGCAGCATTAAACATATTTCTCATATCAGTCACATTAGCAACATTCCAGGACCCGATATTCTGATTGAAGGAACTGGCAGCATTAAACATATTTCTCAGACTAGTCACATTAGCAATATTCCAGGACCCGATATTCTGATTGAAGGAACTGGCAGCATTAAACATATATCTCATATCAGTCACATTAGCAACATTCCAGGACCCGATATTCTGGTCGAAGGAACTGGCAGCATTAAACATCCTGAACATACTGGTCACATTAGCTACATTCCATGCCCCAATATCCTGGTTAAAGGAACTGGCGCCATTAAACATAGAGGTCAGACTAGTCACATTAGCAACATTCCAGGATCCGATATTCTGGTTGAAAGAACTGGCACCTTCAAACATTAAACTCATATTAGTCACACTTCCCACATTCCAGGACCCAATATCCTGGTTAAAGGAACTGGCGCCATTAAACATAGCCCCCATATTAGTCACCATAGATAAATCGGGTGCATCTGATGCTTGCCCGGCAAGATTAGAACAGTTCTGAAAAGCAAGTTCCATAGAAGACCAGACACCTGTGCCCCACTGATCAATAGAGATGATTTTGTCCTGATCTGGTGAATTAAAGAAATAAATTCTGGGAAAAGTACCAGAAATAACAACAGTATAATTTCCTGCTGTTGTGTAAGTATGCGAAACGTTGCCGGTGTGGCCGGTCGTTGTGTTACCATCGCCCCAGTTTACATCGTAATTATATCCACCTCCTGTAGTGGGTATAGTTATACTTTCATTGGCGGTCGTTGTTTGCCAGGTGGTGATGAAGTCGTCTGGAGTGCTACAACCTACTTCTTCACCCCCATCTGTTATGTTCCAGCCATCATTGTTTATCATATTTGCTCTCGCATTTCCTCCATTACAATAGGTACTATTACCGGCAGTAAAATCAACCCCATTTTGTAAATTTTGAGCATCCCATCCGATCAGTAAGGCATCGTAATTGGCTGTAGAAAGGGTTACATTAAAAAACATGTTGAACATATTAGTCACATTTGCTACATTCCAGGACCCGATATTTTGATTGAAGGAACTGGCACCATCAAACATAGTGAACATATTAGTCACATTTGCAACATTCCAGGACCCGATATCCTGGTTGAACGAACTGGCGCCACTAAACATAGAACTCATAGTAGTCACCATAGATAAATCGGGTGCATCTGATGCTTGTCCGGCAAGATTAGAACAGCCATGGAATGCAAGAGCCATGGAAGACCATACACCTGTACCCCACTGATCAATAGAGAGGATTTTGTCTTTATCTGGTGAACCAAAGAAATAAATCCGTGGGAAGGTACCGGAAATAACAACTGTATAATTTCCTGCTATTGTGTAAGTATGCGAAACGTTGCCGGTGTGGCTGGTCGTTGCACTACCATCGCCCCAGTGCACATTATAATTATATCCTCCTCCTGTTGTGGGTATGGTTATACTTTCATTGGAGGTCGTTGTTTGCCAGGTGGTAATGAAGTCGTCTGGAGTAGAAGTGTCACAACCTACCTCTTCTCCTCCATCTGTTATGGTCCAGCCATCATTGTTTATCATATTTGTTCTGGCAGTCACTCCATTGCAATAGGTACTATTTCCAGCACTAAAATAAACCCCGCTTTGTAAATTTTGAGCATCCCATCCGATCAGTAAGGCATCGTAATTGGCGGTAGAGAGGGCTACATTTAAAAACATGTTGTACATACTAGTCACATTGGCTACATTCCAGGTTCCGATATCCTGGTTGAAGGAACTGGCATCCTTAAACAGATTATCCATATTAGTCACACTTGCAACATTCCAAGCCCCGATATCCTGGTTGAAGGAACTGGCGCCATTAAACATAGCACCCATAGTAGTTACACTAGCAACATTCCAGGATCCGATATCCTGGTTGAAGGAACTGGCGCCAGTAAACATAGCACCCATAGTAGTTACACTAGCAACATTCCAGGATCCGATATTCTGGTTGAAGGAACTGGCATCCCTAAATATAAAACCCATATCAGTCACACTTGCAACATTCCAAGCCCCGATATTCTGGTTGAAGGAACTGGCAGCCCTAAACATAAAACCCATATCATTCACACTTGCAACATTCCAAGCCCCGATATCCTGATTGAAGGAACTGGCACCTCTAAACATGGCACTCATACTTGTCACCCCGGATACATCCCAGGACCCGATATCCTGATTGAAGGAACTGGCGATATCAAACATATGACTCATATTAGTCACCGTTGATAAATCGGGTGAATCAGATGCTTGTCCAGCAAGATTAGAACAGCCAACAAAAGCATTTTCCATAGAAGACCATACCCCTGTACCCCATTGATCAATAGACATAATTTTATCTCTTGTAGCATTTGGTACACCGTCAAAATAAATTCTGGGAAAAGTACCGGAAATAACAACAGTATAATTTCCTGCTGTTGTGTAAGTATGCGAAACGTTGCCGGTGTGGCCGGTCGTCGCACTACCATCGCCCCAGTTTACATTATAACTATATCCACCACCAGTAGTAGGTATCGTTATACTTTCATTGGCGGTCGTTGTTTGCCAGGTGGTGATGAAGTCGTCTGGAGTAGAAGTGTCACAACCTACCTCTTCTCCTCCATCTGTTATGGTCCAGCCATCATTGTATATCATATTTGTTCTGGCCGTCACTCCATTGCAATAGGTACTATTTCCAGCAGAAAAATTAACCCCATTTTGTAAAGCTTGAGCATCCCATCCAATCAGTAAGGCATCGTAATTGGCGGTGGAGAGGGTTACAAACCAAAACATGTTGAACATATTAGTCACATTAGCAACATTCCAGGATCCGATATTCTGGTTGAAAGAAATAGCAGTTACAAACATGGAACTCATATTAATCACATTAGCTACATCCCAGGACCCAATATCCTGGTTGAAGGAACTAGCATTTTGAAACATATTACTCATATTAGTCACACTTGCGACATTCCAGGATCCGATATCCTGGTTGAAGGAACTAGCATTTTGAAACATAGAAGTCATATTAGTTACACTTGCAACATTCCATGACCCGATATTCTGATTGAAGGAATTGGCACCATCAAACATAGAAGTCATATTAGTTACACTAGCAACATTCCATGACCCGATATTCTGATTGAAGGAATTGGCACCATCAAACATAGAAGTTATATTAGTTACACTAGCAACATTCCAGGACCCGATATTTTGATTGAAGGAACTGGCACCACTAAACATAGCAGCCAAATTGGTTACGTTAGCCACATTCCAGGATCCGATATTCTGGTTGAAGGAACTGGCACCACTAAACATAGCAGCCAAATTGGTTACGTTAGCCACATTCCAGGATCCGATATTCTGGTTGAAGGAACTGGCACCACTAAACATAGCAGACATACTAGGCACCATAGATAAATCTGGTGCATCTGATGCTTGTCCGGCAAGATTAGTACACAAATAGAATGCAAGTTCCATAGAAGACCATACCCCCGTACCCCATTGATCAATAGAAATGATTTTGTCTTTATCTGGTGAACCTAAGAAATAAATTCGTGGGAAGGTACCAGAAATAACAACTGTATAATTTCCTGCTGTTGTGTATGTATGCGAAACGTTGCCGGTCTGGCCGGTCGTCGCACTACCATCGCCCCAGGTTATATTGTAATTATATCCTGATCCCGCGGTGGGTATCGTTATCATTTCATTAGGGGCTGTTGTTTGCCATGTAGTGACGAAGCTGCTCTCATTAATTACACTAAAATTGCGGACAGCTCGCACACTTAAAGAAAAATCTTTAAGTTGGAAGCTTGAGATATTAGTGTCGAAGCCATAAGCCCAAGCGTGGCCAGGGCCGAATTCCGAAGAACTCCAGTAATATTTAATTCCATTAGACCCAAAGTCATTCCCAATGGCAACAGCATTGGCCGCTATTTTTTCGAGTCCTACCTTTGAAGGCAGATACCAGTCATTATATCCACCATTTGAATAATCATCACACAATTCGGCTGCAATCCCTACTTGTGAACATCCACCAAGTATTGCAGCAGTATTGTCCAGTCCAGTCCCATAGTTCTCAGAAGTTCCTGGGATGGAAGTATTATAGCAGCCCCACTGAGCAATCGATACATTATTAGGAATATCAGTATCCGAAATAATCAATCCACTCGTTTTTCCAGGGAAATAGCCTGCATCTCCAGGCATCGCAATATATGCTATTATTCCTCCTTCAAATGAATCTCCAACAGCTGGAGGAGCTAGAGATGTTGTTGTGAAATTATTCACTTCACCATGACTTAATAAATAAAACGGTAGCAGGATTGATAATAATAGGAGTGTAAAATTTTTCATAATATTTCTTTAATTGTTTTTTAATAGTGTGAATGTTTCCTTCTTCTACAAAAGTGAATGATTCTGATCTGCTACTCAAATATTGGCCTATACGAGATGGGACATTGATCATAAGAAATGGGACATTGATCATAACTTATTGATAATGTGCGTGATATAAAATCGATTCTTGGTTGTTTAATTGAATGTTTTCCTTTGTCTGACAGGTGAATCCTAAGAGAAAATATACTTCGCCTTCAATCTGCGAGTGAAATTGTATGTTAGGAGATTATAATAATGGCTTCACTATCGGACGATGTGATTGCAACTTAGAGTGAGGATAACAAAGTGAAAATTATTGGAAAAAATTTCAGCTTTACAAAGTAAGATATATTTGGGGTAGCAGGAACTTTGCCGTAAATTTTAGGCCATTAAGTACAGCGAAATGGATAAAAGTTATGCGAAATTAATTTTTGTACCAAATCTCGTCTCATAGATTTGATTTAAGTAACCAGGATTGGTAAAACCTACCATATTTGCTATTGCTGTTATGGTAGTATATTTTTTACTTTCTAAAAGAGTCCTTACTTTATTGAGTTGAATTTCTCTTACATATTCTTTTGGTGTCAATCCCACTTCTTTTTTTATTATCCTTTGCAAGTTTCGCCGACTCATACCTAGTTTTTCTCCGAGGAAATCTGTCCCAAACTGAGGATGTGTCAGATTATTCAGAATGATTTCCTGAATTTCTTCTTCAAAATCAGAAAGTGAGACATCTGATTCTGTGTCATTTTCCAATTCCGTATGAGTCGATTCAAGTCTAATTAGATAATTGGTGTAAATCGAATTTAATCTTGCCAGTAACTCACTTTCAGAAAAAGGTTTAGTAAGATAATCATCCACCCCTATACGGTACATATCGATTTTGAATTGTTCGTTCGATTTGGCGGTTAGGAACATAAAAGGGAGTACCTTAAACCTATTGTCACCTCTTACCTCTTTTAATAAAGAGACCCCATCTTTTTTAGGCATCATAATATCAGATAGAATAATGTCTATTTTTTTTCCTGAGTAGAGCGTCTCTAGTGCTTTTTCACCATCTTCAACAGCAATTATATTATATTTTTTCGATAGCAAAGTTGCTATATAGTTCCTTAATTGATGATTGTCTTCGGCCAATAAAATATTTGGCTTTTCTTTTTCTTGTTGATCTTCCTTTAAAATTGGGGTGATTACTAATTCCTCGTTTGTCCCAATCACCATATCTGGCCTGAATTCTACCTGTTCCTGACTTTTTGATATTGGAATTGTTATGGAGAAAGTAGTGCCTTGATCGACCTGGCTTTCAACATTTATTTGACCACCCATCAGATTTAGATAGTCTGACACCATTGCCAGGCCCAGGCCGGTTCCTGGATTTGCCATCGTGTTTTCAACAGGCATTTGATAAAACCGCTCAAATATTCGATGTAAATAATCTTTTGGAATACCAATACCTGTGTCTTTAAATACAATTGTAAGTAGGTCGTTTTCATATTTTAAGGCTACCTGTACTTCACCTCCTTCGGGTGTAAATTTGATGGAGTTGTTTATAATATTCTGAATGATTTTTACGACCCGTTTCCTGTCCATTATTACCATCAAATCGGGGGTGCTGTTGTTTATATAATAAGAGAGATTTATTGCTTTGGCCCTAGACTCAAAGACTCTCACGGCCTTATCTAAGGTATTATGTAAATTGACATGATTTCGAGCTAATTTCACTTTTCCTGAATCAAGTCTTGAAAGTTCCAAAAGTTCAGATACTCGCTCATCCAGCAGTTCGCCATTGTCTTTTATCAAGGATAGATAATACTTAGCTTCGTCCGAAAGATTTTCAATTTTATTCAATTGCTCAATTGGAGATTTTATTAAAGTTAGCGGCGTTCGTAATTCATGAGATATATTACTGAAGAACTGATTTTTCATCCTGTCAATTCTGGTCAATTCCTCCGCCTGTTTTTCAATAATCTCTTTATCTTTTCTGAGTTCTTTGGTCCTGTCTTTTACTTCGGCTTCCAGTCTAATATTCTCATTTTTTATTCTTCTGTACCACTGAAATCCTATAAACCCAGTCATTGAAATAATAGACAAGATAAACCACCATGTTTCATAAAAATATTTACCTACATTAATTTCCAATACCAATTCATTGGTTGCTTCTAGTCCTGATTCACTTATTGCCTTTATTCTCAATTCGTTATTTCCACTGGATAAATTAGCAAATGTAAGCGTGTTAGAATTATTTTGTGATGCCCACTCCTGACTCCCCATTTTGTACTCAAACCGAATGTTTTTTGAGAAAATGTCATCCGCATTGTGCAATTTGACCTGTAAATACCTTTTTGTTGCAGGTATATTAATTTTAGTATCTCTTTCGAAATCTCCAACAAATTGACTTAAAGAATCATTTTTATAATAGGATAAAGATGAAACAGCTATATTAAAATCATTGGATTGTTTTATTTTATCGAGATCAATAGCATTTAATCCACGTACTGTTCCAAGATACATTTTATGATAAATACTATCGAAGAAAATAGAATATCTATTGGCCTCTGTATGACTTAACATGGAAGGTGGAATAACATTAAGATTCCACTTACCCTTTTTATCTTGAAAGAGAACACCATCTGCGGTGCCCAACCAATATCTGGATAAATGATCTTTAGCAAATGAAAAAACAATGGATCCAATATTTATTTCATCAGTTAATTTTATTGCAGCATTTTCTAAATTATAATTGTAGATGAGGCCTTTATCGTCTGACACCCAAAAATGATCATCATCAGCTATTCCAGAAACAAATATTCTATTTTCAACTAAAGTGATTAGCTCGTTATTATTAATATTCAGGTAGTATAATCCACCATTTGTACATATAATTAAATATTGATTTTTGTAAATAAATGTGAAATTAATGTGGTCAAATCTATCGTCGTATACAAGCTCTGTAACAGTTTTAGTTTGCTTGTCAAATTTCTTTAACCGTGACGTTATTCCAATATAAATAGATGAATCAGTATAGCATGAAGCATTTAAATATTCTCCTGTAGAATAGTTATATCTTTCAGTGATTTCGTTAGGCAAACTAACTCTTACAATTGAATTAAGATAAGTGCTCCAAATGGTAAGGTCATCTTCCTGGTAAAAACCAAATGAAGGAAAGATGCGGCTTTGAAAATTATTAGAGTTATAAAGATAATTGATGCTCCCATTTTGTCTATTTAATGTGCTCCATCCAAAAATGTCATTTGCACCAATTAGTAATAGGCTATCATTTAATGGAATAATGCCCCTCATACTTTTATCTTTGAAATAGCGATCCACATATGAATCTTCAAACCTAATAAGGTAAAGTTTATCCTTTGAACCCACCCAGGCATATTTGGAGAAGTTATTTGAAACTACGACCGGAGATTCAAAATTATCTAACCATTTTGCTTCATTTCCATCCAACTCTCCATATGCATAAAGGCTTTCATTGATGTCATTGTCATAATATTTAAAAAGGGTATTTCCATTTTTGTCCGGTATCACCTCAAATCCATACTTGTCATTTCCATATTTGTGATAAGGAACAAATTTATCTTCTATCAAATTATATTTATAATTCGAAGGGTTTTGTTTTTGGAAAAGGAAAATCATATCTCCATTTCCGTCTTTTTGAATCCATAAAAAACTATAACAATCCTTGGTCGATTCGAAAGTTGAATCAATGCGATGAGACCTCTCTATTTCTGCGCTTGAATATTCCTTGATTAATTCACCATTTTTTGAATAGGCGTAAACACCACAAGGGCTTCTTCCAACTATAAACCTGTCATGGAGATATCCAAATGTCAAGTATACGAATTTGCGATCAAACTCAAACAGCTTAGTTTCTTGCCCATCATACTTTTTCATTACTGGAATCCCGGATTGCTGAGCTTCAGGATACAGAATAAAATTATTTTCTACTTGAACATTGGAATGATCCAATTCGACACCGTCACAGGTCAAACACTTGACATCAGTAGTCTTTATATCAAATAAAAGTACTCGAAATGGGTAATTGAATGTAATGACCAGCTTATCTTTTCCAAACGGCAATATTTCTGTAAGGACAGCAATATCACCTATTGAACCTAATGGAAAATTATAAAAGTCATAACCATCAAAATACCCCAGTGTAAATGGTGAGGATTGATAGTTAAATACAATGCTTTTATTTTCTATTCCATACCAAAGCTTACCTTCGTTTTCATACATTGCATGGATTTCACCTTCTGCAAGTCCATCCTCTTTGGAAAAAGACTTTATTTCTTGCGCATGTAGTACCAATGTAAAACAGACAATTAACAGAAATATGAATCCCGTTTTCATAATAATAAATATAGTAAATTATAACTTAAAATCAATCTCGCTATGCCATTTAATTATCAAAGTCACAATTGATAAACTCAAGGCAGTTTAAAATTATCTTAAAGATTAATTGCTGTTATCTGTATTTAATTCAAATTTGTATTAATATTATGTTTATTAATAGGCCCCCATAAAGTAGTCTGACTAATTCCGAAAAGCTGACAGATTTCTTTTCCTGATAAAAACTCCTTTGCCTGTAATTCAATAAAAGGTTTGTTAATCTGCTTTAGTGTTTCCTTATTGCCAGCTGCCACCTTTTATGGCTTCTTTCATGCTTTATATGCTTTCTTCGAACAAGCTTCACCATAATACTTTGTTACGGTAGTTTTTGCCGTAAATTCTTTTTCGCATTATTGGCATATCCTTTTGAGCCTCATATTACTGCTCATTGAAGAATGATTTCTCTGCTACTTAATATCGCACTTAGTTGCTTACTGTTTAGACACGTTTCAAAACGTTTCATAATCTTCCCAAATTTGTAACTCGTTTTCGTCATTCATTCCAAAGTTTCAAATAAGATACAAATAATCGGAAATAAAAGCTATACTAAACCAATACTAACGAGATTTTTTTAATAAGAAAACCCTTGTATTACAGTTCCTTACAAAGGTTTGGTGATTTATAATATTGTCTTGTTTTCCCACTAACTTTCCAATACAATATCATCCTGTTACTTCTGAATTACCCTGATTAAGCACTTTACTTTACACTATCCATTTTCTCAATGTTCTGGACAGTGATAAACAGAGATTATGCAGCAATTGCAGAGATGTATTGAGGTTTATTTTTCTTCTTCTTCTTCTTCTTCTTCTTCTTCTTCTTCTTCCCGTGGCCAGATATTATTTTTTCTGTCTAGATCGATGAAATTTATTGTGGGGTTGATTTCTATTTTTTTGATCTTTTCTATACCACAATTCAGCTCTAGTGTGTATGTTGGGTGTGTCCAGGGCCAGTCTTCCATTAGATTGTAATCTACATCTTTAGGCCATTCATTTGGCTTTTCTCCTCTCATTATTCTTAGAGGTATATAGTAGACTTCTTTTTTATCTTTTTGAGTGGTCACTACTACTTCTAGCGGCATTGGCATTTCTCCATTTTGTCTAAGAACTAAGGTCTCGTCATAAATGGTATCTATGGCGTATTCAGGATATTTGATTGTATTGACCATATATTCTTTGTACCAATCTAATTCTAGTCCAGATTCTTTTTCCATGATTCGGATAAAGTCATTTGGATTTGGATGTTTGAATTTCCATTCATCAAAATATCTGAGCATTCCTTGGCCAAATGCACTTGTTCCCATGATGTATTGCAATTGTTCGAGGAAGATTGATCCTTTTGTATATGAACCAATTCCATACGCTCTATTAGTGGTAAAATGATCTGCATGAGTACTTATTGGTTCATCAACTTCTGTCCCCGCATGATTTGCAGAGAAACCATTAATTGATCCAGCCATTGGATTCTCCGAAACATCACCTGTTAATAACCCTTCTTGTCTCAAATAATTCATTGTTTCAGCAGATGCAAATGAAGTAAACCCTTCATCCATCCACGGATAAAGCGCTTCATTCGTTCCTAGTACCATTTGAAACCAACTGTGCATCCATTCGTGTACAGATACACCAACCAAAGAACCAAAAGATCTTTCGCCTGTGATCAAAGTAGCCATTGGATATTCCATGCCACCATCTCCACCCTGAATGATTGAATAGACAGGATATGGGTATTTACCAAATCTTTTATTGATATATTTCAAAGCACCATCCATCACCTTAGGAAGATTCTCCCAATTTTCTGTGGTTCTCTCATTAGGTTGAAATAAAAAATGAAGGATTGTACCATCGTATGCAGTATGTGTAATGTGTTGGTAATCTGGGTCAGCTGCCCAAACAAAATCATGGACATTTTCAGCTATAAAATTCCATTCTAGTTTGTCCTTTTTATTAGGTTCTACTACATCACTATATCCTTTTCCGATTTTTTGAGGATTTTGAAGTACACCACTTGCACCTATCGTATACTTCTTATCCAACTTTATAGTAACATCAAAGTCTCCCCATATGCCATGAAACTCTCTGGCTATATACGGATTCGCATGCCATCCTTGATAATCATATTCTGACAGCTTAGGATACCATTGAGCCATCGAATAATCAATACCTTCTTTATTATTTCGGCCTGACCTTCTAATTTGCGCTGGGACTTGAGCCTCAAATTTCATTTCTAATTTAACAGTTTGTCCCGGCTGTATTTTGGCTTTTCTAATATCCACTTCGAGGATTGTGCCTACTACTTTATATTTGACTTTTTTGCCATTAACCCTTAAAGATTTGACTTTTTGATATCCAATTTCATCTTTTGTCAACTTACTGATCCTATCGCCCACTCTAGCATCAGCGTCAATAATATTTCTTGACCTTGTATCCATCATACTTCCAGGTTGGAAAGCATTAAAGTAGAGATGGTAATATAATTTGTCAAGTACATCAGGCGAATTATTGGTATAAACGATTATCTGAGAACCTTTGAATTGATGTTTTTTATGATTAAAATCAATAACCATTTTATAATCTGCTTCTTGCTGCCAGTAACCTGATTGTCCATTGGCAGATAAGCTTCCAAGTATAAGTATTGCGACTGCCCAAAAATTTAATTTCATATTTGAATTTATATTGTGTTTTAATTTAATTTATGCATTGGTATCAATAGCTTCAATTAATTCATTAGCTATATTTTCATCACTTCCTTCACCTATTGGTTGAAATAGACGTTCAAATCCATTCCACTTGTATTTATTATTACAAACGAAAATGAAGATTACTGCTGAAATTATAAATGTAGCGATCATTACATATGGATTAATCGATGAAGCTTTAAATATAGTATCCGTTTGAAGAACACTGCCATCAAATGAAAATATGGCTGCACCAAATATATTCGTAGCAGCATGCACTCCCAAGGCTAATTCAAGGCTATCATCTAATATTGTAATCAATCCTAGAAATAGTCCTGCACTTACGTAATAAAGCTGCATAGTCCAAAATCCAAATTTTTCAACTTCTGGATTCATCCCATGGATCAACCCAAACAATATACTAGTTAATAAAAGTGGTATCCATTTATTATTTGTAAGCAAAGATAGCCCTGGCATTAAATATCCGCGCATGACTAATTCTTCTAAACTTGTCTGAATTGGAAGAAACAGAACACATATTAATATCAATATTATCCAGCTTAACGGTTTGAAGTTCAAATAATAAGTTTCTGGATAAATAAGCGCAACTATTCCTTCAAATACCAATCCCAAAACAAACCAAAATCCAAATCCAAATAGTATTTTTTGATAATTGATCTTTGAATTAGGTGTGATTAGATTTTTAAACGGTCTCCTATGAAAATATTTTATCGCAAGCATAAAGGCTAACATTGCAAAAACAAAGATCAAAATCATTAATATGAAACCGACGTTTTTATCAATATTGAGCAATGAGAAATCCAAGGTCTCTTGAAACTTTGTGACATCCTCAGTCCCTATATCTTTATCTGATTCTATTTTATAGTATTGTACCAGGAACATTGGCATTTGCCCTATTATATAACCAACGAGCACTGCCATTATACCTAAAACGTACCATACAATATTATTTCTCCCAGCTGTCGCCTTTTTAAAATACATACTTAAACTTTTATCCTTTTGGAAATTTGTGATAAAAATACCAAACCCAATCGAGCAAGTTAAGCATTCTATGAGATAATTATGAATTAGCGCGACTTTCATTAGATTTGCTTCTCTAAATCAGTAAATATTGAAAGATCATAAAAACATTGTTGTTACAGGAGGCACTGGCTATATAGGGTCGCATACTGTAGTCGAATTATTAACTCAAGGATATAATGTTCATATTTTAGATAATCTATCTAATAGTAAGGTGTCTATGGTGGATCGGATTCAAGAAATTACTGGCATCTGTCCTAAGTTTACTGAACTTGATTTACGAAATTCTGATGATGTAAATTCATTTTTCAATTCAAATCAGAAGATTAGTGGTATCATTCATTTTGCTGCCTTAAAGAGTGTTGGCGATAGTGTAAATAACCCACTTGAATATTATAATAATAACATGATTGGATTGGTTAATCTCCTTCAGGCTGTCTCTAAATTTAGTATTTCTAATTTTGTTTTTTCCTCATCTTGTACTGTTTATGGAAGCCCAGAGAATCTTCCTGTTACGGAGGATTCGAAGATTGGGTATACGCCATCACCATATGGTGCTACAAAGCAAATGTGCGAACGAATTCTAAATGACTTTACATTTTCTAAATCTCTTTTTAAAGCGATATCATTAAGATATTTCAATCCCTTAGGTGCTCATGAAAGTAAATTAATTGGTGAACTTCCTTCAGGAATTCCAAATAACTTGTTGCCTTATATTACCCAGACAGCTGCAGGATTAAGGAATTCATTGTCAGTCTTTGGCTCTGATTACAACACACCAGATGGAACAGCAATTAGAGATTATATCCATGTATGTGATCTTGCATCTGCCCATGTGAAAGCACTTGATTATCTTTCAAATAGATCGGAATCAGTTCATGAAAAATTAAATGTCGGAACTGGAGTAGGATTAAGTGTTTTAGAAGTAATTCATTCATTTGAGGAAACTTCAGGTTTGAAATTGAATTATAAAATAGTCGATAGACGAGAAGGCGATATAGAGTGCATCTATGCAGACACCAGCAAAGCCGAGAAATTATTGAACTGGAAGGCTAAGTATTCTATTGATGACATGACTAGGTCGGCTTGGGAATGGGAGCAGAAGTTACGTGGAGTTTAAAATGTAGTTACTTCAGAAGAATCAAAAAAGGAAGAATTACCCTGCTTAACAAGAGTTTGAGTTGAAAACAGGGCAATTGAATCTTTCACAGTTTGTTCTTAGTCCCAAGTACGTTATACACTCATTACTAGTGTGTTCTTTGATTTGGTAATTTTATTATCACTTTTATTTTATAAAAGATCATTCAATTTTTGTCTTGAAATAGAGAACCAACCAAAATAATTCAAGACTTCTAATAGCTTCTTAACGGGAATTAAGGCACAAATTGATTAAGCTCATAAAACTCGCATCTTAGTATTGATCTTCAAGTAATCATTTCAATACTCATGACGTTATCCAGTAATTCATAATTGCTAAAAATCAAACAATTATGAGTTCTTACATCAATTTATACTCCAAATCCCTAAAGCTATTAAGGTCGATTAACTGCTGTTCAAATAACTTCTTTCTGCTTTTCTTAAATTGCAATTATCCTATGAAGAGACTTCGAATCGGCAGAAATAATCTCTAAAATATAAATTCCAGGTTGTACGTTTTCATCTAAAGAAATCTGAATAAAATCTGTGCCATGTGATAATGAAAAATCTACTTTTTGGCCAGTGAGGTTATACATATTGATATTTGAAATAATTGATTCTGATTCATTCAAAATATTGAAAGTTCCATTATTAGGATTAGGAAACACCTTGAAAGAGTCTTCATCAAATTGATTTTCATTCTGCGGCTCCTTGGATGCTTCTGTTGTATTTCTAGTTACTGGAACATCATCATTTCCAGTAAAGGTCAACGCTATCATGTTTAATTCGTTTGAAGTGCAACCGTCATTTTCAATGTAGTAAGAATATGTACCAACTGGTAATGTCCCTTTAGGGATTTCAAATGAAGAAATACCTGCAACTGTATAATCATTAAATTTTGAAAATGCAAGGCTTCCTGTTGTATTATCATAAACCAAAAGTTGAGGAAATCCACTTGTACTAATACAAAATGGTATTGTTAAATCTACTGTTGCTGTACTAAATGGATTTGGAGAATTTTGGAAAACTTGACAAGGCAATTCACAATTTGTGTCATATAAAACCGCAGTACCATTTTCAACATCTGTACAATATGGAATGTCCAAATTAGAACAATCAAGGTCGGTATAGTAATAGTATTCTCCATTTTCATACAGATAATAAGAATTTGATTCTAGACAAAACCCAATAACTTCACATCCAGAACTTAAAAACGCTTGACATGGAGTAATTGATTGAAGATTAGGTATAACACCCAGAACAGTTGGATTATCAGGATCATCATCCAAACAGCTTACTTCTAGGTTACAATTTCCTATATCTTCAGCCCATTCATTTTCACAGTCACAATCTATTAAACATCCGTCTTGATCTGGGTCCATAGAAGTTGTAGGACAATACACTACAAAAATTGGATAGCCTTGATAGACTGGTCCCTGACCAAATTCCCACGGAAATAGAGCTCCTTGGCAATTTGGACCATAGCTATCATTCAAAGGTACATTGATGAATGGAGTTCCAGGAGGTATGTAGACTTGACCAGCAAAAATCACATTGTAAACACCTCCCATTGAAAATGGAAATTCTAAATTAAATGGTCCCCATTGAAATTCTTTCAAACCTAATGATCCACTTAGGCAATAAGCATCTAAATTATCTAGAAAATATGAACTCGGAAATTGTGGCTCTTTACAAGAATTGCAGGTGAAATTAAATCCTTGGGCAGGTTCACCTAATACACCCAATATACCAGCACCTCCAATTGAATAAAATTCAACATACTCAAAATTATAGTAATATTCATTTAAGCAACCCGGGCCGTTAGAGGTACTAAAATAATAAACTCCTTCTTCCTCTATCTCAAAGTCATAATCTCCATTCTCTGGATCTACCTTATCGCTAGGTATTATGGTTTCCCAGGTTATAAAACCATTTTCATTAGCAGAGACTTCAAAAATACTATTATCGGGCAATTCAACCGTAAAGGTCCAAGGATACTGAAAAGAACAGATTCCAACGTCATTATAATAATTTGAAACTAAACAAAGGTATTCTATATCAACTTGGTCACGAAGTAGCCTTAACTTCAAATCCTCTCCTAAATGACAACTTTCGGAATCAAGGACTAGAATTGGTGCAATTGTATTTTCACACTCACAAGTAATCTTATCTTCTACCGTTTTGGTACTATTACATTCATCAGTTAACGTAATTCTATAGGTTGAAAGATTGGCATCACCCATTTCTACTTTAATAAATCTTCCTTTATCGTCCTCCAAGACTTCACTTTCTCCTTGTGAAACGGTTGCCCATCCTGTAGGTACTGGAGCAATTTTTTCAACTTTATATTTCACATATAGCGCAGTAGAGGATATATTTAGTCTTAAATTATCCGCTTCATCACAGCTTTCACTATTTAAAATATCAATTTGAAAATCTAAATTACTGAGTAAACAACTTTTGATAGGAAATGATTTTTCAACAAGACAACCATTAGCATCTACAACAGTTGCGGTAAGCGTTGTAGGAATCTGACTTGAATTATTAATTAGAACTTCTAAGCCATCAGCAGAGACTTCAGTTATAATATTTAGAGGGTCTTTCCATGTAATTGTAAAAGGGCTTTTCCCATCAATTATATCTATTATGAGCGTTCCCTCTGAATCCAAGTCAGACAAACTTTTCAATTTAATGCTGGGACTTGAATTTACAACAGTGTATGTATTAATAGTTTTGCAATTGTTTTGATTTGTAATTGTCACCGTATAGTCTCCAGCTGATAGGTCTTCTATAATTGTCCCCTGCTTCCCGTTACTCCAAATGTAGTCGTAACTATTACCATCATTTGGATCTTCAAGTTCTATATAACCACTATTATCTCCAAAGCAAATGCTTTTAACAGATGCATTGAAATCGATTGATGGGCAAGCAACAATTACGAAATCTATTTTAATTTCGCATCCTAACTCATCCGAATAAACAATCGTATAATTTCCATCACACAATTGATCAATTCCCAGGTTTGAGCCTGCAAATTGAAAGATTTGATCTTGATTAGGTCCCTGTAAAGTAAAAGAAATTTCAAGCTCAGAGCTTAATAAAGCAATCGAACCATCACATTCATCTAATGTCGAATTATTTATGGTAAGAATTTCTATCTGTGATTGCATAGTTATGCTCAAAAACAAAATTAGGGTTGTTATGATAGCTTTCATGGTTAATTCAATTTTATAAAGAATTGCTAATTGTATTATTCTTAATTGTTTATTGTTACTATTGTCAGTATCGTAATGAACAGATTTTATCGTATGTATAAGCCAGCAGTCAAATAAATCCTCTATAAATACAATTAAGATTTATAAGATATTCAACCACCCAATACTTTGGTTATCTATTTAGGCTAAGGATTTTCTTAGTCGAAAAATTCAATTACACTTATCCATTATTAATCCTCTTTCATTTGTATTTCTTTTCAAGAGTGTTTAAATGAAAATTATAAGGCATATAGTCAAATACATTGTTACAGTGATATAACATTGGAATTAATTCTACTTGTAGGTTCACTCCATTTTGTATAAATATTATTCCTATAACCTCTCTATGCATCGTTTCAAAAATTGATTTTTTATCATCCTCAAGAAATGATTTAATTATTGGAATGGTATTATCAACCATTGACAAGCATACATCTTTTTCTACACGGCTTTGATTATAAAAACCCGGTTTATTGTAATAATCAAATCTCAACTCTACAAGATTACCCACTTTATATCCAAGTAAAAACTCAAATATTTTATTTGCCTGTTCAATCCTATTCACATTTAACTTTCGCAATATGGAATTTAATTTCTTCTCTTGCCTTTCATAAAAATTAGGCTTAATTAGGTCATCTGGTTTTTCAATATCCCTAGATTCTTTAGTAGCATTGTAGATATTGAAATTGTAATCCTCCAAAACTGTGATTTGCTCATTAGTTATTACATTTTTTAAAATAATTATATTCCTTCTACTTTTACTCAAGACAGAATTAAAATCATAGTGGTTGATCAAAAAGTAATGGCTTTTTCCATAAAACTCATCTGTTTTAATAGAATCTGCTATATTGGCTTTAAGATTCTTAAGGTTTGGGTTCGTACAACAAAAGAAAGGCTCCTCCTGAAAATTCATAAAAATATCGAGAGCTTCATCATAATTTAATGAGTAGTCCTTTTTGTTCTGACAAGAGTTAAAAAGAACTGACATTACTAAAATAAGTTGCACTATTTTCATGAATTATTCTTGTTTAAATCTTTCCTTAAATTTACCTAAAATTTCAGGACTCAGTTTTAATGTCCACTCAATAAGTGCTTCAAAAGTTGGAGCTTCCATTGTTGAATAGTTCTCAGTCCCCTCATAAGGCCATTTCAATTGATCTTCCATATTATTACCTGAGCCCATAAAGCCAGATCCGTCTATCTTACCCTTTGGAATTTCTACAGCATACGTTCCATTGGCGTTTTTTGGAACATGAACAATATTTGCTGTGTGTCCAACACCATGAAGTGTAATAAACCCATACAACCTTTCTGGTTTACCCTTTAAGTCGTTATCATTAGTACTTATAGTATTATCACCTGTTGTTCTTAAAGGATTGAACGTATTATCTAAAAAATTAGCGTTTAGTCCATTTGCATTAAAAAGAATCAAAGGGTCAGCAGCTACTTCTATTAATTCAGTTTCGCTATCCTCAAGAACAAACCAATCAGCTATATTAGAACATGGTTGCGGATAATTTGTGCCTTCTATTTTTTCATTAAGCGGAATATTATTTATTATAGCTGGAGTTGAATAGACTATTCTTGCTGTTGTACTTGGATTTTCTCCAATAATACAAAATACCTCATTTTTACCAATTTTAATTTGAGAAGGGATCGTCGTTTCAACGGTAAACGGCATTTTTATTTTACTGGTGAAATAGTTAATCTGAGTCTTTATTTTTGAAGTGCTCACATTTGATTCATTCACAAGGAATATTTTATTTTCGGTATCTTCTGTTTTGTTTACTATATTTTTGATATACACACTTTTGTTATTACTGTCAAGGTTTGTGAGTGCGAGAATCTCATTTTCATACCATGCAAATCCAGACCGAGAGCTACTTTCGGATGTATTCTCTCCACCCTTTAATGTTAGAATATCTTCACAACTCTCTACTTTTTTAATCGTGGAATATACATACGGAACTTTAGAGTTTAAGTCATTAAATGCACTACGAATATCTTCATTTATATTATATACTTCATTGTTATAAAATGCCAGTATCTCTGCTTCTTCCTTAATGTACTCTGCTTCAAATGAATGTGTTAAATCAATTGAAATATCATCATAAACAACACAAGAGTAGCCATCTGAAATAAAATATTCATGCAGCTGACTCTGATCAAAAATTTCAATTTCTCTTATTACTTTGCAGCCATCAGCATTTTGAACTGTAACAGAATAAATTCCTGCTTCGGTAACGGTTATTGAAGATGTTATTGCTCCAGTACTCCAAAGATATGTCATAATATTATCTCCTTCACAGGTTATTTCTGCAGATTGACCGTCACAAATAATTTCTAAATCTGCAGAAATTATTACATCTAAGTTTGCAGACTTGTATGTATATTTATTTATTTCAGTTACATTCCCTTCAGCATCTTTTATAACAGATATGTATTCTTGATCATTTTTATCTCCACATATTACAAGAGTTCCATTATCTGTGCTGATAATATTACCATCGCTATCAATAAGTACAAAGCAATCAGATGAATTATTTGACCCTGTTCCATCTGGATCAAAATTTATTTCTTCACATTCACTTTCACACAAGAGACTTTCTATTTCATTTAAAGCTGGAATAATAAATGTACCTTCCAACTCACACGCTTTATTTTCTATCCTGTAATTATAAGTTCCCGGCTGATCACTCAAACTACTCAAAAAGAATAAGTTGTCTCCAACCAAAGTTTGCGATACGAATTCACCATCTAGATATATGAAAATTTCGCAAGGGTAATTATTAGATTTTATATCTAATGTAGGTTCAATACTAAAACCTTCAGGATGCATACCTAAATTAAACTCACATTCAATTAGGCTTAAATTTCCTCCATTATTTTTTAATGATTCTATAAACTGAGCATTAATCTCATTATTAGGTTGACCTGGCGTTCCGTTATTATTTTTAGTATAACTTGAACTTTGCATCCAGTTTTTATTAGTCAATGAAAAGGAAAAAGTTGGGTCTTCAGGACCAGCGGAAATTTCAACTTCCAGTATTGCATCAGATGGCACCATAAATTGCAGGTCACTTTCTTCATACCAATCTTTATAGGACCAATAGAATGTCTGAGTAATATTGCCATTTTTATCTCCAATTATCACAGCATCTCCATAGTCACGAAAAGGGATAAATTCTTTCCAAAACCCATTAATATCAGGCAAATTTCCAGGATTATACGGACCATAATTAGAAGTTGTATGAGTTGGATAATTGTATTTCTGGAGGCATTGGTTCCCAAACGGGACTTGATAAATTCCATTCTGATTTGGTAGACCATCATGCAGCCTTTCAATGCCTAATGCAGGAAGTTGTTCATTATATATCAGAATAATAGAGCCCGCAGGAACTAAAGGAAAACACTCACCAAATCTTACATGCCCCTGTTCATTACCCATATCTTTTGAGGCTGCATTATTATCATCAATTATGTAACCTGTAAGGTCGACTAATTCATTAGGATTCTCAGGATTTCCCAGCACCAAAAGTTCTATATACTCACGTCCTCCATCTTCCGGTGTACCAGAAAAATTTCCAATCTCATTTACTATGATTTTCATATCGACATCAGACATTGAACAATCGCTTTGTGCATGTGTCAATGTGATGCTAAGAAAACAAAAGAGAAAAAGAAAAAAGAAATGCCCTTTCGGCCTATCGTCGGATGTTGCTTGAAAACCTTCAACTTTACTTAACAAAATTATAGGGCACTTCATAATTATATTGTTTTTAGTTTATCGTTATTTATTCCGTTGAAATTTAAAAACTCCTAGAGCTCCTTTCAAATTTCCTATCTCATTTACATTGATTCCCACCTTGACATTAGTCAATGAACCTTGTTTTGAGCGTGTATTAATGTTATGCTAAGAAAAAAAGAAATGCCCTTTCCGCCTATCGTCGGATGTTGCTTGAAAACCTTCAACTTTACTTAACAAATTGTAGGGCATTTCATTATTATATTATTTTTAGTTTATCGTTATTTATTCCATCGAAATTTGAAACTCCTAGAGTTCCTTTTAAATTTCCATTCTCATTTACATTGATTTTCATATTGACATCAGCCAATGAACCATCGTTTTGAGCGTGTGTTTATTCTGTACTAAGAAAAAAAGAAATGCCCTTTCCGCCTATCGTCGGATGTTGCTTGAAAACCTTCAACTTTAC
>Ga0256847_1000562_pt1 | contig 22661 bp, 20 predicted proteins | sample TeddybearmetaG_FD_189099 | JGI IMG/M metagenome (GOLD analysis project Ga0256847, IMG submission 189099) | Hydrothermal vent microbial communities from East Pacific Rise, Pacific Ocean - Teddybear | ecosystem: Environmental > Aquatic > Marine > Hydrothermal vents | place: Pacific Ocean: East... | reverse complement strand
GCCCATTTTGTAAAACTTCAGGCGTATAAGTTGCGGTGGCTAAATCTTGCGCCGCAAAAGCATGTTGCCGAGTGCTATTAAGAGGCAATGCTAATTTATCTTTCCAACCTAAATAATCCCAATAATCGACATGAAAAGCAAGCGGAATGACTTTAGTCCATAAGCCTTTATCTTTTTTGAATTTCTTTAACCATTTATCAGCAGGCGGGCAACTACTACAACCCTCGGAAGTATAAAGCTCAATTAAAGTAGGTTGTTGTTTACCACTGCTTAAGGTAAAAGAAAAAACAGGAGAAATTAAGCTAAAACTTAATAAAATAAGAAATATTTTCATGGATTTAATGATTAATAAAGTGAATAAGTTTTATTATAGACCGAGATAACGCCTTATTTTATTTCGTTGTCATTAAAATGGCATTTTAGGCAATAGTGATTTAAAACAAAATATGTTATAAAGACGGCACTTAATATTTTGGTTTTTGGAGAGCGTATGCAAATTAAAACTGATGTCAGTATGTTAAAGTCAAATGGTCCAGCTCGAGAGTTTTTAGATTTTTGTAAAATTGAAGTTGAACGTCAATTAAACTCAGGAAAAGAGTTTGATCCCGTGGCTTTCAATGCCGCCGTTGAACTGGTTATAAAACGCTTGAAAAATATGGAATTAGAGGGTTTAGTATGATTATCACCTCATTAAAAGCAGTTAATATTCTGAAATATGAGAAATTAGAACTAACTGATTTACCCGAAAAAGGCGTTATTGCCATTAGTGGCGCTAATGAATCAGGTAAAAGCACCATTGGCGAAACGGTTTGTTATGCTTTATTTGGACGTACTTGGTCTTTAGGAGATGGTGATCTCAGTAAACTTATTCGCTGGGGTGAACACCAAGGTTCGGCAAAAATTACCTTTAAAACCAATACTGACAAACATTATGAAGTTGCGCGTTTTATGGATAAAGACGGTAATATTGGGGCGCGCATGAATTTTATTGATGAAGTCAGCCATCCTTTAGCCAGAGGAGATGCCGCCGTTACTAAATTGGTTTGTCAAATATTAGGTTATAATGCCAATGAATTTTTAGAAACCTTTTATCTAGCACAACGCGAAATTACCACTCCCCATCCACATAGTTTTGTGGTTAAAACAATGGCGGGAATTACGCCTCTTGAAATTTCAATGGCGGATTTTGAAAACCAAATTAAGGATAAAAATCAAAAAATCAATGAAATACAAGAAAAAATCGAGCAAGTTACCAATGATATTCATGAATTATCCATTGATCAAACCTTATTAACCACTTTAAAAGTACAACGTCATGGGGCTTTGGTTTCAGAAGATGAAGGACAAGAACATCAAAAAGTATTGCAAAAAAGTTTAACTGAATATCATCGGATTTATGATGAAACAGTCGTTCTAAAAGGAAAAAAAATAAATGCCCGTATTTTTGCTTTTTTAGGTTTCTTTCTAACCAGTTTTTTTGCTATTATTTGGTTTACTAAAGCCGCTCCCATTGATACTGAAATATTAAAACCTGTTTATCATTATGGTGAACAATTTTGGCACTTTTTAGTAGATAAAATAGGGTTTTGGGAAAAGATTCACGTTTCTTGGGTTCTTTATTTTGCGATGGGTTGTGGTTTTTTTACTTTGATTTTTAAGATTAGATCCATTTTATTACAAGGTTATCTCCATAATTTAGCTGATGATGCGAGCATTCTAAAAAAAGCATTAAATGAAAGTATCTTTGTCACGCCTGAACCTGAAAGTTTACTTTATAAAGAAGTTGCCAATGAAAAAATAATGGATGATCAAGCCTCAAATTATTTATTAAGCCCTGTTTTAAAAGAAACCATTGAGTCTGAAGGATTAAAAATTAAAGCCGTTGAAACATTACCCGAAGAAGCAACTAAGTTAGTTTCTAAAATGTCCCAATGGTTACAAAAAAGAGTGGAAGGTCATAATCAAAATGGGGCGCAATTAGATCAAGCCATTGGAGTTGAAGAAGAACGCTTGGCACAAAATAAACGTCTTGAAAGTTTATCATTGGAATTAAATGATAAAATTTCAGCCAATAAAACAGCCATACAAACGCGGGAGCTTGCCATTGATTTATTAAGTAAAGCCATTCGACATTTAGGGCATAATTTTAATCGGGATATACGAGATAAAGTATCAGGTATTTTACCTAAATTTACCGAAGGACGTTATGAACATTTACAAATTGAAAAAGATTTGTCTGTTTCTGTTTTTTCTTCTGAAAAACGAGATTTTATTGGATTGGATGAAATTTCCAGTGGGACTTCCAGACAAATTATGTTGTCATTAAGATTGGCTTTAGCCCAATCTCTAGTTCAGCGCATGAGCAGTGGTTTACAATTTCTATTTTTAGATGAACCTTTTGCTTTTTTTGATGCAGAAAGAACCCGCCTTACTTTAAAGATGTTACCCAATTTAGGCGGGGATTTAAATCAAATTTGGATTATTTCTCAAGAATTTTTGGATAGTCATCAAGACTTATTAGCAAAACAGCTTAATTGTGGTCGAGATTTAACCATGATTGAGGCTTAATAAATAAATCCAATGATAAAAGCATTATTAAATTTAAGACATAACCTTAGAAATGGATTGAATTTATTATTATTAAAAAAAGTGCCTTTAACTCAATTTATTGTTTCTTATCAGCAATTATGGGCATTAAGTTTACTTTTTCTATCAACATTAATACTTTCTGGGGTTATACAACACATACTCCCTATTTTATTTAATATTTATGGTGTTATTGCCTTTGTATTACATTTATTTTTTATTGCATTATATGTTTTACTGGTCGCAAGAAATACCGATAAGATGCTTCATTTGTTTATTGCTTTATTATCTATTTGGATATTCTCCAACGTCTTTTGGGCGTTCCTTTCAAACGATCTTTTCTTAAGTTTTTGGCAGTCTCAAGCCCGAGAGGAAGAACTTAATATTGAATATATTATCTTTAATTTTTGGATTGGGGCCGCGGTTATAATAACGACGATTCGAGCAAAATTGGAAGACTCACCCAAAAATATTCAAATTATCCTGCTTTATGTTATTTATTTAGCAGTCCCTTTAAATTATCTTAACTTTAATTCTTTTTGGCATGAGAAACAAGAACCCGTAGAAGAAACAGTTTCTAAATACGATGTTATTAATCAAGAAGATATTTATTATCAACAATTTAAATTAATAAATGCAGAAAAGCGGCAACTTTTAATGCAAAGACCAGGAATATTGGATATTTACTTTGTGGGTTTTGCCAGTTATGCAAATCAAGATGTCTTTATGAAAGAAGTCAATTATGCTCAAGCATTATTTGATAATAAATTTGATACCAAAGATCGCTCTATTACTTTAATTAATAATATTAAAACCTATCAAAATAAGCCTTTAGCAACTCAGCATAATTTAAATAATATTCTTGAATATATTGGGGCTTTAATGGATTCAGAAGATTTCTTGTTTTTATATCTCACCAGTCATGGCTCTAAAGATCATCAATTATCTGTTAATATGGGGCATCTTAGTTTAAATCGGATCAACCCTAAAATGCTCATGGAAGCGCTTGATAAAGCTAAAATAAAAAATCGAATTTTAGTTATTTCCGCCTGTTATTCAGGCGGTTTTATTGAACCATTAAAAAATGAGAACAGTCTTATTTTTACCGCCTCAGCCTATGATAAAAGCTCCTTTGGATGTAGTCAACAAAGTGATTTTACTTATTTTGGTGAAGCTATTTTTAAAGATCAATTAAGCTATAATTACGATTTTATTGATGCCTTTAAACAAGCCACCCTTATTATTAAAAAACGAGAAATTAAAGAAGACAAAGAACCTTCTAATCCACAATTGTATATTGGAAGTCAAATTAAAGATAAATTAACTGAATTAGGTCATGCCATTGAACAGTGGAATAGAATAAAATAAATGAAAATATTTATCGCAGATGATCATGGGTTATTTCGAGCAGGTTTACGTTCTGTTTTAACCACCCTTTGGACGGATTTAATTGTTCAAGAAGCTGAAAATGCAGAAATTTTACGTCAACAATTACCCCACCATCCAGATACCAATTTATTATTATTAGATCTGAACTTACCTGATGCCAATGGCTTAGAATTATTAATTGAATTAGGGCAAATTTATCCCACCTTACCAATGGCAATCTTATCCGCAGAGGAAACCACGGGAATTGTCCAAAATTGTTTAAATCGAGGCGCTTTAGGTTTTATTCCAAAATCATCAAGTAATGAATTAATTTGTAGTGCCATTCAATTAATGCTCAATGGCGGGCGTTATATTCCAGAACAATTTTTTGCAGCACCTGAAATAAAACAACCCCCGCCCTCGAATCAAATAAAACTAACACAACGTCAACAACAAATATTGCAATTAATGGCAGAAGGCTTATCTAATAAACAAATTGCGTTACAATTACATTTAGCTTTAGGGACGATTAAAGCCCATGCGAGCGCTATTTTTATAGCTTTACAAGCCAATAATCGAACACAGGCGGTAAATAAAGCACGGGAAGCGGGACTTTTACATTAATAAACGATTAATAAGGGTGCGTAATTGGCTTGGTAAAATTGGTTTATGTAATATCGGCAGTTTTTCAGGGTTTATAATTTGACTATCCCCACTAATAATAATGGCGGGGACTTGCTGTTGATATTGTTGCCATAATTTCTCAACTAATAGTACCCCATTTTCTTTATCATTCAGGCGGTAATCACTAATAATAATATCGGGTTGTTCGGTATATTCTAATGCCTGATCACTACGAGTCGCACTAAACACAGTCATGCCCCATTGCTCAAATAATATTTTCATACTATCAATAATACTTTGTTCATTATCAATAATTAACACTGTTTTATCTAATAATTGATTTTCCATTAATATAGGAAGACGAGTTTCAACGGGTTTTTCGGGCGCTTTGACTAAAGGTAATTCAATCGAAAAGCGCGAGCCTTGATTAAGTTTAGAACGCCAGCTTAAAGGATGTTCTAATAAATGACTGAGTCGATAAACAATGGCTAATCCTAAACCTAATCCATTTTCCCGTACTCGGGCGGGATTATTAAATTGCACAAACTCTTGAAACATGGTTTCTTGTTCTGCTTGAGTCATGCCAAATCCCGTATCATAAATATCAATTCTAATTTTATGATGATAATAGCGACAACCAATTAAAACCCCGCCTTGTTCGGTATATTTAATGGCATTTGAGATTAAATTACTTAATAACCGCTCTAATAATGTTTGATCAGACAACACCCAACAATCAGGATAACGCACATTCAAACGCAATAATTTAGTTTGTGCTTGAACCGAAAAACGCAAGGCTAAACGATGTAATAACGGTTGTAGAGGGAATTCCATTAATTGAGCTTGATAAGTGCCCGCATCCAATTTAGAAATATCCATTAAGGCATTAAATAATGAATGTAAATCTTCTAAAGAAGCGACTAATTGTTGATGTAATGCCAATGCTTGAGGTTCTTTAAGATGAACAGATAATGCCCCAACAAATAAATTAACCGCTTGTAATGGTTGGCGCAAATCATGGCTTGCCGCCGCTAAAAAGCGGGATTTATCTTGATTAGCTTGTTCCGCTTCTTGTTTCGCGGCTTGTAAATCGGCGGTTCTGGCAATGACTTGTGCTTCTAATTGATGCTGATGCTCGGCTAATTGTTGCAAACTGGTATCAAAATCAACCAATAATTTATTAATGACATTTACCATATGTCCTAATTCATTATGTTGATGAAAAGACGGCGCATTAATTAAATATTCTTTGGGTTGTTGGTGGTTAATACTGGCAATTTCTTGAGTAATTCGAGAAACGGGACGGGTTAACCAATAATAAAAAAATAGAAATAAAAATAAAGCCAAAATAAAATTCCCAATAAGATGGCTAATAATGGTTGTTTTGGCTCTATTAATAAAATTTTGTGCCAATACCCCATGATCAATTTTAATCTTAATTTGACCAAGGGGTTGACGGTCATTTTGGTAACGAATGGTAATATCATAACTTTTATTAGCCCCAAATAATTCAGTAACCAACCATTCTAATGGATAATGAGTCGGCGGGCGGGTTTGGCTATATAACTGAGTTCCATAATAATCAATTAAAGTAGCAGAATAAATAGGCGGATAACTAATAAGCCCTTCAATGACCGTTTTTGCTAATGTGAGATCAACTTCTAGAATAGCCCGAGCGGCAGGACTGGATAGAATCCGCGTGACTTTATTAATCATACTTGAAGTATATTTTTTTTCTGATTGTAAGTCATAATTTAATTGAACTAATGTGACAATAGCGCCGACAAATAACGAGATTAGGAGGGCGTAGATTGCTTGGCGGAGGGCGAGGCGTTGCTTTTTTTTCATTGTATAAAAACTAAAATATAATTTTAATTTGTTTTACTTATTTCCAATAAGTAAGATATTTGTTTCCATCTTTCACCATAAACCTGTGGATAACTTTTGGCTAAAGGTTTTAAACGTTCTTGCGCTTCTATTAATAAAATATTTGTCTGTGTATTTTTATTTTTAATAAAATCATTCAATCCTAACATAAATAATGTGTCGATTAAATCAGGTTGATAAATAGCCCTATTTTTTTTAACTAATTGACGACGAATAATTAAAGCTTCATTTAAATATTTTTTATTTGGCTTGTGACGGTTTAAAATTCCAAAATTATGTAATGTCATTGCTACAGCAGATAAATAAACTTCAGGATTATTTTTTGCCAATTGTCTATAAATTGTTAACGCTTCTTGAAAGGCTTTTTCAGCTTCTTGGTGGCGCCCGCTTTCAGCACCAATCAGAATAGCCAAATTATTTAAAATTGCTGCCACATAAGATAAATAGCCCGCAGGATTATTTTGTGCCAATTGTTTATAAATTGTTAATGCTTCTTGAAAGGCTTTTTCAGCTTCACTCAGAATAGTCAAAAAAGTATTTAAAGTTGTTGCTACGTAATCAGGGTTATTTTTTGCTAATTGCCGATGATAGGATTTTTCCGCTTCTTGGGAGTGACTGCTTTCATTATTAATTAGATAAGCCAAATTATTTAAAGCTGTTACCTCATAATCAGGATTATTTTTTTCTAATGACCTCCGCCCGTTTTCAACACCTATTAAATTAGCCAAATTATTTAAAGTCATTGCTACATCAGGTAAATAAACTTCAGGATTATTTTTTGCTAATTGTCGACGAATAGTTAACGCTTCTTGAAATAATTTTTCAGCTTCTTTATGGCGTCTGCTTTCACCACTCATCAGAATAGCAAAATTATTTAAAACCCCTGCTACATCAGGTAAATAAACTTCAGGATTATTTTTTGCTAATTGCCGATAACCTTTTAATGTTTCTTGATAAATTAAATTAGCTTTTTGATATTGATTATTTTTTTGTAAGAAAAACCCATATTCAAATAAAATATTAAGACTTCTATTTGCTTTAAGCGCCAATTCAAAATAGTTTTTGGTTTGTTTAATACGATTAGGCAAGCTGTAATCAATCGCGGTCAGTTTAGCAAGTAATAAATATTCATTAGCTTTGTCATCCAGTTGTTGATGATTTTCTTGACTGGATTGTTGAAGTTGCTGTTTTTTAGCAAGTAAACTACCAAGTTCTGCTTGCATAGCTTTGGCATCTAAAATTATTCGTGCTTTTTGATACTCATCTTGATCAAAAAAGCTTTTGGCTTGTTTCAGACGTTCGGTATTTAACGGGATTTTATTAAAATCTTCAGCTAATTTGAAAACATCTTTTTTGAAATCAATAAGCTGTTGGTTAATAATGACTAAATTGTTGACTATTTCCTTAAATTCTTGCTGAAAACTTAAATCATTCGGGTAGCTTTTAAGGCGTTTTAGGGTAATCTGATGGCGTTCCTGTAAGTTATTTTGTTTTTGCTGTAAAGCTTTATAGCTCAATGATTTATAAAGGTTTTGAATGGTAATATCTCGCCCAGCTTGATAAACCTCTGCTTGATTATTTGTTGCTGTTATAGTGGTATTGTCAGCACTAACTAGCAAACTACAACTTACCAATAAAATAAAAAAAGTCGACTTAAGGGCTAACATGAATATTCCCGCCCGCTTGATAAATTGGTTGTTTATTACCTGTTGCACTTTGTTTAATCTTGTTAATTGGGCTTATTTTATTTATTAAGGGATCAGGACTTGTACCTATTGTTATATTACCCACTGCTTGAAATACTTTGCCCTCATTATTATTTGCTTCTAGTATAGCGGTTGTTTCCATATCAAAATAATCTTGTATTAAGGTTGCACCAATCACCAAAGTTCCAATAACAAAGCTTAACCACATCCCTAAACGCATTAACCGCTCTGTTGCACTACCTGATAATTTCTTTGTTTTAAATAAAGCAACAAAACCACTAATAATAACCAATATAAATCCAAATAAAATCAAAGGTTTGTCTAAATGTTCTATCCAATTTTCAGTCTTCATTATTAATTTCTCCTAAATTATTTTTATTTAAGAATTATAGTTTAAATAATTATTTAAAATAACTTTTTTAAACACAACGTAGGGTGTTATAAGCGAAGCGCCATACACCTTTCTTAGGTATATCATAAAATAACAAGTAAAATCAGTTACCACTAAATTTTGATAAAAAATAACAAATTTCATAATTAAGTGATAAAATAAACATTTTTTAGGCTACAGATAATTTAAATAATGCTTGTCGAATTTTCAGTTCAAAATTATAGTTCTTTTAACTCATTGCAAACCTTAAGTATGCTTGCATCTAATTCAACAAAAGAAAACTTTAATAAAACAAATATTTTTTCAGTCAATAAATTTGGTATTAAAAATTTGGTTAAATCGGCGGCTATTTTTGGTGCAAATGCCAGTGGAAAATCAAATTTAATAAGCAGTCTTTATGTACTAAAAATGATTATTTTAGAGTCCTTAACAACCGCAGAATCAGACAACTTAAAAATAGTATTACCTTTTCTTATAAAGGAAAATATGTTTGATAAACCAAGTGAATTTGAAATCACTTTTCTGCATAAGGGTAACTTATATAGATATGGAATTTCAATCCTTCAAAATAAAATAAATGAAGAGTGGCTCTATTGGACAAAAACATCCCGAGAAACTTTATTATTTCATCGTACAGAACAAAAAGTTAAAATTAATCAACGTTCATTTTCAGAAGCTAAAGATTTTATAAAAAAGACTAAAAAAGGATGGATTCTTGAAAAAACACGGGATAATGTTCCTTTTATTTCGGTGTTATACCAATTTAATGGTGAGAAATCAAAAAATGTCATTGATTGGTTTTCAAAATTAAATATTGTATCGGGAATAAATGAAATAGGATTTAAGAATTTTACTATTGAATTATTTGATACTAATCCTTCATTCTATTCTTGGGCATTAAATATCTTATCATCACTGCAAATTCAAGATATTAATATTGTTGAAGTTGATAGAGAAGACACAATTCAAGTGGCAAATCAAGATTCTGAATTAAGCGATGCGATTGTAAGAATAAATTCTTTAATTAGAAAAAAGAGTGATAAAGAAAAGAAAATTGAGATCGTTAAAAAATCAGATATTGGAAAAAAATATACCATTCCATTGGCTTTAGAATCAGAAGGCACAAGAAAACTTTTATATTTACTTGGACCGCTTTATGATGTCATAAATAATGAAGAAATATTGTTGATTGATGAGTTTGATAATAAATTTCATTCTTTATTATCAAAATTTATTCTCGCACTTTACCATAAAGAAAATAAGTCGAGTAGCCAGCTTTTAATTACTTGTCATGATACTCATTTATTAACCCGAGAATTGTTAAGAAGAGATCAAATTTGGTTTATTGAAAAAAATTCAAAACATGAAAGTGAATTATATTCCCTCCTTGAATATAAAGAACATTATACAAGAGAAAAAAGCTCATATAGTAAGAATTATTTAGCGGGAAAATATGGTGCTATTCCTTTATTTAAATCTTTTGATGAATTAGAAACTGCTTTAAATGTCTAAAAATAATAGAAGAAAAAAGGGGTTTTCTCGAAATGAAAATACAAGAGAAGAACGAAAAGTATCAAGTATTCAAGAGTTATTAACTTTTAGTTTTAAAGATCTAGATGAAACACAACCTAAAAGTTCACCTCAAACAATTAAATTATGGGAAGAGGAAAAAATTCTAAAAAGCTTAGTACAAAGACTACGGGATTTATCTAAATTAACAAGAGATGAAGCTCAAAAACAACAACAAATAAAAATTTATGATGATTTTCCTGTAAAAACAGGTTTTTTTCATCCTAAACATGTCGATAATAATGTGGCATGGGGAGTAATTAAAGCTGTTGGCGGACAAAAAGCAACTGTTGCAGGATATATAGTTGAAAATACTTTTTATATTGTTTTTTTTGATAAAGATCATCAATTTTGGATTAGTAAAAAGAAAAATACATGAAGATAAATTTCAATAGAGATTCCTCTTTTAAATATTATTTAGTTTTCAATACCGATAAAACATCCAATTGATATTCTTGATTCGGAGCATGTTTTTTAGTCAACTGACGGAAGTCAATTTGATTAAATTGTCCGCCTCCTAATATTTTAGATAATTTATCTATATTATCCGCATTAATTAATTGCATGGGTGTTTTAATTTCTGTTCCTAAGGCTTGTTTAAAGTCTAAACCATAATGATAATCATAAAGTAATAATAAAATTAAACCCGCTTGAATAAAATGCCCGCCGACACTGGCATTTAATTTTTTTTGTTTAATATTTTGTAGTGCTTCATCGGTCCAATCAATTCCGCCAATCGCAACAGGACGGGAGTAATTTGCTTGTGCAACGGCTTGGCTTGCGCCTACAGCCATATCATCTCCTGCGGTCCAAATCATTGAAATAGTGGGAAAACGTTTGAGCATGACGCGGGTTTTTTGTTGGGCGTCTTTTTTATCCCATTGATGGGAATGAAATATTTTTAATAAATGAGTATTGGGGAAGGCTTGGATGGCTTTTAATAACCCTTGTTCTCGATAATGAGAAGTGACAGAATTAAAAGATCCACTAATGGCAAGCAAGGATAGTAATTCATCAGGATTATTTTTTCTGGCTTGTTTTAATAAAGCCGTTGCTAAAACAAATCCCGCTTGTACTTCATCGGGTGACATGACCCCTAACCAATATTGATAACGGCCTCTAGGATATCCAAATAAAGTCCGTTCATTTTTTGGAATTTCTGATGTAACAATAAAAGAATGAACTTTTGCCTGTTCCGCCTCGGCTAGAATTCGATGCCCGACTCCTTTTAAATGTACAAAAATTAAATAATCAGGTTTATTTTGACCCGTTAAAAGATCATGCGCTCTTTGTTTATAATGGAAACGATTGGTATAACCCGCTTCTACATTAAAATAAACTGTTAATTCAATATCGAGATCATTTGCGACCGCTTGCATAAATTGAACTGTTTTACCCCAAAATTGATCTTCGGCATGATCAGGGACTAAAAAAGCAACTTTAAATAAAGCGGCATTAAGCGGAGTTGTTATTAGTAGAATTAACAAGAAAGTAAGTCTATTCATTATAGGGATCCAAATTGTAATTTTTTTTGACTAGGCCATTAGACCTAGTTGGATTAGTTAAAGTCAAGACTTGTGGCTAATATCATTGATTTAGGGAATCGCATATTCTATACCCAGTTCAAAAACATAATACTAATAACGAGGAGTTAATATGTACCACCAATCTAAAAAACAATTTTTACTAACCAGTCTTATTTTGGGAATGAGTCAAGTTAGTTTAGCAACCCCAGCCGCACCAACCATTACACAATGGAATTTACCTGCTACCATTAATCAAGCAGATAATTTTACCGTAGAATGGAATATGTGGTGGGGAGAAAATGGTAATCGTTGGGAATTTTATCAAAATACCAATATCATCGCTTCAGGTAATTTAGCAGCTAATGGCAATCAAGCCCAACAAGGCACCATTCAAGTAAACCCAAGTGCGGCGGGAAACTTAAATTATCATTTAGCATTATGTAATGATTCAGGTTGTAGTTCAAGCCAACCTTTTCAAGTTCTTGTAACTGGTGGAAATACGGGTTCGGGGTCAGGTCCAGATCCTGAACCTATTGAACCTCCAACACCTGTTAATACCAGTACAGCCCCCGCTAAAGCACAAATAGATTGGTTTTCAGAACAAGGCGATATTGGTACTCAAACGATTAGTTGGCATATGTATTGGGGCGAAAATGCCAATCGTTGGTATTTATTAGAAAATGGCGTTGTGATTCATCAAGCAAACTTAACAACTAATGGCAAACAAGCACAAACAGATTCAGTGACTTTTGAACAACAAGAAGTCGGAACTTATAACTATCAAGTTAAACTTTGTAAAGAAAGTAATGACGTTGCAAGCTGTTCAGTCAGTCCAATTAAATCTAAAATCTTACAAGATGCCACGGTTATTGTTATACAACCAGAACCCGTAGATCCACAACCACCAATCAATAATAATGGCAATCTAGCCGCTAATAATGTTTATCAACAAAACAGTGGTAAAGTTATTTCAAGTTATTTTGTTGAATGGGGTGTTTATGGACGTAATTATCATGTTAATGATATTCCCGCCTCTAATTTAACCCATATACAATACGGCTTTTTAGCAATTTGTGGGAATAATCCAAGTGCCATTGCTGCTTCTGCCATTGCGCAAGAATGTCAAAATAAACAAACTCATGAAGTTACTTTAGTTGATCGCTTTGCTGCCTTAGAAAAAACATATCCTGGTGATACTTGGATTGATGATGTCAGTGGTTCTTCATATAATGGCAATTTTGGACAGCTTAAAAAATTAAAACAACGTTACCCACATTTAAAAATATTACCTTCGGTTGGTGGTTGGACTCAATCAGATCCTTTCTTTGACTTAGCGCCTGTGCCTGAAAATCGTGCTATTTTTGTTAATTCAGTGATTGCCTTTTTAGAGAAATATGATTTCTTTGATGGGGTTGACATTGATTGGGAATTTCCTGGTGGCGGTGGTGCTTTAAATGGTGCAGGTGGTTCACAAGATACCGAAGCTTTTACCGCTTTAATGAAAGAATTACGTGAAGGCTTAGATCAATTATCTGCTCAGACAGGTCGTGAATACCAATTAACCGCCGCCGTTGGAACAGGTCCAGAAAAAATTGACTTTATTGATTACAGTGAAGTAAGCCAATATATGAACTATATCTTTATGATGTCTTATGATTATGCGGGTGCTTGGGAAGGTATTACAGGTCATCATGCAAGTTTATATGCAAATAATGAATATCATCAAGATTTTAATGCCAATGCCGCAGTACAAAACTTTATTGCCGCAGGCGCTCCTGTAGAAAAACTTGTTCTTGGCGGTGCTTTCTATGGTCGTGGTTGGGCTGGTGTTACTAATTCAGGCTCTCATGCAACCGATTTATTCCCTCTATATGGCAGTGCAACAGATGGAGCCAGTGGAACTTGGGAAAAAGGTGTTTTTGACTATAAAGATTTATATGAAAACTATATTGGTAGCAATGGTACAGGTATTAATGGTTATCAAGTCATTTATGACAGCGTTGCCGAAGCTCCTTATCTTTGGAATGCGGCAAAAGGCGAGTTTATTAGCTATGATAATCCCCGCTCAATTACTAAAAAAGCTGAATATGTATTAGCTCAAGGATTAGCAGGCATGATGACATGGGAATTAGATGCAGATAATGGATTATTATTGAATGCCATTAATACGGGATTAGGCAATCAAGAAGTAAGCGAGTAATAAACATCAGGGCGGAATATTCATTTCGCCCATCATCATATTTCAAATTGAACTAATAAAATAAATTCCAGTCGATACAGCATTCATTTATTATTGACGTTTATTATCTTATTAAACCATGACAATCCAAGCCCAATTACATCAACTTGAAGAAGAAATTAGTCAACGCATTATTGGTCAAAAAATACTGGTTAATCGCCTGCTTATTGCGTTATTAGCCGATGGTCATTTATTGGTTGAAGGCGCCCCTGGTTTAGCTAAAACCCGTGCCATTAAAGTTCTAGGCGATTGTATTGAAGGTGATTTTCATCGCATTCAATTTACCCCTGATTTATTACCCGCTGATTTAACGGGAACCGATATTTATAATCAGCAAGAAAATTCTTTTAGTTTTCAAAAAGGTCCATTATTTCATCATTTAGTTTTAGCCGATGAAATTAACCGCGCCCCCGCTAAAGTTCAAGCGGCTTTGCTTGAAGCAATGGCTGAACGCCAAATCACGGTAGGTTCACACACTTATCCTTTGCCTGAATTATTTTTAGTCATGGCAACCCAAAACCCGATTGAACAAGAAGGCACTTATCCATTACCAGAAGCACAATTAGATCGGTTTTTATTACATGTGGTGATTGATTATCCTGATGCCCGTTCAGAAGCTAAAATCTTAAAATTATCACGGCAAGAAGCCCAAGCGGGCGTTGAATTTGCAAAACCTGAATTTTCAATTAGCCAAGAAACCTTATTTGCGGCTCGTAAAGAGTGTTTAGAAATCAATATGGAGAAAAATGTAGAAGCGTATTTATTACAAATTATTCTAGCAACTCGAAATTCCAATCAATTAAATGCGCCCTTTAGTCGTTGGATTGAATATGGTGCCAGTCCACGGGCAACCATTGCTTTAGATCGCACGGCAAGAGCGCATGCATGGCTTGCGGGGCGGGATTATGTGACACCTGATGATATTCAAACAATGGCATTTGATATTTTACGCCATCGTATTTTATTAAATTATGAGGCCGAAGCGGAAGGCATTACTCCAACCCGCTTTATTGAAGAGTTATTAGACTTTATTCCTGTACCTTAAATGTTAGAAATTAATAAAAAAACGGGTGAAAATTTAATTTGGATTGGTACCCAAGCGCTGATTCAATTAAAACAACAAAGTAAAAATATTTCATTGCGGGCAATTCGTATTTTTAGTAAAAATAGCGGGGCTTATTTGTCTCCTTTTAAAGGGCGCGGCATGGAATTTGATGAATCCCGCCCTTATCAAGCAGGCGATGATGCGCGCAATTTAGATTGGCGGACGATGGCGCGAACAGGCAAACCCTATACTAAAATATTTCGTGAAGAACGTGAACGTAATGTGATGTTTTTTATTGATTTTCGCAATAATATGCAATTCGCCACTCAAGGCGTTTTTAAATCAGTTTTAGCCAGTCAAGCCGCCGCGATTTTAGCTTGGAGTGCTAATAAACAAGGGGATCGGATTGGCGCTTTGGCTTTTGGCGGCGAGCAACATAGTGAAATTCGTCCCAAACAAGGTAAACATGCGTTATTAAATTTAGTTGGTTTAGTGAGTCGTTATTCACAAGCCAAAGCAATGCCAAATCAAGCGGGACAATTTAATCGGGCTTTATTACGCCTTCGACATGTTACAAAACCCGGTAGTTTGGTTTTTTTAATTAGTGATTTTCGCGGTTTAGAAGGTGCGGCAGAACAACATTTAGGCGAGTTATCCCGCCATAATGATTTAGTTTTAATTCATATTTATGATGCTTTAGAACAAAAATTACCGCCGCCAGGGATGTATGCTTTTACCGATGGTAAACAAGATTATTGTATTAATACCCGTAATTACAAAGGACAAAGAAATTACCAACAGCGTTTTAAAGATCATTTAATATTGCTTAATAAACTCTGTTTAAAATATCGAATGCATTTAATTTCATGTCAAACTCATCAAGATATCAGTCAAATTTTAACGCAAGAATTTGGGCGTAAAAAATGAATCCCATTGATCCCGCAACACTGCCTTTAAAAGGCATTCATTTTCCCACGGATATTAGTTGGTGGCCGCTTGCTATGGGGTGGTGGATATTAATATTGTTCCTTCTTTTAACCACTTATTTGGCTTATTATTTCTGTCGTAAAGGACGTTTAAAAAGAGCAGGATTACACGCTTTAAAAGCAATAAAACAACAAAAATTAACAGAAAAAGAACGAATTCAACAACTTTCTGCATTATTACGCCGCATTAGTTTATGTCGTTATTCTAAAAAACAGGTGGCGGGATTAACGGGGGAAAAATGGCTGGCTTGGCTAGATAAACCATTAAAGAAGAAAGAATTTAGCCAAGGGGCGGGACAAATTTTAATCACCGCACCTTATCAAAATACCGCACCTGATAAACAACAACTTGAAGCCCTTTTTTTATTAATTAAAAAATGGATAAAAACAAAAGATGATTGAATTTGTAAACCTTTGGGCTTTTGCTTTGCTTCCTTTGCCCTTATTGGTCCGATTTTTTTTACCCAAAGCTCAACAATTATTAAATCGTAATAAATTAACCATTCCTTTTGCGGATGATTTTTCACAAGCAGGTTTAGATTTAACAACGACCCATAATCGAACTTGGCTTATTTTTCCCGCTTTATTTGCTTGGTGTTTATTAATTACCGCCGCTGCCAATCCAAAATGGTTGGGAGACATGGTTGAAATTCCAACAAAGGGGCGGGATTTAATGTTAGCCGTTGACTTATCAGGCAGTATGCAAGAAACCGATATGATTGTGAATCAACAACGAATTTCCCGCCTAATGACAGTTCAAATTTTAGCGGCTGATTTTATTAAACGCCGCCAAGGGGATCGAATGGGGTTAATTTTATTTGGTGATCAAGCTTATTTACAATCTCCTTTAACATTTGATTTAACCACCGTGGCTATTTTACTATCAGAAAGTGAAATTGGCTTAGCGGGTAAAATGACCGCCATTGGAGATGCTATTGGATTGGCAGTTAAACGTTTACAAGAACGTCCAGAAGAAGATCGCGTGCTTATTTTAATGACCGATGGCGCTAATACGGCGGGTGCCATATTACCTTTAAGAGCGGCAGAACTTGCCGCTCGTAAAAAAGTTAAAATTTATACCATTGGCATTGGTAATCCCCGTTATTCTTTACGAAGTGATTTAGATGAACCCACTTTACGTGCCATTGCAAAACAAACAAAAGGACGTTATTTCCGCGCCCGTAGCCCGCAAGAATTAAAACAAATTTATCAAGAAATTGAAGCACTGGAACCCATTGATCAAGAGGTTCAATTATTTCGCCCTAAAAAATCCTTATATTATTGGCTTTTATTGGCAAGTTTAATTATTGCGGGACAGGTTTTTTTATTAAAAAACCGCTTATAAAACGGACAATTAATTCCAATCAACGGCAGATTTTTTGACCCAACCAATGCCATTATCCCGTAAAACTTTGACTTTTAACCAACCATTTTTGCTTGCTTCAAGTTCCACAACTTCATCCGTTGTATAACCACAACCAAAGGTTTTACACGCTTTTTCAAGAGCACCACCAATTAAATAATTGCCTGTATTATCACAACTTTGATCACTACAGCTTTTAAGTGCGGTATACCAAAGGCTTGTTGAAGCACGTCCTGTTCTAGTGTTAAATGGAATTTCAGTTAATCTTTTTGCCCAATTATTTAAACTATTATCAGGTTGTAACCAACCCCCATAAATATAACCTTCAACCCCATTCACATTTAATTTGTAATAAAGGCGATTATTGCGGGTTCTTACTTGAATATCTAATATTTCTGCTTGTACCCCTTTAGCCGCTGTTCCTACTTTATCTCCTGCGGGTTCATTCCGCATATTAATACCATTTGCCGCGCTAATTTCAACCCAATCTCCGACATTAGGAATCACTTGTTCGGTGACTTCTTCGGTTGATAATATTGCCCAATCTTGATGACTGTCATTGTTACCTGCATAAACATAGCCTTCAATTTCATTATGACGAATTTTATAATAACGTTTTAAACTATTAACATCTTTTAATACAAAATCAATAATTTGATAGTTTTTATCTTGAGTTGCTGTACCCACTTTTTCGCCTGATGCAGTGGCTCTAATATTGGTTGCTTTTTGTAATTTAATGACTTGACCCACGGCATAAACATTATCTAATACACTTGGACAAAGATGGCGATCATAGGTTTCACGTTGATAGTTGTGTTCTGTTTGATTAGAAACTTGTTGGATTTGTGATTCATCAAAAGTTCCAATTAAACTTAAACAAGGTGCATCTTCAATATCTGCTAAACAATGTAAAGTCCCTTCTTTTTGTAAACAAACTGCGCCATCTTCTAATTGTAATAATTGACCTTCGGCTAATTGTTCATTATTACTACCACCGCCATTAAGCGGACAATTATTATTCCCTTCAGCAAAACAAGTGACATTAATTTGAGCAGTTTGATTCGTATCATCTATATAAGAAAGCCAGCTTTGTTTATCATATTTACTTACAAAGTTTTTATCATTTTTTGCCCAACGATCATTACTATTAGAAAAACGACATATTTTACTTGCCCCGCCATTATAAGCGGAATAAGCCGCCCTACTCCGATTGCGCCAGCTACTTTCACTACTAACACAAGATTTACTCGGCGCTTTCTGCCACCCTACATAATAAATATCAAACGCATATAATAAATTATTGATTAAATGCCAACCCACCCCTTCATTTTTAACTTTTAGATAATGCCAGCGATCATCAATCTGCATTAAACCGTGTCCATGTCCATAATCACCTCGTAACATTTTTAAGTGTCCATCTCCTGTGGTGCGGTAATGACTCCAAAAGCTTTCTTGATGCGCAATGGCAAAAACAGCCTGTTGCCATTGTTTAATTTCAGTGGCACTGACATTTGATTTTCGTGATTTAATATAATAAGCACTTAAATCCCGAATAACACCATACATAGCTTGCATATAACGATCTGTTTCATTGCCTGCTTTGGTATCAAAAATAATGGGGGTAAACATTTTAGAAACTTGTGATTCATCTGCAAAAGGCGCGATATCACACGCATTTGGAATTTCACCAAAACGCCATTTCCCGCCTACTTTATGTTCACATTTCCAATAATCCGCCGTTTTATTGACCGCTAATAATTGATTTGATGCGATGACCAAGGTGATTAAAAGACCCCAAATTAATTTAGATTGCATTGTTTTTCCATCCTCAAGTTATTTTTTTATATTTAGTAACTTAAGATTAGCTTTGAGACTAAAAGTCGTCTATTGGTATTATTCCCGAATTAAGGCGGGAATTTTTCCTTTTGTTATTTTTTGTTATAATCGCGCCCTTTCTATTTAAATAAAAAAACTTATTGTGAATCAAGCCACCATTTTAAAGCCCGAAGAATATTATATAAAAGAACAACCTTTTTATGAATCCGTTGGAGATGAAATTGCTATTTTTGAATCTGCCTATCAAAATAAACTGCCTATTTTATTAAAAGGTCCGACAGGTTGTGGTAAAACTCGTTTTATGGAGCATATGGCATGGCGTTTAAAACTGCCTTTAATTACGGTTTCTTGTCATGATGATTTAGCTGCTTCTGATCTGGTTGGACGTTTTTTAATCAAAGGCGGGGAAACAGTGTGGATTGATGGACCTTTATCTAGTGCAGTACGAGCAGGCGCGATTTGTTATTTAGATGAAGTCGTTGAAGCTCGTAAAGATACCACCGTGGTGATTCATCCTTTAGCCGATGATCGGCGGGTTTTACCTATGGAAAAACTGGGCGAGTTATTAGAAGCACCTGATAGTTTTTGTTTGACCATGTCTTATAATCCAGGTTATCAAAGTGTTTTAAAAGAATTAAAACAATCGACCCGACAACGGTTTGTGGCATTAGAATTTGATTACCCAAATGCCGATTTAGAACAACGGATTATTGAAAAAGAAACCAAGGCGCCAGCAGAACTAGCCAATCGTTTAGTACAATTTGCCCAGATGACCCGTAATTTAAAGGGAAATGGCTTGGATGAAGGCGCTTCAACTCGTCTTTTAGTTCATGCTGCAAAATTAATTTTAGATGGAATAGATCCTGTTAAAGCTTGTCAAAGCTGTATTTCTCAAGCGTTGACTGATGATAGTGATATGCTTTTGGCAGTGAATGAATTATCGACTTCTTTATTTTAATTATTTATGAGTAAATCTTGATTTGTAATATTTCCTAAATAAATATATAAAATATAAGGTTAATATTGGGTTTCTTATTATCATTTCTCTATATTTTCAAATTAAGGTTTAATCTCATCTGTCTCTTTTAGTTTACTTGTTATTTAAAATTGGAACAAGATAGATTACGACCAATCAATCTCTGAAAAATCATTAATACCATAAAAATGTTCAAATTGATTGGCATCTAAAGTGCTATCAGGTTTAAGAATCGCAATAAGCCATTGAATGCCATATTGTTGAGCTGATTCCAACATTTTAACGCCATCATCAACAAATAAAGTGGTTTCTTTATTAAAAGGAGCGACTTTTTGTAATGCACGCCAGAAATTAGGATCTTCTTTGGGTATTCCAAGTTCATGAGATGAGATACTTTGATCTAATAAATCATGTAATTGTGTTTTTTGCATCTTTAAAGCCAAAGATTTTTGATGGGCATTGGTGACTAGAATCACTTTTTTTTGTAAAGATTGGAGTTTTTTTAAAAAATCAATAACATGAGGATGAACTTGAATTAAATGATCCACTTCACTTTTTAATAAAGCAATGTCTAAATTAAGTTCTTTAGTCCAATGATCAATACAATACCAATCTAAAGTACCTTCAAATGATTTATAAAGGGGAAAAAGGATTTGTTCAGATTCTATTAGGGTTATTTGATTTTTATTGGCATATTTTTGAGGCACATAATTCAACCAAAAATAAGTGTCAAAATGTAAATCCAATAAAGTCCCGTCCATATCTAATAAAACAGTTTCAACTTGATGCCATTTAATCATTTGTTTAATATCCTTTGCCACCAGCGTTTGCGTTTGCCTGTAATAATTTCATTGATTTGTAAATCAGTGGGTTTTATTTGGCTTAAAATCCAACCTGGAGGGGGTGGATTATCACTATAACCACAACTAACCCCTAGGTTATTCGGATCAAATATTTTAATAAAAGTGGGTTTTTCAACATCATCAACATAAACCACCCCACAATAATCTTCATCATGTGCTTGGTGTAATAAAATATCTATTTCATTAATAAATTCAATTATTTTTTCTTTATTTTCAGGGTTTTCAGGTACACCCTGCCCTACCGCGTAAAGATACCATATTTGATCTTTGGCATTGGTTTTTAATTGGTGCCAGAAATCATCTAATTGATGCCATCGCAAAATTGAGGAGAAACGTCCTTTATACGCACTAATAAAGGGGTCTGTTGTTACCGTCATAAATCACTCCAAATGGCTTGTTTTAATTAAACTATTAGCAATAATGTTTTACTGATATAATTGCGCTTTTATTTTTTTAATCAAATACTGAAAAACAATGACTCAAGCATTACACCAATCTGAAATTAGTGAATTAACTTTATTAAATCGGGGCAAAGTTCGCGATATTTATAATATAGATGACCAACATTTATTAATTGTTACTTCAGACCGACTTTCAGCATTTGATGTTATTTTATCACAACCCATTCCTTCAAAAGGGGAAGTTTTAACCCGAGTGGCTAATTTTTGGTTTTCAAAAACCCAAGATTTAATTCCAAATCATTTAACAGATTTGGTTTTAGCGGATGTCATTAAGGATCAAACTCAACGTGAGGCTTTGGGAGATCGCGCCATTATTGTGAAAAAATTAAAACCTTTGCCCATTGAAGCCATTGTGCGGGGTTATATTATTGGCTCTGGTTGGAAAGATTATCAAAAAACAGGGCAAGTTTGTGGTATTGATTTGCCTACTGGATTAAAACAGGCAGAAAAATTACCTCAAGTCATTTACACCCCTTCCACTAAAGCGGATATGGGGGCGCATGATGAAAATATTGATTTTGTGGCAACCGTTGAGTTATTAGGTCAAGAATTAGCCCAACAGGTACGAGATATTAGTTTAAAAATATATACTGATTGCGCGGCTTTTGCTCTTGAAAGAGGGATTATTATTGCAGATACCAAATTTGAATTTGGACAGGATGAGGCGGGAAAGCTTTACTTAATTGATGAAGTATTAACTCCTGATTCTTCCCGTTTTTGGCCCGCTAATCAATATCAAGCGGGTATTAGCCCTCCCAGTTTTGATAAACAATTTGTGCGGGATTATTTAGAAACTCTAGATTGGGATAAAACAGCTCCCGCTCCTTTATTACCCGATGAAATCATTAATAAAACGGCAGAAAAATATTTACAAGCTGAAAAAATATTATTAGCTTAAATTTAATGGTCTAAAATAAATGTAGAGCTTGGAATTAATTAAACTGGGGAATCTTTACATTGATTAAAAGAAAAATAAGAAGCTCATTTTTTAAAAAAGATCGGTTTATTCGGAATGGTTTTTTCGCCATCCTAATAACCCTCTTTTTTTTATGTCTGTATAGTTATTATGTTGCCATGATTTTTCAACAAGAATCAAAAGCTTCCATGCAAATTCATAAGGATAAAATAAGCCAAACTCAGATTTTATATTCTGTTATGCAAAAACGTAATTTATTGCTTTCTCAAATGATTCAAACCAATGATTTTTTTGAACGCGATCATTTATTACAAAAAAT
>Ga0256847_1000561_pt1 | contig 22697 bp, 16 predicted proteins | sample TeddybearmetaG_FD_189099 | JGI IMG/M metagenome (GOLD analysis project Ga0256847, IMG submission 189099) | Hydrothermal vent microbial communities from East Pacific Rise, Pacific Ocean - Teddybear | ecosystem: Environmental > Aquatic > Marine > Hydrothermal vents | place: Pacific Ocean: East... | reverse complement strand
CTTCCCACTTTGCCGAGATAGAGATTTCGATCTTACGCTATACATCAAACCTAGCAATTAATTCAGTCGTACCAGAGAAATGACTCAGTACCTGCTCAACTTCGTTCCTGCTCATCACCACCGGTAACTGAACCGTTTTTTTAGAGCGTGAATGCGCCAAATTATTAGCCATTCAGCTATCCAACTGATAGTAAACTCGCTATCAAGAAAAGAGCCAAGCTAAAAATGCACTGAAACTCTTAACAACCATTGCTAAAAAAACTGATTAGAGAACTCAGAAGAACCTTGCCAAAACACTGTCTGTTTGACTGTTATCAAAAAGGTTTTCTGCTTTATGAGCGAGTGCTCGCACAACAGTCCAAAAATAAAAACAAGATCTTTTCACTACATGAACCATAGGTGTAGTGCATCGCCAAAGGTAACCTGAATGTTGGTGTCGTCAGTCACGACACCAATCTGCATGACAGCCACACGCTACCCGAGGTGTCGCAGCATATCAAAACCTCATGCGGCAAAGCGGTGAAATAAGCCGTGTGAGATCTGGGCTACAGAGGCAAGCAGCGCTTTAACTGTACGGCGATCACGCTACCGAATATGTTGTTGTTGACGGTAAGGTTGTGCCTGCTGCTAGTGGTTCTGGAATGGTTGATCTGGTTAGCTTGTTATTATTTGTTTTGTTTATTGCATTCAGATTTTCAGTTTTTGCGTTTAGACTACAATTTACGATTGACATTGTGAATTCTCTTTTTCAACCATCTTCAAAATCCAGCTACGAAAAGCGACGATCGGCCCATAGTCCGATTTATCAACCGGCGTGATCAGGTGATAACCCGCATCGCTTTGTAATGGTTTATCAACAATAACCACCAACTCACCCCGATCAAGTTCACTCTGGATAAGAAATTTTGGTAACAGAGCCACTCCCAATCCGCCTACTGCTGCCTGGGCGATAATCGAAATTTGTTCAAACAACATACCCTGACTACTGGGTAGCTCAAGTTCATTTGATTGAAACCATTTTTCCCAGGCATCGGGTCGGCTAGCTAAATGCAATAGAGGCAGCCTGGTTAGAATCTCAGTGTCTGGTAGGGGATTGAGGTTGAGCATTTCGGCTGAGCAAACAGGAATCGCTTGTTCGTTCATCAGAAAAGAGCTATCTGTGCCAGGCCAATCCGGTGAACCATAGTGAATCGCGGCATGTAGGTTTTCGCTTTGAAAGTCGAATGGTGAAAGCCTGGATACAAAATTTACCGTAATGTCAGGGTTTTCCCTGAGGAACGAGGGGAAGCGGGGCATCAGCCAGCGTGTGCCGAATGTTGGCAGTATCGCCAGGTTCAATGTGCCGATCCTTGGATCTGTCATTGCGTTAAGCGAGGCATTACGGATAGCCTGTAGGGCCGAGTGAATTTCACCCGCGTAAATTTTACCGGCATTGGTGAGTTGGATAGTATTGCGTATTCGGTTAAACAGAATGACATCCAGTTGATTTTCGAGGGCGCTAACCTGCCTGCTGACAGCTCCCTGCGTCAGGTTAAGCACTCTGGCGGCATCAGTAAAACTACCTGTTCTAGCTGCCGCATCAAATGCAGCCATCATGCTGGTGCTGGGTAATAGTCGTCGATGATAAGACATATGCCATTACTATACCTCATGCTTGAGTGAAATAAAGTCGTTTGCCTGAAAAGTCGTAGTATTGGATTATGTCGTTATATACTGTTTAAATCATTTGGTGAATTACGTTAAATGATTTTATTGTAAAAACTGTTACATGTTCCAAATATCTAAAAAGCATGAGTTAAGGACATGTATTCAAGATTGAAAATCTACGATAAATCAGGTGATTAATATGTCAAAGGCAACAAAATATCTGCCATCAGCAAAAGAACAGCTTTTTCTGGATTCGGTGACTAATGGAAAATACGACCGCCAGATTATTACCGGGCTTAAAAAGTTTATTGAAGGCAAGGTTCCAGAAGACATGTTGTCTTTTTACAGCGCAGACGAATTAAAGGTATTGACCGATTTAAAAGGCACGGAAAAGGATGTGGAGGCACGAATGCCGGTTAAAATGACTCGCCACTATTTTGATTTGGCGAAAAACAGTGCGTCGATACAGGTGCTGGTCAAGGCCAGTCCTAAAGAAACTTACGACCTGGATGGCGCTTCTGACCCAGGAAAACAAATGGATTACAGCCCAGTAGAGGGTTTGATTCACAAGTATGAAATGGGCTTGCTCTATGTTGCTTCAACCTGTTCGGCGCATTGCCGGTTTTGCTATCGAGAAGAGCTGATAGCCAGAAAAGAGGTGGAGCGTCCTGACGGCACTATGGCGCCAAAAGGCCTGGCACAAATTGGCGAAATTGTCGATTATGTCAAACAGCACAACAGTGTCGTTGCTGAGAATGGCGGTAGACATCCAGATACTGGACGAGAAAAGTTACGTGAAGTTTTGCTGTCTGGTGGAGATCCGATGGTGCTGAGCAATAAAAATATTGCTGCATGGCTATCTGCCCTGGCGACGGCAGGTGTTGAAAATATCCGCATAGGAACTAAAGAACTGGGTTTTTATCCTGATCGTTTTGACGATACTTTTTTCGATATGATGGATAAATTCCATGAAACATATCCGGGTGTAAATGTCAGGATCATGATCCATTTTAACCATCCAGATGAATTCCTGCAGAAGGATGCTGATGGAAATTATATGAATGACCCTGAAGGCGGCTTACTGTGGGTTGCAAGCACCAAAAGAGCAATCAGAAAAATACGCAGTCGTCACTGGCTCAATATCGACAATCAGGCGCCAATAATCCGTGGGATTAATAATGATCCAGATGCTCTGCGAATCCAGCAAAGAGAACTCAAGCGCAACGGTGTCGAAAATCACTACTACTTTTGCGGTAGAGATATTGTCGGACACAAGGCTTTTAATGTGCCGATTGAAGAAGCCTGGCATATTCTCAACGAATCACAGAAAGGCCTGTCCGGTGTAGAAACTCATGCACGTTTATCCATCACCCACTATAAGGGTAAAACCGAAGTAGTCGCAGTCACCAATGACCCATTACCGGGCGTGCCGGGCGGTGAACATGGTCTGGTTATTATGAAGTTATTACGGGGTGCAGCAGATGCGCCTGACCGTGGCAAGGTGGCGATTCTGGGACGTAATCCAGAGGCAATCTGGTTCAGCGGTTATGATGACCGTGTGCTTTACGATGAAGCTGGATTATTCGCGGAAGTAGCCACTCAGAATCTACTATTGCAGAATGTAGTTGGCGCTATTTAGCTAGCAGGCAGTCATCAACAATGATCGATAAAAGAGCAGGTTCAACAGCACAGGCAGTCGCTGACATTTTCGATGGTGCGACCGTTATGGTCGGTGGGTTTGGAGAAGCAGGCAGCCCCATCGAATTGATTCACGCGCTCATCGATCTTGGTGCTAAAGACTTGACGGTAGTAAATAATAATACCGGTAGTGGGCATGTAGGTCTGGCAGCATTGATTGAGAACAGGCAGGTCGCGAAAATGATTTGCTCGTTTCCACGGACAGCAAACTCCACTGTTTTTCCTGACCTGTATCGACGTGGCGATATCGAACTGGAACTGGTGCCCCAAGGGACTTTAGCGGAACGAATCAGAGCTGGTGGTGCAGGCATTCCGGCTTTTTACACAGCCACCTCAGTTGGTACACCTTTAGCGGAAAACAAAGAGATTCGCTCTTTTAATAGTCGTGATTATGTGATGGAATTTGGTCTAAAAGCAGACTTTGCTCTAGTGAAATGTGTACGTGCTGATCGATACGGCAATCTGGTCTATAACAAAACTGCGCGTAACTTCGGACCGATTATGGCTATGGCTGCGAGTACCACTATCGTACAGACAGGCGCTTTGGTGGAGGTGGGTGAGATCGATCCGGAAGTCGTTGTAACGCCGGGAATTTTTGTAGATCGTATTGTCACCGTTTCAAATCCTGCTCATGAATCCACGCTGGTCAAGGATGGGAAGACATATCCATGACCAAAATAGAATCAGCTGCATCCATTGGCTGGAGCCGTGAACAAATGGCAAAACGAGCAGCGCTGGATATTCCAGACGGTGCCTATGTCAATCTGGGCATTGGAATCCCGGAAATAGTGGCTAAATATGTGCCCGAAGGCAGGGAAGTTATTTATCATACCGAGAATGGTCTGTTGGGAATGGGTGTCGCAACGAATGCCGATAAGGCAGATCCTGAGCTGATAAATGCGGGGAAAAAGCAGGTATCTGCGATTCCCGGTGCTGCCTATTTTCATCATGCAGACAGCTTTAGCATGATTCGTGGCGGTCATATTGATATCTGTGTACTAGGTGCTATGCAAGTATCACAAACGGGTGATCTGGCTAACTGGTCAACCGGCTCACCTGACGCCATTCCGGCGGTTGGCGGCGCAATGGATCTGGTAGCGGGAGTAAAGACTATTTATGTTATCACCCAACACTGCACCAAAACCGGAGAGCCAAAACTGGTTAAATCCTGCACCTTTCCTTTGACTGGGAAGGCTGTTGTCAGCCGTATTTTCACTGACCTGGCAGTAATTGATGTCACTCCGGAAGGATTAAAGCTGGTAGAGCTTGCTCCGGGAATTGAATCAGAATATGTACAGCAAAAAACCGGCTGTGAATTGACCGTAACTGACTGACAGTAAAGAAAAATCAGGTAATCTCATGCAGCACGATATTTCAAAGGATCAATCGTCAAGCGCAGCTTTATATCAACGCGCTTTGAAAGTAATGCCCGGCGGATGTAGTCGAAATACCGTACTACGCAAACCACATCCTTTGTATGCCGATCGTGGAGAAGGTTGTTATGTGACAGACATAGAAGGCGTCAGACGTATCGACTTTTCTAATAATATGACCTCACTGATTCATGGTCATTCAAATGCAGAAGTTATATCAGCCGTCACGGATCAATTACAAAAAGGGACAGCATTTGCCCTGGCCACAGAAACCGAAATCCAGTTCGCTGAACACATGTGCAGTCGAAATTCTGGTTTCGAAAAAATCCGCTTTGTAAATTCTGGCACAGAGGCCGTCATGAGCTGTCTGAAGGCCGCTCGAGCCTATACCGGGCGGGCTAAAATTGCCAAGATGGAAGGCGCCTACCACGGTCTTTATGATTATGCTGAAGTCAGTCAAACCTCAAAACCTGCCAACTGGGGGGACGAACAAAAACCCGTCAGTGTACCGGTGGCATTTGGTACGCCCGCTTCGGCGCTAAACGATGTAGTAGTGGTTCCTTTTAACGATATTGAACGGGCATTATCGATACTGGATCAGCATGCCGAAGAACTGGCATGCGTAATGATTGATCTGCTACCCCATCGTGTTGGCCTAATTCCAGCCTCACCGGAATTCGTACAGGCTTTACGTCAATGGACCCGGGCCAACGGCGTTTTGCTGATTTGTGATGAAGTGATCACCTTCCGATCAAGTTATGGAGGAGCTCAGGAGGAGTACAACATCAAACCTGATTTGACTGCTATGGGGAAAATGATAGGCGGTGGTTTTCCGGTTGGCGCTCTTGCTGGGCGGAGGGAAGTTATGGATGTTATGGATCCGCTGGCGGATAAAGTGCTTTTTCCGCATTCAGGCACATTTTCAGCAAACCCGATTACCATGATCGCTGGGCGTATCACTATGGAGCTATTCGATGAAGCTGCCGTAATTAAATTAAACCTACTGGGAGAATACGCTCGCTCACAAATCTCGGAGGCAATTCGTAAATCGAATAGTCCAGCCTGTGTCACTGGTGGCGGTTCGATGTTCAGAGTCCACATGAAACCTGAACCACCGATAAATTATCGAGCAGCTTTTCAAACTCCTGAAGAATCTGCAAGGCTTAAAGTGTTGTTGGACTACCTGTTTGATCACGGCATTATGATGATCAATACCTGTTCGGGTGCGCTTTCAACAGTAATGACGGAACAAGAGATTGATATTCTGGTTGAAGTTATGATGAGTGGATTTCGTAAAATCGAATATTAAAGTATCACCTGCTCATCATCCAAATATTCCACTCTCACGAAGCCCATCAAACATAAACTGTACCGCCAGAGCCGCTAACAAAACACCAAAAACTCGACTCACGACATGCATACCCGTCACGCCCAGGATTCGCTGAACTTTATTGGCGAGCAATAATAATATCAGTGTAATAAGAATAACACTGAACATTGCGCCCATGATGATGGATTGAGCTTGCAGGTCATTTTGATGTGAAGTCATCAATAATATGACAGCGCCCATGCTGCCTGGACCCGCTATTAAAGGTGTTGCCAGCGGGAAGACTGATACATCTTCTTTTTTTATGGCTTCTTTGTTTTCTGCATCGGTAGTTGAAGTACAGCCAGAATCGCGGGCAAACACCATATCAATTCCAATCAGCAGTAACAGAATGCCGCCCGACATTTTTAGCGCTGCATAAGAAATGCCGAGAGAAATCAGTAATATTTTGCCACTTAAAGCAAACACAACAAGAATGATTGTGGCGATTAAACATCCTCGAATGGCCATGCTTTTTTTATCAGCAGCAGAGCTACCGTGCGTCATAGCCGCAAACATCACTGCAATATCAATTGGCCCTATGGTGGCAAAGAATGTGGTAAATGCGATGACGGCCAGTTCTGTCATAGTGTTAAAACGAGTTTAACTCGTTGATCAGTAGGAAAAATATTTAGACTTGTTCAGATGGTAGAACCAGCGCATCATCTTCGTCTAATCCAGCAGATGGTTTTTCTGCGCCACCAAAATTGATACGCCATTCCAGATTGGTGCTGGAGTCAGCATGTGTCAAAGCCTGTTTGATTGAAATTTTTTCCGATGTATAAAGGTTGTAGAGCGATTGATCGAAAGTCAGCATGCCGGCGCTGCCACCTTTTTCCATGACATCTTTGATTTTGTGAAAATTGCCTTCACGGATCAACTCAGTGACGAATGGTGTATTCACCAAAATTTCAACGGCACAGGCCAGTTGACCATCTATGCCGGGAATCAAACGTTGTGAAATGACAGCTTTTAAGTTGGCAGACAAATCCATTAATAACTGGTTACGCATTTCCGCGCTAAACATATTTAGAATTCTATCCATCGCCTGGTTAGCATTTACCGCATGCAATGTAGTTACGCAGAGGTGACCGGTATCGGCAAAATTGATTGCTGCCTGCATGGTTTCGGCGTCTCGTGATTCGCCGATCATAATGACATCTGGTGCTTCTCTTAGTGCTTCGCGTAAACCATTTTCATAAGTAAGCGTGTCTATACCGACTTCTCGCTGAGAAACGACCGACTTTTTATGATTGAAAATGTATTCGATGGGATCTTCAAGTGTCAGAATATGGCCTGATTCGATAGCATTTCGATGATTTAACATGGCTGCCAATGTTGATGATTTACCTGAACCCGCAGCACCCACAACCAGAATCAGGCCGGTCTTTTTCATTACCAGAGATTTGATTTCTGGTGGTAAACCGAGATCTTCTACAGTCGGTATGTCCCACTTGATATAGCGAATGACCATCGATACTTCGGATCGCTGAACAAAAATATTCAGGCGAAATCGACCGACGCCGAGCAAGGTAAATCCCAGGTTAAATTCCAGGTTTATTTCAAAATCTCGAATTTGTTCTAAATTTAGCACGCTATAGGCCAGCTTCTGGATTTGCCCGGGTTTGAAAGTATTTTTTGCGACAGGGGCAGATCTACCCTGTAACTTCATAAATGGCTGGGCACCGGTAATAAAATACATGTCCGATGCTTTTTTCTCGGCCATTATCTTTAGATATGGCTCTATTAATTCTGTACTTGGCTGATGGCTCATTAGTGGTGTGTCCTATACTGAAAGCATATATCAGAGTTTAAATAAACCCTGACTCTTCATCACTTTCTTGCATCTCGAATCCGTCATACTCCTGATTGACGCGATTCTTTATCGCAACCTTGCTATCAAGCTTAATGCGTAATCGAATATCGTTTACTGAATCTGCAAATCTCAAAGTATCTTCAAGCGAGATCATTTCATCCTCATACAGTTTAAATAGCGCCTGATCGAAGGTGATCATGCCCTGCTCATTAGATTGAGATATCAATTCCTTCATCGCTGAGATTTCACCCTTGAAAATAAGATCTTGCATTAAAGGCGAATTGATTAAAATTTCAACCGCGGGCATTCGGCCAGTACCCTTGATATCGGGAATCAATCGTTGTGAAACTATGCCTTTTAAATTAAGCGATAAATCCATTAATAATTGCTGACGTTTTTCTTCCGGGAAAAAGTTGATGATTCTGTCCAGCGATTGATTCGTGCTATTTGCATGCAAAGTGCTCAGGCATAGATGGCCGGTTTCTGCAAAGGCTATGGCGTGTTCCATGGTTTCACGGTCTCTGATTTCGCCAATCAAAATGACATCGGGTGCCTGTCTCAGTGCATTTTTCAAGGCGATATCATAGGTGTCGGTATCGACGCCAATTTCACGTTGTGTAATCAGACAGTTTTGATGTTCATGGATAAATTCTATCGGGTCTTCGATGGTGATGATATGGCCGTGACTGTTTCTATTGCGATAATCAACCATCGCCGCCAGTGAGGTAGATTTTCCCGAACCAGTACCACCGACGAATATGACAAGGCCACGCTTGGCCATGGCTATATCGCTCAATATGCCGGGTAAATTGAGTTCGGAAAAGCTGGGTATATCGGAGTTGATGATACGCAACACCATGCCGGTAAAACCCTGTTGAATAAATGCATTGACTCGAAATCTAGCTACGCCGGGCAGCGAGATGGCGAAATTACATTCCTGAAACTCTTCGAATGATGCAATCTGTTTATCGTTCATGATCGAACGTGCCAGCATTTGAGTATGACTCGGTGACAGTTTTTGACTGGTGACCAGGGTTATCTTACCGTCAATTTTCATAGCCGGCGGGGAATCCATGGTAATAAATAGATCAGAGCTGCCTTTGCTAATCATCATGCGAAGCAAATCATGCATAAAACTAATCGCTTTGTTTCTATCCATATATTCCTCAATATTTTATAGCTAAACGATCACCTACTTACAGCATATCTGGATGAGCTGCCTTTCTACGTGCTTCTTCATGGGTCACTGAGCCGTGAGACAATAGCAATTTTAAATTTTGATCAAGAGTCGTCATGCCGACATTCTGGCCGGTCTGGATGGCAGAATACATCTGCGCGATTTTGTCTTCTCGAATCAGATTTCGGATAGCAGGTGTACCGATCATAATTTCGTGAGCAGCAGTACGTCCGCCGCCGATTTTTTTCAAAAGTGTTTGCGAGATGACCGCTTTCAGTGATTCGGACAACATGGTCCGTATCATCGATTTTTCTGCCGCAGGGAATACATCAACAATACGATCAATCGTTTTAGCTGCGGAACTGGTATGCAAGGTGCCGAATACCAGATGTCCGGTTTCAGCTGCGGTTAGCGCCAGACGAATGGTTTCAAGATCGCGCATTTCGCCGACCAAAATAGTATCCGGGTCTTCTCTCAGTGCGGAACGTAATGACTCGTTGAACCCTAGTGTATCGCGCCCTACTTCACGCTGATTGATCAGGCATTTTTTACTTTCGTGGACGAATTCGATTGGATCTTCTATGGTAAGAATGTGACCGTACTCATTATCGTTTTTGTAGTCCACCATGGCTGCCAGAGTAGTTGACTTACCTGATCCAGTTGGACCAGTGACCAGCACTATGCCACGAGGGTATTCGGATACATCTTTAAAAATAGGGGGACAGCCTAAGGCCTCCAGTGAGAGTATTTTCGAGGGTATGGTTCTGAAGACTGCGCCCGCACCCCGATTATGATTGAATGCATTAACACGGAATCGCGCCAGGTTTGGAATTTCAAATGAAAAGTCCGTTTCCAGAAATTCTTCATAATCCTTACGTTGCTTATCGCTCATGATGTCATAAATCATGTCATGAACTTCTTTATGTTCCATCTCGGGAACATTGATGCGTTTAATATCACCATCGACTCGAATCATCGGTGGTAATCCAGCGGACAGGTGTAAATCGGAGGCGTTCTGTTTGACACCAAAGGAAAGCAGTTGGGCTATATCCATGATAATCCTTTTAGGTTATTGTCTATGATCAATACGGGAAATTACAGGTTTCGGTCATTGTTTTTTTTAATGCTATATCTGACTATAGCAAAGCAAATGAATAACATCATAATAAATATTCGCAAGGTTCAACAAACTATAAAGCAGATTGCCGACGACTGTGGCCGAAATGCAGATGAAATCTGTCTACTGGCGGTCAGCAAGAAAAAACCGGTCTGCGATATCCAAGCTGCGTTTGATGCGGGGCAACAGCATTTCGGTGAAAACTATTGCCAGGAAGCAGAGCAGAAAATTACAGCGCTAAAGCATCTAGATATAATCTGGCATTTTATCGGCCCGATTCAATCCAACAAAACGCGTCAAATCAGCCAGTTATTTGACTGGGTGCACACGGTCGACCGGTTAAAGATAGCTAAACGCCTTAATAGTCAAAGATCAGCCGAACTGTCGCCATTAAATATCTGTTTGCAAGTCAATATCGAGCAGGAAGCCAGTAAATCCGGTATCCATTCAGATGAAATGCTGCCACTTGCCGATGAGATATCAAAACTGCAAAATCTCAACTTGCGCGGATTAATGGCTATTCCCAGCATACAGCAGGACGAACAGCTTCAGCGCAAACCGTTTGCTCAACTGCGAGAATTGTTAACGCAACTTCAGCAACAGCATCCACAATGCGATACGCTTTCTATGGGCATGAGCAACGACATGAACTCAGCCATTGCAGAGGGCGCTACGGTGGTTAGAATAGGCACTGCAATTTTCGGTGAACGTCTAAAGTAACAATAAATTCGTAAAAATAAATCCCTAAAAAATAAACCAGCAGTAATTTATGTCGAGTGTGAAATGACCAACAATAATCCACAAATCTGTTTCATTGGCGGCGGCAATATGGCCCACAGCCTGATCGGAGGGTTGATCAGCAATGGCAGCAGCGCAAACGATATTTATGCCTGTGATATCAATGCTGAAACCTTGAGTGATTTAGCCCAACAATACGACATCCACATCAGTCAGGACAACAAAGAATCGGTAGAAAATGCCGATATAATCTTACTTGCCGTCAAACCACAGGTTTTACAGCAGGTTTGCCTAAATCTGGCAAACAGCAATTTCAGATCCGGAGTTTTGTTTATTAGCATTGCTGCCGGTATACGAGAACAGGATATCAATCACTGGCTTGGTGAAAATCGGGCTGTGATTCGTTGTATGCCAAACACGCCTGCTTTGGTGGGTCTGGGTGCTACTGCTTTATATGCAAATGAGCAGGTTAGCAATACTCAAAAAGCTGATGCTGAAGCTATCCTGTCCGCAGTCGGTATTACAGTCTGGGTTGAGATGCAAAGTCAGCTTGATGCCGTCACCGCTATATCTGGTAGCGGCCCGGCTTATTTCTTTTTGTTTATTGAAGCGCTACAAAATGCCGCGGTCGAACTGGGTCTTGAACCAGAAATAGCACAAAAACTAGCGCAGCAAACCGCGCTAGGCGCAGCAACTATGGCGATTGGAAATAATGTTGCTGAACTCAGGCAGCAAGTCACTTCCAAAGGTGGTACTACCGAACAGGCCATTGCGAGTTTTCAGCAACAAGGGCTGGAGAAGCTGGTAAAATCAGCCACTTTAGCAGCCAATAATCGATCTATAGAGCTAGCTGAAATACTGTCAAAATAAACTCCAACAGAATAACCACAGAGACAAAACAATGGGCGCAAACTACCTTTCATCACCACTGGCCTTGATTATTACCACGCTGTTTGATTTGTACATTTTGCTAGTGCTTTTGCGTTTTTTACTGCAAATGTTTCGGGCAGATTTCTACAACCAGATTTCTCAGTTTATTGTCAAGGCAACTACCCCGGCGTTAAAGTTATTCCGTAAATTTATCCCGGGATTTGCTGGACAGGATATTGCTGCGATCGTGCTTTGTCTGGTTTTGATCTATCTAAAATTTATATTATTACGCCTGGTGGATATACCCGTTGTGTCTATCGGTAATGCTGTGGCTCCAATCGGAGCGGTTGGTTATGGCGCGTTGATTGTGTTTAGCATAGCTGATCTGGTTTCACTGACTTTAACGGTATTTCTCATCGCCATCATCATTCAGGTCGTTCTCAGCTGGATTAGCCCTGGTAGCTACAACCCAATCATTGGACTGATAAATACAATCGCCAGTCCGGTGATGAACCCTATCAGAAGAATTTTGCCTTCAATGGGTGGATTAGATTTATCGCCACTGTTTGCTTCGTTGGCAATCATGGTGATTAAAATGTTGCTCATACCACCAATTATTTATCTGGCCAGGTAACCAGATTTTAAATGGAATCGATGGATAAATTGGTTTCCAGTCAGAGTCTTCCCTATGCTTTGTATCGTACCGAACAGGTGCGTGAATTTGATCGTCTAGCGATTGAAGAATTTAAAATTGCAGGTGTCCTGCTTATGCAAAGAGCTGGGCAGAGAGCTTTTGATTTGCTTCGAAAACTCTGGCCGCAAGCCAAACATTTCACCATCATCTGTGGCGCAGGCAATAATGCTGGCGATGGTTATGTAGTTGCCCAATTGGCTAAACGGGCAGGACTGCATTGCAGCCTGTTTTATCTTCAGTCGCCGGAGAAACTCCAGGGCGATGCTAAAACCAAAGCGAAGGAATGGCTCGAATGCGGCGGAATCTGCCAGATTTTTCAGTCGCTGCCACAAAAAACTGACTTAATTGTCGATGCATTACTCGGCACTGGTCTGACACGTGATGTTAGTGGCAGCTTTGCTCAAGTTATCGAACAAATCAACCAGCATCAAGCTCCCGTACTGGCCATTGATATCCCCTCGGGTCTCGACTCGGATACCGGATGTATTCGCGGTTCGGCAGTAAAAGCTGATGCCACCATAAGTTTTATTGGTCTCAAACAGGGCTTGTTCACTGCCGATGGCCCGGAAATGTGCGGCCGCGTTCACTTCGATACATTACAAATACCGGCCAAAATATATTCCCGTCAAATTCTGTCAGTACGTCGTCTCGACTATAGTAAAGTCTCTCAGAACATCACCCCACGATCCCGAAATTCTCACAAAGGAGATTTTGGCAAACTGTTGATCATCGGTGGTAACCAGGGTTACTCCGGTGCAGCCCGAATGGCGGGAGAAGCGGCACTCAGGAGTGGTGCCGGGCTGGTCGCCATTGCCAGCCATCCAGCTCATGCCGCCATGCTCAATATCGGTCGGCCAGAATTAATGTGTCACTCAATAGCGTCTGCAGATGAATTACAGCCGTTACTCAATTGGGCGGATGTTCTGGTACTAGGCCCAGGTCTGGGTCAAAATAAATGGGGACAGCAATTATTTGAAGCAGCCTGCGACAGTAAACTGCCGATGGTTGTCGATGCTGATGGACTCAACCTGCTGACGAAACAGCCGCAAACAAGAGATAACTGGATTTTGACACCACATCCGGGCGAAGCAGCCAGATTGTTAGGTTCGGATATAGCAACGCTGCAGCAAGATCGATTTAAAACGCTGAACAAACTCACTGCACGATTTGGCGGTGTTGTAATACTCAAAGGTGCAGGCAGCCTGATCGGTGATAATTCTGCTAAAAGACCTGGCCTATGTAGTGCAGGAAATCCAGGTCTGGCAACAGCTGGCAGTGGCGATGTACTCAGTGGATTGCTCGGTGCGCTGATGGCTCAAGGGCTAAATATTTATGATGCAGCAGAAACTGCTGTCTGTATTCATGCAACTGCGGCGGACAAAATCGCAGTTGTATCAGGTGAACGTGGTTTATTGGCGAGTGATTTGTTGCCGGTTATTCGTGAGTTGCTCAATCCGGAAGAATAATCCTTAAAAAATCAATTGAACCTACTGTGCTTTGAACAATCTCGCTACGATTCAACTGATTTTTCCAGGATAATATCTTCCAATATTTTTGAAACGTGACACCCTATTTATTCAGAGTAACATTTATTATTTGCTCAAATAATTATTGTTGTTGATATCTTTGGATCGTTATTCAAGATTAAAAAATCCAGTATAAGGTTTTAAAATTCCAGTTAGGAGCAACAGTTTGGTAAAGAATAATAAAAAACGATTGATGTTCAGACCAGTTTTATTCACCTGGTTTGCTCTAGTCCTGTCCGCTTTTGTTTCGCTTCAAGCTCAACAGGGCTTAGACTTTACCGTCAGCCGTTTTGTGGTCGAGGGCGACAACCCCCTGTCTGAAAACGATATTTCATCCATCCTTAATAATTACACAGGTCAACACCAGGGTCTGGAAGGACTCAATGCAGCTCGTGATGCTCTTGAACAGGAACTCGCCACACAGGGTTATCCTTTTTACCGGGTCACGCTACCACCACAGGAACTGTTTGACGGCGCAGTTATTTTTAAAATTATCCAGATTAAATTGGGCAATGTAATTGTAGAAGGCAATGAAATTTTCTCGGCGGAAAATATTCGTAACGGCGTGCCATCATTGGTAAAAGACCAATCTCCCAATACCCAGGATGTTTCCAGATCGCTGTCAATTGTGAACGAAAATCCGGCCAAAAATGTATCACTCAGTTTTAAGGCAGGTCAACAATCGGGTTATATCGATGCCGTTTTGAAAGTAAAAGAGCAGAATCCCGAAATCTATCACATTCAACTGAATAACTCAGGAACCGAAGATGGTGCTGAGTCCAGAATTTCACTCGGTTATCAGCATAATGCTTTATGGAACAAAGATCATGGCCTGACATTAACTTACACAACCTCTCCTGAAGACACTAACTCTCTTAGCCAATGGGGTTTTACCTACAGAATCCCCCTGTACGAACATGGTGCTTCGATCAGTTTTTTATTGTCCGATTCAGAAATAGACTCAGGTCTAGTGGCAGATGCCTTTGAAATTAGTGGTAGCGGACAAATATTTGGTGTGGATTATAAACGCCCGTTGACCCTTATCGGAAACTACACGCATTCATTTAACGTTGGCATTTTGAAAAAAAGTTTTGATAATAATGTCAGTTTTTTTGGAGCGCCATTGGGTAACGATATTGTGACCCAACCATTAACTCTAGGATATAGTTCAAGCCTGCTGCAAACCACTGGACAATGGATATTTTCAATTGACACAGCGATTAATATATCTGGTGGCAGCAACAATGAGGATGAAGATTATGACCTGGTAAGAGCTGATGCTAAAGCAGACTGGTCAGCGATTCATTACGGGGTGAATTACATTCATCGGTTTAAAAATAACGCCTTATTCAATATCAAATTATCCGGACAGCAATCCAGTGACCTGCTGGTCTCGGGTGAGCAGTTTGGTATCGGTGGTGCTAATTCTGTCAGAGGTTATGATGAGCGAAGTGTGGCAGGTGATGAAGGATTCGAAGTCAGTCTGGAATACTGGTTTGAACCACTGACCAGTTATGGCATTAGGCTACTGGTATTTTATGATACGGGTGAAGTGAGTATTAATAAACCCCTGGCAGGAGAAGATAGTAGCCAACAAATCAATAGTGCAGGAGCAGGATTGCGTTTTAACTGGAAAGAAACTGTCTCGATTAATCTGGATTTAGCCCTGGCTATGGAAGATACAGAAGTGACAGAAGATGGAGATACCAAAGCGCACATTTCTATTCTGGTGAGATTTTGATAGTGGATGATCTAGCTCGCACCTCTCATCACCCTTCTACTGCAACGGCGCTATGCCGGATGCTGATTCTAATTTCGATTACTTTTTATCCCGTTCAGCAGTTTGCCAGTGAGGCCGGTATCGCCAAATATATTCGTGGCATAGCGACGGTAAAAAATGAAGCCGGAAAAATCAGCGTGTTGGGTAATGGTGGCACTATTCAACAAGGTGACGAAATTTATACCGGTAACAACAGCTTCGCCATCATCCAGCTCAGGGATGAAACCAAAATGACCCTGAGACCCAATACTACTTTTAAAATTAATAAGTATGTTTACGAACCAGAAAAACCAGCAAAAAATAGCGGTTTTTTCTCCCTGATTCGCGGTGGTTTGCGCGCCATCACCGGATTTCTTAATAAGACAAAAACCAATGCCATGGTGCTAAAAGCGCCCACAGCGACTATTGGTATCCGTGGTACTGAATTTGATGTTCGAATCTGTGACAATGACTGCGCTGTTGAAAGTAAAGCTAAGCCTGGTCGAAAGTCTAAAAAGCCAACTACCCGGAAAGCGGTTGGACGCATTGCTTTTATGCGCGGGACTATCATGGCAGAAAACAACCTACTCGGGAAAGATCGAAAATTATCTACCGGTGGTCCTGTCTATGAAAATGATTTGTTAAAAACCGGACTCTCCAGTTTTGCCGTCATCGCTTTTCGCGACAAATCTCGTGTCACTTTACGCGCTCAAAGTGAACTGTTGATTGAGAAGTTCAACTTTAAACCAAATGAACCCAAAGCCAACGCCTCAATTTTCCAGATGTTAAAAGGCGGGTTACGCATGATTACCGGGCTGATTGGCAAGCTAAACCGGGAGCGAACTCGCGTACATACGCCTACGGCAACAATTGGTATCAGAGGCACCGGTTTTGATTTGTTATGCACCGGTAATTGCGGAGAACCCTCAGAAAAACCAGTAAAATTAATTCCGTTGAATCGCCAGTTGAATAGCCAGAAAAAGCCAGTTAAAACTGAGGCTCTAAATAATGGCATGTTTGTACACGTTTGGGATGGCGTCATTACACTACAGCAACAAACACAAATCACTGAAATCAAATCCGGCTGGTCTACTTTTCTAAGAGATTCAACCTCTAAACTCAGAGTGATACACGGTGTACCCAGATCGATGCAAAATTTCGATGCACCGCGTCCTGACAGTGTGGACATCGACCATGAGCAGTTATTTGGAACGGAAGAATCGTCCAGCAAAGAGCCTGGTCCAGGGTTGTATGTTAGCGTATACGATGGTCATGTTGCCGTTGAAAATGCACAGGGACAGGTTACCGATATTGGCGCTGGTGAAGCGCTGGTTGCATTGACTTCAGGGCAGATTGTCCGTTTACCGGAGATTCCAGCTTTTCAGGCCAACGACCAAATTCCGAGCCCTAAAAATTACGATCAGGGGCTGCTGGAGATGCAGGAAGTATTGAATCAGGATGCAACTGGTGGCGATCAGGAATCGCTTGAGTGTTCTGTACGCTAGAAGTCTGATGACTTGTTGAGACGAAAAGTGGCCTATTTAACGAAAATGATCGAATAATTTGGTTAATATGTTTTTACTGCGGTAGATTTATCCTGAGGCAGAATTATTTTGAGACTGTTTATTAAAGTTATATACAAAGGATGAGAAAAGCCAGGAGACTTTTTGCGAAGCTGAGTTTACTGCCTTTACTGGCGGCACTAAGCCCCTTGTTGGCTAATCCAGGTGCCCCACAGGTTGTGCATGGAAACGCCAGCTTTAATGGTCTCGGCAGTCACCAGCTCACCATCACCAACTCCCCCAATGCCATCATCAACTGGCAACAGTTTGGTATCAACAGTAACGAAATCACCCGTTTTATACAGCAATCGGCTAATAGCGCAGTATTGAATCGGGTCACTGGACAGGATATCTCAAACATATTGGGGCAGCTCACTTCTAATGGAAGGGTTTTTGTCATCAATCGAAATGGTCTCGTTATCGGCAATAATGCGGTGATAGACACAGCAGGTTTCATGGCTTCGACGCTGGATATTAGCAATGAAAATTTTCTCAATGGAAACCTGCACTTTGAAGATCTGGACAATATCGCAGAAATTCTCAACCAGGGTTTTATCCACACCACCGGCACCGGCGAGATAGTCCTGATAGCCCCGACCATCAAAAATGAAGGTGTAATCCAGACCGAAGGCGGTAATGTCACCCTGGCATCCGGTCAAAGTGTCAAGATGACCAGTTTGGGTGACCCCAACATCAGCTTCGAAGTCCAGGCAGCGAACAATAAAGTGATTAACCTCGGTGAGATCATTACTCATGGCGGCTCAGCTTCCATATTTTCTCATACGATTGAACACGCGGGAACGATCAATGCCAATAGCATCACCCGCAATGCAGCGGGTAATATTGTTTTGGGCGCCAGTCAGCAAATATCAGTGACCAGCGATGCTTCGATAACCAGCAATGGTTTTGCAGGTGGTGAGATCAGTATTCAATCAATGGCTGGTGACACCATTGTCAGCGGTACGATTGAGGCTAAAGGAGACAGTGGTAATGGTGGATCAATCCAGATATTAGGCGACCGAGTTGGCCTGTTTGGAAATGCTTCCGTTGATGCGTCAGGCACTTCCGGTGGTGGAGAAGTATTAGTTGGAGGGGATTTCCAGGGTAGCGGAGATATTCAAACTGCGATCCAGACTCAGGTCAGTTCAAATGCTGTAATAAAGGCGGATGCAACCGAATCTGGTGATGGCGGGAAGGTCATTGTTTGGGCGGATGATTTCACAGAATTTAGCGGCACAGCGTCTGCTACAGGAGGAATAAACTCTGGTGATGGAGGATTCATTGAAATCTCCGGTAAGGAGCAGTTAGGCTTTAATGGTTTTGTCGATGCTTCGGCTGAAAATGGTTCAGCGGGTTCTGTTCTGTTCGATCCCAAAAACATAACAGTAGATGGTACGGGTTTGAGCTTGGTCCTGGATGTAGATAAATTTCTTGATACTCCAAGCACTGATTTGTTCATTAACGCTGATACGATTACGCAGGTAACAAATACCGGAACGAGTGTAGTCCTGCAGGCCAATAATAATATTAACATCAATAATGATATCATCACTGCTGAAGGAGGTGGCGGGGGTGATATAAAACTTCAAGCAGGACACAGTATATTCATCAATGCCAATATTTTTACCGATAACGGCAAGCTGTCTCTGATCGCAAACGAATTTCTTATTAATGGCGTACAGGATGGGGATCGTGACCCTGGCGCAGCAGTAATCACCATGGTAGATGGTACATCAATTAATACTGGCAGCGGTAATCTCGAAATTTTGCTTCAGGCAGGTACCGACAAAACCGATAATAAGGCGGGTGATATTACCCTCGCTACTGTTATCTCTCAGGACATACTGATTACTCACAATGGTCAGGATTTGAGCAATAGTATTCTGAGCACTTCAACCGGTTCTATCACTGCAAACTCAATATTTATTGACCATGATGATTTCTTTACTGGCGCGGGAGGCATTCGAAATATTGGCACCAATGTCATGCCACTTCAATTAACTGTAAATTCTCTAGCCGCACACACGCATGGAATTTCTACTGGCAGTATTAATATTGATGTTCCGACTTCAAGTAATGTGACCGTTGGTGGAACCTGTTATGGCGATGGTGACGGGGGTGTTAGCTGCGGTTTTGGCCATGGTATTAAGGGGCTTGATACCGACTTTGGCGATCTCAATTTAACTGTTTCAAGCGGCGCTATTGATATCATCGAGACAGTGGATATTGCCGGTAATGCCAGCATAACTGCTGCAAACAACATCACCATCAATGCTGATACCTTGAGCCAGGATGTGTTCGTAATAGGCGACTCGATATCACTTACCTCAAGTACGGGAGATGTAGAAGCTCTTGGTGGTTCAGTAATAGCCAGTGATGCCAGCATAGAATCTCTAAGTGGTGACATTACAGTAAACGCAACAAATCTGTTATTAACAGTAGGAGCAGCTACAGGGATTAGCGATGCTTTTGTAATGGCTGCAAATGGCACGGGTTTTTTAAATCTGGGTGGCACTTTGTGTGCTAATTGCACCGCCTTAGGATTTGATGTTCGTTCAAATGGATTTAAAGAAGCCGGTGTCGTTGCGGCCAATTTTCCCTTTGCAGTTTCATGGGATGGCGGCGCAGCTACAGTAAACTGGTTCGATGCGAACAACTGGTCTACGGATCAGATACCACTGGGAAATGCGGATGTTACGATCAATCCAGCGACTACAGACACCATTAATTTATTTGGAGATCAATCCATCCTGAGTCTGACTATGCCAGGGGACGACAGCCTGGTTATCGGATCAGAATCGAGCCTGAATATTGCTAACGCCTCAATGATCAATTCAGATCTGACCGTTGATTTTGTAGCATTTTTAAATCTGCTTAATTCGCTGACTATTAATGGCATGCTCGATAATCAGGGGACTATGTCAACCAGCGGTAATATCAATGGTTCAGGCAATATAGTCAATGGTGGTGAGTTTCAGCTAACCAATACCAGTAATACAACAATCGCCTTGCCTTTCACCAATAATGATAATGCTCTTATTCACAAGATCAGTGGTATTGGGCAGGTGACATTTAATAATACTTTCACCATGTTACCCGGAAGCGGACTTGTAGTTGATACTGGTGTTCTCTCCTTAAACGGTTCAGCACTAACATTGAATAACAATTCTGAATTTGGTGGTGCCGGAACTTTTATTGGTGACGTTATTAGTAATGGAGGTCTCATAGATGTTGGTGATGCTGCTGGTGGAACAGGCACTTTAACCATTACAGGAGACTTGACGCTCGATGCCGCTTCTACGGTTGTTTTTGATCTTGCTGGCACAACTCAAAGTACCCAATATGACTTTCTTGATGTGGCAGGCAACGTCACACTTAATGGCTCAGTGGCGATTTTATGGGATAACTTCTTTACCTCTGCTAGTGGCACTTCGTTTGATCTGATTCAATCTGGTGGCGCTATTAGCGGAGCCTTTGCAGATGAAATTGTTCCAGCAGGCGTTACAGCCCACACCTTAGGCGGGAGTCCTCTTCTCCAGTTTGTCACCACAACAGTTTCACCCAATATTATTTTTTGGAACTCGAATATAAATGGTAACTGGAATAATTCAGCAAACTGGCTGGGTAATGTTGTTCCAACCAGTTCTGATTATGCTGTGATAAATGACGATTTTGATAGTATGGTGACTATCAGCGATGTGCAGACAGTACTTGGCTTGACAACTCAGAATGATTTAACCATCAATTCAACAGGGCTACTAACCATCAATGGTGCCGGATTGATTGCCGCCGATAATGTATTGCTTAATGGTTCAGGAGGCATTACTGCGAATGGAATTCTAACTATAGTAGCCGAACAGTTTAACCTGAGCAGCGGAACTCTGACTGGAACAGCTGGTATTACGCTGCATGAAATTGGCGTACTAAATTTGAATGGAGGCACGGTTGATATAACCGGATCAACGTTTACCCAGAATGGCATATTTAATTTCAATGGTGGTTCAATAACAGGCGGCGTATTTACTGCCAATAATACGCTAAACCATACTGCAGGTACCTGGAGCAATGTGTCATTTCTATTATCTTCAGGAAACAATTATAACGCAACGGGTTCGATTGGTTTACAGGATAACGCATCATTTAATATCGATGGTACGTTAGATTTACAAAATGATATTGCTGGAATCAGCCTTATTTCTGGAATTACCACTACTTCAATCGGTGGTTCACTAATTAAGTCTGGCGGTACTGGTACCAGTTTAATTGATGCTAGTGCATTCATTCAGACTGGTTTGGTTGATGTTCAATCAGGTATTTTAGAAATTACGCCAAGCTACATTGGTGGAACGACAATACTTTCCGGCGGAGATTTAACCATAGGCGCATCATCTGGCTCGCTTACTATTAATACGGGTGGCATCCTCAGTGGAAGCGGCAGTATTAATGGCGATGTCATTCAGTTTGGAGGTACCATCCAGCCCGGAGGCGCAGGTGCCATAGGAATATTTACCATTAATGGTAATTTTATCAATGGCGTCAGTGGCACTATTGAAACAGAAATACTGGATAATTCCAGTGGACCAGGCATTGGCTATGACCTGATAACGGTCAATGGTAATGCTTCTCTATCCGGTATACTGACATTATCTACTATTAGTAGTTATATCGTCTCAGATAATGATACGTTTATACCGATCACTTACGACACAAAAGATGCCAACATCTTTGCAACACTTAATCCGATTGGTGGTGAGACGATTACACCCACCTATACAGGCAATTTAGTTACTGCAGGTAACTTAACCCTCGTCCTGACAAATCCTGTACCTTTATTTATATTCGATGGTGAGATAAACAGCAATTGGGACCTTGCTACAAATTGGGTAGGAGATTCACTGCCCACGCTAAATGCTGACATTGATCTCGTTAACTTCAGTGTCACTTTATCGACCACAGAGTCTATAGGGCAGCTCACATTAGGTACGGGTGGTCTGTTAACAATGAATAGTGGTTCATTAACACTTGGAACTAATTCTGCACTGGATGGCTTATTTACACTTTCAGGTGGTACGTTGAATATTGCTGATACTACCTTGACACTTAATGGCGGGATGAACTGGACGGCGGCATCAACCATCGAGGGAGGAACCACAGGCACATTAGTCATCCCCAGTGGCGCAACATTCAACATCATGAATAATGCGGCCCATACGCTCAACGCTATTAACGTTGACAATCAGGGAACCACCATCTATTCAAATGCAGCCGGTACTGATTTTTTCCTGAATTCTTCTACAGTTTTTGACAACAACGGTATCTTCGATTTTCAGGGCGATGGTTTTAATATCACCAGT
>Ga0256847_1000560_pt1 | contig 22762 bp, 20 predicted proteins | sample TeddybearmetaG_FD_189099 | JGI IMG/M metagenome (GOLD analysis project Ga0256847, IMG submission 189099) | Hydrothermal vent microbial communities from East Pacific Rise, Pacific Ocean - Teddybear | ecosystem: Environmental > Aquatic > Marine > Hydrothermal vents | place: Pacific Ocean: East... | reverse complement strand
TTTTTTAACTGTTCAATTTCAGAGTAAGCCTGTTTTAGCTTTTGATCAGCCAGTTTACGCTCACTAATATCCCTAAAAACCAGAACAACACCCTGTAACTCACCATTTTCTATAATAGGCGTGCTGATAAAGTCTACTGGAAAGCTAGTGTTATCATGTCTCCAGAATGGGACGTCATTAACCTTGTAATATTTTTTACCTTGCACAATGTTATGTATCGGGCAGATTTCAGGTTTATTCGGTTGATCTATACCAAAGATGTCATGAATAGTCTGACCTGTCAGATTCTGGTTTGGCCATGCCAATAATTTAGTTGCTATAGGGTTGATGAATGTCACCTTTCCTTCACAGTCAAAACCACAAATTCCTTCACCTGCAGAAGCTAACAGTAATTCATTTTGACGTTGTAAATGGGCTAGAGACTTTTCTGTCTGTTTGATTTTGCTGACATTCTGAAATACAACGACCGCACCTATAATGATATTATTTTCCCAAATAGGTGAGCTGGTATAATGTACAGGGAAATGACTACCGTCTTTATGCCAAAAAACTTCGTTTGTGACATGATGAACTTCACCGTCTTTTAGTGCAGCATAAATAGGACATTCATGTTGAGGATATGGCTCACCATTGGCTTTACTATGATGGTGTTGAGGGTGGACAGGGTGGCCGATAATATCTTCTTCAGTCCAGCCGGTCATGGCTATAGCTGCTGGATTAACAAAGGTGCCCCTACCATTAATATCCAGGCCATAAATTCCTTCACCAGCAGATGTCAGGATAAGTTCATAGCGACGTAGGATTTGTTTAAGGTCAGCCATAGAAAAGTAATCTAATTAATATTCCCTGATTCTAACACAGTAAAAAAAAATTTCTGGATGCTAATATTCTCAATATATGAAAACCATCCGACGCTGCAAAGGCACAGTATTAAAAGCGGATTGGTGTGGAAAGGTAGATATGATTTTCAGTTAATAGTTCTGATTTTCTTACCTAATGTTCCATCAATGTAATTTTGACGAGTGCTAGGCTCTAGACTTTACCCTAAAATATTCTCCTCGGTTGGAAGTCGATTAGGGTAGTGGTGACAGGAATAAATGTAGCATATAAATTGATAGTGAATTGAAATTATTGTGGTCTTTTATAAGGTTCTTTTTATTGCTGAAATTCAAAGAATTCTTTGAAGGATCACTCAATATGGAGGTTCATAATTCCAACGATAACAACGTTGGTTTTTAATCGGTAGTTTGCTACCGATTTTTTTTATGAAATATACATATCAGTATTCTCAATCCCAACTTTATTAAACGATTATCAAAATAATGTTTTTTTGTTTCATAAAGGTTATCATCAGCGGATCATTCTCTGGGTAGACAGGAATCATAAATGAAAATAACAATAACAAAACTTAGTCGAACTATTTTAATTGGCGCTGGAAGCCTACTGATTTCAATGAGTGGAGTACAGGCAAGTTCTGATGTGCACAAATTGTATGAGGATAATTGTGCCAGTTGCCACGGCTCTGATCATGGTGGTTATCTGGCACCTGCTTTAAATTCAGAAACTTTAAAAGGACGTAGTCCAACTGCGTTACGTACTTTAATTATGACCGGCAGTTTTGAAACCTTAATGCCTCCATTCTTTGGTCGTTTGGGTGATAAAGATATTCGTTCTATAGTTAAGCACCTGCAATCAACACCAAAACTGGATAATCCTCCCTGGACTATTAAAGATATGAAAGCTTCTTTAAAAGTCTATGTTAAAGATGAAAGCAAGTTACCTGCTAAACCAACCTATCAAATTGATAGTATGGATGATTTGATAGGTGTTGCTGCACGGGGTAAATATGGTCGTGGCTCGGGTTCCAAAGCGGTATTTATTAATAGTAAAACGCATAAAATAGTTGGTGAGATTGAAACAGGTACTGCCGCTCACATTATTGATTTTGATCCGGCGAATGAACGCTGGGCTTATGTAAAAACAGATACTGCTGAAATATTTAAAGTCGATTTATATTCGATGAAAGCGGTGCGTAGTATTAAGACAGGTTATAACGGACCCGCGATGGGTGTTTCGCGTGATGGACAATACATCATGGCAGGTTCATTTGTGCCTCATAACGCGGTTATATTAAACGCTAATCTGGAACCTTTAAAAGTAATAGAGCTTGAAGGTGTGGACCCTGATGGCAAAATGGTCAGTTCTGATTCAGGTATGATTATTGGTACGCCTTATGCTGATATCTTTGCAATTGCGTTGGAAAATGCGGGGCAAGTTTGGGTGGTTGATTTAAAAGAAGGTTTTCCAATCACTAAAATCAAAAATGTAGGTCGTCATTTACATGATGCTTTCTTGACGCATAAGGGCCAAAAACTAATGATCGCATCTTATGACGATAGCGTCGTAATTGCTATTGACTTAAAAGATCGTAAAATCATCAAGAAACTTAAAGCAGGCTGCGTACCGCATGTTGGCGGTGGGGCAGCTGTTAAAATAGATGGTCGTACCTTAGGTTTTGGTACCAACTTTGGAACTTGTGAAAACAATACTGTTGTCAGTGTTTGGGATCTGGATAAAATGGAACTGGTTAAACAAATACCTGTATCAGGAGGTACTGAATCACCAGCAGCACATGCCAATGCCCCTTATGTTGCAGTAGACATCATAACTAAAGACAGACGAGCACGTACCATCCAGTTGATCGATAAAAAATCACTTAAAGTGGTGAAAACATTGGATGTGGGTGGACATGCTTATTTTCCCGAATACAGTGCAGATGGTAAATTCCTCTATGTCAGTGCCGGCTATGCGGGTGATGAAGTGGTGGTTTATGACTCTCATTCACTAAAGAAAGTGGCTTCAGTGCAAATGGAAAGTCCGGCCGGTATATTTTCAAGAGGACGTGTTAAATATATGACCCGTGGCTTATCACCTGATGAAATGGAGTAAGACTATGAAAGGGTTACTTATTTCAACAGTTATGCTGGCTGTATTAACCGTGGCATCAACTGCTCAGGCAGCTAGTATCTATGCTGGAAAATCAACAGCAGCTGCGGTGTGCTCTCAATGTCATGGCATAAGAGGAACGAGTGCTGACGCTCCTTTTCCACCATTAGCCGGACGAGATGAGGAATATCTTGAAATGGCATTAAAGCAATATCGGGATAAAACTCGAGTATCAGATATTATGAATAATATTGCGGGTTCTTTGACTGATAGAGATATTAATAACATTGCTAGTTATTACAGCAGACTAAAAACCAGATGAAAGCTATATTTTTTGCGCTGATTTTTTCTGCCAGTGCTGTAGCTGATGAGCCAGGTCTACAAAGACAACAGGAATTAAAAAACATGCTGGCGCAGGATTGTGGTGCTTGTCATGGATTAACGCTTAAGGGTGGGCTAGGCCCGTCTTTATTGGCTGATGCGTTGCTTAATAAATCTGATGAGTTTCTTGTACAGACCATATTGGAAGGCCGCAAAGGAACAGCAATGCCGCCTTGGAAACCTTTTATAACTGAACAAGAAACCTTTTGGCTGGTGAAAAAACTTCTTAAACAGCAGTAACTACTTCTACTTTGGCACATTTGAATGGATACTATACAAAAGTATCTTCGTAGGGTGCGTTGTACGCACCATTTAGGCAATGGAAGGATAAAAAATAATTTTGCTGCGTGCAACGCACCCTACATTTATAATCTGACAAAGTAGAACTACTCTAACAATGCTCTCATAGTTTGGGTTTCGCTATCGCCAACCTAAAACTATGTTTTGACTAAATCTTTTCAAAGTATGCTCAAATTACGGTTCTTACCTTTATTAACACTACTGTTTTGCCATAATTCCCAGGCGGAATTACGTGCAACAGGCGATTTAGGTATTGTTATAGAACGCGCAAAAGGTAGCGCGTTAATTATCAATACCAGCAAGCGTTCAATACTCGCTAAAATAGACTCCTTGGGCGATTTATCCCATGCCTCTGTTGTGTTTTCTCGTGATCAACGATATGCCTTTATATTTGGCAGAGATGGTGGTTTAAGCAAAATTGACTTACTTCTGGATAAGGTTGATAAACGAATTATTCAGGCAGGCAATAGTATTGGTGGTGCTATTTCACAAGATGGACAGCTAATCGCTGTTTCTAATTATACCCCGGGTGGTGTCAAAATATTTTCAACAAAGACTTTAGCATTAGTGGCTGATATTCCTGCCGAATATGGTGAGAATAAGCTATCTAAAGTTGTCGGTTTGGTAGATGCACCGAATCATCAGTTTGTTTTTTCTTTATTTGATGCCGGTGAAATTTGGATGGTTAATATTATAAATCCAAAAAAAATTGATATAAAAAAATATAAAAATATTGGGAATCAGCCTTATGATGCATTGTTAACACCTGATGGCCGGTATTACATTGCAGGGTTATTTGGTGAGCAGGGATTGGCTTTACTGGATTTATGGAACCCAGAAAAAGGAATTAAGCGAATTTTACCTGATTATGGGAAAGATGATGAAAAACTGCCCGTGTACAAAATGCCGCATTTGGAAGGTTGGGCTGTAGCGGGTGATTTTATGTTGATTCCTGCTATTGGTCAGCATGAAGTTTTAGTTGTTGATAAACGGCAGTGGACACTAGTTAAGCGCATTCCGGTCATTGGACAGCCGGTATTTGTTATGGCACGTCCTGATGGTAGACATATTTGGGTGAACTTTGCATTTCCGGATAATCAGAATATACAAATTATAGATGCTAAAGCATTGGCAATTGTTAAGTCGCTAACACCAGGAAAAGCTGTTTTACATATGGAATTCACTCCGCGGGGGGAAGAAGTTTGGGTTTCCGTACGTGATGATAACCAGTTGATCGTTTACGACACAGAGAGTTTTAAAGAATTAAAACGTTTACCTGCGGAAAAACCCAGCGGTATTTTTTTTAGTTCACGCGCGCATCAACTGGGTTTATGATGCTAACCTCATTGCATAAACAATTGTTGAATGATTATCAGCAAGACTTACCGCTGTCACTCACCCCTTATAAAGATATTGCTGATTCCTTGGGTACTACCGAAGATAAAGTTATATCTGTACTCAAGGAATTAAAGGATCAGCAGTTTATAGCACGTATCGGTTCGGTGATAGCACCTAATCATATAGGGAGCAGCTCATTAATTGCGATGACGGTTCCGTCAGAACAGTTACAGAAGATTGCAGAGCTTGTTAGTCAATACCCGGAAGTCAATCATAACTACGAAAGAGAAAATCGTTTTAATCTATGGTTTGTATTAATTGGAACAGATGAAGAGCATTTGCAGTCGGTGATAAAAGATATAGAGACAAGAACGGGCTTTACAACACTCTATTTACCTTTAGTGGCTGATTATTACATTAATCTAGGTTTTGAGATAGATTTTAATGACTGATAAGATTGATCTTCAGTTGATAGAGCTATTGCAACAGGGGTTACCACTTGTTTCAAGGCCTTATGCTGTGATGGCTGAGCAACTTAAATTATCCGAAGACCAGGTCCTTAAACGTTTATCTATTCTAAAACAGCAAGGTGTGATTAAACGTTTAGGAGTCATCGTTAATCATCGACGATTAGGCTATAACGCGAATGCGATGATTGTTTTTGACGTGCCTAATGCTTTGGTTGAACAAATAGGAAAGCATATCAGTCAATTTAGCTATGTAAATCTTTGTTATCAGCGTCCACGTCAAAGTGAGTATTGGCCATATAATCTGTATTGTATGATTCATGGGAAAAACAGAGATAAAGTGTTGCAGCAACTGCGTCATTTGACTGAATCTTGTGGATTGAGTCAATTTAAATGTGAAGTCTTATTTAGCAAACAATGTTTTAAACAACGTGGTGCACTTTATAAAGTAAACCCTGAACGGGAAAAACTAGTAATAGATGGATGAAGTAGATAAACAAATTATTAATCATCTACAAGATGGTTTTCCAGTGTGTGAATCGCCTTATCAAGAAGTGGCTGATCAGCTAGGCCTAACTGAAATTGATTTAATTGAACGGATAAAAGTGTTGCTAGGTAGCGGGATTCTTACGCGTTTTGGTCCACTGTATCATGCCGAACAAATGGGAGGCGCACTGACTTTGGCGGCTGTTAAAGTACCTCAACAACAATTCGAGAAGATTACCGAAATAATCAATGCTTTTCCTGAAGTTGCACATAACTACCAACGAAATCATGCGCTAAATATGTGGTTCGTTATAGCTACTGACGTACCTGACCGACTCTCGGAAGTTATTCTGGAAATAGAACAACAAACAGGTTTATCTGTCTATAACATGCCAAAAATTAACGAGTATTTTGTAGGCCTGAAATTAAAAGCATAAAAACCCCGGGTAGAGACGTTGCATGCAACGTCTTTTAAAGAACAAGGTCCACAGGGAAAATCTGTCAGATGTTAAAATTTAAAAATAAATACAGAACAACATCGATACGATTACAATCTTGGGATTATAGTTGTAATGGTGTTTATTTTATAACTATTTGTAGCAAGGATAAGATACCTTGCTTCGGACAAATTATTAATGGATCAATGCAATTATCCCATATAGGTGTTTTAGCAGATGTTTTTTGGCATGAGATTAGACATCATACTCAAAATATAGAATTGGATAAGTTTGTAGTGATGCCGAATCATATACATGGTATTTTGATTATCAATAAGCCTGTAGAGACGTTGCATGCAACGTCTCTACCTGATGAGGAACAAGCTGATTTAAATGGAAAGAATAAAACAATGTCTGCTATTTCCCCTAAAGAAAATTCAATATCAACGGTTATTCGGTCCTATAAATCTGCAGTTTCAAAATATTCCCGTCGTTTAGGTTATGAATTTGAATGGCAATCACGATTTTATGATCACATAATTCGTAATGAAGAATCTTTAAATAATATACAGCAATATGTCATAAATAATCCAAAGTCTTGGGAAAAAGATAAGTTCTACACCCTTTATTAACTATGAGTAGAGACGTTGCATGCAACGTCTCTACAAAACTACAATAAACAGATGGATATAGATGATTTAGACCGCCAAATAATAGCATCGACTCAAGCGGGTTTGCCAATAACTCCCCAGCCTTATCAAACCATAGCCGATGAATTAGGAATAAGTGCTGAAACTGTCATGCGCAGAATATCAGTCATGCAAGAACAGGGCGTTATCAGACGAATCGGTGCTGTTCCCAATCACTATCGTCTTGGTTATACCTATAATGGCATGACAGTCTGGAATATTGCTGATGAACACATTGATGAATTGGGGAAAAAAGTGGGTCAGTTAGACTTTGTCAGTCATTGTTATCATAGGCCAAGGCACGAGCCGGAATGGTGTTTCAATCTGTTTGCCATGGTGCATAGCAAAACTGAGGCTGGTGTTAAACAGCAACAACAAATAATAGCTGAGTTACTGGGTGAATATAATCTGGGGCAGGATGTTTTATATAGCACTCGAATTTTAAAAAAAACAGGTTTAAGGATTAGTGGTAACAATGTTTAGATTAAGTCAGTATATGCGAGAAGTATTACACCCAACGTCTTTAAAGCCAGTACGTAAACCCTCAGGCCCGGTGGTTATATGGAATTTAATTCGTCGCTGTAACTTAACTTGTAAACATTGTTATACCACTTCGGCAGACATTAATTTTCCTGGCGAGCTGACTACTCCTGAAATATACAATGTCATGGATGCGTTAAAGGATTTTAAAGTCCCCGTACTGATTTTATCTGGCGGCGAGCCTTTGTTGCATCCAGATATTTTTGATATTTCTCATCGAGCTAAAGCTATGGGGTTTTATGTTGCCCTTTCCAGTAATGGTACATTAATTACACAAGAAAATATCCAGCAAATTGCTGAAGTAAACTATCAATATGTCGGAGTGAGTCTGGATGGTATAGGCGAAACTCATGATAAGTTCAGGCAAAAAAAAGGCGCATATGCTGACTCATTAGTAGGGATTGGTTTGTGCAGGGATAATGGAATTAAAGCGGGTATTCGTTACACTCTAACACAAGATAATGTTCATGATTTTCCAGCCATGTTGAAGCTGATGGATGATGAGGATATAGATAAGTTTTATTTATCCCATTTAAATTATGGTGGACGCGGGAATAAAAATCGTAAAGATGATGCCGCTTTTAAAATGACTCGGGATGTGATGGATCAGTTATTTGAGCAATGCTTACAATGGGAACAGCAAGGAATAGAGCGAGAAATAGTTACAGGGAATAATGATGCTGATGCCGTTTATTTTTTGCATTGGGTTAGGGCAAACTATCCTGACCAGGCTGAACATATCAAACTAAAACTGGAACAATGGGGTGGAAATGCCTCAGGTGTGAATGTTGCCAATATAGATAATCTGGGTAATGTGCACCCTGATACTTTTTGGTGGCATTATAACCTGGGAAATGTGAAAGAAAGGTCTTTCTCCGAAATATGGCAGGATACTTCTGATCCACTTATGGCGGGACTTAAACAAAGCCCAAGGCCTCTCGAAGGACGTTGCGGTGTCTGTGACTATCAGAAGATATGCAATGGTAATACCCGGGTGAGGGCGCAGCAAATATTCGATAACCCCTGGGCGGAAGACCCTGGATGTTACCTTAATCAAAATGAAATTGAAGCGCGAATGTAAACTAAAATCGCAAGTAGCTTATTTTATGACACTTTGCTCATCCTTATTTTGGAGTATTGTATGAGAAAATATACATTAAAAGCCAGTATAGGTGCTTTTAGTAATAAAGGTATAAAAGCAGATAATGAAGATTGTTACGGTGTACAAATACCTGATGAACCACAATTGACCCATAAAGGCATGGCTGCCGTCATTGCTGATGGTATGAGTGGTAGCGATGCAGGAAAACAGGCCAGTCACTGCTGTGTTACCAGTTTTTTAACAGATTATTACAGTACCCCAGATTCATGGACAGTAAAAAATGCAGGTCAAAAAATTCTTTCTGCTACCAATACCTGGTTATACAGCCAGGGACATCGGCGTTTCGAATCAAGCAAAGGAATGGTCAGTACCTTGAGCATACTGCTGTGTAAATCGACTACCGGGTATATTTTTCATATAGGTGACTCCAGAATATATCGTATAAGAAAAGGTAATTTGGAATTACTGACTCGAGATCATAGAATTCAGGTATCAGATGATAAAAATTACTTGAATCGGGCTATGGGAATCGAGCCACGTTTAGAGGTAGACTACAAATCCTTTCCTCTGGAGATAGGAGATTTGTTTATCATGACTACAGATGGTGTTCATGATTTTATAGATGAAAAATCAATGAAGAAGATTTTGATGGAATCAATTGATTTAAATCAATGTGCTCAATATCTGGCAAAACTGGCAAGTGATAATCAAAGTGATGATAACCTTACCTGCCAGTTAGTTAGAATTGACGAACTACCTTCAGCGAAAGAGGATGAAATCATTCGTCGTCACATTAATTTGCCTTTTCCTCCAATACTGGATGTAGGGATGGTACTTGATGGTTATCGTATTGAAGAAGAAATACATGCGAGTAAACGAACCCAGATTTATCGTGCATTTGATACCAAAACAGAAACACAAGTGATTTTGAAAACCCCTTCTGTGTTGTATGATGACGATACCCATTATATAGAACATTTTTTACATGAAGAATGGGCGGGTAAGCGTATTCGAAATGACTATGTATTAAAAGTATTAGGCTCAGACCGGAAAAAAAGTTGCATCTATTATGTAACAGAATATCTAGAGGGAAGGACTCTAAGAGATTGGATGGACAGTCATCCAAAACCTTATATCAGAGAAGTCCGAGTCATAGTAGAGCAAATTGCTAAAGGATTAAGGGCATTTCATCGGATGGAAATGCTGCATCAGGATTTAAAACCAGAGAACATTATGTTCGATAAAACTGGGAAGGTAAAAATTATAGATTTCGGTTCAGTCAAAATTGCTGGAATTACTGAAATTTCGCCATTGGATCAAGATGAAGAAAATATTCTGGGAACATTGAATTATACCGCACCGGAATATCATCTAGGGCAACGCGGTACTGTTCAATCTGATCTGTTTTCATTAGGTGTAATTACCTATGAGATGATCAATAAAGTATTACCATTCGGCGGAGATATGCCGGAAAAACCCAATAAAATAAACCTTTCCAAATTGAAGTATGTGCCTAGTTTTCATAACAATACTATGGTGCCCCATTGGATTGATGGTGCTTTAAAAAAAGCAACATCATTAGCACCTCAGTCCCGGTACGAAGCCTTATCGGAATTTATTTTTGACCTTTCCACGCCTAACTCTGAATACATAAAGTCTGCTGATAGTTTACCGATTATTGAACGTAATCCAGTGTTATTCTGGAAAGTGGTGTCCACTTTGTTACTTGTTAGTAATCTGGTGCTATTGTATTTTGTGAATCATTAGTGATTTTATCCATGTCAAACTAAATAGTTGGCAAAATTTGTATCTGGTATCATTGCTATTGGAATAGTGGCACTTCGTCGCTATTCACATCACTATAAAGAGCCCTTTGTGACTACAATCAAATTTTCATCTCTTGCTTTAAAGACTTCCCTATTAGAAAATATTGAATCAATGGGTTATACCCAGTTAACGCCTATTCAGGCGGAGAGTTTGCCACATATCCTTGAGGGCAGGGATGTGATTGCTCAAGCAAAAACAGGGAGTGGAAAAACGGCTGCTTTTGGTATCGGCCTGCTATCTAGGCTGGATGTAACCCGCTTTAAGGTTCAGGCTATGGTTGTTTGTCCAACCCGGGAACTAGCAGATCAGGTCTGTAAAGAGATTCGCAGATTAGCCCGGTTCACCCAAAATATTAAAGTATTGAGCTTGTGTGGTGGTACTCCTTTTGGACCGCAACGAGGTTCTTTAGAACATGGCGTGCATGTGGTTGTTGGTACACCGGGACGGCTACAGGAACATTTAAGTAAAGGCAGTTTACGTTTACAACAGTTAAAGGTGCTGGTGCTGGATGAGGCGGACCGTATGCTGGATATGGGGTTTGAAGAAGCTATAACGGATGTAATCTCTTACACACCAACACATAGGCAAACATTATTATTTTCAGCTACCTATGCTGTTGCTATCAGAGAAATGAGTCAGAAGTTTCAGTTTAAACCGCTGTCCGTCAGTATAGACACCAGTCATCAGGACAGCACTATTGAACAGCATTTTTATCAGGTAGAAAAGTCAAACAGGATTAATGCGTTAGCTTATCTTTTATCATACTATCGGCCTGAATCAACCGTCGTGTTTTGCAATACCAAAAGAAATTGCCAGGATGTGGCGAGCACACTTGCAAATATTGGTTTTTCAGTTCAGGCGTTACATGGGGATCTAGAACAAAAGCAGCGGAATCAGGTGTTAGTCCGTTTTGCCAATAAGAGCTGTTCCATTTTGGTTGCCACCGATGTTGCTGCGCGGGGATTGGATATTAAAGATATGCAAGCGGTGATTAATTATGAGCTGCCATGGGACCCTGAGGTTTATGTACATCGGATTGGGCGTACAGGTCGCGCAGGCAAAAAAGGTCTGGCACTTAATTTATCTACAGAAAGAGAATTAAAGCGGGTTGAAGCCATAGAAGAATATCTTGATAGCCATGCCAGTTGGGGCGAGGTTGCACCCTTTCAAATGGATCACAATCAAAGATTTGAACCGCCCATGGTGAGCTTGTGGATAGATGGCGGACGCAAGAATAAAATACGTCCAGGAGATATTTTAGGTGCTTTGACGGGTGATGCAGGGGTTTCAGGTAATGAAGTAGGAAAAATTGATATTTTTGATACCCATGCATACGTGGCTATTTTGCGAAATTGTGCTGATAAGGCCCTGGATTGTTTAAGAAATGGCAAAATAAAAGGACGTAAATTAAATGTTCGTAAATCTCAGTGGGATTGAGAGTTTTGTATTAACAATACATTGAGGTTACATTTCTGCTCAGTATAAACATAACTATTGGAGTTTCTCTGTTAAGCATTGAACCATTTATTATTGCGAATCTCAAAATTTTGAACTATATATGTAATTGGAAATATAATCCTTCCTGTTATTGTATTTTTTATATATAGAGTTAATTACATTGAAACTTAATTAAATCTGACAGCAACCACCATGATTTAGTTAACGCTTGAACTATCTCTTAATAGGTATTGTGGTTCCATAGCGACCTAAAAAATGCTGAAAATTTTCATGAATACAGGTATTAGGATACTATCCTTTTTTTCTTAACCTTCGAGGCAAATAAGCATTGGACTCTTTCGGCCTATATAGTTATGTAGCATCAACTATTACTTATTTTTTATTACTCATATTTGCATTAGCTAGAGTTAATAAAAACCCGCTTGGCATTCCCATAGTTATTGCGCTCATCTTTTCGTTATTTTGGACTTCTTATATAGTCTTGATTCTACAAAGTAATGAACTCTATATTCAGGATACTTTTCCCGTTGAAACTTTACGAAATCTAGCTTGGTTTTTTTTTCTAAGCGTATTGATTTCTAAACAACAGTTCAATAGTAAATATTATTTAATAAAGAATTCATGGCAAGTACCCTTTATACTTTTGTTAACAATCTGTGTCGTAATATTAGAGTACTTTTCTGAGTTACGTTATCAAATTCAACAATTCACGGGCTTTGATTTTCGTCTTTTTGCTCATATTTGTTTTGCAATTATTGGGTTAATGTTAGTTGAGCAACTTTATCGAAACGCATTACATGAACAACGCTGGGCTATTAAATTTCTAAGTCTGGGTTTGGCTGCAATATTTGCATTTGATTTTGTTCTTTATAGTAAATCTTTATTATTCAATATTCTGGATACATCGTTATGGGAGTCACGAGGTATTGTTAATGCATTGACTGCACCTTTGCTAGCAACTTCGATAATTAGACAAAGCCAAGAACAAATTAGAGTACAAGTATCTAATAAGGTTATTTTTCATACAACTGTATTGTTAGGTGCTGGAGTTTATCTGCTATTGATGTCTTTAGCGGGTTCCTATCTTAAGGTTTATGGAGGAAGTTGGGGGGCTGTTGCCCAAATCAGTTTTATTTTTTTAGCAATATTATTATTGCTGGTCTTTTTTGTTTCAGGAAAAATAAGAGCAGTAGCTAAGATTTATCTAGGCAAAAACTTTTTTCAGCACAGGTATGACTATAGGGATGAATGGATTAAACTCAGTAAAAAAATTGCTGAATTAAATTCATTAGATGATTTATCACCTTTTATTGTTCACACACTGGCAAATTTTGTTGATAGTTCGGGCGGTGGTTTATGGGTCAAAAATGATCAAGGGGATTATTTTCTTAGTTCAGAACACAATTTAGGTAACCATTCAAGACAATTAGTCGGTGAAAATGAACCTCTGATAAACTTTTTCAAAACTAAACAATGGGTCATAGATTTTGTTGAATATTTCAACGACCCGGATATTTATGCAGGTTCTGGATTAGACAAATGGTATGCAGAATTGAAAGAAATTTGGTTGATTATTCCACTCTTTCAGGAAAACAACCTACAGGCATTTGTTGTTCTGACACAACCAAAAGTATCCAGACAAATTGACTGGGAAGATCATGACCTTTTAAAGACAGTTGGAATGCAATTAGCTAATGCTTTAGCCTTAACTCAAGCCAGTGATGATTTAACACGAGCAAAACAGTTTGAAGCATACAACCGGTTTTCTGCATTTTTAGTTCATGATTTGAAAAATTTAGTGGCTCAAATATCACTCATTGTAAAAAACTCAGAAAAACATAAAAAAAATCCCGAGTTTATTGATGACTCAATTGATACATTGGAAAATGTTGTGAAAAAGATTGATCAGATACTTGGACAATTAAAAAAAGGAAAAATACGATCAATTTATACCTCAAAAATCAATCTTGCTAATATTCTGGAAGAAGTTGTAAAACAGCAAGCATCAAATTCTCCCTCTCTTTGTATTGAAATGGACGACGATGAATATATGGTGATGGGGGAAAAAGAAAAAATGATCGCTATACTAGGCCATCTGGTTCAAAATGCTCAAGAAGCGACTGCCGATGATGGTATGGTTAAAATTGTAGTCAATAGGAAAGATAATGATATCGAATTAAAAATTATTGATACAGGATGCGGCATGGAGGAAAAGTTTATTCAACAGCGGTTATTCAAACCGTTTGATACCACCAAAGGTAATGCGGGTATGGGGATTGGTGTATATGAAGCACGAGAGCTTATTTTGCAGCAATCTGGGAAGATATCAGTGGAAAGCAAGTTAGGACAAGGTACAACTTTTACCATATATTTACCGGAAGCAATATGAGCTTGATCAATATTTTAATGGGCTACTGCAAAATTTATTGTAGGTTTGTTTTTTGTATTGAATAACGTTGCGTGTTTTGATCTACTATACTTAAATATTTACGGTCAACCCACTAAATCCAAAATAAATATCTCTAGCTATCTAAACTGCAACATTAAAATAATTTTTGGTACTACCAACTAAGACGATGGATGAAAAAAAAGTATTACTCATAATAGAAGATGACCCTGGGCTACAAAAGCAACTAAAATGGAGTTTTGAGAAATATCAGACAATTATTGCAGGCGATAGGAAAGAAGCTATTACTGCTTTAAGACGCTTTACGCCAAGTGTAGTTACTTTAGACCTTGGATTACCGCCTGATCCGGCCAATGCAAGTGAAGGACTGGAGACATTAAAGGAAATTCTGCAATTGGCACCTACCACTAAAATTATAGTGGTAACAGGAAATGATGAAAGAGAAAATGCCATAATTGCTGTGGCAATGGGAGCTTATGACTTTTATCAAAAACCAATAGACATCGATGTCCTGACTTTAATTATAGAAAGAGCTTTTCAGTTAGATCAGTTAGAAAAGGATAATTTAAAATTACTACAGAATTCTAATGAACCATTGGCAGGAATAATTGCCACTAGTCCACAAATGCAAAAACTATCACGCATGATAGAAAAAGTTGCACCTACAAATGTCACAACTTTATTGTTAGGTGAAAGTGGTACTGGTAAAGAGGTACTTGCAAAGGCAATACATGGTTTAAGCAATCGAGCAGACAAACCATTTGTTGCTGTTAATTGTGCTGCTATACCTGAAAACCTGCTTGAAAGTGAATTATTTGGATATGAGAAAGGCGCTTTTACTGGGGCAACGAAACAAACAAAAGGAAAAATTGAATACGCCAACGGGGGTACTTTTTTTCTGGATGAAATAGGCGATTTACCGTATTCATTACAGGCTAAATTATTAAGATTTATTCAAGAGAGAGTGTTAGAACGTTTGGGCGGTCGGGCGGAAATCCCAATTGATATACGAATAATCTGCGCCACTCACCAAAATGTTCAACAATTAATTACAGAGGGACTGTTTAGAGAAGATTTGTATTATCGCATTAATGAAATATCTGTGAGCATTCCACCGTTAAGAGAAAGGGATGGAGATGCTATAGTTATTGCAACTTCAGTATTAAAGCGATTTAATGAAGAAAATGGAAAAAATATAAAAGGGTTTAGCAAGGAGGCTGCGCAATTAATAGAGACCTATGAGTGGCCAGGGAATATCAGGCAACTTGAGAATATAATTAAACGTGCCGTTATTATGGCAGATGGATCAATTATTTCAGTGGATGACCTGGAAATTGAACCATCTACTGAAGAACAAATCCCTATTAATTTAAAGTCGGTGCGAGAAATTGCTGAGACAAATGCGATAAAAAGAGCACTTGCATATACAGACAATCATGTATCAAATACAGCCAAGTTATTAGGTGTTACCCGACCAACACTTTATGCTTTATTTACTAAATATGGAATCAATGTTTAATTGGAGTCATATTATAGAAACACTGATTTTTTGTTTTGGGAAAGTCAGATGCTATCGGTCTACCTATCTCATGGCCTGAAAGTACTGAAGGCAACAAAGTTTATACGGCCACTCAAAAGTACAACAAGTAAAAGACTTCCAAAGAAGTGGAGTTATTTAGGATTTTTATTATTCAATATATTATTATTTAATTAAATATGGCTATTGTTGAGTTGAACACAACATATTTTATTAAAACGTATATGACTATGGATTTACTGTATAAGAAATTGATCAATATTTATATTTGTTTGCATATTGATGCAATTGAAGTATATGACAAATGATGAATCCAGTGTTGTACAAAGTTTCAAAGAGTACTTCGTGGTGGAATTTGCAAAATCCGAAGAACAAAAAAGAATAGCGTACGGAATAAGATATCGAGTTTACTGCGATGAATTTAAATATGAGTCTGCCGATCAATATCCTGATCACGAAGAAAAAGATGAAGCAGATGATTATTCTTTACATTGCATTATCATACACAAAAAAACAATGAGACCTGCTGCTTGCGTTCGATTGGTTCCTGCTTTTAAGAACAATGGTGAAGAAGTCCAATTACCTTTCGAGCAACATTGTCCTGAAAGTATTGATAGAGTGTTTATTGATAGTTTAAATCTAAACCGCGAAACTGTCTGTGAAATTTCTCGATTAGCTGTTGATCATTTGTATAGAAGGCGGCCAAGTGAAGATTTTACACGCTATGGTGAATTTAAATCATTGCAATTTTCAAAACATGAACGGCGAACTTTTTCATTACTTTCTGTTGCTACTTTTCTTGCTGCGATTGCATTGACGAAACTATCAGAGAAACCAAACGTATTTGCAATGATGGAACCTTTTTTACCAAGGTTGTTAAAAAGATCAGGTATTCACTCTCAAAAAGTAGGTGTTGAGGTTGATTATAGAGGTATGAGAGCACCTTATTTGATGAAAAGAGATTTTATCTTAGATCAAATGCAAGGTGAAATGAAAGAGCTATATACCTGGATTCTAGAGCAAGTCAGAGCAACGTATTAATCACCTGTTTTTCAATCATAATTGGTAAAACTAACATGGTTACCGACTCTATAGCTGAAGAATATTGTTAATTGAGTATTTTCTGCCATCATTGTTCTTAAGTAGAGTGTTTTTATTGGGCTATACTTGATTTATTATATGAAGGAGTTTTAATGGCTAGCTGTAAAAAATGTTTGATTACTGATGCTGTTGCAGACGTAATAATCAATAATTCTGGTATCTGTAATTTATGCACGGATTATAATCCAGCTACAAAGATGCTGGAAGAAGAAAAGCGAAAAGAAAGGGAGGCAGATCTTGAAAAAGCGATTCAAGATTGTAAAGGGCAGGCTGAATATGATTGTCTAGTACCTGTTAGTGGTGGAAAGGATAGTATTTATTTACTGTATAAATTGAAGGTTGAATATGGTTTAAATGTTCTAGCATTTACTACAGATATTAATATTCCAGCCATTGCCTGGGATAATATGGTTCGTACCTTAGATGCGCTAGAAGTCGACCATGCAATTTATCGGCCTTCGAATAAATTCTATCAAAAACTTTTTCGATATTTACTTAAAAATCAGGAGCAGCGAGGAGCGGTTTATTCCATTTCCTATGTTTATGCACCTTTATTTGAGGGGGATGCTATTAAATTAGCTATAGAAAAGCAGATTCCTCTCGTTATGGCAGGGTATTCCCCCGGACAACCCGAACCAGAAAGAATGTTATATGAATTTTCAAGACATTTAATCACTGAAGTGGATTGGACACCGCCGGGCCTGAAAAAATGTAATGAATTTGATGAACAAGAACTTTCTCGTTTTTTAAACCCGTTAAAATATCCAAAAAACACACAATTCCCACGTTATCTGGCACCCTTTCATGCCTGGGCATACAATCAAGATGAGATTATGCAACAGGTTGTTAAATTGGGTTTAGTTAAGTCAGCTAAGAATGCAAGTCCTATTTTTAGTAATTATCCTATTAACTGGTTGCTTATGTACTCGGATTTGAAATACTTTGGCTACAACCCCTATTTGCCTGAATTTGCTGAATTAATTCGTGAGGGTAAAGCGAGCAGAGCTCAATGGAGGATATTGTTTCCCATACTTGATTTTATGATTAACCATAAAGTGCTGCTAGGGAAAGAAACTAACAAAAGTTTGAAATGGTTAGAAATGACAGAAGATGAGCTAACTATCAACCAGCCTAAAGGTGTTTACGATCCACCCGTTTAATCAATTAGGAGCAAGGATTCAATAATATGCAAAAGTTTGACGCAGGATTTTTGGTCGTCTTCAAGGCGTAGCAACAGGCACATAGCAGGCTATGAAACTATTGCTACAACGTAGAAAACTGACAAAAAGACAAGTCAAATTCGTATATTATTGAATCCTCGCTCCTTTGCGTAACAGCTCTTAATATGAAACCAATAAATACGCTACCTCAGTTGTTAGAAAACCGAGCCTTGCAATCACCACATGCAATTGCTTTTTGGGTACGTAACAATGAAGAGGAATGGTCATCGATCAATTGGCAGGCTTTTTATACCAAGGTTCAAGTCTTAAGTAGTGGGCTAAATAAAGAAGGTTTTGGTGTTGGTGATGTGATAGCCATTATGGCTAATACTTCCATAGAATGGGAATTATTTAATCAGGCCATTTTAGCTATAGGCGGGGTTGTGGTCGGTTTGGACCCTAATGAATTGCCAGAGCAACTTGAGAGTGTGGTTATAACTTCAAAAGTAAAAGCCATAGCGGTTGATAACCTTGACAGGCTCAACAAATTTAATAAGCAGACTTGTCGTTCATTTAGTAAAATAATCACATTTCAAACGACAGAGTTCGACCCCAAGTTTCTTCATGCCATTAATTTAGACGTACTTATAAAACATAATCAGATTAATAATAATTTGCCGGATATTGGACCTGATGACATCGCAACAATTGTGTTTACTTCCGGTTCGACTGGGGTACCTAAAGGAATTGTTTATCGACATAAACAAGTAGTTTTAGCAGTAAATACAATATTGCAAACCTACCCAGAACTAGGTGAACGATGTAATTTGGCATGTTGGCTACCATTATCAAATTTATTTCAACGCATGGTCAATTTATCTGCAATATCTTGTGGTGCACAAACTTATGTCGTCAATAACCCAAAGCAAATTATGGAATATCTACCCCAGATTAATCCACATGTTTTTTTTGCTGTTCCGCGTTTTTATGAAAAACTCAATCAAGCTCTTGAAACTAAATTAAATAACCGTTTTTTCATCTTACAATATCTATTGCGATTTAGCTTATTAACAGCTGAAAAAAAGTCAATGACTGGTTTAGTATGTCTGCAATTAAATTGTTTTTTATTTCAATCATTTAGATCGCTCTTTGGTTGTAATATTCGATATATGATCAGTGGTTCCGCACCAATGCCTGTTTGGCTATTAAGGCGATTTCAAGCGATGGGATTGTTAATTCTGGAAGCTTACGGTCAAAGTGAAAATGTGATTCCTATTGCTGCAAATCGCTTGGATCAGTACCTGTTTGGTTCAGTAGGGCAAGTATTACCTGGGAATAAAATTAGACTCGCAGAAGACAATGAATTACTCATTAGAGGTGATGGTGTATTTTCTGGCTATTTGGAAAGTATCAACAAAAAAACTTTAGATAGTGATGGTTATTTAGCAACCGGAGATTTTGCTGAGATTGATAGCAATGGCTTTATTCACTTAACAGGGCGGAAATCAGAAGTTTTCAAAACATCTACCGGTCGAAAAATTGCACCTGTATTTATTGAATCTAAAATCCAGCAGGTGAAGCAAGTTGAACATGCAGTTGTTTTCGGCCAGAATAAAAAGTTTTTGATCGCACTGATTTCTGTCAATAGTTTCGATATTGAAAATCATCAAAACTTAACCGAATATGGCTTACAGTTAATACGGTTTCTGCGTATTTATATTAAAGATTTACCCCATTACCAAAAACCCGCAGGTATTGTTTTATTAAGAAAAAATTTTTCGGTTTCCGACCAAGAGTTGACCAGTAATTTAAAATTGCGACGAAAAAATATTCAGCAGCATTATGCGACTATAATTACAAGTTTGTATAGTGAATTAGAAAATCCGCTGTCTAAAATTCACATGCACCCTATTAATTTGGATAACATAACTCTGCTGCTTAAGCTATAAATTTGTTTACTCCAATCTGATGTTTTTTTTAATGAGGCATAAATATGTCAAGACACTATTTTGTTACCGGTGTTACCGGTGCGGTTGGTAGTGCTTTATTGCCATTATTACTTGAACAGAAGAGTAATAAAATATGGCTGTTAATGCGAGCTGATTCATCTGAACATCTACAACAACGTTTACATGAATTGATCGTGTTTTGGGATATGGACTATGAACGATATCAAGATGATTTGCGACGTATCACGCCAATACTAGGAAATACAGATGAAGAAAATTTTGCACTTGAAACAGAGCTATATAGTGAAATTGTCGGTCAAACCACCCACATTATTCATTGTGCCGGTGTAGTTAGAATGAATTTGCCGCTACAGGTCGCCCGGAAACATGCGCTTGGTGCTACTAAAAATATTGTTAAACTGGCTAAGGCTTGTCAATCATCGGGGCAACTGCAAAAAATTGAATTTATCAGCACGGTAGGTGTGGGAGGGCGATTGCCAGGTGTCTTACCAGAGTTTTGGATAACTCAACCTAGAACATTCCATAACAGCTACGAACAAGCAAAAGCAGAAGCTGAAGACTATTTGCATGAACAGATAGAAAAACATAATTTACCAGTCACTGTGCATCGACCTAGCATGGTTGTTGGTGATTCCAAAACAGGAAAAATCATCCATTTTCAAATTTTTTATCATATTTGTGAGTTTTTAGCAGGGAGGCGTACCTTTGGGATATTGCCAAAATTTGGTAATGTCCGCCTGGATACGGTACCTGTGGATTATGTTGCGGGTGTTATCAAGTGGAGCTCAGAACACCCGGACTGCAACGGAAAAATATTTCATTTGTGCTCAAGTGCTAACACTGCGATTAAATTAACAGAACTGCAAAACGTTGTGTGTAAGGTTATGCAAACACATGGACTTAAGTTGCCAATTATTTTCAGTTTATCTTCAGCCTTATTTAATCTGGTTATTAAAGTGGTTTCACCCTTTTTGAATAAAAAAATGCAACGGGTGGTAAAATCATTTCCATTTTTTCTTGATTATATAGAGGATGACCAAGGCTTTTCAAATGAAGCAACAAAGCGTTTTTTGAGTGAACGATCAGCGTTAGAGATGCCTGCTCATGATGATTATTTAAAAATCGTATTGAAGAATTACTTAAACAAAAAAACACAATAAATAAACTTGGCTTCAGTATTAACATAATAAAACTGTTTCTCAAGGTTAAACTTGACGATAATAGCAAATACTTTATATGTATTGCAGGTTACTCTCAATTTTTGACGTTTATAGGTTGATTTTACAAGTGGTGTTATTCCGACCAACGGGAGGAATCTTGAGTCTAAGCACAATTTGAGCAACAAGATTTCTCCTGCTGGTCGAAATGACAACCGATTTAAAGTTTGACCTGTGCTTTGTTAATAGTCATATTTCATGAAGTGCTATTTTTACCACCAATTAATGAACTAGGATAAAAAATGAACAGATTAATTTTATTTACTTTTCTTGTGGTTTCCTGGGGAAATACTTTTGCTTTAACAGCAGAACAGCGAGGGTTGCAAATTATTCAAGAAGTTGATATTCGAGATACTGGTTTTGGGGATAGCGAATCTGATTTAAAAATGATTCTGCATAATCGTAATGGTGATGAAAGTACGCGTGTTCTAAATATGAAAACTTTAGAAGTTAAGGGTGATGGCGATAAAAGTTTAAGCGTTTTTAGTAACCCTCGTGATATCAAGGGAACTGCTTTTTTAAGTTTTACTCATGCCTTGGAAGCGGATGAGCAATGGCTTTATTTACCCGCACTGAAAAGAGTTAAACGTATTTCTTCCAGTAATAAATCTGGTCCGTATCTGGGTAGTGAATTTGCCTTTGAAGATTTAACTTCGTTTGAAGTTCAAAAATATCATTATAAATATCTATCAGATGAAATTTTTAATAATAAAGATTGTTTTGTTATCGAGCTTTACCCACAATATAAACATTCTGGTTATACCAGACAAGTTGTATGGATAGATAAAGAGCGCTATATCCCATTGAAAATTGATTATTATGATCGTAAGAATGCTTTATTAAAAACCTTGGAATATATTAATTATCAACAATATTTAGATCAATATTGGCGTGCTGATAAAATGTTAATGATAAATCATATAACAGGCAAAAACACACTGTTATTGTGGGAAAATTATAAATTCAGAAATGGTTTTACTGAACGCACTTTTGATAGGAACTCTTTAAAGCGTTCACGATAGGTTACTAGCGTTGCAATTCGCGATTGCCGAGAAATCAGATGAATTTATCAGTCCAGCAGTTCTAGATTTTGATACTGATGGAATAGATTTTCATCCAGAGACATTAATCAATATAATAAATGACACTTTAAAATCAGTAATAAAATAAGGTTAAGCAAGTTGTGCTAGAAATAAGGTATAAAGTTGAGAGATAAGCTGAAATTAAGGGTTGTTTCTCTATTGGTTTTGTTGATGATGAGTGCATCTTTGTATGCACAACCTACTCAGTTATTATCAATGAATTATGATGATACAAAAAACAAACAAATTCTAATCAGTTTTTTTTTGTCAACTTCAACACAATATAATGCATCCATAGAAACACACCCTAACCGATT
>Ga0256847_1000559_pt1 | contig 22825 bp, 21 predicted proteins | sample TeddybearmetaG_FD_189099 | JGI IMG/M metagenome (GOLD analysis project Ga0256847, IMG submission 189099) | Hydrothermal vent microbial communities from East Pacific Rise, Pacific Ocean - Teddybear | ecosystem: Environmental > Aquatic > Marine > Hydrothermal vents | place: Pacific Ocean: East... | reverse complement strand
TTTCCTTGCAACAATGCGGTTATTTTCCACCTATGATGCTACATATGATTGCAAGCGGAGAGAGTTCAGGCGAACTGGAGCAAATGCTTGAAAGAGCGGCAGATAATCAGGAAGTGCAGTTTGATAATATGGTCAGTGTAATGATGGATATGATTGGTCCAATAATGATTTTAATTATGGGCGCTTTTGTATTTACCATAGTGCTGGCAATCATGTTGCCAGTGTTTGAATTGAGTAATACGTTGACTTAAAGATAGTTGCGAGTTGCGAGTTAAGAGTTAAGAGTTAAAAGTTAAAAGTTAAGAGTTAAGAGAAAAAAATAATCCACCACGGAGACACGGAGTAGGATAATCATTCTGTAAAAACCTGCCCCTTTGCAAAGGGGGATTGAGGGGGATTTAAAGGGTTCACAACGCGATAAATAGTCAAATAGTGGACATCGCATAAATCTCCCCTAGCCCCTCTTCGCAAAGAGGGGGACGAAAACATGTAACGAATTTAATAATTTAAGAGGTACAAAATGAAAAAACAATCCGGTTTTTCACTATTAGAAATACTTGTGGCTATGGCTATTATGGCAATTTTAGGCGGCGTTATGGTGGTCAAATTCGCTGGCAAGACGCAAGAGGCGAGTCTAATAAAAATCAAGACAGATATTAAAGCCATAGAGTCCGCATTAATTCAGTATAACGCTGACAATTTTATGTATCCCACTACCGATCAAGGAATAGAAGCACTTGAAGTCAAACCTACTAGTAGGCCTGAGCCAAAAAGCTACGCTCGACAAGGTTATATCAAATTAGGGCTTGATCCATGGGGCAATTCCTATCAGTACACATATCCCGGTGAAAACGGCGAATACGACATTTATTCGTTGGGCGCTGATGGTGAGGAAGGCGGTGAGGAAGGTGCTATAGATATTGGAAACTGGAATGTCGATGTTGTTATTAGAGCGTTCAAGACTGGCGAACAATAGAAGAGTGATGGAAGTAGAGAGTTTACATTTATCAATAGGCAATTAGTTTTGTTTCCTGTAAAAAATAAGCATCAGGCTTTTAGCCTCCTTGAAATTCTTATCGCCATGGCAATAATGGCGGTGATGGTCGGCTTAATTTTTCCCAGCTTTGGTCAATCTTCCGACAAATTAGCTAAACAAGAGATCCTCCGTCTTGTGGCAGCAATCGAGCTAGTGCGAGATCAGTCGGTGATCCTTAATCGAGAATATGGATTGAGTATTGATGAAGAAAGTTATCAATTTCTAATTCTTGATGAAGATGATAGTAGTAAAAAAAGTGCCTGGGCATTAATTACTGATATTCCTGGTTTAGGGCTTCATGAATTTCCTGAAGGTTTGGATATTAACTTATCAATTGATGGCGAAAACATTTTTTCATCTTCTAATGATGAAATTGAAATATTTGAACAAGACGTAGACATCTTTGAAGGTGATGAAGATGGGCAGAAAAAGAAAATAAAACCACCACAGATATACTTTTTATCCAGTGGTGAACTCAATCAATTTTCTATAGCCATCGCGATTAAAAGTTTTCAAAGAAGCGTGCAAGAGGAAAGAAAATTTTTTCGGGTAAGAGGATTTCTTTCAGGGAACTTGAAATATGAAGGGCCGCTAATTGGGGATTTATTTCAAGATATAGACCGGGAGTATGAATTAGATGAATAAGTCGGTTAAAGCATTTACCTTGTTAGAAGTCCTAATCGCCATGGCTATTTTTAGCACTGCGGCGGTAGGATTATTGTCGAGTATCACTAGCTATCAACAAGTACAACTAACTGCCAGTCAAAGAACCATTGGGCATCTAGTCGCAATGAATCAATTGGCAGAAACGCGACTCAAAAAAAGCTGGCCTAATGTTGGAGTCACTCGCGGAGAGGCTGAAATGGCGAATAAAACTTGGTATTGGACACAAACGGTGAGTAAAACCTCTGAGAAAAACCTTCGCCAGGTGGACGTTGAGGTAAGATTGGAAAGAGAGGACGAACTAAAGGTTACTTCTTTTATTGGATTTATCGCAAACAAACGAATTAAAAGCACACCATGATATTTAGGCGGCGATACGATATCAAACAATCTTACCAAAGGGGTTTCACTTTGCTGGAGATCCTTGTGGCGATGGCTATCGCATCTTTTATCGGTGTTGGAGCAATGGTGTTGTTGGATAGATCGACCGTGGCTCATAAAAACATTCAACAACAAGGTGATCGCTACAATACGATTGAACGCACCATGCTATTTATATCTAATGATATTCAACAAATTGCCCCCAGAAAATTTAGAGATGAATTTGGCGACATCAAGCAAAACCTATCCAGCGATGATTCGAACAGCAAAACCCATCTTAGTTTTACTCGATTAGGAAGACGAAACCCTGCTGGATTGGCAAGATCCAATTTGGAAAAATTAACCTACCTGGTGGAAGATGAAAAGCTCAAACGAATAAGTTATTTATATCCCGACGGCATGAGTTTGGAAAACGGACTTAACCGTACACTGCTGGATAAAATTGATAAATTATCTCTGCAGTTTTTTGATGGAGAAAATTGGAGTGATTTTTGGCCGGTCGAAACGTCTGCTAGTAGTTCAAGCAACACTTTGCCGGTGGCGATTAGAGTAACTTTGGAGCTACAAGACATTGGCTCAATTAACCGGCTATACGTTATATCTGATCGCAAGGAGAAGACTAATGAAAAGTCTTAAGCCTTCATCCATCGCATCTATCCCATCAATAGATAAGCAACGCGGCACGGTATTAATTACCGTTATCTTGGTAGTCGCATTCGTTGCGATTTTGGTGGTAGAGCTAAATAAAACAGTGGTTTATCAGGCCAATTTAAATCGAAATTTACTGCATAGGGATCAAGCTTATTCCTATTTAATCGGCATTGAAGAGATTGCAAAAATATATTTAAAGAAAGCTTTTGATGCAGAAAAGGACGATGTGGTTCACCTGGGGCAACCATGGGCAGGTCAGAATATCGCCTTCCCGATTGAGGGTGGCATTATGTCCGCCACAGTAACTGATATGCAAAGCTGCCTAAATTTAAATTCAATCGCAATATTAGAGCCGATTATCCAGCCGAAAGGTAGTGCTAATTCCCCCAACCCAGGTAGCAACTCCAATTCGTCGGCCAATCGACCTATTAACGATGCAGATAACGAAAATAAGGAATCAATTGCGGAGCAAATTCTTACTACTTTAATCGAAAAGCTCGTCGAGGACTCTGAAATTCAGCCTGCCGCACTTTCTGCGCAAGTCCGAGATTGGATTGATAAAGATTTCACCCCTACCGGACCTGATGGCGCAGAAGATCTCTACTACCAAGGTCTAGACGTTCCTTATTTACCGCCAAACAGTAGCATTGCTCATGTGAGCGAATTACGCTCAGTAAAGTCCTTTAATGCGGCAGTTTATGATTTAGTAAGAGACTATGTTTGCGTTTTACCGGATGAAAACGACAACAAATTAAACGTGAACACCATAACCGTGGAACGATCGGAGCTGTTATATGCGGCACTAGATGGCAAGGTAAGCGATTCAGCGGTAAAAAAGTTAATATCGGAGCGACCAGAATCAGGATATAGTATACAAGAGTTTTGGGATGAGGTTGGGGCTACAGCAAAAATAAAGAAAAGCTATAAAGATAGGCTGGATGTGACCAGTCACTATTTCCAAATAGATGCGAAAGCCGAAATAGAAACGACCAAAGTCTATCTAAAAACGTTGTTTTTTCGAGAGGATGATAATACCTTTAAAGTCGTCTCTCGTTATTTTGGTAAAGAGTAAAACACACATGAACACTGGACAAGCATAATGGCAAACCTAACCCTATTTTGGGGAGAGAGAAGTGATCTATCATTCGTCTGGATGAGCGAACAAACTAATTCGGATGATACAGTTTCGAACGGTTACCACATTAGTAGTAAGAACCTACTCAAAGCTGATCTTTCTTGCTTAGCGGATATGTTAGCGGATGGAAGTGTCACGTTGATTTTATCCTCAATCGATATTGTTGCTGCACAAGTAGAAGTTCCTCAAAAAGCTCAAAAATTACTACGAAAGGCCATTCCCTATATTCTGGAAGATGAAATTGCAACGCCGGTGGAAGAACTGTTTTTCGCTTTTTCACAAAAAAATAAAAACGGGTTGCTTCCGGTTAGAGCAATTACAAAAAATTATATTGAAGAGTTGATCGAGATTTTTAAATCCGCTGAACTTAAGCTAGATAAAATATTAGTAGAGCTTGATCTACTCGAAAGCTCTGAACAAGGTATTTCTATATTGCTATCCAACTCAGAATGTTTAATTGCAGAATCTGACGAAAAGCGTTGGCATTGTTTTTCCGATGACTTCAGTTGGTTGGTTCAGAAACAATTTGAACAAAAGGAAAAAAAGGCTAGCTCGAGTGCAGGTAAGGCTGGCTCAGGAAATAAGGAATTAGACGATGAGATGATGTCAGTTGCACTACCTCTTGATATTTATTCTAGCGAACCAACTGATAAATTTGTGCACCAATTACCAGTGGGGCGATTTGCAGTCGAAACGCACTTGTTAGAAGACAAAGAAGCGTTTTTATTTAAAAATGTCAACGCGACTAATAAAGCGGTTAATTTATTGCAAGCAGAATACGAGCCTAAAAAAGAGAATTCCGAAATAACTCGTTTTTTACTTAAGGTAGCGAGTATCGTTGGATTTGTGCTCTTGACTCATATTTTCTATCAGTCGATTGAGTTGTATACTTTGTCAGATAAAAAAGATCAATTAGAATCGCAAAAATTCACTCTATATAAACAAGCATTTCCTTCCCGTAAAACACCTTCTTCAGCGAGTAGAGCGGTTAAGAGCATGCGCAGTCATGTGCGATCAGTAGGCGGCACAAGTGGTGATGGAGATTTTCTAAGCTTATTGAATTCGAGCAGTGAAAAACTTACTGACCTCAGTAAAATATACCCCACCAATATTAACTATGACAGTGCCAGAAATGAACTAAGAATGGATTTGATCGCCTCGGATTTAGTGGTGTTAGATAAATATGCGGACGAGTTACGTAACAGCGGACATAAAGTCTCAAAATCCTCAGAAACTCAAACGGGCGAAGGATATTCTAGTCGCCTAACAATTAGTCGGTAGCTAAAGATAATCGCAAGGACATTTTAATGGAACCAATTAAAGAATGGTTTAGTTCGTTAGATGAAAAAGATCAAAAAATAACTATTGCTGCTGCAGTAGCGTTAGTTATATTTGTGATTTATTTTCTGCTACTAGAACCACTTAACGCATCAGTAACTGATTTAGAAAAAAAAGTAGCCTCTCAACAAAAAACTGTTAACTGGATGAAACAACAGGTTCCCGTGATTCGTGGTACCAGTGGATCTGGAATTAGTAATCAGAGCCAGCTTCCGCTAGCTTCAATTGTTAACAACAGCACTAAAACCTATTCTTTACCCGTATCGCGGCGAGATAGCAAGAGTCCTAACGAGATGCAAATTTGGTTTGACAACGTATCATTTAACTCCTTTTTGCAATGGTCTTCTGAAATAAGCACTAAAGAAGGAATTACCATTGTGTCGGTGAACATCCGGAGCCGGGATAGAGACGGTATTGCCAGTATTAATGTTAAGTTACTCAAGTAAACGTGCTTGATTAACTTGAGTCTAATTAAAAGAACCCTATGAAAAATAAAATAATTATTCTTATTACATTTTTTGTTCTGTTAGTCATTTGGCTAGCACCGGCTAATCTCGCTGAAGGGTTGATTGCCTCGAATAAAAATATAGACGCGACCGGTCTAAAAGGTAGCATCTGGTCAGGGAGCGTAGAACAACTAGTTGTAAACGGTTGGCAGCTAGACGATGTTGGTTATGAGCTCAGTTTTTTTAGCCTTATTACTGGTAATATGGGAGGCAATGCCCATATAAATAAAGGTGATATTATTGGTTCCCTGGAGTTTGAAACGGATGGCGCTGAAAATTTCTCTCTTGCTGAGGCAAGTTTAGCAACGGAAGCCTACCTGTTTGAAAAATACCTACCATTTCCGGGTATCAATTTAGACGGAAGGGTGTCGACTGCGAATTTATTTGTCACCATCGAGAATAAAAAAGCAAAACGTCTAGATGGTTTCACAACCTGGGATGACGCAAGCATTACTATCAGAAATAACGTTATTAAATTAGGAAAATTTCAAATTAATTGGACTACAAATCCTGATAGCCAATTGATTGTAGGTAATATTGTCAAAACAGACAATGCGCTTGCCTTAGATGGTCGAATTACACTGGACAAACAAGGTTTATTCGAATTTAAGGGAGGTATATCAACCAAAATTCAAAAGAATATCTACAATACTTTTTTATTATTTGCCGACGGAAACGCAACTAATGATCGGCTACCTATCAAATATAAGAAAAAATTGTAGCCTCAATATAGCCATATTCAATGACTAATTTAGCACCCATCGATATTCCATGGACACAGATCAATACTGTTCTTTTAGATATGGATGGAACGCTTTTAGATCTTCATTTTGATAATTACTTTTGGGTCTATCTTGTTCCCGAGTATTATTCCAAGCGAAATAACCTTTCACTGTCACAAAGCAAGGATACGATAATTCAATGGATGGCTGACGTACAGGGTACGCTAGACTGGTATTGTATAGACTACTGGGATAACAAACTGAATTTTGATGTTATCAAGCTAAAAAGAAAAGCTCAGAAGAAAATTCGTTTTCGTCCCAATGCGCTGCAGTTTCTAGACATTCTTAAGAAGAAAAACAAAAGAGTAATTCTAGCCACCAATGCGCACCCAAGAGCAATGGAATTAAAATTTTTAAACGTAAATTTTATTTCGTATTTTGATGAGATTTCTTCTTCTCATGAACTTGGTTACCCTAAAGAATCACAGAACTATTGGAAAAGGTTACAAGAGCGCTACAAATTTACTCCAGAATCATCATTGTTCATCGATGACAGTCAAAAAATTCTCGCATCCGCCGATCAATTTGGAATAGGCTATCTTTTAGGTATAAAGGAACCAGATTCTAAGAGAGATCCTATCGATTGTAGTGCATATACTGGAATTCAAGATTTTAGTCAGTTATTCTAGGCGCAATATGCACAATCGGATATAGTGTCGATTCGTCGCAACATCTATTATTGGAATATTATTTAACCTATGCCAACAAAACCAGTCATCAAGAGAAAAAAATCTATCGCCAAAACTCGTTTGTTTCAGGTTGAAGAGCTGGACTTGGAATTTTCCAATGGTGAAAAAAGAACTTATGAGCGATTGGTAGCGGGTCCCAATGGGGCGGTGATGATCGTGCCAGTTATTAATGGTGACTCATTCTTACTAATCAGAGAATATTCTGCCGGAACCGATGACTACCAACTTGCGTTTCCGAAAGGGTTAATGGAAACAGGTGAGACGATTGAACAAGCGGCGAACAGAGAATTGCAAGAAGAAGTCGGATATCGCGCTGAAAAAATATCGCCAATGAAACAAATGAGTCTGGCTCCAGGATATTTGACTCATAAAATGAATTTGGTTTTAGCGGAAAAATTATCTCCATCCAAGTTAGAAGGTGACGAACCAGAGCCTTTGGAAGTGGTTAAAGTGCCGATAACTGATATTGAAACGATTATTGATAGAGATGATTTTACAGAAGCACGGTCGATTGCAGCTTTGTATTTGGCTAAACAAATGTTAGACAAACGGTAACTGCTCTCCCCATCATCCCTGCAGTGTTTTAGCAGGGATCTCTAAGTCCAAAAGAAAATGCAGGATGTAATTTTCAGTTGGGAATGACATCTTGGTATAGGGTAATTGTTTCTCTTAGACTGATCAGTTACGACAGAAAAATAATCTATAAAAGGGATCTAAACCATGCAAGCAATGCTTGAAGATGTAAAAAGAATCGCCAAAGTCGCAGGAAAAAAAATACTAGAAATATACAACAGCGATGATTTTGAGGTTCAAATAAAAAGCGATGCTTCACCTCTCACCAAGGCAGACCTAGCCGCACACAATATCATTGTAAACTTCCTCGAAGATAAATATCCCGGAATTCCGTGCTTGTCAGAAGAAAGCACGGGGATCGAATTTGATGACAGAAAAGATTGGAAAGAGTGTTTCATCATTGATCCATTGGATGGTACTAAAGAATTCATTGCCAGAAATGGCGAGTTTACCGTTAACATAGCCTACCAAAAAGGCGGCAAGCCTTTATTGGGCGTTATTTATGTCCCCGTTACCGATGTCCTCTATTTCGCAGCGGAGAGTGTTGGCGCTTTTAAGCAACTACGAGATGGAAAACCCCAAGAAATTAAAGTTCGCTCACTCAATCAAAAAAATGGCAGCAATCATTTTACCGTGGTAGCGAGCCGCCGTCATGGATTGGATAAGGTAGAGGCGCTCTGCCAGAATTTTGTTAGTTATGATCTTACCAGTAGAGGAAGCTCTTTAAAGATGTGTATGGTCGCAGAAGGTGCGGCAGATCTTTATCCGAGATTGGCGCTAACATCAGAGTGGGATACCGCAGCAGCACAGGCGATTGTTGAGCAAGCTGGCGGGAAAATCGTGCAACTGGATTTTAGTGATATGACTTATAATCAAAAAGAGTGTTTGCTTAATCCTTTTTTCTTGGTGTTAGGCGATCCTAATTTTGATTGGCAGGGAGAGTTGGTTATTCCTAAACTGGATTGAACAGGATTCAACTAAATGATAACAGGTATATACCTGTTTACTGTGGGAAAGCGTAACAACAAATAGAGTTATGTCTCTATAAATAAATTCAAATAGCGAAGGGGAGAATAAATGAAGATCTTTTTCCAACTATTCTTACTGGTTTTTCTAACAAGTATTCAAGCCAAAGATAAATTAGAACCGATCACACTACAACAAACGATCGAGTTGAATCGAATTGGTTCGGTGAGAGTTTCGCCTGATGGAATGCATTTGGCGTTTACTAAAATTGTACCAAGAAAAACCTACCAAGATGCTGACGGTAAGCCATACATTGATTTGCTTATCAAAAGCGGAGAGGATGCAACTAGAGTATTTATTACAGGAGAACAACGAGTAGGTAACATCAGTTGGGGACCTAAAAGTCACTACCTATATTTCTTAGCGCAAAGAAAGGGTGACGAATATGTTGCAATTTACCGAATTGCAATCGACGGCGGTGAGTCACAAAAAATATTCAAGACTGATTTCGATATTTCGGCGTTCACAATAAATCACCTGGGCACGGCAATTACCTATTTATCAAAAGGTAAAAAGGATAGTCATAAAGAAAAATTGGCGAAGTTGGGTTTTAAAGCCAAAGTGTACGAAGAGTCTAAAAAAACCACCCATGCTTATCTCGCTTCTCTTGAAGATCCAAAAACACCCCATATTGAATTAGACATTGTCCAACATGTTCTGGCGATTCAATATCACCCCGAGAATAGTAATTTACTGATTAAAGTTGCCCCGACGCCGCTGGTTGACGACAAATACGTAGCTTCGCAATTTCGCATTGTTAAGCAATCAGGCAAGCTTGTAAAAAAATTCGAAACAGAAGGAAAACTAGGCTCGGCCAGCTGGTCTACTAATGGACAATATGTGGCGATGATAGGTTCGACCAACAAAAACGATCCCGCTACCGGTCGTTTATTTATAGCGAATGCAAACAGTGGAAAAATCACAAAATATTTGGCGGACTATCCCGGCCATCTCAAAGGTGTGCAATGGATATCGGATTATCAACTGATGCTACTGTCTCATCGTGATACCAGTAGCGAGATTTCGGTAATAAATGTTGATAACCAAAATATCACGGTCCGACTGAGTGCAGATAATCCCGACAGCGCCGCTACTAACCAGGGGCACCTAAATGTAGGAAAGCCCGTCTTTACCGCAATCCATGCCGATCGTTCAGGAAAGCGGGTAATTGGAATTGCTAGTAGTAATCTTCACCCTAAAGAGATATTCGATTTATCGGACGGAAAAATTAGCCGAATTACTAAAACAAACGCTCTTTTGGAAAGCATAAAAATGCCCAGGCAGGAAACAATTTCCTATCTAGCAAGAGACGGAATCGAATTGCAGGGCGTGTTGGTGTATCCCACAAAATACAGAAAAAGTAAGCGCTATCCACTTATTATGATGATTCACGGTGGTCCCGAAAGTCACATTTCTGATGGTTGGTTGGATCGCTATACCTACCCAATTAAATATGCAGCGGCCAAAGGCTTTGCGGTCTTTTTGCCTAACTATAGAGGCAGTACCGGTCGAGGGGTTGAATTTTCAAAGATGAGCCAAGCGGACTACGCAGGAAAAGAATTTGATGATTTGGTCGACGCAATTGCTCACTTATCAAGAATTGGATTGGTGGATAAAAAACGGGTCGGTATCACGGGCGCTTCTTACGGCGGGTATGCTTCGGCCTGGGCGGCAACAGCGTTAAGCGAGCACTTTGCTGCAAGTGTAATGTTTGTTGGCATATCCGATCAAATATCAAAATTTGGAACGACTGATATTCCCAAGGAAATGTACGATGTACACGCGAGATATTATCCTTGGGAAAGATGGCAATGGATGTTAGAAAGAAGCCCTATTTATTATACCGATAAAGCCAAAACGCCCATTTTGATTATGCATGGCGATAGCGATACTCGAGTGCATCCTAGCCAATCAATGGAGCTTTACCGATACATAAAAACTCGAACCGATACGCCTGTGAGGTTAGTTTTTTATCCTGATGAAGGCCATGGAAACAAACACACGGCGGCCAAGTTAGATTATTCAATTCGACTCATGCGCTGGATGGAGTTTTACCTTAAAGGCAAAAAGAAAGGTAACAAGATCCCACCGTATGAAATTAACCATGCGGCAATGCTATCGAGTGAGTAAAGAATGGTTGTTTTAACCGTTACATTCCGATAATAGGCGTTATCTTATTTCAGATCTAATTTGAGAATACTGGCGATTATTTCGATCATTTTCGGGTTATCCCAAACTAGACTACCATGAAATTTCTTCAGAACTTTTCCATTCTTGTCAATAAGAAGAGTTAGGGGGATCCTATTCGCACCTAGCATATTTTCTAAGACAAGTTTCTTGTCGATATAATTGTCAAAGGTTATTTTAGTTTGATCAATTAAATCGAGCGCTCTATTTCTATAGTCATCTGTTGAAATACCTATCAAGTTGAACTGTTTTTTATCATATTTATTAGCTAGCTTTTCGAGGGATTGCATCTCTGCACGGCAAGGACCACACCAGCTTGCCCAAATATTAATGATCATCGGTTGGCCTCTATAGTCATTAAGCTGTTTGTCGTTCACATTGAGCCCCTGCATTTTCACCGAGCGAAGGAAACTACCAACCTTAACTTCGCCCGGCGTGTCCGCTAAACACAAAGAGTTTGACAGGAATAACAGACCAAATAGTGTTTGTAATATTTTTATCATTTACTCTCTATCTTACGTTCGTTACCAGGCTCTGTAGGGCGTGTATTATATCAATTCAAAACCTTGAAAATAGTGATTTACCAATCGTTACAACTTCTTTCATGACCAAAATAGCTAATTCATCTGATAAATGGTAGTTTTACCGGCGAAATTAGCTTATTTGGAGAATAACAATGAGAAAAATCCTAGGACTCGCATTAGTAAGTTTAGCACTAAGCGCCTGCAATCAATCCTCTCAAACAAATGTAGAATCATCTTCTGACAACATCAATCCTTCAAACGAACAATCTAATACCGCAAAACTGAGTTCGGGTATTGATTACTCAAATATGGATAAAACCGTCCATCCTGGCGATGATTTTTTTGCCTATGTTAATGGAACATGGTTGAAAAATACTGACATCCCAGCGGATAAAGCATCCTATGGAATTGGTAGAATGGTACATGATGAATCAGTAGAGAATGTCAAAAAAATTATCGAAGACTCTTCGAAAGGCGACTATGCGGAAGGTTCTGATGAGCAAAAAGTCGGAGCACTTTTTAATTCTTACTTAGATATGGAACATCGGGCAAAGCTTGGGTTATCTCCACTAGATGACGAGTTCGCCAAAATCGATGCTATATCCAATAAGTCCGAGCTAGCTAGCTATTTTGCCTACGCTAACAAACTCGGTTATGGCACACCGTTTAACTTGTTTCAAATTCCAGATTTAAAAAACCCAAAGAATTATGCAATGTACACCTGGCAAGGCGGTTTAGGCTTACCTGATAAAGAGTACTATTTAAAAGAGGATGATAAATCGAAACTCTTGATAGTAAAATATAAAGAACATATCTCTGCTATGCTCACATTAGCAGGAATAGAGGGGGGTAAAACCTCTGCGCAGATGATCGTTGCTATGGAATCCGAGATGGCTAAGCAACATATGGACAAGGAAAAGACCAGAGATACCGTCGGTCTATATAACAAAATTGAGACCAGTAAATTAGCCTCACTAATGCCTAACTTTGATTGGACGGCTTATCTAAAAGAGGCAGGATTGTCTGAATCTTCTTTTCTGGTGGTAGCCATGTTGGACTATACCAAGGCTCTTGACGGAATTATTAAAAACACCTCTCAAGAAGATTGGAAAACTTATCTTAAATGGCATCTTATAAATGCCAACGCGACGATACTTAATGATGCTCTTGACCAACAGAACTTTGCTTTTTATGGAACTGAAATGCGAGGGACTAAAGAACAGCAAGCGTCCTGGAGAAGAGCGGTTGGGGTTGTTAATCGTACTTTGGGTGAGGTGATTGGTAAGGTTTACGTTAAACGTCATTTCCCACCTCAAGCCAAAATACAAATGAAAGAGTTGGTGAACAATCTAATTGGAGCCTACGAGATTAGCATCAAAAATTTGACTTGGATGAGTAAGGAAACAAAAGTAGAAGCATTAGACAAGTTATCCAAATTTAACCCAAAAATTGGTTATCCTGATATTTGGAAAGATTATTCAAAACTTGAAATAAAAGTGAATGATCTTTTCGGTAATTTGAGGCGAGCAGCGTTGGTTACTTACCAACAAAATCTCGATCGCCAAAACGAACCCGTTGATAAAGACATATGGGTCATGAACCCGCAAACTGTTAATGCTTATTATGATCCAACGCTCAATGAAATAGTATTTCCTGCAGCTATATTACAATCCCCTTATTTTAACTTAGAGTCAGATGACGCGGTCAATTACGGAGCAATAGGCGCGATCATCGGACATGAAATTGGCCACGGTTTTGATGATTCTGGTTCAACTTTTGATGGTGATGGCGTGCTAAGAAACTGGTGGACAGATCAGGATAAAAAGGAATTCGAAAAACGAACAACTCAATTGATTGCACAATACGATGGATTTAAACTATTTGAAGATCTCAATGTTAACGGTACTTTCACCTTGGGTGAAAATATTGGAGATTTGGGTGGTTTAAGTATTGCGCTTAGAGCTTACAAAATGTCTCTGGATGGCAAAGAAGCGCCTGTGATTGATGGTTACACCGGCATTCAAAGAGTGTTCTTGGGGTACGCTCAGGCTTGGATGTTTAAAGGACGCGAAGAATCCACCCGACAAAGAGTGGCAACCGATCCTCACTCGCCACCTAAGTTTCGGGTTAATGGTGTAGTTCGAAATGTTCCAGAGTTTTATGAAGCGTTTGATGTTAAACCTGAGCATGGGCTTTATTTACCAAAAGAAGAAAGAGTTAAGATCTGGTAATCAATAATCCGACAATAAAAAAGGGCTCAACTGAGCCCTTTTTTATTTCCTTGAAATATAGCAGAGTTAAAACAAATCAGAACAAGTCTTAGCTTCTTCCTGTAACTCTGCTTCAGAAGCTTTCATTTTCTCGGTAATAAATGCGCTATTTTCTAAACCAGTTACAATCGTCCAATCACCGTCTTTACAGGTCACTGGGTACGAATAAATTAACCCTTTTTCAATACCGTAAGAACCATCTGAACAAACCGCCATAGAAACCCAATCACCGTCATTGGTACCCAGTACCCACGACTTCATATGGTCAATAACACCATTGGCTGCTGACGCAGCGGAAGACGAACCTCTAGCGGCTATCACTTCTGCACCTCGCTTCGCGACTTTAGGGATAAATTTTTCATTTGCCCAAGCCGGTTCAACAAGACTTGGAGCAGTATCGGAGCCTATCGTAGTATGTGCAATATCAGGCACTTGAGTGGTTGAATGATTACCCCAAATAGTCATTTTTTTAACCTTATTCATCGGTTTGTCAGCTTTTTCAGCTAATTGATAAATAGCGCGGTTATGATCGAGACGCATGAGCGCAGTGATATTCTCTGGATTTAAATTGGGCGCATTCTTCATCAATATATATGCGTTGGTATTGGCTGGATTGCCCACAACCACAATCTTCATATTCGGGTTAGCCACTTCATTGATGACTTTTCCTAATGTACTGAATATCTTACCATTGTCTTTTAGTAAGTCAGCTCGCTCCATGCCTGGCCCACGAGGTTTAGCACCTACCATCAAACCATAGTCGGAACCGGTGAACGCTACTTTTGCATCGTCTGTACAAATCACACCTTGTAGTAGCGGGAATGCACAATCGTTTAACTCCATTTTTACCGCTTCGAGCACTTTAAGGGCTGGTGCGATTTCCAACAATTGCAAAATAACGGGTTGGTCAGCACCTAGCATTTCGCCGGAGGCAATACGATACAGGAGTGAATAGCAAATTTGTCCGGCAGCACCGGTAACTGTTACGCGAACAGGTTGTTTCATTGGTTTTTTCCTCAATTATAAGGGGATCACTAGGTTGCTGGGTAAAGCATTGTAAACTGCCACAGATTTTAGCATAAAGTTATTGAATATCCTTGTTTCAAGTAGCTCAATAAATCAGTTATCATCAATAATTCTAACAAATGGCTATTTTACAATCTATGAAACGAATCGCTTGGTTCCGAAAAAATCACAAATGGCTAGCCTTAATCGCTGGATTCCAAATACTCATTTGGTCGGTGAGCGGTCTATATATGAGTTTTGTCGATTTGGATATTATTCATGGCGATCATCTAATCGATGAATCCAAATTAACACAGCCTAAGCTCATAGATGCTAATGCAGTTGTGCCTATATCACAGTCGTTGTTGAGGGAATTGAGTCCTACTTCCGTTACTCTCACCAATCACTTTGGACGAGCCTTTTATCAAATAGACTACGGCAAGGAGTCTGTCATCGTTGACAGTCTGACCGGCGACAAGGCACAAGATATTCCTAAGAACCAAATTCGGGAAATAGCTAGTCAAATATACGCAGGCAATGCTGCTATTTCTCAAATAGAGCTGCTAGCAACGTATCCCTCAGAACTCTGGGGTAAGAAGGAGCCGATTTGGCGAGTTTCGTATCATGATTTGCTGGACTCTGCGCTCTATTTTCACTACCAAACCGGACAACTTATTTCTAAACGGACTGATTTATGGCGAACGTTCGATTTCTTATGGCAATTACACATTATCGAATATCTCGGTTTTGGGGGCTATGAAGGTCTGCTGTTTAGAATAGTTAGTCTGGTGAGTTTAGCCATGGCTCTGTTTGGATTTATATTGCTTTTCTACCGGTTGAAACCGGAGCACAAGCAATGAAAATCATGCGAGATTTTAAGCGTCTGCACAAATGGTTTGCTTTGCTCGTCGGTATTCAATTATTGCTATGGATTGTGAGCGGCATTGTGTTTAGTTTTATTGATCATAGGGAGGTTAGTGGAAGCTTTATTTTTAAAAAGCCGTATCAAGAGCAATTAACGCCAATTAGTACTCTTGTCAATTTTTCCGCAGTGATGAAAGAGTACCCAGCGGCAAAAAGCATAACCCTTTTTAAGCTACTCGAACAAGACGTGATTAAAGTATCGATGCCTGGTGAAGAAATTTTACTCAATGCGACAAGTCTTGAATTATTTTCTATCAAACAAAGCCTAATCAAGCAACTCGTCTCGGCCAGTTACCAAGGTGATGGGATCCAGCAATCTATAGAGTTGGTTAGCACCCGAGACGAAGAGAATAGAAAATTCGATTTGCCCAGTTGGAAAGTGAGTTTTGACGACCAATACGGCACTGTACTCTATTTTTCGTCAGTTACCGGAGAGTATCAAGGGATCAGAACGGATAGCTGGCGAATAAATGATTTCTTTTTTATGCTGCATTTTATGGATTACGGACAAAGAGACGATTTTAATTCTTCTTTAATAATTATCGCAGCACTGCTTTTAATGTTTTTCTCTTTCTCCGGTTTGCTGCTTATCTACTCTAGTTTTTCAAGGCAAGATTTTACCAAATTGCTCAATCGAGTTTTTTGGCATAAACAGATCTCGCTAAAAGTAATCGACAAAAATGGTAAGAAAATCACCTTCAAAGTCGGTAAAAATGAGCGATTACTTGATCTGCTTAACGCCAATAATATTGAGTTAGACAATATCTGCGGCGGAGGTGGGATTTGCGGAGGTTGTTGTGTTAAATTAATTAACCTAGCCGATGACAAACCATCACTTGATAATTTATTGGAGCACGATACACTGAGTAAAAGTGAGTTAAAGCAAGGTTTTCGACTAGCCTGCCAACTTTCTGTCGAATCCAATATTGAGATCTTATTGCCCGTTGAGATAACTAAGTCATGAATACATTTTCCAAATCTATGATATATCTGTCCATCCTAGTTTTAGCAGTGCTCGGCGCTTTGTCCGGTTGTACCAGTAACAGTCAATCTAATGACAACCGATCTCAAATAACTGAGGAAAAAAACTCAGTTAAAAGGGTTAGAGAAATAAAGTTCGAGCAAGTGCCTTTGTCTAAGAATGATCAAGAAATTGTGGGAATGCGGGTTTCCCCCTTACTGACAGTCCGTTATACCGATGGTTCCAAAAAAGAATACCCCTTAAGTTATCACAGTATTATAAAAATGGGCGACAAAATAGGTGATAGTACTTTCGGTTTGATCACGGATACCCACGGTGATGCCATTGTTGAAAAAGATGGTTCTGTCTTTATTAGTCAGGATCCTGATGGTAATTCATTTATATCGGTGGATGACAAAAACTATTTAATTACCCACATGGAAGCTATGCCGGGGGCAATTTATAAGACGGAGCTGCAGCTTAAAAATAAACTTCTAGTGCCCATCAATACCAAACCTATCGATCTAAATCCTATTGACGGAATAGTGATCAACTGTGCGAGCAGCAAAACGCCTTGGAATACCCATCTTGGCGGAGAAGAGGATTTTAACCTCAATAGCATTTATTCCTCAATGCAATCACCACTCTACCAGAACTGTTCGGTAACTGATGGAAGAATATCTAGCGCATTAGTCACGGGAATTCGATCCTATTTTTGCACTTATGTCTCAGGTATGCAGAACTATTTGAAAGACATGACAATTGACAAATCTAATGGTTTTAATGGCGATGTATTTAGCCCCTATAACTATGGTTACACGGTGGAAGTCGGGATAAATACAGACGGTTCAACCAGTATCGCTCGACATTATGTTACCGGTAAATACACGCCAGAACTCGGTATAGCTATGCCTGATAAAAAAACGCTCTATATGAGCGATGACGGTCACGGGACAGGGCTTTGGAAGTTTGTTTCCGATAAAGTAATAGACGGCTTTTCAGACAACTGGTCGGGAACCTTGTATGCGGCTAAAGCTCATCAGCTTTCTTCTGAAAATGGTGGCAACTTTTCGTTAAATTGGGTAAAGCTAGGTCAGTCAAGTGATAGCACCATCAAAGCTATTATCGATCAAAAATTACAGTTAACCGACATATTCGATATTGCCAACCTTGATCAAAACGACAAATGTCCAGAGGATTTTCGACGGGTGTACGAGCGCTCAAGAGTTAGCTGTTTACAATTAAAAAAAGGGAAAGAAACAGCTGCAGCTTTTCTCGAGTCTAGAAAATATGCTGCCTATTTAGGCGCCACTCTCGAATTTATAAAAGAGGAAGGCTTGGCTTTCAATCCTGCTAGCAGAAAACTATACGTCGCAATAACAGAAATTGACGGGAGTATGCTTGATAATTATGACAATCTAGAAACCAATAACGATATCCGTCTACCGGCTAATGTATGTGGTGGAATATACGAGTTGGATTTAGATACAGAATTTAGCGCCGTATCCATGAAGGCGGTTCTTACCGGACGAGCTTTAAAACAAGACGAACAATATGCTGATGATCATTATTGCTCGCCGGAGCAAATTGCCAATCCCGACAATTTATCCTTCTTAGGTGCCAATACCTTAATAGTAAGTGAAGATGGTGTTAAACATCTGAACAATATGAGCTGGGCTTATAATACCGAAACAGGAAAGACAACTAGAATAGCTTCTCTGCCTTTGGGTGCGGAATTAACTGGTGTGACTAATGCCCAAGTCGATAACCATGGGTTTTTATTTATGACCCAACAACACCCGTTTGAGGATCACCCCATAAATGCTAAAAAAGAGAAAATATATTCTCATCTATTTGAGCAAGTAGAGGATGATGATTTGAATGCGGTAATTGGATATATAGCAGGTTTGCCGACGGAAATATTTGTTGAGTAAAGGGCACCTCTATTAATTGCTTGTGTCCTCTGGCTTAACACCTTGTTCAGTATCAAGGCTTGTTTTCGTGAGCATGCTTATTGCCTGGTTAGAAAACATAACGCCGGGTCTGGACAAGGTGTTACGCCCCGTAGGGCGCGACCTGAAGAATGCATCTGCTACGTTGCGAGCCTTGATAATGGAATAACCATTATGTCGCAGCTCACGCCTTGCAGCTACATACCTCAGATCACGCAGAGGACATAAGCAATTAATAGAGGTGCCCTAATTGAAATTTCTGATTTTCAGTATTTTTCTACTCAATGTAATGTTGGTAGTCGCTTCTGATTCAATGAAACGCGATAGTAGTACGACCGGGTATTTGCTGAGCCAGGAACAGCAAAACAAAATCAGCTATAACGGAGTCACCAACACCGCTGGAAGTTATATTCCAAGCATGTGTTACACCAAAACCGTGTTTAAAGACGGTAGCCAACACAATCCTTGCTATGCATGTCATATTAAAGGGAATGTGCCAAACTACATTAATACCAGCCGTTTACAGGTTGAGCTGGATTTTCCTCCAGATATGCGAGTTAACCCTTACGATAATCTTTTTAAAAATAGATTTGATCAAGCATCTAAAATATCTGATCAAGAAATTTTAGACTACGTTCGAAAATCAAATTACCAAAATAACAGAGAGCTTCTTCTCGCCAATAATCTGCCAAAAGATTGGCCAGGTTATAGACCGGATGCATTCTATCAATTTGATCAAGATGGGTTCGACCGTAAACCTGATGGCGGTTTTACCTTATGGAGAGCTTATCGATACTATCCTTTTTTGGGAACTTTTTGGCCAACCAATGGAAGTACTGACGATGTCATGATTCGGTTGAGTCCAGAATTTTCTGAAGATGAAAACAAAAAATTCGATCTAGCAGTTTATAAAATAAATTTTGCGATTGTCGAATCATTGATAAAACAAAAGGATGTTCAGCTTGGATTTGTTATTGATGAAAGCCATTTTGGCGAGGATTTTAACCAGAATGGAAAACTCGATACGAGCGGTAAAATAGTTTTTCCACCCCGCCATTATGTTGGGCATGCAAAGTTATTACAGCAAGAAAATAGTGTTCATCTAGCGGTAGGACTATTTCCTGAGGGAACCGAGTTTCTGCATTCGGTTCGATATTTGGATTGGGATGACAAAACCAATAACATAAAACTTTCAGCGAGAATGAAGGAACTTAGATACGCAAAAAAATATCAATGGTTTAATTATTCCGAACTTAAAGATCTTGCGCAAAAAGAATTTTTGGGCACTCAATTTTTAAGGGATGCCGATTGGAAATTGGAAACTTTTAGAGGGAGTGCCCAACTTGGATTGCGCACAGCTAGCGGATGGGTATTCCAGGGGTTTATCGAAGATAATGGTGGGCAGCTCAGACCTCAAACTCGAGAAGAGACGATTTATTGCATGGGTTGTCATTCAGGGACTGGAGCGACGGTCGATGCGACTTTTTCTTTTTCACGTAAATTTCCGGCAGATGTTCTACAAGGTAGCTGGCAGCATTGGAGCCAAAATGGATTGGTGGGTGTAAAAGAACCAAAAGTGAGTTATCAAAATCATACTGATGTATTCGAGTATGGATTTTACCTAATGAGTAATCCTAGTGGAAACGAATTCGTCAGTAATAACGAGGTCCTTGCTAAGTTCTTCGATCAAGAGGGCAAAGCCAAAGATGATGTGTTTGACCGTTTACATGAAGATATCTCAATATTACTCTACCCATCTTTCGACAGAGCGATGGAGCTAAACAAGGGATATAAATTGGTCGTTGAAGAGCAGAGTTTTATCTATGGTAGAGAAGGAAATATTGCTCCATTCAGAAATGTCCATAAAACCGTCAAACATGGGCAAATGACGGATTTGAAAAATATTATTTCTCGGGGAGAGTAATAAATTTCTATGCTTGGTGGTTAGAGTGACGGTGGCTAGCTTTTATGATTGGAATTAATTTCCTTCGTTTGCGAAACGGTATTTGTAACGACAGGTGTAAAAATTCTGGTTTCGTAAATCAATCCTGGATAACAATCGATGTTTAATTTAAATACGTAATTGCAACCAAACCAAAAATAATTATTGGACCGAATATCCAAGTTATTATATCCAGAAACATGTGCGACTTACCAGTTCTTTCCCAGTACACTTTCTTCTTTTCTCTGAAATTATTTGAGAAGACGAAACGAATACCTTCAAACATATAGAGAAAAATTTGTAATATATAGAGTAACAGTTCCATCTGATATATTTCCGTTTAGATAAATTAACGTCTCAAACAGTAGTTCATCTAACGCTTTGATTGCTCATATTTCATTGCTTGATAAAATGTGCTCTGTTCTCTTTCTATAATTATCTTCTAATGAGACTACAGCAGCCACTACACCAGATACAATAAGCATACCAACTGATATTGGGATAAGCGGAAAAACTGATGATATTGGGACATTCAGCCCAATAAAAGGAAGTACTAACGCTACTATAAAGGCCACTAGTAAAACAAACCCTACTACAGTAGTTAGTCTAGCCAATAAAAGTAGCAACCCGAGATTTTTAGAGCAAATATTTTTGTATGGTTTCATAACTTGTCCTTATTAAACATATTGATAAATATAACGCCTAGAGTGAAGATGGCTAGGTTTTATTCTCTCGATTACTTAAAGGATATAATTCTAAGAAATTGTGGTAGTAATCAAGCCCCTGATTGACTTGCGATATTGATTCTTTGAAAAGACTTTTAGTTATTTTTAAATTAACCATAGTCAATTCACTATCCCAAATATCTTTGTTGTACATTAAGCCGAGGTATAAATTTTGAGATCTAGTTATGGCGTCATTATGGGCATAGAGCCGATTGGCATAGGTGATAATGTCAACGTCAACCAAGTTTGCTATTTGGCTAGAATTGGCTCTTTTCCAGGCTGCGCTTGCCAGATATACATGAGGAAATCCCGGAAAGTCTTTTTGTTCTAGAAAGTTTTTCGTGTTATCTAGCCCCTCGCCCCATTTAACTAATCTTGAATATCTATCATTAAGACGTTTCTTCTGATGCAAGAGACTTTGGTAATTTTCATGAGCTTCTTCAATGATTTTTTCCTCAATGATGGAAATCGATTTAGCCGTTTGCCTATTTTCACGCCATTCATCTGCCATAAGTGCTAGAAAAACGCCGGTCATTACCATGAGCATTTCTAGAAATAGACTACTCCACTTTTTAACCTTCATAATTTATCCTTGAATCAATGGGATCTAGATGCGTAACAGCTTGTTCTATGCTGTAAAACACATTTAATGGCGATTTTGTGTGCATCAGGTTTTTATTGTTTAAGAATCAACAGTTTACATGTCCAGACAAAAACCGCAAGAACATTGAGTGAGACTAGACTCACTTAATGTTCTATCTCTTTTAGTAATAGTCGATTAAAAATAATTAGTTAGCTTAATGGCATCAACAACCTAATACGCGGAGCGTGATTACTCAGAACCTGGAGCTAAATAGATATCTCGCTAAGATGAATTGGCAACTAGAACGGATTTGATGAATTTTAGTTCTCATTTCGACATAAGAGAAAACTTGAATGTATTAGGAAGTAGATTCTTCCTTCGTCAGAATGACAAGGTGCAGTTCAGAATGAAGAGGTGCAGGTCAGTATGACAAGGTATTGTTCTGAACCACATATGGCTATGTTTTCTAGTTATCTGAAATAAAATACTGAAATATTTGAAACTTTTCAGTATTGGATGTATCTTATACATAGGAATTAACCGTTTAACTCTGAATACGAAATCGAAACTATCGTGTTAAAACGCAAAAATAACATATTACTGTCCATCTTTTTGCTGATCTTTGTAGGTCAAGCAACGGCGTCGGCTATTAGTTTTTGTCCAATGGCTATGAACTCTCCCGATTCTACTGAAGCCAGTGAGGCTTTATTGCATGCTTCTCACGGGAAAATGATGAATATGCGGGCTGACAATATGAAAAATCAAAACATGCGCACTGCGATGATGCAAGACATGAACATGTCCCAAGATTGCTGTTCGCAAGCTGATCATTGTTCAATGGCTAATTGTGCTATTCCCGGTATTAGTGCTGACTTCCAGTTCAATATCCCTGAAAGAATCTCCCACTCGATAAACATTGAGTACTTTTCATTCACCAGAAAGTCAACTACATCTCTTTATCGTCCTCCGATC
>Ga0256847_1000558_pt1 | contig 22851 bp, 18 predicted proteins | sample TeddybearmetaG_FD_189099 | JGI IMG/M metagenome (GOLD analysis project Ga0256847, IMG submission 189099) | Hydrothermal vent microbial communities from East Pacific Rise, Pacific Ocean - Teddybear | ecosystem: Environmental > Aquatic > Marine > Hydrothermal vents | place: Pacific Ocean: East... | reverse complement strand
CTGGATCCAAGCGATGCACAAGCCATGCATGACTTAAACCGCTTTGATGAAGGGCGGTATTTACACCAAGTGGTTGAACGCTCTGAGAGCGGTTTCAGGCTCTATTCAGATATCCCTGAAGCCAGACGCAAAAGCAACCCCGCAACACCACGAGAATGGCGCGTACACTTTCATGTCCCGATCTATCGCCCGCACATACTCTCCCTGCAAACCACTCAGGCATTCGTCAAACGCATGCTGGCGATCCAACGACAGACGCCATTTACGCAGCATTTGGAAGTAGAAACCTATACTTGGGACGTTTTACCCCAACCCGGCAAACAAGGGTTATCTCTGTGCGACAACATTGTGCGCGAATTGGTTTGGTCTCAGGATCACTTAAGATGACCTTTTACACGGTACTCACACTGGGGCGGGTGTCTAATTTACCGACCCTATGGAGCAATGTCATGGTAGGCGTTGCCTTAGCCGGTATGCCATCAGCGCCTGTCGCCATCGCCTTGTGTGCGTTCAGTTTGTCACTGATCTACACCGCAGGCTTCTTGTTTAATGATGTGTTTGATCGCCAGTTTGATGCCCAGCATCGCCCAGAGCGCCCCATTCCCATGCACGCGGTTGGTGTCCGCGTGGTCGTGGCATGGGGCAGCGCGATGTTGGCCTTGGCCTTATTTTTATTGGGTCTGAATGCGGCGCTTCAGCCTGAGCCGCCGTGGTCTGGGGTTGTCGCCGGGCTGGTGTTGTGTGGATTGGTACTCGTGTACGACTACTGGCATAAATCCAACCCTTTTGGGCCACTGCTCATGGGCTTATGTCGAGGATTGGTGTATATCACCGTCGCACTGAGTTTAGGCGCTGGCTGGTCGCTTCAGCTGGGGCTGTTTGCTGCGTGTTTAACCACATGGGTACTGGGCTTAACGCTGGTCGCCAAACAGCGCAACATATTGCTTGGCGTCGGTCTGTTAATCGCTTGTGTGCAGGCTGTTTTATGCCTCACCGGCCTTGAATCACTTGGCTTGTGGGTTTATCTATTGCTCACCTTGCTGAGCACCGGGTGGATCATCGGCTGCGTGTATTGGGCTCGCAGGCACGCCGCTTGGAACCCAGTCACGCTGCTGATCGCCTCGATTAGTTTACTCGATGCCATGGTGATTATGCAGCAGACCGGCGGGGTCAATCTGATGGTGCTGGCGGCGGTCAGTTTATTTTTTGTCACCTTGTGGTTACAACGCCACATAGCAGGCTCTTAAACATGGATTGGTTCGCGCAGATGGTGCACGCACAATGCCCACAGGAGACACAAGCTTGGTTCACCACGCAACTTGAGCAACTCTCCCATGCGGCCACGGAACCGGTGTTATACCATGCCATTAGCCTGGTCGGGCGTAACGTTGGCAAACAATTACTCCACCTATCGGCACAGCAGCAACACTGCATTGCCACACACACCAACGGCTGGGTGCCAACCGACTGGCGCTTACTTGACGCCGCCCGATTGGCGCTGTTAAAGGCGTTTTTACAGGGCCAAACGTACCAACTAAACTGGTTAGAAACCCTTTTGGCCACGGCCGATACTGCCGAGTTAATCTGTTTTTATCAAGGTTTGCCCCTGTTACCTCAGACCGATTTTTGGACACAACAGGCAACCCAAGCTTGCCGCTCCAATATGAGCACGGTCTTTGCCGCAGTGGCCTTGCATAACCCCTACCCGGTGACACATTTTTCGGATATCGCTTGGCAGCAGATGGTGCTCAAAAGCGCACACATGACCTTACCCTTATCGGCAATCAACGGATTGGAGGCAAGGGTAGATGAGACGTTACTGCGCCTGTTATGGGCTTATGTCAGAGAAAGACACAGCGCAAAACGTGCTGTTAGCCCTGAGCTTCAGGCCTTTTTAACCCCGTACCAAACAAGAGGTAAGCATGAAAATCATTGACCCCCATATTCACATGTCTGCACGCACCACGGATGACTACGAACGCATGGCCGAGCAAGGCATTGTGGCGGTGATTGAGCCGGCCTTTTGGCTCGGCCAACCCCGCACCCATATCGGCAGTTTTATCGATTATTTTTCATCCCTGGTTGGCTGGGAGCGGTTTAGGGCGGCGCAATTTGGCATCAAACATTACTGCACCATTGGGCTCAACAGCAAAGAAGCGAATAACCAACGTTTGGCCGAAGAGGTGATGGCCATTTTACCCCGTTATTTGGTCAAAGACGGCGTCGTGGCGGTTGGCGAAATCGGTTTCGACGAACAAACGCCCTTAGAGGAACGCTTTTTTCGGGAACAGATCGAGCTGGCGAAAACCTTCAAAACCATGATTATGGTGCATACCCCGCATCGCGATAAAAAAGCGGGCACCGCCAAAAGCATGGATATTCTCGCGGAACATGGCGTCTCTCCCGAGGATGTGGTCATGGATCACAACACCGAAGAAACCGTGCAAATGGTACTGGATCGTGGGTATTGGGCCGCTTTCACGCTGTACCCCAAAACCAAGATGGGCAGTGAGAGAATGGTGGCGGTGGTGAAACACTATGGGCCAGAGAGAATTATTGTCGATTCCAGTGCCGATTGGGGGGTGTCCGACCCTTTGGCTGTGCCCAAAACGGCCAATCTAATGCGCCTGCGTGGCATTCCCGAAAGCGACATTGTTTTAACCTGTTATCAAAATGCGCTGAGTGCTTATGCCCGCAGTGGCCAAATAGACGCGTCGGACTGGGATGACCAAGCCATTGATCAACGTTTGCTGTTTCAGGGCAATTCGGTACTCAGAGGGCAAACCCCCAAATCAGCCTCTACGGCGTAAACAGATGGCTCAAGATTAAGGCTTTCACTTCTGTGGCGTGGATGCAATCGTGTGTCAACAAGTCCGCTTCGGAAGTGATTACTATCGGTTTTTCATTGCTTGGGCAAAGGCTGCCATGAGAGCCCTTAACCAACGTCGCATCCAACGGAATAAGATCCATCAAGGTGCGCTGACCCAGTTTTTTCTTGAGTAAACGCCAAGCAATACTGGCCTTCGGGTATTTAAGCTTGGGGTCAATAAATAATTCTACGGGGTCATAACCGGGTTTATGGTGAATATCCACCGTTCTCGCAAAGTCCGGTGCGCAAGCCTCATCCAGCCAATAATAATAGGTAAACCAGGCATCCGGTTTGGCGAGGACAACCCAATCACCCGAGCGCGTATGATCCAAGTGAAAACGGGCTTTTGACGTATGATCTAAAATCAAATCGATGCCATTGATGGCTTGTAAACAATCCTGCACATCCGCTTCGATCTCGGGCGCATTCAGATAAATGTGGGCAACTTGGTGATCACACACCGCAAAGACTTTTGAGGCATGAAAATCAATGACTTCATGGCCCAATTCACGCCGCACCACCAACCACCCTTGTTGCCTAAAAATCCGGTTCAGATGAATCGGCTGCGAAACCGCTGAAATTGCATATTCGGACACCACCATGAGCCGCGCATGAGACTGCTCGGCCTGTGCCTGCAATTGCCCAAACAGCGCATCCACTTGTTTGATATCCTCGATTAATGCCGGTGCATGTGGCCCAATCCGTTGCAGGTTGTAATCTAAGTGGGGGATATAAATCAAGGTTAAGGTCGGGGCGTATTGCGCCAAGACTATTTTGCTGCTGTCCATAATCCAGGCAGAGGATTGAATCGAAGCCATCGGCCCCCAAAAATTAAACAGGGGAAACGGCCCCAACTGTGTTTGCAAGGTGGCTCTAAGATCCAGCGGCGTGGTGTAGATATCGGGTATTTTCCGGCCATCGGCCGTATAAATCGGCCTGGGCGTGATGGAGATATCAACATCGGTGGCCATGTTATACCACCAAAACAGATTGGCGCAGGTAAAATCTGGGTTTTGACGTTTTGCGCACTGCCACACTTTTTCCCCGGCGACTAAGCGGTTTGATTGTCGCCAGAACATCACTTCATTTAACGTTTTAAAGTACCAACCATTGCCCACGATGCCATGCTGATTCGGCGTTAATCCGGTTAAAAAAGTGCTTTGCACAGAACACGTGACCGCCGGGGCGGTTGGCGTCAGTTGCGCCAGTTTGCCTTGCTCAACAAAACGCTTGAGGTTCGGGGTTGTCTCATTAATCATGTTGGCGGTTAGGCCAACGATATTGCACACAATGGTTTGTCGCATCATACAGTAACGCTCGATCACAAATGAATTTCTAGCCAGGCGGCTTTATCGTTTCGGCAGCACGATAGATAAGGCGGTGCCTTCTGCTGAACTGGTCAACGTTGCCGTTGCCCCCATTTTCTCCGCACGAAACTGCATATTGTACAAACCTCGACCCTCTGACGCTTGCTTGAGATCAAAACCGCAGCCATTATCGGCAATGTGAATGTTGAGTTGATCATCCTGAATGTGGGTTGACAGGCTGATGTTATCCGCCCCACTGTACTTAATGCTGTTGGTCACAAATTCTTGTAAAATACGCACCAACTGTAAACGCGCTTCGGAGCCATAATGCGTGTCATCACCCATGTTAGCCACTTGCCAGCGAAAGGTCATTTTGTGTATTTCTAACTGAGGCTGAATACGGGTGCGAAACATGCCTAAACAAGTATTTAAATCATCTGCGGCAGAGTCAAGCGAGTCAATAATCAAACGTAAATCGGTTAAGGTGGCGCGAATCGATTGCTCGATATCCGCCCGTGTATACTCATCACATCCGACCATGGATAAAGTCGAAATCAATAAACCGCCAATGCCATCGTGCATATCTCGCATGATGCGTTCACGTTCTTCCGATACACCTTTGTGACGCTCCAATTCAACCAGACGATGGAAAGAATCTTTGAGTTCACTGTTGGCGCTTTCTAAGGCTTGTGTGCGCTCTTGCACCAACTGCTCCAATTGCATTTGGTGCGAGACTAAGCGTTCCTCGACTTCCTCACGCCGTTTTAACGTGTGATCAAAATCCGTTAATAACTGGTTGATGGTCCGAACCAACTGCCCAATCTCATTTTTTTCTTGTTTTTTAGGGGGGACTAATAAATAGTCACACGGGCGCTCAGGATCAATCGCGGAAATACGCCGAATCACGCTCAGTAGAGGCAGGGTTAAGGTCACATAAAAAACCACCAAAAAAATCAGCGATAACAGAGTATTGCGCACCAGACCACTGCTGAAAACAATGATCGCCCGATTGATCAGGCGATCAATTAAAATGTGCTCGTTAATCTCCAGTTGCATGTAACCCACTTCCGTCTTCGACACTGGGTCAATAATGGCTTGCTGGAATTGAAAGGGGCCTGGGTTAAAATACGCGGATAACCAATATCGCGGCAAAACCAGTTCCGCGCGCGTTTTTTGTGCAATCACCGCACCATGGGAATCAACCACTTTGGCCGATTGAATCCCTGGGTGGTGAAATAGGCCATTGATTACCGTAATGGCCATATTCTCATCAATGTCAAAAATGGCACTGACCAACGGCGCTTCAAACATGGCCATGACTTGGGACAAATCCGTATCGAGCTGTTTTTTCTCGTACACCGCGTCATACACAATTTGGGTGATACTGATTAACAAACCCAAGCATAACGCGGCCAGCATCGTAATTTTGGCATGTTTGATGGCCAAACGGCTACGAAATAACGCGTTCATGCCCCACCGTTAAAACACGTTTTAGCGCAGAATAAAGCCAATATATGCATGGGATCACATATAACCTGGGAAAAAATGGCGCAGAGCAAAATACGCGCCGGTCAAAATACCCCCGGTGATCAACGCAGGCAAGTAATTGCGCTCTTTAATCCAATAGTCCATGCTGACGTATTTACCCGCCCCATAAAAGAATAATGCAAACAACATCACGATATAAGAAGCGCCGTATTCAATCCCATTTTGCAAGATCACCGGTGTTCCCAACTCAGTAATGTAGTTATATCGCCCTGGGTAATTGTTTTCTAACCACGCTAAAAATCCATTCAAACGGGTCGTGGCTTGTGAGGCATCCGGCGCAATGGCCGCCCAGCCATTATCAAAATGCACGGTTAAAATCGCCACAAACATGGTGAACAGTAACGGGATGGAAATCCAACGCACCGCAAACCCAACAAGCAAACAAAAAGCCCCAATGACTTCTGTGGCGGTTGCGAGATAAGCCATCAGTGTCGGGAATGGCAGGTTTAAGCCCTTATCAAACCACATCACAATATTATCAAAAGAGTCGATTTTTTTGAGCCCAGCCATGAAAAACACCGGCACCAAATACATGCGCAATAAAAAAGGGGCAATAAAATCTAAGGTCGTGGTTTTGTCCAAGTGCCCATGCGCACCTTCAAGAAGCCGTATCATAATGTTCCTCTATAGAATTGACTGGTTGGTAAATTAAAAAATCCATTAAAAGCACGCAGGTGCCTGTCATGGATAAGGGTTAACCGTTCTGTGTGCCTAAAATAATCTCGTGGGTATGCAGTGTTTGTAAGATCTGTGCGCCCCCTGCAATCACCACCTCTGGATTCGGGTGCTGCATCTCTTGCGCTAACTGCGCCAGTATTGCAGCACCGCTCAGGGGTGTCTCTTGGGTTTGAAGTAATGCCAATAAACGGTCGGTAATCGGGTTAATTTCCAGAAAACCCACGCTTTCCTCTGCGTCCAGGTGCCGATACACCACAATGCAACTAACTGCATCACCGGGCTCTTGAGGTTGGAAATCCGGGCTGATTTGATGCACGGGATATTCATAGGCCAAACGATGCGCCAATGGCGAGACCACAGGATAACCATTGAGTAAATCCCCTGCTCGGTTCACCGTGCTCAAATCCACCTCTATTTCACTCAGCAGGATTTTCAATTCCATCCATTCATAGTGCGCTAACTCTAATAAAAAGGGGGGGTCGTTCGGGTCTTCGCGCGTATGCTCCAGGTACTGAATAAACTCGGTGCCAAATTGGGGGAAATAAGGCGTCTGGCAGCGATGCTGCAGAATAAAGTCCCGAACCATACTGTGCCAGCGTTGGTCTGTGGTAATTTCTCGGATAATCGGAAAATTATGGGCCAAGAGGTCTTCAAAATTGTTATACACAACCTCTTGGTAAGCCGCGATGCGCCGAGGTTCGATGTTATTCGGAATCGGCGCATGCTCTGGGTCTCGCAAACACTGCGTAAACGCAAATTGTTGCTGCATAAAGTGCGGGAGATCAGCCTGCGTTTGCGATGTGTTGTTGTGCATAATCATTCCATTTGGTTTGCGTAGCAACGATGCGATCCACTTCAGAGAGCAAAACCGGCATCGGGGGGATGTTATGATCCCGTTCTAATAAGGTCGGCATCACACCGTATAATTCATAGGTTTTGTCCAACAACGACCAAACATCCGGTATCACATCCGCGCCATGGGTATCGATCAATAAATCTTCAGCTTCTTCGTAATGCCCTGCAATATGTAGATAGGACACACGTTCGGCCGGCATCGCTTGGATAAATTCAACCGGGTCATACTGGTGATTCACACTGTTCACATACACGTTATTTACGTCTAAGAGTAAATGGCAATCAGCCTCACTCAAAACCGCATTGATGAATTCAATTTCTTCCATTTCTTTGTAAGATACGGCGTAATAGGACGCATTTTCAATCGCGATGCGCATTTCCAACATGTCTTGTACTTGTTGAATGCGTTGTGCCACATATTTTACCGATTCCTCGGTAAAGGGCATGGGTAACAGGTCGTATAAATGACCATCATCCCCACAGTAAGATAGGTGTTCACTGTAATGCAGGATATTGTGGCGCTGAAATAGGGTTTTCATATCGCCAATCAATTGTGCATCTAATGGGCTGGGGCCACCGAGAGATAAGGACAAACCGTGGGCAATAAAAGGATAACGCTCAGTATAATAACGTAAATCTTTGCCACGTTTGCCACCCACACCAATCCAATTTTCCGGTGCGATTTCAAAAAAATCGACGTTGCTGGGGGCTTCTGCTTTAAAGGGTGCGATGAACTCTCGTTTAAAACCGAGGCCCGCACCACTGACTGGATAGTGTTTTGGATGCATGCGTGCTTCTCCGAGATGAATGAAAAAAAACGTGATGCAAGGTTATCTTGCATCACGTTCAGGCTTACGCGTCAGAAAACTTACTTCTTAGCGCCACAAGAACCTGCACCGCAAGAACCTGATTTGCCTTTCTTGTCGCCACAAGAACCGTCTTTACCTTTCTTGTCGCCGCACTCGCCAGACTTACCTTTGTCACCACAAGAACCGCTTTTGCCTTTCTTATCGCCGCAAGAACCGCTTTTGCCTTTCTTGTCGCCGCAAGAACCGCTTTTATCTTTCTTATCGCCACAAGAGCCGCTTTTGCCTTTCTTGTCGCCGCAAGAACCGCTTTTATCTTTCTTGTCGCCACAAGAACCACTTTTATCTTTCTTGTCGCCGCAAGAAGCGCTTTTATCTTTCTTGTCACCACAAGAACCACTTTTATCTTTCTTGTCTTTTTTATCACCACAAGAACCGGCACCACAGCTACCACCAGCGGCCACTTTATAACCGTCACCTAATGGGGTAACCGCAAAAGGGTTACTCTCTGCGCTTGCAACTTGGCTGATTGCAACACTAGAAACGAATGCTGCACCGATTGCTGCTGCCAGCTTTTTAGTTTTCATTGACATGGACTGAATGTCTCCTAAGGTTAAATAAGGCACCCGTTTGAGTGCGTAACTAAGCATTATTTCAAATACGTTCCTTATGACATAACAACGCTGCGAAAGGTTCACCCTTCTGCAGATTAAAGTCACTGTTGGCATCATAAGGATATTGAATAATAGACCTATCTAATTGATCTGGGGCATTAAAATACCCTCTGCTGTCGCTCGATTGGTAGTATAGCCACAATTCATCGCTTGTGAATATTTTTTTCCGCATGCCCCGCCAGATTGTCTGGCCTTTGTGCTCTGGCGGCAACTGCTATACTTATTCATACCCCAATCATCCATCGCACAGGTAACACCCATGTCTGTCGTCCGAGTGATCTGCTTAATATGCCTATTCGGTGCTGCCATCACGGCTTCAGCGGCGGATTTTAACGCCTATTTTGAACCGTCCGCACTGGGCAAAATTGACTGGGATGCGGGTGTCATTTATGGCGTTGGCAAAGCCTCTCTCGCGCAAAATAAAGGCTCAAAAACACAGGCATTAAAAGCAGCCAGGGCCTTAGCCTTTCAATCTGTGGTGAAATTAGCCGCCAACCTGAAATTAAATGACCACAGCACCCTACAAGATTTTCAACAAGGGACGTTTATTGTGCATTTGCAGGCGTTTATCCGCGCGGCCGAACCCCTCAGTAGCACATTGGTTGAAACACAAGACCCTTATATTGAAGTCACGTACAAAGTACCGTTACACGGCGTGACAGGCATCAACGCCAATATTCTTCAGCATGTTGGCCTGTTCGAAGCGCCCCCAAAGGCTCCCCCGCCACCCCCCCCCGTGAAAGCAGAGAATGCCGTTTGGTTGGTCTTAGATGCCCGAGGGGTAACCGGAAAAACCGTCACCCCCGCCTTATTTCCCAAAATTGTGAGCACACACAACACCGTCGTTTACCAAATTAACCCGAGCTTGAATCAAGCCGCGCTGGTTAACCATGGCATGGCGCGTTATGTGGTTTCCAATGCACAGTTTGATGCCAGCAGCGCAGCAGAGACCGCCACATGGGCCGAACACATTTTGTCGTTGCTGATCTCAGAGGCCCACGCAAAAAAGAAAAAACGCAAACGACAGCGCTATATCGTGAAAAATGTCAAAGACATCGACGGACTGTACCAAACCAATTTGGTTGTTTCATTGGCCGATGCAAAAGCCATCAAACAAGCCAATTTAGACTCGGGTGTCCTACAACAAACCCGCGTGGTGATTGTCGTATCCAGTGCGATTGGGGGCATTCAGAGTAGCCTGGAGACGATGTTCGGTACACGTTAGTGGCAACACCTCACGCACTCGGCATAAAACCGCTGTATATTATTCTCACCTTTTCCTGTTTATCTTTCTGCCTGCCCTTTTGGGGTATGCAGCAGTTTGTCGCTGGCAATACCTTTTTTTACGATAAAAATTTCGCCATGAGAGCCCCACAACCGTCCGATCAGATTGTGTTAATTTTTCTGGATGAGCACAGCCGCAAACACCATCGACAGCAATATACGGCCTGGCGGCCATCCATCACCCAAGCCATCAAGCGTTTATGTGCCGCAGAGGTGGATATGATCGGCCTGGATATAGTCTTTCAAAGCGCCACGGAAACCACGGTTGACCAGGCTTTGGCACACGCGATAGATGACTGTGGTAACGTCGTGTTAGCGCGCACACAACAAGGCGGCGAGATTCTGCCCCTGTTTCAAGCGGTCATGTTAGGCGATGGCCTGATTGATTTACCGCAAGATGCCAGCCAAGTGCTCCGACACGTCGAGTATCGTTTTATTCAATTACAGCCAGATCAAAGCATCGAAGTGCTGCCCTCGTTTGCGTTGGAAATGGTCAGGGGTTTTTATGACCTGGCGTTTACCTTTGAGGCCAATGCCGAGGGCTTACGACTGGGCGCGCCGCCAGAAAAGACCATTCAGCTGCCTCGTCAACTGAATGTACAATACTGGGGTGATTATCGGCGCTTTGACCACTATACGATCAGTGACTTGCTGGCGGGGCGAATTGCCACCTCAGCATTACAAGGTAAACTGGTTTTAATCGGCACCAATCAAGTCTTATCACGCGATTTTTTTGTCACACCGTATGCCCGCTTTAACCACCCAAGCGGCCTTGTCGCCGACGAAGTGGCCATTCAGGCCACCGAGCCTGGTGTGGCGATTCATGCACACGTAATACAAACCCTATTGGATCAAGATTTTTTAGTCGCGCTGAGCCAACCTTACCATGTGCTCTTGTGCCTCATGATCTTAAGCCTGGGGCTGTTGTTTTATAGCGGCTGGTTGCGTTTACGCGTTGAATTACTCCTGGCGGTTGCCGGTGTTGGCCTGATTTTATGCCTGAGTTATGCGCTGTTTGCTTTTAATGTGGCAATAGAAACCGCCACTTTATTGCTCATTTGGGCGTCACAATTTGTGCTCGGTTTGTCTTGGCAGAAATACGTAGAATCCAATCAGCAACGTTTTGTGACCGATTTATTGGGTAAAAATGTGTCACCCCAAGTCGCCAAAGCCATGATTGCGGATGTGGATACGGTGGTTTCCGGGCAACGCCAGGAAGTCACGTTGTTTTTTTCGGACATCCGGGGGTTTACCAGTATTTCTGAACAACTGGAACCGGACGAAACCAGCCAATTACTGAATCACTATTTTACCCAGATGTTACCCCTGATTAACCAGTTCAACGGCACCGTGGATAAATTGATGGGCGATGGCATTATGGCCTTTTATGGTGCCCCCATTGCGCAGGCACAGCATGCAGATTGCGCGGCTGATACCGCCTTGCAGATGATCCAAACAATGGGGCAGTTGCGCCAACACCCGATCAAAGGTTGCAGCCAAATTAGGATTGGCATTGGCCTGAATACCGGCCCGGCCATCATTGGCATTTTAGGCAGCCAAGATTTTTGGGATTACACCGCCATTGGCGACAGCGTGAATTTGGCCTCACGCTTGGAAGGCGTGAATAAAGTCTATGGCACACAGATCATTCTCAGCGCAGCCACCCGTGCCCAGTTATCCACACGCTTTGTGGTGCGTGAATTAGATTACGTGGTGGTCAAAGGCAAAGCCACCCCTGTGACCATTTATGAATTACTGGGGTATCAAGGCGAAGTCGATATGGCCCAAGTCACCGACCTAGAACAGGCCATTGGTTTGTTCCGGGAAAAACGCTTGGACGCGGCCAAACAGGTATTTTTAGCCTTGCAGCAACGCTACCCGCAAGATGGGCCATGCGCCTTTTATTTGCGCAAAATAGACGCCATTGAACGTCACGGTTTACATACCTGGGAAGCGGTCACGCGGCCAGATAAGTGATACACCCTTTTGCGCTGAGCATACACGCCGCATACGTCTACACTATAGAGATAATAAATAGATGAAAACGCGTACAAAAGGCATCGTCATGAACAAAAAAATGCTAACGCTTATTTTAGGGTTATTACCTTTAACCGTTAGTGCTGCAGACAAAGTGTGTTCCCAAGGCGAGGAAAAAATCAAGCAAACACAATCTGAGTTGTTGACGCTGGATTTAGAGCAGTTGATGAACCTACAGATTACGCCGTTGAAAAACACCCAGGCGTACTCAAAAACCCCTGCATCGGTGTATGTGATTACCGACGATGACATTCGACGTTTGGGCGCATCCAACATTCCAGAAGCCTTGCGTTATGTGCCGGGTTTACATGTGGCGCGCATTGATGCGTCAAAATGGGCCATTACCGCACGTGGGTTTAATGACCGCTTTGCAAATAAATTATTGGTCATGATTGATGGCCGAAGTATTTATACGAATTTTTTTGGCGGTGTGTATTGGGAAGATAAAGACGTTTTTTTAGAAGATGTGGCACGCATTGAAGTCATTCGTGGCCCAGGTGCCTCGTTATATGGTGCCAATGCGGTCAACGGTGTGATTAACGTGATCACAAAAACGGCGGAAGCCAGTGAAACCCATCAAGTCACCTTTAGGGCCGGGAGCCAGGACAAAGCCTATTTTTCAACCCGACGATTGGTACAACTGGGGCGGAATACCTGCGGCCGCTTTTCCATCAAATATGCGGATCGTGACCATTCAAACGCGGCTGCGGGCGGTAATTTAGCCGATGATTGGGACGTATTACGCTTCAATTTCCGCGTCGATCAAGATTGGGATAAACATAACGCCCTCACCTTACAAGGGGACATTTACAACAATCGTGTCGGCCAATCCTCCAGCAATATCTTTGAACCCCCGTTTGGGCCCGTGACCAATTTTAATTCCGATAATCGCGGGCATAATTTACGCTTGCGTTGGCACCACACCGTGTCGTACCAAGAAGCCACCACGCTGCAAGCGTATTACGACCAATACGAGCAAGAAAGCCAAGTCATCGGGGCGCAGAAGATCACCACCTATGACCTCGATTTTGACCACCAGATCCAGCTCAATGATCAGCACAGCCTGCTCTGGGGGGTGGGTTTTCGGTTAACCCAAGATCGTTTTAAAAATACCTTAACCCAAACGTTAGATCCTCGCCGCCGCACGGATCACTTGTTTAGCTTATTCATACAAGACGATATCACCTTAATCCCAGACACCTTACACGTGATTGTCGGGGCCAAGTTTGAGCGTAATGACTATTCCGGTTTTGAATATCAACCTTCGGCCCGCCTGTCTTGGAACATCAGCCCAAAACAAACCCTGTGGGCCTCGATCTCTAGAGCCGTGCGCGTACCCACCCGTGCAGAACAAGATGCAACGGTTGTGTCTGCGGTCATTCAACCCGATGTGCTGCTGTTTCAAGGCATCTCGCCCCATCAAGTCTTATTTTTTGAAGGTAACGACAATATCGATGCCGAGAACCTGTTGGCCTACGAAATCGGTTATCGAACCCAGTTGGGCAAGCGCCTCTCATTGGATATCTCCACTTTCTATAATCGCTATAAACACCTGAGAACGATTGAAAGTGATGGATTTGCTTTTTCCGCCGATCCGATCCCGCATTTTCAAGTTTTTACCACCGACGATAACCGCTCTGATGCGGTCACATACGGCGTGGAAGTTGCCGCCGATTGGCGTGCAACCGATGCTTGGCGGTTAACTTTCAGTTACAGTTACTTGGATGTACACCTGCACATCCAAAGCAAAAGTCAGGACGTTTTCTCTGACAGTAGTGTGGGTTCCACCCCTCGCAACCAAGTATTTTTGCGCTCAGCTTATGACATTAATGCAGACTGGGAATGGGATGCGGGCATCCGTTATGTGGATGAGTTAAGCACCTTGGAGGTTGACAGTTACGTCAGTGTGGATACCCGTGCGGCTTGGAAAATCAACCCCGATGTGACTGTATCCATGGTCATGAACAATGTCTTTGACCAGCATTATGAGGAATTTCGCCAAGGGGTCTTTGGGATTTTAGGGGCAGAAGCTGAACGTGAAATTCACGGCCAAATCACGTGGCAGTATTGATGATACGCAGAACATTATTCGGGCTGCTGTGGTTTGCTTTGTTTTGGGGAAAAGCGTCGATAGGGATGAGTGCGCCCAGCGAATATCAAATCAAAGCTGCCTATTTATTTAATTTTTTAAATTTTGTCGCTTGGCCTGAGCACGTATTTAACGACAAAAATAGCCCGATGGATGTGTGTATTTTGGGGCAAGACCCGTTCGAAAACATCCTCGATTTAACCTTTGAGGGAAAAATGATTGGTGCGCGTAAAGTCATGATTCACCGCTGGCAAACAATGTCTTTGACACACCCTTGTCATCTATTATTTATTGGTGTCTCAGAAGCCGAACACATGACCCGTATCCTTGCCTTATTAGAAGATAAACCCATTTTAACCATCTCTGATGTAGAGGATTTTGTGCACCATCAGGGCATGGTTCAGTTTATCATTGTGGAACACAAAGTCCGCTTTCGCGTCAACCGCAAAGCCATCCAACACGCGTCGTTATACATGAGTGCGAATTTATTGCGCCTAGCACAACCGACAGAAGAGGCTAAATAAGCATGCACTTTCTCAAACACTTATCCATTAAAAAGAAATTGATGGTCATTATTATGGCCGTGAACATGCTCTCGTTACTGGCCAGCCTGATTTTACTTGCGGTACGCCAAGTGGAAACCTTACGTGCAGATTTAGCCGACGACTTAAGCATACTCGCCACCGTTTTAGGCCAAGCCTCCGCCCCCGCACTCGGGTTTAATGATCAACGCACTGCAATCGACACATTACGCGCGGTCTCCGCTGAACGCTCGGTGACCCTGGCCGTGATCTACGATACGGCCGGAAAACCCTTTGCCTCCTATGTCTCAGAACAAGCCGACAGCCTGATTTTACCCGGTTTAAAAACACCCGGTCATTATTTTGAGGACGGTAACGTCTCGGTGCATCAGGCCATTGCGATCCAAGGCAATACCTATGGCAGCATTGCCATTCAATCAACCTTAGCCCCTGTGTATGATGCTTTATTTGGATTTGTCTGGCATGTTGTGTTGATTTTAGGCGGCGTGGCCATCTTCAGTTTATTGATCGCCATGCAATTACAGCGGGTGATTTCAGAGCCCATATTAAACCTCGGCCAAATTGCCCGGCGTATTTCAGAACACAAAGATTATACCATTCGAGTGGACACGGCGGGCCAGGATGAAATTGGGCAATTGATTGTGCATTTTAATCACATGTTGGATCAAATCCAAGATCGGGATGACATGCTGATTCAGCACCGCAACAATCTGGAAAACATGGTCAAACTGCGCACCACCGAGCTGAAGCACGCCTTAGACCACATGGCCAGTGCAAAAGCCGCCGCAGAATCAGCAAACCAAACGAAAACAGACTTTATTACCAACATGAATCACGAAATGCGCACACCGATGATTGGCATTATCGGCATGGCGCAACTGTTAACGAAAACAGCCCTATCCCCGGAACAAAAGCACTACACACAAACGGTGATTGAATCGGGACAAATGTTGATGACCATCATTAACGACATTTTGGACTTCAATAAAGCCGACTGCGGCAAAATAACCCTAGAAACACAAACCTTTGATTTTTATCGCGACATTGAAACCGTCGCCACCATGTTAGCCCCCAGCGCACATGAGAAAAGCCTTGAATTGCACGTTGATCTTGCGCTGGATGTGCCGCGTTATCTACTCGGTGATTCCTTGAAGATACGACAAATTATCCTGAATTTATTGAATAACGCGATTAAATTCACACGGCAAGGCCACATTGAATTACGCATTCATCAAGTGCCCAGCGACGCAGGCCCCCGCTTACATCTACACGTATCTGACACAGGCATTGGCATTGACCCAACCCAGCTGGACAGCTTATTCCAACCATTTACCCAAGCGGATAACTCAACCACCCGAAAATTTGGTGGCACGGGTATTGGCTTAGCCATCGTGAAACAGTTGGTGGACTTAATGCAAGGACACATCAGCGTCAACAGCCAACTCGGGCAAGGTGCCACCTTTACCGTCGACTTACCCTTGGTACCCGGCCAACAAGTCGATGCAAGCTTATTACAGGTCGAGCCTGCATTTGCTCAAATTCGCGTCTTACTGATGGATGCCCGTTTAGCAAAGCACAACCCATTGGCCCCTTATTTTCAACAATGGGGCCTGGAGCTATGCACCGTGGCACAAGACGCCGTGGCCATCAGCACTCTAGAAAAAGCCTCACAAACACAACACCCATTCGATATTGTCATGTTGGGGTGTGACTCAATACACCCTGTCGGCTTTGATATCATCCAACGCATGCGTCGCCATAGCGGCATTACCGCCCCCAAATTTATTTTAATGACCTCAACCGTATTGCCGTTTAGTTATCGGGAATTGCGCCACCAAGGCATCAATCAAGTGATTTTATGCCCACTCTTGCCTTGGGTGCTAAAATCCACCCTACTGTTAACCTTATCCGACACCCTCATTGGCACCCCCGCAGCCATTGACACAAAAGCCCCAGACAGCCCCAGCATCACATTGTCTGGCCGCATTTTACTGGCAGAAGATAATGCGGTGAATCAAGAACTTGCCACTGCACTGTTGCACGGTCTAGGCTTAGAGGTGGATACGGCCATTAATGGCAAAGTCGCCGTTGAACATTTTCGCCAACAACACTATGACTTAATCTTAATGGACTGTCAGATGCCAGAAATGGATGGTTTTATGGCCACCTCACGCATTCGAGAGATTGAAACCGAACGTGGCACCGAACACGGTGTGCCCATTATCGCACTCACTGCCCATGCCCTGAGTGGTTACCGCGAACAGTGTTTATCCATCGGCATGAATGACTATTTGGCGAAACCCTTTACCGAACAAGCCTTTGAAAAAATATTACGCCATTGGTTAGCGCCTAAAAAACCCACGCAAGGCCTGACGTTGCCAGCCACACCGGCAACCCCAGAACCGGCCCCAACCGAGCAGACCGATGCCATTTTAGACACCCAAGTGATTGCTCGGATTAAAGCCATGGATGCCAATGGTACGACCTCTTTGCTGCATCGTTTGGTGCGTTTGTATCGCACCAGTGGTGCGGACATTATTGCGCAATTAACAGAAGCCGCAGAGGCACACAATGTGGCTGAAATTACCGATTTGGCCCACCAATTAAAAGGCAGTAGCGCCAATGTCGGCGCGCTTGCTTATGCGGAAAAATGCCGACAACTAGAACTGGCGAGTAAGCAGCAGACAAGCCCTTTAGCACCGTTGATTGCGGTGGTGCTGGAGGATTTTGAACAGGTCACCCAAGCCTTGGACGCCATTTTGAATGAAGCGTAAATTGAGATAAAGCATGCACAAACCAATGCAAAATAACCGGGTATTGATCGTTGATGATGATGCCACTATTTGCCTGCTCATGAGTGAAGCGCTCATGCAAGCCGGGTTTGATGTGAAAGAAGCCTATAACGGTGAGGAGGGGTTGGCGATTTTTCACGACTGGCAGCCGAACTTGATTATCTCCGATGTCAAAATGCCGAAAATGGACGGTTTTGAATTTTGTGCGGCGGTGCGTGAGTCGGTTTTGGGCAAAACCGTTCCCCTCATGATGGCAACGGGTTTAGAAGACCTTGAATCAATTAATCGCGCCTACAACGCAGGCGCAACAGACTTTATTACCAAACCATTTAATTATACTATCCTAGAACATCGGATTAAATATATTTTACGCGCCTACATCAACAGTGAAGCCCTACTCGAAAACCAAGAGCGCCTGGCCTGGGCACAAAAAGTCGCCCGCATGGGTTATTGGGAGCTGAACAGTCGCACACTGGAAATCACCTTATCCCCTGAAGTGTTTGACATGTTCCAGATTTTACCCGAACAATTTGACAAACAATTGGACAGTTTTTTGTCCATGATTCATGAGGATGATCGCGAAGACGTACGCACCAAATTATACCTAACGATTGAAGATGACGTCCCCACCAACGCCCGTCATCGGGTTTTGCTTGAACATAAAGTTGAGCGCGTGATGAACTTGCAAGCGCGGCGGACAGAAGCCGAAGCCGGCGTGCGGTCGGATAAAATCCGGGGCTTAATCCAAGATGTCACGGCACAAAAACAAGCCAACGACCAAATTCGTTACTTAAAAATGTATGACGCCTTGACCGGCTTACCCAACAAACAATTATTCGTTGAATACGCCTCCAAAGCGCTGTCTTTGGCACAGCGACAAAAAGCCTTGGTCGGCATGTTTTGTATTGATATCGACCAATTCCGCCGGGTCAATGAAACCCTGGGGCCAACCGTCGGTGATTTAGTCTTAAAAGAAGTGGTCAGCCGCTTTTTAGACATGATCCGGGAAAGTGACATTGTTTGTTCCACCGAAGAAGACAGTGAATGCGCCACCTTGGCGCGTAACTCGGGTAACACCTTTAATATTTTGGTCATGAATGTGATGAACATTCAGGCCTTTGTGGTGATTGCGAATCGCATTGAAGAACGGTTTTTCACCCCCTTTGAAGCCGAAGGGCATGAAATTGTGATGTCAGCCAGTGTTGGCATTAGCGTGTCCCCAGTTGATGGTGACAATGTGAATTCCTTATTGAAAAATGCTGAAACCGCCATGTACCACGCGCGCAGAACCTGCTTGGGGTCACATCAATTTTACTCGACCTCAATGAACGAATCTTCCATGCAGCGTTTTAAAATGGAAAGCCGCTTACGTCACGCCATCGAAAATGAAACCCTAGAGGTACATTATCAACCTCAATTTGAATTAAATGGGACACTATTAATCGGCATGGAAGCGTTAATTCGCTGGAACGACCAAGAACTTGGGCGCATCTCCCCCGGTGACTTTATCCCCATGGCCGAAGAAACCGGATTAATCGCCGGGCTGACTGAATTTGTTTTATCCAAAAGCTGTGAACAAACCCAAGCATGGATTCAAACACTTGGCATTGAACTACGCATTGGCGTGAACATCTCCAGCCATTCGTTACAGGATCCCGGTTTTGTCGCGTTTGTCTCTCAGGTTTTGCAAGACTCCGGTTTACCCCCCCAATACCTTGAACTGGAAATCACCGAAGGCAGCATTATGCAACAGGTGGATACGACCATTGAGCTACTGGATGAACTCAGAGACTTAGGCTTAACCCTATCCATTGATGATTTTGGTACGGGTTATTCTTCTTTTAGTTATCTGCACAAATTCCCGGTCAACACCTTAAAAATCGACCAATCGTTTATCTTTAACTTGGATGAAGGGGAAGGCAACAAAAAGATTGTGAATGCGATCATTAGCCTAGCCCACAGTTTACAGCTGAATGTTGTGGCAGAAGGGGTAGAAACCCAAACGAACTTGGATTATTTATTGGCCTGCGGGTGTGATGAAGTGCAAGGCTTTTTCCTCAGCAAACCATTGCCCTGGAAAGATTTTGAACAATTTGCACAAGCTCAGCGTGACGCAGAAAAGGTCAAACGGATTAAAGCGCCGTCATAGTCCATCTGCTAAGCTTAATCTATATCGCCATTGATCTATTGAATCAATTTTGGGTTTAGGAGCACATCATGAGTGGGTTAAGTTTTCGCCAAAGTGTTGACCAAATGGTGCGACGCGCCATGTCGGCGATGGATCTTGACGCCGGTGTTGCTGAGGCAATTCGCGCGTGCGACTCCATTCTTCAAGTCTGTTTCCCGGTTGAAATTCGCGGTAAAATCGAAATGTTTTCCGGCTGGCGTGCGGTACACAGTGCCCACCGGTTACCGGCAAAAGGCGGCTTACGTTTTGCCCCGGAAGTGGACATTGAAGAAGTCGAAGCCCTGGCGGCTTTAATGACGTACAAATGTGCGATTGTTGACGTCCCCTTCGGCGGCTCCAAGGGTGGCCTCAGAATTGACCCCAAACAATATTCACGCAATGAAATGCAAATGATCACCCGCCGTTTTGCCAAAGAACTGGCCAAAAAAGGCTTTTTGAGCCCCGCCACCAACGTGCCCGCACCCGACATGGGCACCGGGCAACGAGAAATGGCCTGGATTTTAGATACCTACAAACAACTCTTCCCCGAAGACATCAATGCCATTGCTTGCGTCACCGGTAAACCGGTGGCACACGGCAGTATCCGAGGCCGTACAGAAGCCACAGGGCGTGGGGTGCAATATGCCATACAAGAATTTTTTCGACACCCAGAAGACGTCAAAGGCGCACAAATGGAAGGCGGTTTGGCCGGTAAACGTGGCATCGTCCAAGGTTTGGGCAATGTCGGTTACCACGCGGCCAAATTTTTGAGTGAAGAAGATGAGGTGATTTTTATCGCCGTGATCGAACGTGATGGCGCGATCCTCAACGAACAAGGCGTCGACATTCAAAGCTTGCATGAATACACAACCGAGCATAAAGGTTTAAAAGGTTTCCCCGGTGGAAAATACGAACCCGATGGTGCTGCGGTATTGACCTTAGCCTGTGACATTTTGATTCCCGCCGCACTAGAAGGCGTCATCCATGAAGGCAATGCCGATGCGATTCAAGCCAAACTCATCGCAGAAGCCGCGAATGGCCCGATCTCGTTTGCCGCCGACCAAATCCTCAACAGCAAAGGCTGCGTGATTTTACCCGATGCTTATGTGAATGCCGGGGGGGTTGCGGTGTCCTACTTCGAATGGATTCGGAATTTATCCCATATTCGATTTGGCCGCATTGAACGACGCTTTGATGAAGCCCGAGGTCGGCATATTATCGGTGCCATTGAAGCCATGACCAATAACCATGTGCCAGACTGGATGCGCGATGAAATTGTACGCGGTGCCGATGAATTAGACTTAGTACGCTCTGGCCTAGAAGACACCATGCGCTTGGCTTATCAAGATATCCGCGAATTGTACTTAAGCCAAGATAAAGTCACAGACTACCGAATGGCGGCGTACCAAATTTCGATTAATAAAATTGCACGTTCGTATATGGATCTGGGCGTACACTAAGCAAGCTTTATTCAACTGGCCTGAGCTGCCTATCGCTCACGCTGGTGACCGTATAATGGCGTACTTTTGCCACACAATCTTCTGCATTATGTTCATGACTGATTGTTTTTTCAGCATTTTTAAAGGTAGACGTGATGAAGCTGCCATCCGTTTCAACGCGCTCAATTTTCCGGAGTTTTTTTCTCCCTTGATTTCGCCCTGCCACATCCGGTGTATTCAACACCCATATCTCTCCAGAGCGCACAACCGGATCGGCCATTTTTTCAGCAATAAAGATAGCACCCTCTTGCATGCCGTAAGATTCCATTGATTTACCCTGAACACGGCCAACAAAATGTTTCTCTTCATCAGGAATAATGAAGTTACCCTGTTTATCTCTAAAGATAACCTCAGCGCTTGAAAAGGTAACGGGTGGTAATAAATCAGGTGTATCTGTCCGAACATCGCCTGCAGAAACAGATTGTGCAATTATATTTTTTGGCGGAATGGTATTCGCGGCCCATTGCGCCAGTAAAAACAGCATCAAAACTAAAAATGGTAACCCAAAAAACAGGTAGATAAAGCTCATTATATTGTTTCCATATTGTATGTTTTTATTTTTATCTTTGTCTCGTAATAGTCAACAAATTTCAACATATTGAGCGCGAAGTAAACCAGCGCCATAAAGCCTGGAACCTGTTCTTCATTATAGTCAAAGCCGCTACCAATAAAAATCAAAATCGAAAGAACCGCAGCAACAATAAATACGAATAATCGAATGCCATAAATAGGCCTTTTGCTAATAATCAAAGAACACAGCAAATCTCCAAGTATCGTAATGAGCAATAAAATATAAATTTTGTTCCTAACGATATGGCAAACAAGATCATCAAACACACGCATTAATTCACCAAAACTGACCCAAACAATCTCTTGCGAAACGATTGATCCCGCGCAAATAAAAGCCAATGTCGTCCACAACAATGACACGCAAACCGCTTTCAAGATTGGCTCAAGCCTAGCACCATACAAATTTATGCTTCTTCGCGCATCCATTAACCATACCCCGCCCATAACTAAGGGAAATTACGATATCAACCCAGGTTTTCCCTAACAGGCGAATCATAACCAGCTAAAAAGGCAGGTACAAGCGAGTTTCATTTATGGGGGAATCAGGCAAAAAATTGGGGTCTGTTTTTGAATGTCAGAAGGCCATTTTTGACACTGTTGAAGTTTTGAGGTGAAAGGATATTAGTGTATAGTACGTCACTTATATTTTTCAGGTTGTTGCCTCGTCACACAAGGGGGGGGGGAGCACTTCATACTGTGTTGGTTCAGTGGGAACCCGACAAATGGCACTCAAAAATAAACTACTCCACAAGCCAACATTAATATACAAATATTGACTGAGCTTAGCTTGCCATGATTTTATTTAATGGGTTTTTTTAGGCATAGCAAGATCTATTATCCAGTGTTTAACACTGATTTCTACCGTACCAAAGTAACCCTCTTCATATCCGTTGCTAAACACCGGCCAATGAGTCTCGGACGAACTATCCCTCAACAGGTTGCTCCCCAGCAGGGCCTGCATCTGTTTCATTCGACACTTAAATTATGTGCCAGATCCTTATTTTCGTCAAGATTGATTTTTCTTTGAAGCTGTATTACTTTGTGCTTTGTTTTTCTCTGCTCAAGTGCGTTGGATAATTTCTGTTTTCGCTAGGCTTTGATTTGCTCATGTCTTCCCTCCAGCTTATCAATAGG
>Ga0256847_1000557_pt1 | contig 22934 bp, 20 predicted proteins | sample TeddybearmetaG_FD_189099 | JGI IMG/M metagenome (GOLD analysis project Ga0256847, IMG submission 189099) | Hydrothermal vent microbial communities from East Pacific Rise, Pacific Ocean - Teddybear | ecosystem: Environmental > Aquatic > Marine > Hydrothermal vents | place: Pacific Ocean: East... | reverse complement strand
ATAAAATCGTTAAGGCTTTTACTCTAACAGTTGAATGTTCATCATTTAAAAACTTCTGAGCAATCTCAATAATATTTTTATCTTTTGATTGATATAAAATCGTTAAGGCTTTTATTCTAACAATTGAATTGTGATTATTTAAATGCTTTCGAGCAATTTTAATAGTTTTATCTTTTTTTGGATAATAAGAAATACTTTTTAATTTGGTTGTAAAAACTTTTAAACCCTCACTCTCCACATCATCAAAAACAGCATTATCAAACAATAAATAAAAAATCTGCTCCCTTTTCTCGTGTTCAAAAATACAAGGCTGAATTAATATAATTAAAAGTTTAGTTATTTGTTCTTTATTATAATCAAGTATTAAATTCAAGCTATCCTTACGAATCCAACTATTTGTATCAACTAAACCCAATAAAACCAATTTAATCGCATCCTCATCATCAAACCGTCCCAAAACTTTTAAACAAGCCCGCTTAATCACAGGTTTCTGGTGACTAATTAAATAATCATTAAGTATTGGAATCGTAATTGAACCCATTTTAGATAAAATATTAATGGTTGCTGTTCTAATTTCATTACTATATGAATCTAAATATTGAATTAAAGCATGAATAATTTGATTTTGTATTTCTGGATTTAAAATTTCACTTGTTGGTAAATAATTTAAACATTCAACGGCTAGAAAAGGATCAATAGCCGAAATCCTATTTAATAATTCATCTGTATTTTCTATTTTATTAATAATTCCCATTAAGGTATATACAACTTCATCCCATGCTGAGCTATTACGATTACCATTATAAAATTTTGGACGACTAATATATTTAGCTAAATCCTTAAAATGAATTAATAATCCTTCCGCAGCAAAATATTCTAAATAAAGTTGATGAGTAAATTGAAAAAGCCGCTTATTTTTTGATAATTTTAATAAGCGGATTTCACCTCCTAATGCCCATATTTTATTTTTATTAATATTTTTTGGAAGCTGTTTTTCCGCCCAAGTTATATGCATTGAGGTCGCTAAACGATTTTTTTGCATTGCAAAAGCAATGGCGCTGAATCCCGCTAAAAGTTCTTCTTTTTTCAATCCTTGGGTGGTATTTTTATTTTCTTCATTAGCATATAAAATATTAACAAAAATCCGAAATAATTCGCCACGGCTTTGCGGTAAAGATTTATTTTCAATATAAACATAACAAATCATCGCTAGAAAAAAAGGATTATTTGCCAAATGAATTAAATCTCTTGGAGAACGCTGCTGAGGATCTAAAGCCCCTAATTGAGGCAATATTTGTTGGGTTTTGGTTTCGCCAAGATAAGCCTTTAAAAAGGATTGAATACGGGGGTCATCTAAAGGTTCAATATGAACTTCGGGAATTGTTAAACGTTGGTGATTTAAATAATGTTTTTTTCGGCAACTAATAACAATGGATACGGTTTTACTTGATTCAAATTCAAACCAACGATTAAGCCGTTTAATTAAGCGTTGGTAATATTCCATTGAGACTTCATTTAAACCATCAAGTAAAATTAATAATTGATTAATATCAATAGATAATCCGTGTGTAATTAATGTATTTTGGATTAAATCATTAATTTCTTGAACTTTTTCCGACCATTCAGCAACATTAAAATAAATAGGTATTAATGCTTTCGGATCTTGTTGGGCTTGTTTTGCATAATCTAATTTAAGTTTTTTTAAACTGGTTGTTTTTCCCGCACCTGGTGCACCTAATAAAATAAAACGAGAATGTAAATGACATATTTCATTAATTGAATCAAAGTATTTAGTTTCAGAGGTATTTTTATTAAAATGTTCTGATATAAGCGCAAATGAAGAAGGTATTATTTTTGAAAAAGAGGATTTTTCAGAAAGTTCAGTTGTTTTTTGTTCAGTATTAACAGATAAATCAATATAAATATTTTGTAACGTATTATTGTCTCCATCTTCTAAAATACCCTCCAAATACCGCATAACAGCATTAGAATGTTTATATTCAACTTTTTCTTCCACTACGATAGGCGGATTTATTACTGGTTCAATAATCTCTTGATTATTATTCCAAGCAATAGGCAAGCTATAACCCGCTTTAAACGCCCATATTTTAGGATTCATCTCTTCTTGTTGTTGACAAACTAAAGGCTCAATATATTCATGTAAACTAGCGGCAGTTAAAATATTATCATCATTAAATATGGTCTTATTTTTAACCGCTTCAATAAGATATTGAGTATATAAAGATAAATCCTCTCCAATATGGGAATATTCTGAGTTATTTGAAGAAGCCAAAATAACCACATCTGTTGTTGCTTGAATATTTTTTGCAATATCACTACTAAAACAACAATCTAAAATCAATATTTGTTTGGCTCGACATTCATTGATTAAATCTAATAAGAAACTTGACGAAATACTGGTTGAAGCCAATCTTTTTTGTTCTGTTTGACGGCTACATAAATAAGCTTTAGTCGCATTTTCATTCAGTAATCCATGTCCTGAATAATAAAATAAAACTAATTCACTCGGGCTTTTTTTTGTAAATAAACTTTCTAAATGATATTTAAAATCGTCCGTACTTGGGTTCTGTACAGTATTAATATTGCCATTAAATTCACCATAATCCGTTAATACTTGATTAAATTCTTTCAGATCATTTAATGTCGCAGGTAATGGATTTAATCCTGAAATATATTCAGAAACCCCAACAAGTAATGCATAACGAGACATTATTTAATATCTTTCAATAAATTAATAAATTTAGTCACATCTTTTTCAGAAAAATTGGATGATTTCAAATAAACTTCTTTTTGTCCTTTTATTTTAACTTTTAATTCAATGGATTGTCCTGATAAACGTTGTAATATGGTTCTCAATATACGGCTTGATTTTATCTTTTTAAATATAATGGCTAAAGAACCACTTTGAGGACGTCCTTGATTGCCACTTTTTAAATTTAAATCAATTTGTTCATTTGATGGATAAAGCCGCTTTACTTTCTCCACTTCCTCTAGTTCATAGAGTTGTTTATAAAGCGTTTGAGTATTCATCTCTAATATTTCAGAATCCATTTTATTATGCTTAAAATCTAATATTACCGTTATTTCATCCGTCATTTTGAGTCATTATTTTAAAAGTAAAAGATGCCTTTAAGCATAGAGGAAAAAGAAAAACTTTCAATCACCATAAAGGGGCTACAACCAATCAGGTTCAGTATTATATTCTTTTAAAAATAAATTTTTAATTAATTCGGTTCTTTGACGAGCCATTTTTTTCAATTGTTGATCACTTATTTTAATTTTAGGATCTTTTTTAAGCAATGTTTCTTTATCTTGAACCGTCACAACGGCTTCCAATCCTTTTCTAAACACGCTTCATGTAAAAATAGAACCACATTATCTGCCAATTCTAGACGAATATTTTTAATGACGATTTCGGCTCGAAAAGGATTAATATCAATATCTTCAATTTGAACATGTTCTAGCCCCTGTTGACGTAATGCCTTTGTGGCAATATAACGAACAGCTTCGGGTAATATTGTAATTACAAGACCCAAAAAAACAGTTAAACTAATAATAATTATCATTATTTTTTTATACTTCATTTTATTCTCATTGGTTTTATTATTATTATGCTGGATCTAATTGACAGCCATTGCCATCTTGATTTCGAGGTCTTCGACAACGAACGGGCTGCAATGATTCAGAAATTGACGGAAGTAGGTATTAATCATCTCATTATTCCTGCTGTTAATGCTTCAGGTTGGCAAAATTTAATTCAATTATGTCAATCTCATCCTAACCTACATTATGCTTTGGGTTTACATCCCATGTTTTTAGCAGAACATCATCCTGATCAGTTGGCAATATTAAAACAACATATTAAAAATAATCGTCCTTTAGCCATTGGAGAAATTGGCTTGGATTTTTATAATAAAGAGACCAATAAAAAATTACAAGCCCAGTTTTTTCAAGCCCAATTAATGATTGCCAAAGAAGCCCAATTGCCTGTTTTAATGCATATTAGAAAAACCCATGATTTAGTCATTAATGTATTAAAAAAAATTCCTCAAACAGGCGGAATTTGCCATGCTTTTAATGGCACCATTAGACAAGCGCATAGTTATATTGAAATGGGTTTTTTATTAGGTTTTGGAGGAACTTTAACCTATCCAAATGCACCTAAGATTAAACATCTGGCACAGACTATTCCTTTAGAATCCATTGTTTTAGAAACCGATTCACCTGATATGCCGACGGCATCCAATAAAGGGGGAATTAACAGCCCCTTTTATTTAGCTGAAATATGTCAAGCACTGGCTGAAATCAAAGGGGTGAATATTGAGCGAGTTGCACAACAAACCAGCGCTAATGTGAAAAAATTATTTAATCTTTAGGTAAGGGTGGCAATGTCTCTGTTACAAGCAACGGTTTCTTTTTGGTTTGTTCTTTAATAGATAATTCAATTTGTTGTTGTTCAATGATTTCTAAGGTTGAATGATTGTCAGGAAATTGCAAATAACCCACCCACCAAGTAATAAATAAACCAATGAGCGCTAACACAACAATAAAAGTTGCCGTTCTCATTAATTGATGGCTACTGGATATTTCCGATCTTAAACCTGATTTAATACCTGTTGTGGCAAGGGTTTTTTTTTCTTCCTCAAGAGGAAAAAGTTGTTGGTAGGCAATTAAAATACTCTGTTCATCAAGTTTTAAAAACCGCGCATAATTACGTAAATAACCCCGTACAAAAACTTTAGCGGGTAATTGACTATAATCATCCCGTTCTAATGCCATAATCATATTTGTTGTTAAATGTAACTGGGCGGAAACCAATGCAATATCATGCCCTTGGTTTTCTCTGGCGCTTTTTAGACGGCGACCTGGTCCTTTGGCTAGGGGTAAATCAGCAATCATACTGTCATTCTGATGAGAATGATTTTCTAAAGGTAATTTATTTATTTGGACGCTCATAGTTTAACCTCCATTAGAGATGCTTTTTGCTTGAGGAGAATCGGCAAATTTGGTTTGTAAAATTTCAGTATATTTTTTTACTTTTTCAGGTTTACCGAGAGATTTTTCAATGGTAATTCCTGAAATTAAAGTTTCGGGTATATGTTTTGAAATGGCTAAATAACGACTTAAAAAAGCTCGTCCTGAATAATAATTTTTTTGGTTCATACGAACTCTTAACATACCTAATAAAGCGGGAATAAATTTCTCATCAATTGCCAATGCTTTTCTTAAATAAACAGAAGCTTTTTCATTATCTCCATTAACTAAAAGACAATTTCCAGCATTTGAATAAACATATTGGCGACTGGCATTTAATGGATTTGCAATGGCTTTATCATAATAAACAAGGGCTTCTTGGTTTTTTTGAATCGTACATAAATAATTGGCATATCCCATATTAACCTTAACGCTATTGGGGGCGTGTTGAACGGCAACTTTATAATGTAATAAGGCTCTACTATGTTCCCCTAAACGAAGATAAATTGTCGCTAATATTAAATGTCCTTCGCCATTTGAAGCATCTACATAAATAGATTTTTTAGCATTTTTTAAGGCAACAGGAGTTGAACCGAGACGAAGATATTCTGCTGCTAATTTAACATATAAATTAGATTCTTTACGATATTTAGGGCGGGCAGTGCCACCATCTAAGACATCAGGAACTCCATCAATAAATTCATTATTATTCTGTAGATTACTCAAAAGGTTGTCATTAGAAAATTCACAACCAAATAAAAACAACAAAAAGAAACTTAAAACACAAGATTTATAAAACATAACCAGAGGGCTCCATTGATAATTTGGTTTATTTAGAAAATTGGACTTTTAATTGACGACGGGTTTTATCCTGTACTTTACCAACTAATTGACCACAGGCAGCATCAATATCATCTCCCCGTGTCTTCCTAATGGTTGCCACAATGCCCGCCTTTTTTAAGCGTTGTTGGAATTTTTCAATTTGTTCCATTGATGAACATTGATAAGGCGTGTTTGCAAAAGGATTAAAAGGAATTAAATTAACTTTTGAAGGGGTGCCTTCTAATAGTCGAATTAATTCTTTGGCATGTTTAATACTATCATTGACTCCCTTTAACATAACATATTCCCAAGTCACTTTACGGCGTTTTTCATGTGCAAAATAATCACGACAGGCGGGAATCAGTTGTTCTAAAGGATATTTATTATTAATCGGCATTAGTTCACTGCGCAATTCATTGTTTGCGGCATGTAAAGAAACAGCCAAACTGGCATTGGTATAATCACGCAATCTTTTAATCGCAGGAACAATGCCAGAAGTACTTAAGGTAACCCGATATTTTGATAACATATAAGCTAAATCATGTTGCATAATAGACAAAGACTTCATCACTGCATCAAAGTTAATCAAAGGTTCCCCCATTCCCATCATGACAACATTAGTCACTTTTTTGGCTAATTTATGTTGGGCAACGGCGAGTTGTCCAATAATTTCGGCACTGCTTAAATTACGATTAAAGCCTTGTTGAGCGGTTGAACAGAAACGACAATCCAATGCACAACCGACTTGAGATGAAATACACAAAGTGCCGCGTCCTTCTTCGGGAATAAAAACAGACTCAATGCGATTGCCACTGTCTAATTCAATCACCCATTTATGAGTGCCATCATTAGAGGGTTGTTCAAAAACAATTTCAGGATAAACAACCTCTGCAATGTCTTGTAATTTTGAACGTAAAGGTTTAGATAAATTGGTCATAACGGCAAAATCAACTTCACCTTGTTTATGAATCCATTTAAATAAGTTACGCCCATGAAAGGCTTGAAATCCTAAGTCTTTGGTGAGTGTTTCGAGTTCTTTGCAACTATAACCTAATAAATTTTGTTTTTGTTCTATCATGTATGCGGGGATTTAATAAAAAAGTGGATGCTTTTTTACTTTTATATAAAGCGCGAACAATAAAGGACTAATAAAAATTAGTCAATTCAAAACTACCAACCATCCCCATAAAAATAACCAATCCAACTAAATTATTATTTAGAAAAGCTTTAAAACATAAGGCGGGAACCCGATTTTTTATTAGCCATTGTTGATAAATAAATAAACTACTGGCTCCAATTAAAGCCAAATAATAAATAAAATTTAATTGATATAAGTAACCCACAATGGCTAATATCACAATCATTGTAAATTGTAATAAAGCAATTATCAGGCGATCATATTGAGCAAATAAGATGGCGGTTGATTTCACGCCTATTTTAATATCATCCGCCCGATCCACCATCGCATATTGAGTATCATAAATTAATGCCCAGATAATTGCACTTAAATATAATAACCAAGTTATTAAAGGTAATTTTCCTAAAATTGCCATAAATGCCATTGGAATTGCCCAACCAAAAGCCATTCCTAAAACCAGTTGAGGTAGATAAGTCCAACGTTTCATAAACGGATAAAGGGTGGCTAAAACAGCAGCAACAACCGATAATAAAATGGTTTTTTGATCCAGTTGTAAAACTAAAACAAAGGCGGCTAAAATTAAAATAAAGAAAACCATTAAAGCTTCTTTTGCAGTAATTAATCCTGCGGCTAATGGGCGATTTTTTGTTCGTTCGACTAAGCCATCAATATGACGATCTGCATAATCATTAATAGCACAACCTGCGGAACGCATTAAAATAACTCCTAGACTAAAAATAATAATAATTTTTAAGGGCGGTTGACCTTCTGATGCCAACCAAATTGCCCATAAAGCGGGCCAAAGTAATAAAAAAAAACCAATGGGACGATTTGCTCTAATTAATAAAGCATAATAACCGATCTTTTTAATCCAAAATTTCATTATCGACCACATTGCGGTAAAAAAATTTCATTCACTAATAACGGTTGTTGGGCAAAATAAAAAAGGGTTCTTCTTCCCCAAAGAATATCAGGCTTATCCACTAAAAAAGCACTGGCTTTGTTAAATAAAGGATGTTTTTTTTGTAATCGGGTCATTTCAATTAATTGACGCTTGGTTTGTGGACTAGAAAACAAGACCTCTCCGAGAGGTTTATTTTTTAAATAAGCCAATTGGCGAGTTTTTCCAATTAAACTTCGCCGCGGTAAAACGGTACGAGCAAAAACCCAAGGTTTATTATGGCAGGTTAAAATCACTTCTCTAATTAAGGCTTGCTGATAAGGCACCAGATCTAAAATGGTGGCTTCATCATAATAGATTGAACGCCATGTTTGAGAAATTAATTGGACTTGAAAGCCTTGATGACACTGATTTTTAATTTTTTTAGTTAAAGATCGGGGATCACTTAACCAATGGTAATCCAAAGATGTTATGCCAGAATAACGAGAAATATGGTTCCAATGGGAGCGCATAAACAAAATTCACAAAATAAAATAAAAAAGCGCTGTCATAAATTGAGAACGCTTTTAGAAAACTAAGTTAGATTTTACTGATACCGATAGCCATTTTGTTGATTGTTGCGTTGTTGTTGATAATTTTGTTGAGTAGGTGCGGCTTGTTGACGATTATAAGCTGCTTGTTGTGCTTGTTGCTGCTGTTTACGTAATTGTTGTTGTTGGGCTAAATAAGCTTGTTGTTGTTTTTTATAAGCAGCCGCTTCTTGTTGTTTTAGTTGTTCGCGTTTAGCAGCTAATGCATTATCAATCATTGCTTTAACAGCGGGTTTTGTAATGGGCGGCGCGACGGGCGGTGCTGGTGTAGAAACGTTAATAACATCAACAGGTTGTTCTATGGGAGTTGCACTAGGTTCTATCGTGGGATTTATAATTGGATCTCCTTGTTCTCCAGATTCTGCTGTTTTATGTGCACCAAATCCCCCATTAATCCAACCAACATAGGCAAAAATAGAACTCGCCAATACAAGCCCAAAAACAACAATTAAAAATCCCCCACCTGCATTACCCGCTTGTTTTTTATAACTAGAATGATTCTTCATATTAAACCTCATTTATTTAAAATAATTAATGGACTGATTAGACAATTTATTGATACATTTTTTCTATTTCTGTTGCATATTTTTTCATAACTTGGGGACGTTTGACTTTCATCGTTGGTGTCATTAAACCATTATCAACACTCCAAGGCGTAGACATTACGGCAATTTTACGGATTTTAGCATAACCTGGAAAAGCGGAAAGCTGAGTCCTAAAACGTTTAAGAATAGCTGAATTCAATTTTTTATTATCAATAACCCCTTCATTTTCTATCTCAAATCCATATTGTTGTGCAATATCAGGCAATTCTTCTTCACTTAATACCGCCAATGCAACCATATAAGGTTGTCCTTCTCCAATCACCATGACTTGTTCAAACCATGGATCCAGCGTAATTGCCATTTCCATATCCGCAGGTGGTACTTTTTCACCATTTGATAAGACTAAAATATCTTTAATTCGCCCTGTAATATAAATAAACTTATTTTCTATTTTGACCTGATCACCCGTATGCAACCAGCCTTCGGCATCAATAATTTTTGCCGTTGCCGCATGATTATTCCAATAACCTAACATCACGCCTGGAGATTTAACCAGCAATTCACTATTTTTTCCTATTTTGGTGGTAATAGGGGCTAAAGGAATACCCACAGAACTCGGATCATTTTTAGTTAAAGTATTGACCGAAATAACAGGGCTGGTTTCAGTTAAACCATAACCTTGTAAAATAGGCATGCCTAAGCCAATAAAAATACGAGCAATATCAGGAGATAAAGGCGCGCCACCACTGACAATCACCCGCATATTGCCACCTAATTTTTGCTGAATTTTACTGGCGACTAATTTTTCAAATAAGGTCGCAAATAATAAACTAAATTTCCACCCGCCCCGTCCTTGAGTATATTCAAATTTTGTCCAACCAATTTTAACCGCAGTATTAAACATCCAACGTTTAACAACACTGCCTTTTGCTAGCTGATCACTAATTTTGGCATAAATTTTCTCAAAAATACGCGGAACAGAAACTAAAGCCGTCGGTTTAATATTTTGTAGATCGGTCGCTAACATGGCAACCGAACGAGAGTAAACCACAGAAGCTCCCGTCATCATGGGTAAATAATAACCCGCGGTGCGTTCTAAAGTATGAGATAACGGCAAAAAGGATAAAAAGACATCTTGTTTATAAATATCAATCATTGCCACCCCTGCATGCGCCACTGACATCATATTTAAATGGCTTAACATCACCCCTTTAGGTTTTCCTGTTGTGCCTGATGTATAAACAATGGAAGCCAATGCATTAGCATCTGCTTTAGCTCGTTTTTCAAGCGGGTCGCCTTGTTCGGGCAACCAATCATCTGCCAAAATAATACGTTCATCATTTTGTTTAAATTTATTGGCTTCATCACTGGGTTCTAAAATAATGACCCTATTTAACTCCCCTTCATCAGGAATCACAGGCGCTAAACGTTTCCAGCGTCCCGCATCTTGGATTAATAATAATTTAACATTGGCATCATTTAAGATATAACAAATGTTTTCAGGATTATCATCGGTGTATAAAGGTACCAGCACCAAACCTAAATTCAACGACGCCTGATCATACATCACCCACTGAGCACAATTACGCAATAAAACAGCCACTCGATCTCCAGCAGCTAAATTTTCATTTAAGATGGCTGCCCGCCAACGAGCGACTTCATTTGACATTGTTTGCCAGCTATAAGAAACCCACTCTTTGCTAAAACGTTGATAAGTTCGATAAGCTTCATTATCAGGTGTGCGGTGAACCCGCGTTAAAAAAAGTCCATCTAAAGTTCCTGCTTCCTCAAGACTAATTAAGTCTTCAGACCATGTTGCCATTCAATAACCTATGTTTTAAATTATAATTTTATATTTATTTTAGCATTATTCAAAAAAAACGTTTTAGCTAAATTGAGGTTAATAATAAATCGCAAGTTTGTCTGATCTTCTCGCGTTTAAAAATCAGTTGCCATTTGTGACCGCCATATTGATGCCATAATACAGCAGCGCGAATGCCTGCTAATAATAAAGCTCGTATTCGATCAGCTGTTTGGTCATTTTTTAAATAAGCGGCATTCCCTTCAACATAAATTCGGGCGCCTAAAGGGCTAATATTATCTAAATAAGAAAGCGCAAAAACATGAATCACACTTTCATGGGTCAAGGGCAATTGATTTAATTTTTGTTTTGCTTTTTCCATATCTCGAGTGATTTTAGCAATATTTTTAGATTTTTTTAATAATCGCTTACGCAATTGCATTAAAGCAAAAGCATAACGTAAAATATTAACCCCAAACTCCGCTTTAATCCGTCCTGTCGTCACTTCTTTTAAAATTTTTAACCCTAATTTTAATTCTTGAGGATTTTTATAGACATCCGTTACTTGCTTTGCTTCTGTTTGTAATAAGCTATAAAGCAGTATTTCTTCCGCTTTGGAATCGGTTCTATTCTCATTGGCTAATTGACTGGTTGTTGCTGCTGCTTGAAAAATGGCGGCCAGTGCTAAAACTTGATTTTGATTTTCATTTTTTTTCATTTTCGTTCATCTTAGTCTTAATCTTTAAAAAAACATACGCTTCTATTTTAACAGCTTGTGGCGCTTTTCCCTATAAATTTAAAGTAACTTAAAATAATTAACCATCTTAATTCTTAAATATATTCTATAATTTTGACTGTTATTTATTTTTTTTAAACTTTGAGGTGCTTTCTTTAATGCCATTACTTACCATTCAAACAACCCAAAAATTATCTTCCATTCAAGCAGGACATATTATCAGACATGCTTCAACCGCCATTTCTGAAATGCTCCATAAAGATGAAACGCATGTCATGGTGATTATCCAACAAGATAAAAAAATCTTATTTGGAGGCAGTGATCATCCTTGTGCTTTTTTAGAATTAACCACTTTAGATTTAGATGAATCCCAAACTGCGGATTATTCAAGAAAATTATGTCTGTTAGTGAATCGACAACTTGCCATTAGCCCCGCTCGTATTTATATTAAATATACTTCTTCAAAACACCATCTTTGGGGACCTGATAATATTGAACTTGAATAAAGTACGAATGGTCAATATATTATTAGACGTTACAATAGATTAAGTTATTGTAACGATTATTATTTTTAAAATACTATTTAAGGTACTCACTAAAATGAAAAAAATACGCTTCATACTGACTTGTATTAGTCTATTTTCTTGTGCAACTAGTTTTGCGGGGGTTTATAAATGGATTGATGAAGCTGGCAGAGTTCATTACAGTAATACACCTCATAAAGCCGCCAAAGAAATTAAATTACCTCCTTCAACAACTTATAGTGCAGGAAATAAAAAGAAAACAACTGAAAAAAACCCTAGTAGAAAAAACAAAATCACGGTGGTTGAAACGATTCAAGAATATGATATCGTTGAAATTATTAAACCTAAAGAAAATGCAGTTATAAGAAGTAATGAAGGAAAAGTACAAGTTACCATAAAATTAGTCCCCACTTTAGGAGAAGGACATACTCGTCAAATAGTGTTAGATAATACGGTTCCACCAGATATTATTTTGCCCTCAAATGGCGCAACACTATCAACAATAGAGCGGGGAAAACATCAATTTGTTTTAGAAATTAAAGATAAAGAGGGTAAAGTTGTCGGAAAATCAAAACCCCGTCATTTTACCTTGCGACGAGTAGCTGTTGAGGATGAGACTGAAGATTAAACCTTTTGCTTTGATTGATTCCCGTTCTCAAGAACGGGAATTTGAAGTTGTTTATTTAAGCTTACTTAAATACCATGAATAAGCAGCTAACATTATTAACATCAAGCTAACAATAATATTTAACGTCTGCCCTGCTTGACTCGTTCCCACCTTGTAGCGATGGGAACGAGGAAACCATATTAAATAAAGTACTCTCGTTCCCGCGCTCCGCGTGGGAATGCATACTAAATTTATCGTATTATATGAATTTATTCAGTGTAATCAAGATCATATGCATTCCCACGCAGAGCGTGGGAACGAGGGTAAAATAATTCCTCCAACCAAACCAATTCAAATAATTCATGCGGGATTTCGGTTAAACCACAATTACCTAAATCTAAACAGGTAGCATGGTCTTTTTTAGCTTGAGCAATTAATTGTAAAGCAACTTTTGACATAAATATATCCTTTTAAACCAACATTCAACCCAACCAAACCTTAGCACTCGCCGCACTAAAATCTAAAACCAAATGCGGGAAAAACCCTAAAACTAAAATAATTAACGCCAACAAACTAACAATTAATAATTCCCGTTTACTTAGATCACAAGCATCCGCAATAATATCTTTTTTAATCGGTCCTAAAAAGTCCCGTTTATAAACAGACATTAAATACCCCGTCCCTAAAACAATGCCAAATAAAGCAGCGAGTCCCGCCCCTGTATGTGTTGATAAAACACTTAATAATATTAAAAATTCAGCAGGAAATCCCGAAGTACCGGGTGCGCCCATTGAAGCTAAGGCAAATAATAAGAAAAAAGAAGCCAACATGGGCATTGATTTAGCCGTCCCGCCTAAGCTTAAAGTATCATTGGAACCAACTCGATGATATAAAAATCCTGCCATTAAAAATAAACCACTGGAAATCAAAGTAAAGTTTAAAAGTTGAAAAATGGCACCTTGTAAACCTTGAATATTAAAAGAAGCAATGCCTAATAACACTAAACCCACATGGCTAATACTAGAATAAGCCAACATTCGGCGCATATTGGTTTGACTAATTGCCATAACAGCGCCATAAATAATCCCAATCACGCCTAATCCCGCAATTAACCAATGAAACTCCCTAGAAACGGTGGGCGCAAGCGGCATTGTAAAACGAATCATGCCATAAGCCCCGAGTTTTAAACCTGTTAATAAAGCAACAACGGCAATGGGTCCTTCTTGAGCGCTTAAAGGCAGCCATGTATGAAATGGAAATAATGGGGTTTTAACCGCAAATCCAAAAAATAATAATAAAAAGATAATGACTTCAAGTTGATGGGGTAATTGAACTTGTAATAAACTGGGTAAATCAAAAACTAAGGATTGCGCTAAAGGTAAATCAGATAAACCCGCCTGATGTAATGCTAATAAAACCATCGCAAATAAAATAGGAATGCCGCCTGCTAACATTAAAAGCGTATATTGAACGGCGGCAAAACGGCGATTAGGTCCAATTCCCCAAAGACTCATTAAAAAATAAAGCGGTAATAAAGTGGTTTCCCAAAAAAGAAAAAATAACACGCCATCCAAGGCACAAAAAATGCCCATCGTGACCGCTTCAAGTAATAAAATAAAGGCAAAATAAAGGGCAACCAATTTTGTAACACTTTTCCATGAAGCTAAAATAACAATAATAAAAAGTAAACTGGTAAAAGGTAAAAATAAAACAGAAAGTCCATCAACGCCTAAATAATAATGAATATTAAGGGTGGGAACCCAACTAAATTTTTCAATAAATTGAAACCCACTTTCAGTTTTATCAAAATAAAAAATTAAGACTAATGAAAATAGGAGTTCAATAATGCTAGCAGTTAGGACAAAAATCCGAATTTTTTTAATGTCTTTAAATAGCCACAGAGCAAGCCCCGCTAATAAAGGTAAAAAAATGAGAATACTGAGTAAAGGTATATTTGAGATATCCACAACAAAGCCCTATTTAAAAAGGATAGCAAGTTGATTAACAGGCGTTTCAATTAATCTTAACCAAGGTTCAGAATGAAAACCAACCGCCAAAATAATAAGTAAAACAATTAAGGCTAAAGCCCGTTCTGATAATCTAATATGAGGAATTTTTTTGGTACCAGAACCCTGTTCAGGAGATAAAAAAGCGCGCTGAAATGCAAGTAATAAGAAAGCGGCGGCAACCACATTACCCAAAGCAGCGGCAATGGTAATTAAAGCACCAAAACGATGCATGGCATTTTCTAACATTAAATGAGCGGCATCAAAACCAGGTGTTCCTGGCATACTGGCAATGGCAAGTCCTGCAACAAAAAAAGTAATCCCAATCATCGGCATTTTGGGGAAAAGCCCGCCTAGGCGGGATAACAACATGGTTTTAGTATGTCCAAAAACCGTCCCAATCATTAATAATAATCCCGCAATGGCAATGCCATAATTGACTGACATCATAATCGCACCTTGAAAACCTTCATGTCCCAAGGTAAAAATACCAATCACTAAAACACTGGTATGAGATAACACCGCAAAAGCCAATAGACGGCGTAAATTGCGTTGTTGTAAAGCGAGTACGGCGGCATAAAAAATACCTGTAACAGCAAACGCAACAATATATAGTTGCCATTGCATAATCGTTTCAGCAAATAATGGAAAGACAAAACGTAATAACCCATAAATACCAATTTTTAAACCCAATAAAAAAATAGGCGCGACGGCAATACTGCCATGTTCCATTAAAACAGGCAGCCAACCATGCATGGGGAAAAAAGGCGTTCTAATGGCAAAAGCATAGAAAAATAAAAAGAAAATCACGGTGCGACTTTCAATTGAAATTTGTACTTCGCGTAATTCAAATAAATCAAAACTAAAGGAATAACCCGTTACATCGGCATAATTCCAACCTAACATCATAACGGCAGAAAATAACAATAAAAAACTAATCAGCATAAATTGAATATAACGAGTTACCGCTAAATCTTTAACAGGCGAAGAAGACCAACGATTTGTTAAATAAGCCAAAGGGATAATTTGTAATGCGGAAACAATGGCAAACCAAAGTAAATTCATGGTAACCAACATGCTCATTAATGATGATAAAATAATCAAAAAAATAGCAAACATGGTCGAATAGCCTGTTAAAGTACGCAATAACGCATAAAACATAATTAATAAGGTTAGCAAGGTGGCTAACATAATAAATAATAAGCTAATCCCATCAATGGCGGAATGATAAGTAAACCCAAAAAAGCTCAAGCGCTCGGCAAATTGCATGGCTGGATTAGATAGCTCGTAATTATAATAAAGATGAATACTAATTAATAATTCAATAAAAGCAGTGCTAAAACCAATAATGCGGGTTAATTTAAGATCTTTAAAATACAGAATAACAACCGCCGAAATTAAAGGAAGCAATTGTAAAACAGCTAAAGCAGGATAAAATATCTGTGCTTGCCAATTAATTTCAGTCATTAAATAATTACCGCCCAAGTTGCCATAATTAAAACCAGTAAATAACGCGGTCGAGATAATAATAAATCAATTTGAGTTAGGTAATAGCCCAATTGAACAAATAATTGTTGTAAACCTGACCCCGCCCCTTGTAAGATAAAACGCTCCTCAAATTTACTTAACAAAAAAGCTGTTTTATACATTAAATGTCCAATAATTCCCTTTCCTATACCCAAATTCCCACCTAAACTTAAATTGCTTTCTTGGCTTTGTTTATTACTAGGTAATGCATCAACAACGCTGGTTGGTTTTGGAAAACCTGTCAAACGAATCACAATTTGTTGTTCAAAATCATGTAAATCTTGCGATAAAGCTTTCGTTGGGCGAACTAATAACCAGTCTCCAATATAATCTAACCAAAACCGTTGTAATGCCATGGTAAAAAGGCGGGGATGCTTTTGTAACCATCGACTAACGGGGCGGGGTTTATTGGGTACTAAATGCATTAAGCCTGGAGCATGTAAAAATTGATAAGCCCGCCACATACTATGCAAAACTAAGTGAATAAAAGCAAAAAGCGTCCAGCCTAAGCCAATTTCAACAAACATTAAACCAATTTGCGCCGTGGTTGAAAAAATTAAACCACTTTTAACATCTGTTTGTACTAAACCTGATAACCAACCATAAAAGGCGGTCAAGATTCCAATAATAATCATTAAATAAAGTAATACATCGGCTTGAGCTAATAATGGATAAATGCGAATCATTAAATAAACGCCCGCATGAACCATTAAAGAACCATAAAAAATGGCACTTGAAGGCGTTGGACCTTCTAAGGCTTTAGCGATCCAAGGTGAAAAAGGCACTAAAGCCGATTTAACCATGGCGGCAAGTAACAATCCTAAACAAATAAAACCAGCAAATAAGGCGGGGATTTCATATTTTGGATGTAAAATATTATCCCATTCAACCCCGCCAAACCAAATAAAAGAAAGGGCAATGGCAACAATAAAACCAACATCTCCAATCCGATTGGTAATAAAAATACGGGTGGCATTTTCTGCCGCATTTTCTCTGTCATAAAAATAACAAATTAATAAATAAGAACTAACCCCTGCTAATTCCCAACCCACAAAAACTAAAACTAAATTACCCGCCATAAAAATTAATAACATGGCGCAACTAAAAGCGCCCATCACCATAAAAAAGCGTTGAAAGCCTTTTTCTCGATGTAAATAGTTCACTGAAAAACGCACGGTAATTAAACAAATCAAAGCCACTTGGGTTGCCATTATTAAACTATAACCATCTAAGATAAAACTAAAATTAATTTGATAGTCACCGCTTTGAAACCAAGTTCCCGCAATAATTGTATTGGGTAAGGTACTGGTAAGAAATAAAATATCTAAGCCAATTAAAAGAAAAAATGACAAGCTTAAAGCTGATAATAAAATAGCAACGGTGACTTTTTCTCCCGCCTCACCTTGAAACAAATTAAATAGCGTAAAAACCGCTAATAGCACGGCACTTAATAAAGGTAACAGCGGAATTAACCAAATAAAATCAAGCATGATTTGAACTCACTTCAATAAAGGCGGGATCTAAAGGTTCACTGTGTCCCGTATAACAAGCTCGTGAACTTGAAAATTTTGGTAATTCAATGGCGCTATTTTGCCATTCATGAAAGCCCTCTTTAGGATCAAAGATATGAATTTTTCCCGTATTTGGATCCATAACAGAAACCAATAACCAGCCATTACCAATTAACTCTTGTAATGCGGGTTGGCGTTGATAAATTTCAGTAACCTGTTCAATGGTAGATTCAACCACCACTTGTAAACGCATGGCTTCATGAATTTCTATCATTTGCTTAGGTAAGCCTGTGCGTAAATCGGAAGCCGTGCCATCCATAACCCCAAAAAATCCAACCACATTATGTCCAATTTTAGATCCACTTCCTAACCGTTCGTTATCAACGGTTGAAAAATAATAATCAAGGTTAATACCCGCTCCAACAGGTCCATTAGCCAATAAAAGACGTTCTAATATCGTGCCTGTTGGATCGGTTTCAGGATCATAAGAAATTAAAAAAATCCGTCGATCATAAAATAATCCCCGACTCATCGCCCGCCGCCCAATAAAAGCTGCCGCATTATTAGTATGTCCAAGTTCAGGGCGAGCTTGGCTAAAGTCCATTGAACGCCCAATCATATGATAATAAGCTTGTTTTAAAGTGCGTTTTTTAGGAGCTGAAGCAAAGCGACGACAACGTTCATCCGCATGACGATATTGGGCCTGTGTTAAAGTTTCTTTAACCTCATTAAAAAGCGCTGTTAAATGTTCGGGTAATAAATCTAAATCATCAAACCGAACTGCTTCATTGCTGGTATTGTGTTCCCCACCAATAAACCAAGTTTGTTCTGGAATTTTGATTTGATGTTGTGTTAATAAAAGCTCACGAATTTTCGGGCTATTTAAAATAGCGGCCAGAATTCGCGCATTTTCGCCACTGTGTTTACCACTACAAGCTCCGCAACCATAAGCATTTAAATGCGGGTTATTTTGACTATGAGAACCATGCCCAAAAATAATAATTAAAGGCGAAAATTGTCGAACCAATCCAATATTAGATAAAAAAGAACAAGCTCTTTTTAATTGTTCCGCTTCACTAAAACCTTGTTGAGGATTATTAGGGCTGGCAGATTTATTTTCATTCTCTGCCGTAAAAGCAAGCCGTCCAATCACAGTGGGTTCTATTTTTTTAAAAAACCGTTGTTTTATTAAACCTGTTTGTAAAGGCGCAAAGGTTTTTGCCGCAAGTGCCAATAAAGCGGTTGGAGCGGCAAGCCCTGTTAATAATAAACCACTAAATAATTGATGGCGACCCTCATTATGTAATAAATGATTAAAACGTTGGCGTAATTGTTGGCTTTTTTCGCGCTGTGTTTTTAAATTTTGTTGGGATTCTAAAGATTTTTCGGAAATTAAATGGATGGGATCATAAACAATGGGGGTTTTTTTAGTTGCTCGTTGATCATCCATGCCTTTCCATAAATGCGGTACATCATAATGTGCCGCCGCTCCAAAGGTTTCTAATTGCGGATCAATTTCTTCTAAATGACGTCGAATGCCCTCTTCTCGATCATCCATGCAAAAGACAAATTGAGCTTTGGCATCTTTTATCCGCCCCGCCTGTTTGCCATAATTTGCCATTAAACTATTAAATAATTTTTCTTGATAATGATGTTCATAAGCTTGTAACCAAAGAAAGCCCATTTTTTGCGAATCAAGTCGCTTTAAACAAGCAAAAATTTCTTCTAATCCTTCCCGCCCTAGATTACAAATATCTTCCGCCATTAAACCTAAATGCTGACTTAAACAAAAAATCCGCCAACCGCTGTCTAATACGCTCCGTCCATCCGCTTTATTTGTAATGGAGCTTTTTCGCCATGTAAAAATCATATTGGCTAATTTCCACCAAGCTTCTGAACCCAAATGTTCTTGATCGGTATGCTCAGAAACCCGATGGGCTAAACTCACTAAATATTCAGGAAGGTGATCATTATAAATGCGATAACGCACAATAAATTCAGCAGGATGTTGATGGAAATAATGAATTAAGGTATATAAACTGGCTTCTTCCGCCCATAACTCAGCGCAAAGACGTTGTGAAAATAAATGTTCTAAAACAAGGCGAACCGCTAAATAATCCGCCATATCTATTTTTTGATGGGGTAAATCAGGATGATCAGGATTTAAATGATGCCATAAAAACATCGCAGACCAACCTGGTAATTCTAATGCTAAAACCTCTAAATAATCCCGCCATTGATCTTCTTTAATACCCAATCTTTGTAACTCAGCCACAATGGTATCAATCGGATCATCAGGTAATAATTCAAGATGCGTAGTCCAATCAGGCAAAGCTTCAAAAATCCAAGAGATATCGGCAACCGCATTACGCCGCCAACTGGCATAAAAACCATCTTGTTGTTTTTCATCATGCCAAGCCGCCAAGCCCATATCTAAATAAGAAGCCAAGACCTTTAATAAATCAGGGCGTAATTCATCTAAAATATCATGTCCTGTAATACTCTTTAAAAAACCACGTAAAGTTAAATCATGTCCCACTTGTCCGACTAATTGATCTAATACTTTACGGGATTCTTTACGAATTAAACCATTAATTCGTAACGTTTCAATATTTTCACCATCTAAACTCACGCTTTTAATCACTTTATTCAATAAAGCGGGAGATAAATCCACCATTTCTTCGGGATGTAATAAATGATGATTTAAATCTAATTCAGCAAGGCACGCTTGCCATAATAATTGAATGCTATTCTCTTCTTCTTGATATTTTTGTTGATTTTCGGAGCTAATATTTTGTTGAGGTTGATTTAAAATATCCCGCTCATCCATTAACCATGAAAATTGACAACCTGTTAATGTTTTTAAGGGTTTTAGTAAGGCAATTTTATAAATATCAGCATAACTAATTTGACTATTGGCTATTTTTGTCTCTGAATTTAAGCTTTTATCTTGTTTTAAAACAAAGTCTAAATCGACCTCTGTAATCCGCTCTTGTTGATAATAAGAACGATAATCCTCAATCGGCATAAAACCTTGAGCACCTGTTAATTTATTGACTTTTTTTAAAGCATCAACAAAATGTTCCTGTTCTAAACCTTGTAAAATATTACGATGCACAAAATCTTTAATCGGGGCTTGCCAAGACAACACATGATGTAAATCTTCTAATGCTTCATCAATAATGGTGCGACATTTATCATGTTGTTTTGCAAAAGATTTCATAATTTACTCACCAAAACCAGAAATAAAAGAATGAGTGGAAGCGGAAATTAAATTAAGTAAAGGTTCAGGATAAAAACCTAAAATAATGACCCCCAGCGCTAAAATAGCTGCCGCAAACCATTCACTGGGTTTTAAATCTTCAACATATTCCATCGCGGGAAGGACGGGACCCGTAAATAATTTACCCACGGTTCTAATGGCATAAGTGGCGCTAATCATAACCCCCAGACTTAATAATAAAACCCAACCAGACCAATGTTCATAACTACCAATAAAAACATGTAATTCGGCAATAAATCCCGCTGTCCCAGGCATTCCCACCGAAGCCAAAAATGCCAAGGTGGTAAAAATAGCAAATTTAGGGGTTGATTGAACTAAAGAACTGTAATCATTAATATTGCGCGTGCCTGTTCGCTCATATAATAAGCCAATTAATAAAAATAATAAGCCCGCCACAAACCCATGCGCCACCATTTGCATTAAAGCGCCTGTTAAGCCCGCAATATTTAAACTGGCAATGCCCACTAAAACAACGCCCATATGACTGACGGATGAATAAGCAATCATCCGTTTTAAATCATATTGCCGCCATGCCAACAAACCGCCATAAATAATCCCAAAAAAGCCCAAAGCCATTAATAAATTTTGTAAAATAAGCACCGCATCAGGCAAAATTCCAACCACCCGAATCAGCCCATAAGCGCCCATTTTTAATAAAATGCCTGATAATAAAATACTAACGGGGCTTGGCGCTTCAACATGGGCAACAGGCAGCCAGCCATGAATGGGGAAAATGGGCATTTTGACGCCAAAACCCACTAAGAATCCAAGAAAGATCCAGACCTGTTGTTCTTCTGTTAAATGAACCGCACCTTTTGCAACGACCGCCATAGAAAAAGAATGTCCTGCCACCAAGTCAAATAAAACCAATAAACTCAGTAACATAAAAACCGAGCCGCCCATGGTATATAAAACAAAGTTTAAAGCCGCTCCTTGACATTTTTTCCCGCCCCAGCCATCAATTAGGAAAAATAATGGAATGAGCGTTAATTCCCAAAAAATATAAAATAAAGACCAATCTTGTGCCATAAAAACGCCTAACATCGCGCTTTCAAGCAATAACATTAAAAGGTAATATCCTTTGGTTTGTAATTTAGGCGCGCTGGATGCCAAAATAGCGATAAAACACAGTAAAGCGGCTAAAAAAACCATCGGCAAGGAAATGCCATCAACCCCAAGGGAAAAGGTGGTTCCCATACGAGCACTTAAAGCATAAGATTCTAAAAATTGGATTTCGCTGGAACTGGTATCAAAATGCCAAAACAGAATAAAAACCAGAGATAAGGTTGCCGACGCCATAAAAATGGCAATATAACGAAGTCCTTTTTTATTAAAGGTTGATGGCAAAAATGCCAACAAAACAGAACCAAGGATGGGAAAAAGTAATAAAACAAATAGAATATGATCCATATTACTTGCCGTGGAAGTGAAAGTTTTTAGTGATCTAAAATAAGCAAACGCATTCTAGCATATTTGTTTTGAAATAATGGTGAATATTTTTATGGGTTAAATATTTTAGCAATTTCAGCTTGTTTCATTTAGAAGAACTTTAATCATGGTTATACCTTTTTATTAATATGTTTTTTAAATATAGTTGATTTAGTTCAATTTATTATAGAAAAACTCATACAACAATGTAATCCTTATAATAATTAAAAATATCTAAAGCAGGAAGTTCTAAATCAGTCTAAAAAATTAAAGTATAGTGACTTTACAGTTACTAAAAAAGTTACTTTTTAGTCTTTTCACTCGCTATGAAACTAAACTAATAACATTTGGTTTCTGGCAATGACGGATAAACTGCTTATCCACTATCAAGTCCACGGTAAGAGCATTATAACTATTGTTTAAAAACAATAGTTTAGTTATTTATGAACACTTCAAGTTGCATTAAATTATGTTTTAGTCAATGATAATTAAAATTACAATGACAAGTGACCTTAACTTA
>Ga0256847_1000556_pt1 | contig 22948 bp, 22 predicted proteins | sample TeddybearmetaG_FD_189099 | JGI IMG/M metagenome (GOLD analysis project Ga0256847, IMG submission 189099) | Hydrothermal vent microbial communities from East Pacific Rise, Pacific Ocean - Teddybear | ecosystem: Environmental > Aquatic > Marine > Hydrothermal vents | place: Pacific Ocean: East... | reverse complement strand
GGTAATACAACCCAGCACACCCATTACCATTCCAAAGCAATGATAGAGAGGCACAGGAATACACAGTCGATCCTGCTCGGTCAGCTTCATGGCTTCGGTTACGAACATGCCGTTATTGAGAATGTTGCAATGCGTTAGCGTGGCCCCCTTGGGGAATCCGGTGGTTCCACTGGTAAACTGGATATTGATGGGGTCATCGGGTTGTAATTGTGAAGCGAGCGTTTCCACCGTATTTCGATGTTGTTCCTCGACCGCATCATAAAGTGTCGAGAACTTGTACATTCCCGGCACTGCTTTTTCCGAAAGCTGTATTACGAATTTTAGATGGGGTAAATTTTCTGCTTCCAGTTCACCCGCAGCACACTTGGTTAGTTCAGGTGCCAGTGTAGTAAGAATTTCAATGTAATTGCTGGTTTTAAATTCGGCGGCAAGTATCAGTGCTTTGCAAGTGGATTTGTTCAGGGCGTAATCAAGTTCAGATATGCGATAGGCAGGATTGATGGTTACCAGTACCAGGCCAGTTTTGGCGGTGGCTAACTGGGTAACTACCCACTCAAAATTGTTGGGTGACCAGATACCAATTCTATCACCGGAACTTAGACCCATTTTTAACAGATTTGCGGCAACAACATTTACCCGCTTTTGAAGCTCACCATAGCTCAGCTCAATATTCTGATGCCCGACAATTATTGCCGTTTGGTCCGGAAAACTTGCGCATGTTTCATCGAAAACCCGACCTATGGTCTTGTAGATAAGTGGCTTGTCTCCGGTGCCGCATACATAGCTTGGTACTGAGTTATTTTCTGGCATAGCTTGAACTCGAATTAGACTGACAACCAATTAATATTACGAAGTGAAAGCGCGTCTGTCACTAGGTATCATATTGCACATGATAAGTATCAATGACCCAATAAAGTTTCAGGACAAGTTACCCGACAACGTTGATGTTGTGGTGATTGGTGCCGGAATCATCGGAATCTCAACAGCCTGGTTCCTTGTACAGGCAGGTCTGCGTGTGCTGGTTTGTGAAAAGGGCCGTGTAGCGGGTGAACAATCGAGTAGAAACTGGGGTTGGATACGCCAGCAGGGCCGGGATGCGGCGGAGCTTCCCATTATGGTGGAGAGTAGTCGCATATGGGCAGAAATTGGTGAAGAGCTGGGCGAGACCGTCGGCTTTAAGCGCCAGGGTGTCATGTATCTTGCCAGAACAGAGGGTGAGCTGAAGGCGCACGAGAATTGGCTCAAAATTGCGCAGCAGCACCAACTGGACACCTTTATTATGCCGGGCGAAGAAGTTAACAGGCGTGTGGGCGCTAAATCAGGGCACTGGAAGGGTGCGCTGGTTACCCCCAGTGATGGTCGTGCTGAACCATTTACAGCGGTTCCGGCCATGGCAGAAAAAATTCAGCAGGATGGTGTGCTGATTCGCGAACATTGCGCAGTGCGTGGACTGGATGTGCAGGCAGGAAAGGTATGCGGAGTTATCACTGAACACGGGCGCGTTAAAACAAATGTCGTAGTGTGTGCTGGTGGAGCCTGGACAACCTCATTTCTGGGTAATCTGGGTGTGAGTCTGCCTCAACTGACGGTTCGTTCCACAGTTGCCAGAACAGCACTGGCTCCGGAGTTTTATTCGGGCGCTGCAGCCGGTGGTCATATTGCTTTTCGTCGACGACAGGACGGTGGGTACACCATTGCTCCGGGTGGCTATACAGAACACTTTCCTTGTGCGGATACTTTTAAGTACATGTTCAAATTTTTACCGGCCCTGATACAAACCGCCAGTACTCTGCGATTAAATTTCAGCGGTGACCTGATACAACGTTTACTACCGCGACGCACCTGGTCTGTTGATGAGCCAGGTATTTTTGAGAAGAACAGGGTGCTTAATCCTGAACCTTCAAAGCGTGCTTTGAAACGGATGCGCGCGAGTCTCATTAAACACGTCCCTGCATTGGCGGAGATACCTTTTGTCGAATCCTGGGCTGGAATGATTGATACCACGCCGGATGTGGTTCCGGTTATGGATAACATCGAGCAATATCCAGGGTTATTTCTGGCCACCGGATTTAGTGGGCATGGCTTCGGAATTGGTCCCGCGGCCGGTAAACTGATGGCAGAAATGGTGCAGGGAAAGCCGCCGGTCTATTCGCTGGATCGTTTCAGATTCAACAGGTTTTCTGACGGCACGTCCATGCAGCCCGGGCCCGGCTTGTAGGCCGATACCCAGGTGGTTTTTAGTCGATGGTGCGAGCTAGATAGGCTTTAAGGCGCTGCCAGGCGTTCAGCGCAGGTTTCAGGTTGGTGTCCGGGTCCCGATCCACGTGTAGCCAGAATCCATGTTTAACATCATCATAAATATGTACATCGTTGGCGATGTCTGCCTTGCGCAATGCGGTAACAAATGCGTTTACCTGGGCTACGGGAATGCCGGTATCAGTTTCTGCAAAGGTGCCATATATCTCATGATGAATGTGTTGCATCTTCTCTGGATCGTCCAGCAGCCGGCCATAGAATATGGCAGTTGCTTCATGATTTTCGCTGCCCAGCGCATAACTAAGTGCAACTCCGCCACCATAACACCAGCCAATAGTTGCAACTTTACCGGTGGTATTATTTTGTGATTTCAAATAGTTAGCCGCTGAATCTAGATTTTTAATTAACATGTCAGGGTTGGCCAGAGTTTCTCGCACAAGCTTCATGTTTTCGTCCCTGTTTGATCCGGTACGACCGCTGTACAGGTCCGCTGCAAGGGCAAGATAACCTTCCGCAGCAAAGGCATCGGCTACCTGTTTAACGCGCTCGCCCAGTCCGTTCCACTCGTGTATGAGAATAACTGAGCCCTTTGGGGTGCCATCGGCAGGTCTGGCCAGGTAGCCAACTGCCTTTGGGTTGTCTGCAAAATAAGCCAGCGATTCTCCTTGAGGAGCGGGTGCTGTGCCGAGCACCGCTTTGGGTAGCTGCCCCGCATCGGTTGGTGCATAGCTGATATTGTTTCCCGCGAAAAGGCTTGATGATGCAAATGCCAGCAGTAAGGGCAGCAATCTTGCGAGCTTGATATTGTTCCGTAGTGATTTATACATAGGGCACCTGAAATGGAGTTTATATGTCGTACAATGGTGTTATGGATGATGAACTGAAAATTAAGCTGGTTCAAGAGACCGCTCGCATGCCCTGGCGCGATTTGCAAGGTCACTTCGCTGCGGGTGCTACACTTTTTGTTTCGCCAGATCTGGATTTGCTGGATGTGGCTTGTAAGCTATCAAGGGATGACACAAAAGTACTGGAACCTTATATAGATAAGCAGTTGTTGGGTCCGGTTTCAGATACCAGTGCAATGCAGTGGTTTGAAGAAAATAGAGAAATGTGGACGCTGGTAATCCGGCCCTGGGTATTGGTTCAGCCCACGGACCAGATAGCAGAAGTATAAAGTTATAGAAGTTTGGGAAGCAGGTATGACAAAAAACACAGAAACCGGGGCAACAACTGCACTACACGCACCCGGTCTAATACAGCAATCGGTATCGGTTACTCGCAGAATGGCGGCGTCATTACCGGCGTTGCGCAAGGTAGCTGAGAGCAAAGGTTTAAAGATCCATCATTTGGGTGCCGGGTATCCGCATCCCGACGTGACTGATCCCAAAGGTTTTCTTGTACACAAGCAGGCATATTTTGACAAGTTGGCTGCAGAAGAGGGCTTAAATGATCCAGACAGTACCCCGGAGTTTTTACGCGAGTCTTTTGCCTATACCGATACTCTGGGCCCCAAATTACCCAGACGACTATTCGCAAAGGTATACGGCGCAGACTGGGGCATTGATATAGATCCGGAGAAATTAATTCCTACAGTAGGCGCATCTGGTGGTATCAGTCTGGTGTGTTCGCTTTTTGAGCGCGGTGAGGAGAAGGTGGCCTATCTGGCTGATGCTCCTACCTACGCAGGTTTTGTTGCACGGGCGAGTCTCAAACAGTCTTCACGTATATTCAGTGTAGACATGGATGATGAAGGGCCGATACCGGAACAGTTTATTTCTCAAATTCACAGGGCGCGTAACGAAGGTTACTTTTTACCGTTTTATTATACGGTACCAGATGGCCATAACCCTGCTGGTATTTCATTTAGTAATCAACGCCGCAGAGAGATACTGGATATTGCCAGAGAGGAACAATTACTGATTCTTGAGGATGCGCCGTATCTGTACATTAACTATGAAAAGGCAGAGGACAGGGCAACGCCGTTTATAGCCATGGACGATACCCAGACAGTGCACCTTTTTACGGGTTCAAAAATAGGTTTTCCTGGTCCGAGGGTGGGGTTTATCTACTCGAACGCACAGATAAATATCGCAAACGATTACAGCATTGCAATTTCCCGTTTGCTACTCACAGAGGCCAGTGCAGACATCTTGTTCCAGAATCCGGAAGCGCTCTATGGCTTTGCAGCACTGTTGCATGATCAGAAACTGGAACCCAGAACCAGTTTGTGGCCGGTTGCTGACAGCAAAATTTCTGTGTATGCGGATAACCGGGCGATACTGTTAGATACCCTGCAAAAGGAGCTTGGGAATCACAGTGATCATTTTATCTGGACGGTTCCTGCTGCCGGGTTCTTTTCAGTGTTTACCTTTCTCAATGAGGCCATTCGTACAGATGAAGACATGGTGGCAAAACTGGTATCAGAGTATGGAGTAGTGGTGGTGCCCATGGCGGAGTTTTATCCCGCCGATGCCCATCAACGTTGCCCCGGTGTGGGTTTGAATCAGATCAGGCTGTCTTTTTGTTTTTCCGAGAGTGCACCGGGCAAACGTGCGGATGATATGCGCGAGGCGGTACTGACATTCTGCAAGGCTGTTAAAAAGCTGTCTGGTATTATCTGAAAAACCGGAGTGAAATTAAGGAGAAAGCACGGCTGTTGAGCCAAGGCGGGCAACGGTTAAAGCAGCGAGTTCGGCTCCGTTTTGCATAGCTTGTTGAATATTCTTTGTGTACATATATTCGGCTAAAAATGCTGCTGCAAAACTGTCACCTGCACCCGTGGTGTCAATCACGCTAGTCACTTTTCTGGCGGCGCAGTGGTATTGTACCCCCCCATCGAAGGCGACACTTCCGTGATCAGCGAGTGTAACAATCATCAATTTATCGTGTGTATCTGCCAGGCTTGCTATTTGCCTGATAAAGCGTTCATCGGAGGGCAGCAATCCTAAAAAAGCAATATCAAACCTGGCAATGTTAGTGGTAACCCGTTGTATATCTTTGTGTTCGCCAATGTCTGCGAAATCAACTACACGCAATCCTTTACTGGGTGTGCGAATAACTGAATCGAACAGCGGAGTTATCTGGTCAAACCACGGCACTATTAAAAGGTCGGATTCCCGGATTATTGATTTGGCAGATTCCGAAATACGAAAGCCCTCCAGCACGCCGGCCTGGTAATTCTCAAATCGACAAATACCGTCGATGTCCAGGCGTATATCCTGAACTGGGCTTTGGCCGGGGAGGCTTTCTATGTATTGTTCTATGCCCTTACTAGCGAGATTCCTGCGCAGCTGAACGGCAATATCGTCATCACCAAGCACGGACACCAGCTGAATTATGTCGCTGGATGGAAACAGAGCTTTTGCCTGTATCGCAACATTGTAGGAAATGCCACCTGGCAGATATTTTTTTTCAGGCAAATAGCAGTCGTAGCCGACATCACCTGCACATACAATTTTCATTATTTTGAACTCAGGATCTTTACCAGTTGATACCAGTACTGGCTGGCTTCATAAAAAGACTCAACGCGAATGCGTTCGTCTTTTCCATGTGCACGTTGATCGTGTGGGTCACCAAAAATGGCGGAAACTCCATACACAGGTATCCCCGCATTGCGCACATACAATCCATCAGTTGCACCGGTTGACATGGTTGGGATGAGTAGAGCACCTGGAAACATTTGTTGCATGAGGTCTTCCATGGTATCAAGGAGTCGAGGAGAGAGTGGAGAGGCGGGGCTAGCTACAGGTGGCGAGTCTCTTGTGATGCTTATCCGTTCATCTGCTGCCAACACTCTTAGCTGTGCCTCCACTGCTTCCGGTGTATGCCCGGGCAGTATCCGGCAGTTAATCGTAGCTTTTGCGCTACGAGGCAGGGCATTGTCTGCGTGACCCGCGTACAGGCGGGTGGGAATACATGTAGTACGCAATAAAGCATTATAGTGGGCGGATCGGGCCGAAAGGCGATCCGCGGCTTTGGCATCCATTCCAGCAGCCAGTTTGACCATGTCCTGTGCTTCCCCGCCAGATTTGATTTCTGCAGTTTTCGAAAAATAAGTTTGGGTAATTTCGTCTAGCATGGCAGGAAAGGTGTAGTGAGATATTCGCTCAAGTGCCGAAGCGAGTGTGTAAATAGCATTTTCGGGTCCGGGAACAGAACTGTGCCCACCAGGATTAGTAGTTTCCAGGTGGAAGGACAAATACACTTTTTCGCTCGCTTGCACCCCAAAAACATTGTACTTACCGTTCACCAGAGAACCCCCTCCGGCATCGGTATTCAGTGCATATTCGGCATTTATAAGATCTCGGTGTTCGCTTAACAAATACTGAATTCCACCCGCTGTAGTTTCCTCATCTGCAGTAAGAACAACAATTACATCTCGTTTTGGTTGGTAACCTTCATTGATATAGCGAATAAAGTTGGCAACCAACATGCTTGCTCCAGCCTTGTTGTCTGTGGTGCCGCGCCCATAGTAGTATCCATTGTCTTCAACCAGTTCATACGGATTGGTGCTCCAGGCGTCTGATACAGCAGTGACCACATCGATATGCGCCATAAGCAAAATGGCCTCTTTGTTAACATCGCTACCAGGCAGTTTTACGACAAGATTAGCCATCTCATCCTGATGTTTAAGCACATGGATGTTTTCCGCCGGCATCCCGGCAGCTAGCAGTCGCATTTTTAATGCTGCAACCAGCTTGGGGGTTTTACCGTCGAGTGTGGCAGTAGGCGCCGCTATCATTTCTTTATAAATATCGTAGAGCAGCGTGCGGTCTTCTTCTGAAAGCCTACTTGCGTGGGTTGCGGGTAGAAAGCAGATACTGGAAATGCAAATAGCCACTGCTAACTTTTGGCGTAGAAACATGTTTGAAATCAACCTTGTCTGGAATATTAGATAGTTTTTTTTATTGTACCCGCATATGCTCCTTTCAGGATATGGGGATAGTGAAAAAGGAAATGCTTCATGCAGAATAAAGGTGTAAATCACAATCTGATTGGCCATTCAGGCAGTGCATTGCACCTGCAGACACCCGCTCTGGTTCTGGATATTAATAGTTTTGAGCGTAATGTTCAGAGCATGGCGTTGCACTGCAAGCACAAGGGGCTCACTTTACGTCCACACTCCAAAACCCATAAATGTGTCGAAATTGCCAGGCGTCAGATTGCTGCAGGGGCAGTGGGGGTGTGCTGCGCAAAACTTGGTGAAGCAGAAGTGATGGTAGCCGGGGGGATCGAGAGCGTCCTGATCACCTCTCCTGTTGTTTCCAATGCTGCAATTGAGAGGCTTTGTGCACTTAACAACCAGGCAACCGAGTTAATAGTAGTGGTCGATAACCCGGTGAATGTAGAGGCATTAATCAAACGGGTTGGGGACAAAAGTGCAGAGCAAGCCAAAAAGCCACTTAAAGTACTGGTTGATATCGACCCGGATTTGCACCGTACTGGTATAGCTGCTGGGCAACCGGCTTTAGATCTGGTGCAGCGCATATTGGCGACCCCGCATTTAGAATTTATGGGCTTGCAAATTTATGCCGGGCAAGTAATGCATATTGAGAGTTACGCAGAACGCCAGAAGCGATCGCTTGTTGTGATGAAATTGCTGGATGAGATGCGTGTGCTGTTAAAAGAGAAGGGCATTAATTGCGCTATTCTGTCTGGAGGAGGAACCGGAACCTTCGATATTGATGCAGCAGCTGGAGTACTGAATGAATTGCAGGCTGGCTCCTACATTGTAATGGATCGGGAATATAACGAAATTGACAGGGAACCTCCGGAACAGCCGGGGTTTGAAACGGGTTTATTTGTGCAAATGTCCGTGGTGTCTAACAATACTGCAGGACTGCTGACGGTTGATGCGGGGTTTAAGAGTTTTGCTACCGATGCGGATACACCTCTTTTGTGTTGGGCGCAGCCAGGATGTGAACTTGATGTGAATAATGCCAGTTATTTTTTCTTTGGCGATGAACACGGCGGCATTAAGACCAAAAAGGATGTAATTGTAGATTTGGGCACGCCTATGCGCGCGGTAGTGCCACACTGTGACCCAACAATTAATTTGTATGACTACATTCATGTTATTCAAGGTGATAAGTTGGTAGATATATGGACGGTAGATGCGCGGGGTAAATCAGCATGAATGCTTCGATAAATTCGCCGATGGCAGATTACCAAAAAGAAGTGTTTGCTGCCCCTGTTGCTTCGGGTCTTGTAGTTTCCCATGATGTATACACAAAGGGTGAGGGGCCTGTGGTGGTTATAATACAGGAGTTACCTGGTATCGGCCCTGAAACGCTGAGCCTGGCCGAAGCATTTAATTCGCGCGGCTTTACTGTTGTGATGCCACATTTGTTTGGCCCCCTGGGAAAAACATCCCTGGCTGGTAATCTGGCACGCGTATTTTGCATGCGCCGCGAATTCACCCTGTTCAGTAAAAATCGTAGTAGCCCCATAGTAGATTGGTTAAAAGCTTTGTGCAGGAATCAAAGAGATAAACATGGTTGTGATGGGGTAGGTGTTATCGGAATGTGCTTAACCGGCAATTTTGCGATTTCTCTGATGGCAGATGCCAGTGTTCTTGCTGCGGTTGCCTCGCAACCATCCATGCCGGTACATGACCAGACGCAGATTCATATGTCTACAGCAGATGTGGAGGTAGTAGCTCAGCGGCTGGATGCGGTGGGCCCCATGTTGGCCTATCGCATGGAGGGAGACAAAATTTGTCGGGCGGAGAAATTTGTAGCACTTGACCACGCCTTTAACAGAGGTAGTGAACGAATACGGTTAAGAACTTTGCCCGGTAAGGGGCATTCTGTTTTTACACTGGACTTTGTGGACGAAGAAGGACACCCCACTCGAAAGGCGCTTGGTGAAATGCTGGAATATTTCGGACAAAGACTAAGGCCCGTACCCGGTGTGGTGTCTGTCTCTGCTGAAGGTAGTTAGCACATGTTCTGGCTGATTGGTGGTTTACTGTTGGTTGGGGTTGTTTTCGGCCCCTCGGTTTGGGTGAAGCAGGTGTTGCAGAAATATTCCAAACCGGTAGACCGATACTCTGGTACGGGAGGAAAACTAGCGCGAGAACTACTGGACCGTTGTGGATTGCAATCGGTAAAAGTGGAGCTCACAGAAGCTGGCGATCACTATGACCCCATTGCTAAATGTGTGCGTCTATCCAAAGAACATATGCAAGGTTGTTCTCTTACCGCTATTACGGTCGCTGCACATGAGGTGGGCCATGCAACCCAGGATCGGGACAAATACGCGCCTTTGCGAATGCGTACAGCTATGGTGGCATTGGCCATACCTGCTCAGAAAATGGGCGCAGGCATGTTGATGTTGGCGCCTGTAATAACGCTATTAACCCGCGCACCTATTGCCGGTGTCTTTATGCTTATGGGTGGTTTTCTAAGTTTAGGTACCGGCACACTGGTTCACATGATCACCTTACCCATGGAAATGAACGCCAGCTTTGCCCGCGCATTACCCATGCTGGAACAGGGGGATTATTTGATAGAGGGGGACGCACTCCATGCCAGAAGGATCCTCAAAGCCTGTGCCTGGACATACGTAGCGGCTTCGTTAATGTCTTTGCTTAACATTGGCCGTTGGTGGGCTGTTTTAAGACGATAACTTGCACTACTCACCAGCCAGCACTGCGGCCATAAATTTGCCATCGTGGGACAGGCTGAGATCCAGATGATTAACACGCTTTTTATCTGCATAGATCCACGGCGGAGAAAAACGACGTTCTTCTTTGTGGCGAATGATGCGTGGATGGTCTATTTTTCGTTTTCGTAACATCTTTTTGGCAAGATTTCGCACGGCTTTAGACTGATCAGAATAAATGGAGATTTGTTCTTCTTCAGAGAAGTCACCACTTATTAAGTCTGAACTTATGAGCTCGATGCAGTAGATAAAGGGCGCGGGAGTAATTGGACAGCGGGCAATACAATGTAGCCAGCTGTCAGATCGTTGCCACTCCACATTTACCACTTCGTTATCGTCTTGCGAGTTTTTGGCATAAGTTACCTGGCCCGGGTTTTTGCCTTTTTCGATATAACTGTCAGCACCTGTCACATGGAACTTCGCATGTGCAAACAAGAGATTGGAGTCGCGCTTTTTCAGCAATTTGTAGGCTGATTCCTTGGCGGCCCATTGTGCCAAAAACACCAGTTCAGGACGATTCGATTTTAACAGTTGACTTTGTTCGTCAACAGAAAGTACACGAAGTACAAGTCGCTCGTTAGAATGTTTGACCAGGTTTTCCGGTGAAGTGATATCAATAATATCATTGCCCACAAGAAGTGATTGCTGAAAAATATTTGTCAAAACTCAGTGAGTTTCCGCAATATCACCGTTGGAATCAAAATATCTTGCCTCCATCTCTTTTAGCCGGGAAATAATTTGCGTTGATACATCCCGGGCGCGTCGCCGACCTTTTAACTCGGATACCGGTGTGAATATTTCCATATCTATATAATAACTTTCCCCTTTGTCGGGAAAATGCGTAAACCCACCGTCTCTGGTGCCCCGCATGTAAATACACAATACATTTGCTTCGGGAATTTCGTTCAGAAGCTGGCCAACACCATAGGAAAAATCTTCATCATCTACCCTTCCGGTTCTGCTGCGTTTGCCTTCCGGAAAAATCGAAATTATTCCGTTATGCCTTAACACGTGCAGCATCTGGCTGGTAACCTGCTTTGCATCAGCAGGCGATGCACCTCGCTCAACCGGTATGCAACGACCCAGGTAACAAATAACGCGGTAGATAAACTTGTGATAAAAATTTTTACGCTCCGGTAGATTCCAGGCCAGACCAGACAGTTGGCCCAGGTAGCCCCAGGTGGAACTTATTATCACTGCTTGAATTAGAGAGTCGATATACGAAAGATGATTGGTACAAATTAGCAAAGGTCCAGGATGGGCGCGCCTGATTTCAGCGTATTGCTCGCGAATTGCATTAAGCCTTTTTGGACCACCATCAACGGAAAATCGAAAGTAATAGTAAAACAGTACACGAACCACCGGATCCAGAATCAACAAAAGGCAATATGACATTGCCTTTTGCAGATTCAAAGATATCCTGCCTCGTAAAGACAGCGGCATACTTAACCGATTTTTGAGCAGATTAGCTTTACTGCATCTCCGATGGTGATAATTGCATCAGCATCGTCATCTTCTACTTCGATATCAAAATCGTCCTCGAAGGCGAGAACAATGTCTACCAAACGTGCTGAATTAACTTCCAGATCTTCCAGTATGTTGGATTCTGAACTGATTGATGAAAGAGCGTCCTGATTTTTAGCGTATGGCTTAATCAGTCCAACTACTTTTTCATATACTTCTGACTCATTCATTTAGGCTTTTTATCCTCTCGTTTAAAAGCGGCGCTAATTCTCCCACTTCTTGAAAATAATACAACCGTTGACATCGCCAAATCCAAAGCTGGATTTGGCGATATATTTCCCATCATAGTCTCTTGTGCTCTGCACAATGGAGCTTTTAACGGATTCAATCTCTGGATGCAGGTCTTCGCAATTCAGTGAACCATGAATGAAGCCTTTGTACAATTGCAGTACAGTGGCGGCACATTCCAAACCGCCCGCAGCTCCCAGCCCATGGCCAATCATCGATTTGGTAGAGCTAATCAGGGGGAAGTCTGATCCTTTGCGATTTAACGCTATGCCCCAGTTTTCTATTTCTTTGGGGTCTGCAAAGGTTGCAGTCAGGTGGCCGTTTACTGCCCCAATCTCGCTGGCATTAATGTCGCCATCTGCCATGGCTGCATGAACACAGCGCACTACGCCTTCCGGATTGGGAGCAGTCATGGAACCTCCACCTCGGTGCCCACCACAATTTACGTTGGCACCGCCAATTTCTGCATAAATGCGAACCCCGCGCTCCTGCGCGCTTTCAAGGCTTTCAAGCATTAAAAAACCTGCTCCCGAACCGGGAATAAATCCACCCGCAGAAGCACTCATGGGTCTCGATGCCTGTTCTGGTGCATCATTACTTTTTGTGTTTAGAACGCGCATGCCATCGAAACCGGCCCAGATGTAAGGAGATGAACCTTCTGCACCTCCTGCCATCATACGTTTGGCCCTGCCTTCGCGAATATGCAGATATGCGTTAACTACGGCTTCCGTCCCGGTGGTGCAGGCGGAGCTGTTCGTGTAAACCTGCCCACCCAAGCCTAAAATACCGCCAAGTTTTGCTGAAACTGCGCTGCCCATCACCTGTTCAACCAGGGTTGAGCCCAGGCGACGCACACGTTTTGCATCCACTTTAGGAATAAGTTTGTCACCGGCGGTATCCAGCCCACCAATTCCGGCACCAATAATGGCTCCAGTGTCCCAATCTACCTCCGATTGAGGGGATATTTCGGGTAAGGCTGCATCACGCCAGCAGTCCATGCCCGCGATCGCGGTGTAGGTCATGGCCTGGTTCATAGCCAGAAGATCTTCTTCGGGCAAATACCTATACTTGAGCTCTTCCACACCCTGCGGAATGCCGCCAACCTGACAGCCGAACTTTAGTTCTGCCAGTTTTTCGTAGAAACGAATGCCCGAAATCCCGCTTCTTAAAGCCGTTTCAAAAGCCTCCAGCCCATGTCCGTTGGGTGCCAGAACCCCCATACCGGTAATCACAACTCTGTGTTTAACGTTTGCTTCCACCGTTAATTTCCTCGTTTAACTCCAACGCCCGCTACGGTACCTTCCGCGGCCAGATCGCCATTGGCCAGATATAGGCGAACCTTGCTTTTTAGCTTCATACGACGAAAATATATTTTTTCGCCGACTATTTTTACTGTTTCCCCCGGTAAAACCGGCAGATAAAATTCCATTTCACATTCCGTGAAAAAAGTAGTCCAGGCTGAAAGTTCTTCTTCGTCTACCGTCAGGGAAAGCAGATACAACCCCAGCGCTACTACTCCGGTCTGGGCCATTGCCTCTGTAAGGATTACACCGGGGGTTACAGGGTCGCCCGGGAAATGACCCTGGTAGAAAAACTCGTCATCTTTAAAAGTGTATTCACCGGTTATCTGCGAATCACTTAATTCAAGTATTGTGTCCAGAAATCTGAAAGGGGCCTGCTGAGGTACTTTGGCCAGAACTTCTTCGGGTGTCATTAGCTGCTTTCCCCTCTGTTCATTACGCCACCGGTTGAATTTTCCGATTTTGCCGGATAATCCGGATATTGCAGGTTGGGAAAAACACCAACTCTAGCGTCTTTAACCATATAAATAGGGGTGCCATCTACCAGTACGGTTGCATTACCTATCACCAGGTTTTGACCTTGAATCCGGGAATATCTGCGCACCGTAACATCGTAGGTGACTACAGAATCGTGCGGTCTTATCTGGCCAAAAAAATCCACTTCGTTACAGCCCAGGGCACGGCCTGATCCTAATGCACCGCGTAGCGCGCAGTACATTCCGAGTAGTTGCCAGATCGCGTCTACTCCCAGGCAACCCGGTTGAACAGGATCATTACCGAAATGGCACATAAAAAACCAGGCATCCAGGTTTATGTCCTGCTCGGCTACAATTCTTCCGCGTTTCTTGTTGTGCTCGATGGAAACAATACGATCAAACATCAACATTGGGGGGGTAGGCAAAGAAGGTATGAGCCCTGGCGCATTCGAGACCAGTGTTTGCTTGCCCCAGGCCAGTAACTCGGATTTGTCCATTTCGGATTTAGCCAAAAATTCTTCGTAACTCATTAACAAAATTTATTTCCCGTCTCAGGTAACATTAATTAGCACACCGCCCCAACTCAGCCCGGAACCTACCACTGCAAGAATCACTATATCGCCCTGCCTGAAACTGTTCCATTGCTGGGATAATACAGTGGGAGCACCTGCGGCACCGCAATTGCCAAATATATCAACGTTATACAGATGATTTTCCGCAGTAATACCGGAACGTTTACACACAAAGTCCAGCATACTAAGGTTGGCCTGATGACCGATAAACTTTATATCCTGAATTGGTGTGTCTGGTACGTATGCTGCCAGTTCACGAATAATTGCCACGCTGCGCTTGATGGCAAATGTCTGTACTGTTCGACCTTCCTGATCAAAGTGTCCGTGTTCCGAAAATACTACTTTGTCCCAGCCGGACGGAGAGGAAGTAAAGCAACTTTGGGTAATCTGGACGGTGGATTTGTGCTTAGTCGACACAACCAGCGCACTGGTTGCGTCCCCCCACAAAACACAGGAGTTGCGATCGGCATAATTGATATGGCGAGTGCTGTTGTCGGGGCTAACCAGCAATACAAACTCAGGTAAAGCGTCTTCACGCATCATATTCAAAAAATGCAACTGAGCCGCAAGGGAGGAACAGGCAGAATTCACATCGAAGGCCGGTGCATCAATATTCATGGCTGCAGCAATGGTTGCAGCTTCGGCGGGGCAGGAATGCTGAGGCGTGCAACTGCCCGCAATAACCATACCGATATCTTCTGTTTTTAACCCGGCGTTCCCGATTGCTCTTGTACCCGCCAGTGCACCGGTTTCTGCGTTACTGTAAACAGAGGCCTCAAGTGACTCAGCGGTATGTTGGTTGCGGGTTGCCTTGATATAGTCCAACGACAGAACAGTGCGGCGTTCTTTTATTCCCACCCGTTCCATTATCCACTCGTTGGTAGTGCCAATGTCGAGTGACTCGAGAAAGTCATTATCCAGAACATTTTCGGGGTGAAAATGCCCGGCGCTGTGAATATAGATCATTAGCTATTCGGTCCAGCTGTGCGTATTTTACAGGGAGGCAATGTGTTCGCCGCCATCAACGCGTAAAATTGATCCGTTTACCCACGCTGCTTCGTCGGTACACATCAAAGCAATAAAATCAGCCACCTTCTCGGGGGTGGTAGTTTCTTTAAAAGGATTGCGAAGTTCGGCCACAGCTTTCATCTGAGCGCTGCCTGGAATCAGTTTCAATGCAGGAGTGGGGGTTACACCGGCCTGGATTATATTTGATCGAATACCAAAAGTGGCATATTCAACAGCAATGGAACGAGAAATGCTCTCCAGTGCTACTTTAGCCGCAGCCACGGCTGCATAGCCCTTCCATGCTACTTCGTTACCTTCGCTCGTCATGCCAAGAATACGCGCGTCGGCAGCAAACAGACCTTCGCGGTGTATATCCTGTACCCAGGACAAAAGGCTGGAACCCATGCTATAGATAGTACGCTCCATATCCTCCTCATCCATTAATGTGGTGCCATAAACGGCTGATTGAAGCGTGTGAAACGAGTTAACGCCTTCGTCCATTAGCTCTGCTACAGCGGTATCAATGTTTGCTGCATCCAGATTCAGCTTTTCTGCCAGGCGTGAAACAGCCTCCGCTGCAATGTTTGCTCCGCTAGCTGGAGCGATGGGTTTTAAATTTCCGAAAGCTATGGAATGCATTAACATGCGCACTTTCCCGGTACTGCCCATTTGTTCTTTCAATGCGTCGATTACGCCATTTCGACCCGATTCAGACAGGGCATCCGTGTTTATGGCGTGAAAACCTACATCCAAAGCTCGAATTTCGTCAAACGCTTCGTTTATACGCGTCATTGCACCGCGCCTGTCTCGATGTACCACCAATATGTTCATACCATGACGGGCCAGTTTCTTTGCCGTAGCAAGACCAAACCCGCTAGACCCGCCGAGTATTACAGCCCAGTGATCACTGTCAAAATTTCTCAAAGTATTAACTCCCTGTAAGAGTGTGAATTATCCGTGTATGTACCGCGAAGGTAAAGTGAAGGAAAAGCGCAGAAAAATGTGTAGAAAAATGTGTAAAGAAAACATCTAGCTCATGTGCAAGCCACCATTAACCGGCAGGGTAGTGCCTGTAACGTATGCCGCATCGTCACTTACAAGAAAACTTACTGCTCCTGCAATGTCCTCGCAACTACCAAGGTGACCTGCCGGAATGCGCTCCAGCATGGTGGCAGTCTGTTCCTCACTCAGCTCGTTTGTCATGTCCGTTGCGATAAATCCAGGAGCGACGGAGTTTACCGTGATTCCCCGATAACCAATTTCGATGGCGAGTGAGCGAGTAAACCCTTCGATAGCAGCTTTGGATGCAACATAGTTAGTTTGTCCTGGATTGCCCATTCTACCGACAACAGAGCTAAGGTTTACAATGCGCCCCCAACGGGCTTTTAGCATAGGTCGCATTAGGGGCTTGCACATGCGGTACAGTGAAGTGACATTTGTGTTGATAATGTCGTTCCACTCGTCAGGTTTCATACGCATCAATAAATTGTCCCGGGTAATACCGGCATTGTTTACCAGTATCAAAGGAAGTTGTTTTTCGGCTTTTAAAGTGGCCATCAATTCGGCAACAGAGTCATCGTCATCCACTCGCAAGCACATGCCCCTGCCTTTCTTAAGGGTGGTGCTTATGTTTCTTGCGCCTGATTCGCTTGTAGCGGTTCCTATAACGTAAAAACCATCCTGTTCCAAACGTTGGGCAATAGCTGCACCAATTCCGCGGCTAGCTCCGGTGACCAAGGCGATTTTTGGGCTTTCGGATTCTGACATAATAACTTCCTATTTTATTACTGCTGTTTAACAGCAGCTTCAGATTTATCAAATGTAGCAACTGTACCCAGACTGTTAGCTGAAAGTGTTTTGTCTATACGTCGTATAAGGCCGCCCAGTACCCTGCCAGGTCCGCATTCAACAAAGCTGTCCATCCCTGCATTTTTCATGGTCACAACACAATCAGCCCAGCGAACGGGTTGAGCAATCTGGTCAACCAGTTTTTTACGGATTGTCTCTACTGTCTCACTTATGCCTGCGTCGGTATTTTGTACGAGGGTGAAATTTGGGCTCTTCAGTTCCAGTTTTTCCAACTCAACGGCGAATTTATCTGCTGCTGGCTGCATGAGCTGGCAATGAAAGGGTGCACTCACAGAAAGCTGGACGGTTCGTTTTGCTCCGGCAGACCTGCATTTTTCCATTGCTGACTCTACCGCTGCTGTACTACCGGCAATCACCACCTGTCCAGGCGAGTTATAATTTGCGGGTGCTACTATGCCGCTTACCTCTATTGCAGCGGCTTCGCAGGCTTGCAAAATCAAGCTGTCGTCCAGCCCCAGTATCGCTGCCATTGTGCCCTGGCCTAATGGTACGGCTTCCTGCATGAATTTACCGCGTGCATGAACCAGTTGTACTGCGCCACTAAAATCCAGGCATCCCGCACAGACCAGAGCAGAAAACTCCCCCAGGCTATGTCCTGCTACGAGTTCAGGGTCTGGTCCACCTCTGCTTTTCCACAGATTCCAAAGCGCTATGCTGGCGCTTAGCAACGCGGGCTGTGTTATCGCCGTTTTGTTGAGTTCCTCGACGGGGCCGTTGCATACGATATCCCACAGCGGCAACCCAATAGCATCCTGCGCCATTTCGAAGGTCCGCTGTATAACCGGGTTATCGGCGGCAAGGTCACTTAACATTCCTACTTCCTGAGCTCCTTGCCCAGGGAACACAAAACCCAAACTCATCTACACTTCCTCAAATACAGTTCGAATTAGATACATCAGGCGACTGGCAGAATTCGCTGTAATGTACGTTAGGTGCACGCGCGGGCAATCATATGGATGCACTATGGAGCTGTCAAAAACTAATTCTGCTATCGTTTTGATTCCGGGCTTCAACTTTTAGCCGGAACTCCTGGATCGATACGCTGGAGAATCTCTGCAATGGAAAAATGTCCAATACCGAGCTTTTCCGCCACAATTTCCCGGCCAACGTCCTGCATCACCGCATTTGCAGGAGTCGGTATATCGTACCGCTTCCCCAGTTTTACGATTTCGCCGTTTAAATAGTCGGTTTCAATATTTCCGGTATCACGGAGCATGCTTTGCAGGGTAGAGCCTCCGGTTCTCTCAATGCCCGGAATGTCTGCCTGCATATTCACTGCGTCTTCATCACAGCGCGCGTTTATGTCCTTTTGCGTGAGAAAGCTTATGCCCGCTGCTGCAAAACAGGACCTCGCTTCGTTGTGCAGCTGTTTCGTAAGTGTTCGAAAAGCGTCTTTCCAGGTTTTCCGGTCAGTCTCATTGTTTGTTGATGGCCTCTGCACGGCGGCCTGGATAATATTGCCAAGATTGGTAGTCAACTTGGCGTATTTCCAGTCCATGATTGCCGGGGTAGCTCTGGAGCCGAAGCCCGCCCACTCCAGTGCCGCTGTAAGTTCATCCAGAATAGGATCAGGTGAACTGTCCGCCGGTGTGTTGTGCTTGCTGAACAATCCTATATCAAGAATTCCGCTGCGCCCGCTGGCATAACATGCAACCTCACCAGCCTTTTGATAGGAGGCAGGTACCACCACCACGCATGCGTATACTCTGGTAAACAACTTCGAAGCCATGCTTTCGTTTGCGACACCGTTCTGGACGCATACCACTGGAATATTCTTTCCTGCCGCTAATAACAGGTCCTGCAGTGCTGCCTTTGTATGCTGGGACTTCATGCATAGCAGTACGATATCGTCATGGCAAAAGAGGATCTCACGAGGATGCTCCACAAACTCAGGCTTCACGGTGATGATCTGTTCTGGAGTGTGCAGAATGAGCCCTTTTCTGCGCATTTTGGTAAGGTGTTCACCCCTGGCGATACAAACTACTGCCATTCCTGCAGAACTGAGTCTGGCCGCGACAGTTCCGCCAATTGCACCTGTGCCAAATACTATGAATCTCATGTGTTTTGTACCCGTTTAACGTAAACTACGCGGCGCAACTATTCACTTACGCCAGTTATTTTATTGTGGAGACAAGTATGGGCAAGCAGGGCTTTGAGTTCCAACTAAAGAGCCGTCTATTGGGAATATTGATTCTGAGCTTTCTGGGGGCTGGGTCAGTATTTGCTGGTGGATCATCCGTGTCACTGGAAGAATTTGCCAAGGCACGGGCATATGACTCGGTGCGAATAAGCCCAACGGGGGCTTATCTGGCCGCCACCGCGAAGGACGAAAACGGCTCTGGAAGACTGGTTACCATTGATCTCAAGACTTCAGAAGTGCTGGCGGTTATTCATATGCCAAAACGGGAGTTTATCTCCAGGTTTTTCTGGGCGAATGATGAACGGGTTGTAGGCTGGGTGGCGGTAAAATTTGGTACCCATGACGCACCGTTTGGCACGGGGCAGCTTGTGGCCATGAATGCTGATGGAACTCACAAGGACTGGATCTATAGTGGGCGTTCCAGTTCCAGTGTAAATAGGGGCGTGCCAGCAACGCGCACATCTCGAGAAGATGTACGGCTGCTAAACCGGTTGGATGATGACGATGAACATATTTTGTTGTCAGGAACGCGTTTTAGTTTTAGTGCTCAGTCTTATACCGAAGCTTTCCGCTTGAATATTTATAATGGCCACACCAGAAAGATGGTCACTGCTCCAACGCGCGGGGCAAGTCTGCTGGCAGACTCAAAGGGAAATGTGCGTATTGCCATTGCAAATGATGCGTCTAAAGACAATTCATTGGTTGTACATCAACGGATAGGTAAAAAATGGCAGGTGTTTGGTGAGTATCCGGATGACGGAGGTGCCCTGGTACCTGTTGCCTTCGATACCGATGACCGACGCATTTACATGCTTGATAACAGGGAGATGGACACTTCGGGTCTGTATCTGTATGACCTTGAGGAAAATGTAGTTACCGAGGTATTTCATGACCCCTTCGTGGATATCAGCGATGTTCAAATTACGCCAGGTAGAGATCCCAAGGTGATTGGGGTTTTTACCGATCCGGACTATCCGAAATATACTGTGCTTGATGTAGACAACCCTGTTTCTCATTGGTTTGCTAAAGTACGCCAAAGATTCACTGGTTACAGAGTTCGAACGACCTCAATGACGCACGATGGCAAGGTTGCCATTATTGCTGTTCGCAGTGATACGACTCCGACCAACTACTTCATATATGAAGTAGAAACGGACTCCATAAACCCTTTGTTAAAAGTGCTACCTGGAATTGACCCGAAGTTAATGCGTCCCATGGAGATCTATAAACTGGAAGCACGCGATGGTACCGAACTTATGGTGCATTTGACCCAGCCTGAAGGTAAAGGTCCATTTCCACTCATAGTGCATCCGCACGGTGGTCCGCACGGGCCGAGGGATTATTGGGGCTATAACCCTGAGGTTCAAATGTTGGCCAGTCGGGGATATTCCGTGCTTCAGGTAAATTTTAGAGGGTCAGGAGGCTATGGACGGGCTTTTGAAAGTTCTGGTTATGGTGAATGGGGCGCAAAAATGCAGGATGACCTGACGGATGCAACCCTGTGGGCCATAAAGGAAGGTTTTGCTGAACGCGATAAGGTCTGCATTTCGGGTGCATCCTACGGTGGCTACGCATCCATGATGGGTGCTGTGCGCGAGCCCGACCTGTATGCCTGTGTAGTCGCCTATGCCGGTGTGTATGACCTGAAACTTATGTTTGAGAAAGGCGATATACCCAGCCAGGAAAGCGGTCTGATCTTTTTGCGCAAGGTGATTGGGGAGGATGAGGAATTGCTGCGGCAAAGATCTCCCGTTTACAATCTGGACAGGGTTAAGGCGCCGGTATTAATCGTGCACGGCAAAGAAGATCGCCGAGTGGACATCGAGCATGCCTACCGATTGAGAAAAGGTTTGAAAGAACTGGGGAAACCCTATGAATGGTTAATGAAACCCAAGGAAGGCCACGGATTCTACAAACCAGAGAACCAGGTTGATTATTTTGAGCATATTTTGGCATTTTTCGACAAGTACATTGGTTCTGCAGCTGGAACTTCAGCTGGAAGTTCAACAGGTGCTTAGTGGGTAATTAGCGCAAGTTTTTTATGAGCTTGCCAAAAGCCCAGGCGAGTAAGGCGATCGCCAAACTTAAAATGCACCACCTAAGCGTTTGCGCAAACAGAGTCATATCGACCTGCGCAAGCGTGAACGGAAACTGACCGAGCACTTTTATTCTTTCGAGTGTCCAGTGCCAGGCGGTGTGCGCGATAAATACAGAAGCGATAATGGTTAAGGCGTATTGGTGGTCCTTAAGTTTTTTTGCTGTGGTACTAAGCAGCGTTAGCGCAACTGCAACAAACAATATTTGGCCCAGCTCAACACCAAGATTAAATGCAAGCAATGAGGTAAGCAGGTGCGAGCCGGAAAACTGCAATGATTCTGCCAGCGCGTAAGAAAATCCGAATCCGTGAATTAAACCGAACCCCAGGGCCATAATCCATCGCTGCTCAAACTGTTTGCGGAGACAATTTTCCAGCGCCATATAAACTATTGAAGTAGCGATCAGGGCTTCAATCGCCGTAGGAAACCAGTTTGCCTGGGGTACAAGGTTCAGCGCGGATGCAGCAAGCGTTAGGGAATGCGCTAAGGTAAAGGCAGTAATGATAAAAAGCAGCTCGCGTATCTTGCGGATGGGAATGAGCAGACACAGCAAAAACAGAAGGTGGTCTGCACCGCTTAAAATATGTAAAAAGCCAGCCTCGACAAAATAAATACTCACGTCGCTATACCCCGGGTCCAGTTGGAGATTGTCGGTGTTAGCCTTAAATGTGTAGAGGTGCTCTCTGGCATCGGGTGTGATGTAGCGCAGCACAATATCTGTACTGCGCCCAAGATGTCCCAGGGCTGGTCGAATAGAAAACTGTGAGGAACGGGACTGAACGGGGTATTCAAAATGAATATCTAACTGGGCTTGTTCCTGGGTAAGTTCGAGCGAATCATAGGGAGAATTAATGTGTGCCCAAGCTGTGGAGTAGGAAGAGAAAGCGCGGTTCGAAGGCATGGAAATGCGTGTAAAAATGTTTGTCGGCGCGGGAAGCAAACGGCCGTCTTCATAAAACTCGGTGTAATCCGCTATCCACAATAGTGCCGCATCCTGAAGGTAGCTATCCAACTGTTCAGTATCGAGATTGCCTGCACCGGTAAGTGGAAATTTAATATCCCGCATTGCAGAGAGTGGCGCGCGAACCAGAAAGTGCAGCGTGTTATTCTCAACCGAAACAATAGCTTGTACGTATACCTTGTTGGGGATTTCATGGGCCTGCGCCGGGCTGCCGGCTATACACATCCAGCCTAGAAACAACCATAAGTATGGGTGAGGTAAAATGTCCAGCTCCGGTGAAAAGGGTTGTGGGGGGACAGTGTACCTAATTCTGGTTACACTCATACCTACACATGTCGTCGAACAGACAAGGAATAATTATGCAGCGTAACTCACTGGTACTTGGGCTGTCTCTGTGTGCTGGGATTGTGGGATTGGTCGGGGTACTTGGATTTGTTGAGCAATCCGTAGAAGCCGAGTCTCACAAAGCCCCCGTTTTTGAGGTGGATCCTTTTTGGCCCAAACCCTTGCCCAACCACTGGGTAATGGGGTCGGCGATAGGGGTAGGTGTAGATTCCCGGGATCATGTGTTCGTAATTCACCGGCGAGACAGCTTTAACGAACGTACAGAAATTGGGGCGGTAACGGACCCCATTACAAGTTCATGTTGTATTCCAGCGCCTAACATTCTTGAATTTGATCCCGAAGGCAATCTGGTGAGTGCCTGGGGTGGGCCAGGAGAAGGTTATGACTGGCCCTCTTCGAATCACGGTCTTACCCTGGATCCCAAAGACAACATCTGGATTGGGGGTAATGGCGCCAACGATTCCCATATTCTGGTATTTACCCGTGACGGAAAATTTGTTCGCCAGA
>Ga0256847_1000555_pt1 | contig 22965 bp, 16 predicted proteins | sample TeddybearmetaG_FD_189099 | JGI IMG/M metagenome (GOLD analysis project Ga0256847, IMG submission 189099) | Hydrothermal vent microbial communities from East Pacific Rise, Pacific Ocean - Teddybear | ecosystem: Environmental > Aquatic > Marine > Hydrothermal vents | place: Pacific Ocean: East... | reverse complement strand
GGCTCAGACAGCCAGGAGGTTGGCTTAGAAGCAGCCATCCTTTAAAGAAAGCGTAATAGCTCACTGGTCGAGTCGGTTTGCGCGGAAGATTTACCGGGGCTAAGCATAGTACCGAAGCTACGGATTCATCCTATGGATGAGTGGTAGAGGAGCGTTCTGTACGCCTGCGAAGGTTGACTGAGAAGTTGGCTGGAGGTATCAGAAGTGCGAATGCTGACATGAGTAACGATAAAGGAGGTGAAAAACCTCCTCGCCGAAAACCCAAGGTTTCCTGCGCAACGCTAATCGACGCAGGGTTAGTCGGGACCTAAGGCGAGGCCGAAAGGCGTAGTCGATGGAAAACAGGTTAATATTCCTGTACTTGTTATAACTGCGATGGGGTGACGGAGAAGGCTAGATCAGCAACCTGTTGGATATGGTTGTTTAAGCATGTAGGCAGAAAGCTTAGGTAAATCCGGGCTTTTGTTAATGCTGAGGTGTGATGACGAAATTTCTCCTTGAGAGAGATGAAGTGATTGATGCCCTGCTTCCAAGAAAAACCTCTAAGCTCTAGGTTATAACGACCCGTACCCCAAACCAACACAGGTGGGTGGGATGAGAATTCTAAGGCGCTTGAGAGAACTCGGCTGAAGGAACTAGGCAAAATGGTACCGTAACTTCGGGAGAAGGTACACCCTTGGTAGGTGAAGGCACTTGCTGCTGGAGCTGACGAGGGTAGCATTAAATTGGTGGCTGCGACTGTTTAGCAAAAACATAGCACTCTGCAAACACGAAAGTGGACGTATAGGGTGTGACGCCTGCCCGGTGCTGGAAGGTTAATTGATGGGGTTATCTTCGGAGAAGCTCTTGATCGAAGCCCCAGTAAACGGCGGCCGTAACTATAACGGTCCTAAGGTAGCGAAATTCCTTGTCGGGTAAGTTCCGACCTGCACGAATGGCGTAACGATGGCCACACTGTCTCCAGCCGAGACTCAGTGAAATTGAAATTGCGGTGAAGATGCCGTATACCCGCGGCTAGACGGAAAGACCCCGTGCACCTTTACTATAGCTTTACACTGGACTTTGAACCTACTTGTGTAGGATAGGTGGGAGACTATGAAGCATTATCGCCAGATAGTGTGGAGTCACCCTTGAAATACCACCCTGGTATGTTTGAAGTTCTAACCTAGGCCCGTAATCCGGGTTGGGGACAGTGTATGGTGGGTAGTTTGACTGGGGCGGTCTCCTCCCAAAGAGTAACGGAGGAGCACGAAGGTACCCTAATCCTGGTCGGAAATCAGGAGTTTAGTGCAATGGCATAAGGGTGCTTGACTGCGAGACGGACAGGTCGAGCAGGTACGAAAGTAGGTCATAGTGATCCGGTGGTTCTGTATGGAAGGGCCATCGCTCAACGGATAAAAGGTACGCCGGGGATAACAGGCTGATACCGCCCAAGAGTTCATATCGACGGCGGTGTTTGGCACCTCGATGTCGGCTCATCACATCCTGGGGCTGAAGCAGGTCCCAAGGGTATGGCTGTTCGCCATTTAAAGTGGTACGCGAGCTGGGTTCAGAACGTCGTGAGACAGTTCGGTCCCTATCTGCCGTGGGCGTTTGAGATTTGAGGGAAGCTGCTCCTAGTACGAGAGGACCGGAGTGGACGTTCCGCTGGTGTTCGGGTTGTCATGCCAATGGCATTGCCCGGTAGCTACGAACGGACAGGATAACCGCTGAAAGCATCTAAGCGGGAAGCCCCTCCCAAGATGAGATCTCACTGGAACTTTAAGTTCCCTGAAGGGCCCTTGGAGACTACAAGGTTGATAGGCAAGGTGTGGAAGCGCAGTAATGTGTGAAGCTAACTTGTACTAATTGCCCGTGAGGCTTGACCATATAACACCCAATCGGTTTGAAAAGACGATGGATGTTATGCGAAGTTAAGACTAAAACTTAACGCAGCGACATTAAGCTTGTAACTGAGAGAGCATATAAAGATACAGATTTTCTAAAGAGCAGGCTAAAGACGAAAGGCCCAAGGTGAAAGCTACGGAGCCAGATCAACAGCCTATCTCAAGTAAAGAGTTTAAAGTGGAACTTTAAGCAAAGGAATAGACAACGGTAAAGAGCCCGCTCTTTTAGCCTTGTACCTTTAGCTTTTAGCCTACTTTTAAAAGTTTGCTTGGTGAACATAGCGAGAGTGAACCACCCGATCCCATCCCGAACTCGGAAGTGAAACCTCTTAGCGCCGATGATAGTGTGGCAGGTTGCCATGTGAAAGTAGGGAATTGCCAAGCTTTTATACAAAAACCCAGGTCCGATGGCCTGGGTTTTTTTTTGCCTACAGGGAAGTAGGTAAGGGGCGTGAGCAGGAGCGGAAGCTTTGCCTACAGGGAGGACAGAGATTGCTCCAGGCAATCTTACTGCACTTCCACCATCCCTGGCGGTCGTTGGTAAGGCAGATTTTACTCCTCAATAACAGCCATGTTGCTTACATGGAAAGGGCTTTGTGTTTATGGCTACTGTTCTTGGTTATATAGATAAAAATTCTTTTTGAAAGTGATTTAATTAACCTGACCATAGATATATAAGTTTTTTGAAAACTAGTAGAAAAGTTCTTTATTAAATCAGAGGAATAGCATGGGACTTAAATTGCTGAAGTATAAACTTTATGCTAGCATGGTAAAGAGTATCTATGCTGGGCTATTATTTTTCTGGAATACTTCTATACTAAAATTTCTTTCGAACTATATAGTAGACAACAATAATGTTTGGTTAATTTGAATGACAATGGAATCGATAAAAAATACTGAAAAACTTGATGCTTCTTTGAGGGCTATCATGTTAGGGAAAATGGCTACATATTATGGCCTTGAGTCTGTTATTTTAAAGAAATCGATAAAGCAAAAAGATTTAAATAATTTGATCGTTGAGAAGGGTGAAGAAGAAGTATTACTAGATACAGATATTTCTATTCAAGTTGCTGAGCATGACATCTTGAATAAAGCGATAGCAGAGAAAAAACAAGAAAAGGAAGCTCTTGAAATTGATATTAACAACAAAAACGAAGAGCGAGAAAAATTACGTTCATCTGTGGAAGATAACACAGAAAATCTTGAAACGCTTGGATTTCAAATAAGTAAAAAAACGTCTGACGTTGATATTTTAAAGGATTCAATAAATAAAAAAAATACGGAATTAGATCTATTAGCAAGCATGCTTGCTGAAAATAAAAAACGAATAGACATTATTGAAGTTGAAAGTGGCATAGCGGAAAAGAAAGCGAAAGCTGCCAAATTAACTGAAATTATTAAACAGAATAAAACTTATGTTGAAGATCTACAGATAAAGAGTAGGCAAAGTACTGATGAAATCAATGGAGTTAAAGAAGCCATTGAAAAAAATAAATTGCAATATGAAGTTTTATTAGATGATCTGGCTAAAAAAGAAAAAAAATATGATAGCCATAATACAGATTATTCAGACAAAAAATTAGAGCTAGAGTCTTTTACTAATAGCTTGGACAAGAAAAAAAGTAGACAAGAAAAATTATCCGTATCTATTTCAGAACAGACTCAATCTCGTGATAGCCTGGCTAGTGAAATTTCACAAATTCAAACTGAGACTGAGAGGTTACATGGTTTAATTCAAGAAAAAAATGAACAGTTGGATTCTTTTATATTGTTGATAAATGAAAAGTCCACAGAAATTGATATTCTGGAAAAAGAGATTTCGGAGCAAACAACTCTTTCTAATAAATTAACACCATTGATCAGTAAACAACAATCTGATGTTGATCGGTTAAGCTTGGAGTTAGTTAAAACTAATGAACAGATAGCTGAATTAGAGCAAAATACCAGTGAAAAAATAATTCAATTTAACGTTCTATCTAGTTCTCTTTCAGAGCAAAAAGATTCTCTTGAACAATTGTTAGAGCAAATTTCGAAGTTAACACAAAAACAGGAAACATTTAACGATTCAACTGCTGTTGCTGAACGTAAAGAAACAAGTTTAAAATCAGCAAAAGTAATGTCTGAGCGTTATGCTTTGGAATTAGCTATTCTGGAAGCAACGGAACCATGTAATGAGTTAGAGGATGAGATAGCATCACAACAAGATGATTTGGCTACTTTAAAACAGAATGCATATAACATCAGTCGTGATCATAATGCGTTATTGGAGGATTTACTTTCCAACACAGCTAGAAATGAAGAGTTACAAATACCTGCTTTGATAACTAGGCGTGATGATCTGAGTAAAAACCTGGTAGAAGTTGAAGAGGATAAAACTCTTTTAGATGCTGAATTATCAGATATTACCAAGACCTATGATGAATTGATGCTAAATCTTTCGTCTAAGGAGGCCGACTATAAAGAGTTGGTTAATATTTTAACTATAGAACAAGAAGAGTTGAATTCATTAGTTCCTGATATTGAAACAGAAAATTTAAAAAAGAATGAATTTACTAAAATTCTAGAACAATTGGGCATTGATCTAAACGATCTAGAACAGACTATAGCCCTTGATATATCAGCGAGTGAGATTTTACAATCAGAAATTGATCTACAATCAAAAACAATTGATGGTTTGATGGCTGAGATTTCTACTGCTTCGACAGATATTGAAAGATTAAACTATCAAATTGGCATTGATACTGATGAACTTAATGAACTAGAAAATATACTTGTTGATCTGTTTCGTGAGGTGGAACCGTTAGAATTGGTTGTTCAGCAGGATACAATAAAACACAATGAGCTAGTCATGGCTATAGACTTGGATGTCACAAAACAAAGTGAGCTTCAGCAGGCAATTGCTCTTGATGTAACAGAACAAAAAAGAATAGAACGGGTTATTGAAACTGAAAATAGTAACATCGACTCTTTACAAATTGTGTTGTCACTAACACCCGATAGCTTACAAATAGAAATTCAGCAATTAATCGAAAAAAGGGCTGAACTGGAATCCGAAATAACTGATAAAACTGCTGAGCGAGATGAGCTGGTCGAATTTATTAACGAAAAAAATAAAGAATATGAAAAGCTAAGTTCTGATATTTCTGAGAAAACCCAGCAGTCTAAAGAAATAAAACAGGAAATTAAAAATAGCACTTTGACTCTGGGTGGAGAAAGTTTGTTTGAAAATGAATTTGATCATCAAAACAATGTAGTTAATCAGTTGTCAGATACCCCAGATTCTGTAGATGGACAAAATACAAATGATAAGATTGATTTTGTTTTGAAACATTCCAACACACGATATGACTTAGTATCTTCTGGTAAAATTGATGTAAATACACTACTCAAAGAAGTGGTTAATTTAAAGAGCGACATTCTAGCTACTGAAAAAGGTAAATATCCTAGAACAATTATGGTTACCAGTTCTGTTGAAGGTGAAGGTAAGACTACAACCGCTATAGCGATGGCTCGTTCATTAGCTAATAATTCTGCTGATAAAGTATTAATTATTAGCGCCAATTCAGGTAAGCATGCCCTGAATGGGTGGTATGAACTGGATAACGAAAAGGAGGGGTTCTTGGAGCTGTTATCTGGAGCAGCATCTATACAAGACACAGTTATTCATAAGACCGACCTTGAGCAACTTGATATTATGTCGTGTGGTAATCCAGGCAAAGTGAGTACAAAAAACTTCGACACTAGTCAATTAGAAAGACTATTAGAGACCTTAAAAAATTACTACGACTTTATTATTATTGATGCTCCATCTATTTTAACATCATCATCTATCTCTCTTTTCATGGCTCAAAGTTTTGATGGCTTAGTTGTGGTTGTTCGGTGTAATAAAACGAAAAAAGAACTAGTTCAGAAAACAGTCAAAACTATTGAAGTACTTGGTGCCAATATTATTGGTGTAATTCTTAATAATAAAAGGAACTACATTCCAAGGTGGCTGTATAACTGGATATAGTTTACATTTAAACATTAATGTGAATGTGCGAGAGGTTTTTAATTTGTTAACTGGTTGTATGTAGCCATATAAAACATTCGAAACTTCAATATTATAATTATTATCTGGAATTATTTTTGCTGACTGAACTATGACACGTATTATTTTATTTTTAGTCTTTCAAATGACTTTAGTGTCATGTATACCATATGAGTCCGTAGTTCAGGATGAGGGGGGAACTCATTTTTCTTCTACTATTGAAGAAGGCCTGGAAATTAGTAACGAGGTCCTTTTTAAAGAAGAACAAAAAGAAACGATAGATAAAATCTCTTCAAACACTGTTAATGATAAAAAATACAATTCATTTACTGAGTATCTTATTTTGCCTGGTGATCAACTGGATATTTTTTTATCTATTAAATCAAAGCGAATATATGATGACTATGAAGTAGCCATTGGTGATACTATCGCTGTTAATTTTCTTAATGCACCCAAGTTTGATGAATCATATGAAATAGGCCGAGATGGGAAAATTACTTTACCTATTATTGGAGAATATGAAGTAGCAGGCGATACTGTAATGAAAATAAAAAATGATTTAGTATTGATATACAGTAAAATTTTTAAGCGTCCAGATGTTATGGTATTAATTCCTGACTATTTAACTAAAATTCACCAGCTTAAATTAGAACTACGAGCTGTATCGAAAGGATTAAGGCGATCAGTTACTGTAGACGCAAAGGGTTACATATTTTTACCTATGATTGGTGGGATTAAGGTGAATGCTAAAACAATTGCTCAAGTTAGCAAAGCTCTTAATCTAGAATATTCAAAAATAAACTCAAGCTTGCAAGCGCACCTGTTCCTGAATTAAATTGACGTGATAGATAATTCGGTTTTTTGTTGGAACATAGTGTTATGTTGCAAACCAGTGGACTGAAATCTGCTGTACATAATTCCTTATCAGCAAAGTTAATGAAGAAGTTTATAAGGCTTGTTACTTCGATTTCTTTCTAACTGCAAGTAGTAAAGTTTGATAATTGTTTTAAAATAATAAAGGTTGAATGCGTTAGTATATGATTGATTTTATCAAAATCTGTTTATTTCATTTTAGTCCGGTTGCATGAAAAACATAAGTAATGAAAATTTTGCTAGAACACTAGCTGACATTTTATATTCACAAAAGCAAGTTGCCCAAATTGCTTTTGTTATAGTCTTTTTTTCCTGTGTTGCATACGTGGTTTTAGCGCCTGATAATTTTCAGGCGGATGGATCTTTGTTATTTCAAGTAAAAGAAAATAGAACGGATCTAAAGGCTTCAGATGATGAGATCATAGAAACTTCTATGATCAAAATTGACGGACTTTCTTCAGAATCGGAGAGATTAACCTCAAGGCGGATACTTTTAAAAACAGCACAAAAATTAATTGCGCAAAATCCTGCTTATCATGATGTAGAGAGTCTTCTGGACAGTATATTGAATGCATTAATTATTGATGTTGATACCGATTCAAATATTATTTCTTTAAGTTTGTCATGGGATAATGCAGAGGATGCAAAATTTATTTTAGATACTCTTATGCAGATTTATTTAGAATTGCGAAAACAAGGAGAGGGACTGATTATGAAAAATGCCTCCTTAGATAATTCACTTTCATCTTATTTGGACGGCTGGAAAAAGAAAAAAGCGGAGGTTTTAGCTTTAATAAAGAAACATAATGCTCCTGACATTGATCATGAGCTGTTAAATAACTTAGCCTTGAAAAAACATTTTCAGACGCAGATTGCTGTCTCAGAAAAGGAAAAGATATCTTTAAACGAAGACATTAAGATATTAACTTCTATGTTTAATGATGGTGAAATGCATTTATATTCATTCCTCAGTAATGAGGTACTAAATGGTTTGATTGAATCTCTTAAAAGTATAAAAAAAGAAAAACTCGAAGCGGATAAAATATTTTTACCAAATCGTATTGAAGTGAAAGAGCTTGATCAATTATTTAAGACTAGCTATAAGGAATTAAAGGAAAAGATTAGATTGCATTTGGAAAAACAAAAATCTGTCTTGAAGGGAACAGAGCAAAACATTGCAGATATGAAAAAAAGCATAAAGAATCTGGATAAACGTAATATTGAATTGAAAGAAATTGCGATTAAAATGGAACAGCTTACAATGGAAGCATCATTATTAGCCTCTTCCATTGAAACTTCATATAGGCAACAAAATAGGCCTCAAATGAGAGATATATTGGACATGCAGGCCACGATTCTTAGTGCTGCAAAAGCAAGTTTAACACCGGTGCATTCGGCACGATATCAAATTATTGTGATAGGTTTTATATTAGCAATTATTATCAGCTTATGTGTTGCTTTATTATTCAATTTTTTTGACCATAACATTAAAACTAGCAGAGATATACGGAAGTATTTAGATGGCATCCCTGTATTATTTACAATTGAAAATGTTGATGAAGGCCAAAAGAATTATTGAGTGTCTGGATATAGACTTGAATTGTATGACAGGTATAATGTTATCTAAAGACTAAATCGGTATGTGTATCTAGTAAATGATCGCCTAAATCGTTTTGGTATGAACTGAACTTTATGCCAACATTCATATCCTCAGTTTTTCGGACGATTGTGCCTGTTATGGTAAAAGGACGACTATCAGATTTAAAAATGAGTTCCAGATCAACTTTTGTATTGATACCAAACTTGGTACCGGGGGCATTTATTAGCGCACCTTTACTGCTGACATCAAGTAGCTCAACATTTATGGGCTTGCTTTTTCCTATTAATTTATACACGATTAAATGTGCAGCTATATCATCTCTGACATAACGAATTGTTCTACGCCTGTTGTTTTCTAAATCATCTAAATCAAGTTGGAGATCATCTTCAAGCTCATCTGAAAATGATGACCAAAATAATGATTCTTGCTTAGTAAGCTCTTCTTCAATTGAAATATTTTTAGCCGGAGATAGGCTTGATGTTTCTAGCGTTTCAGTTTGGTTGTTGGAAACTATATCTTCAAGTAACTGGCTTAATAAAGAAACAACAGCTTCATTCTGGTGTTCTTTAAATCGGATAGAATAGGTTTTTCTATCTGTATTGCTGATGATTTTGCCAGGAATTTCTATATTACCTGTGTTTGAATGAAAGAGTAGTTTTAAACTTATTTTAATGTGAGTACGTAAAGAAGCAGTTGTTTTGATAATTGCATTTTTACTATTAATTTCAACAAGTTCAATATCGATGATTTGCTTGTTCCCCGATTTTTTGTGTATTACTAATTGTGTTTTTAGGTCAACGTCTGCATAAGTGGAGGGGATAACTTGATCAAGTGGTCTTTCCTGATCAGATAGAGTTATTGTTATATCTTGCTTGCTTGTTTTCTTTGTATTAGATGAAGAAATATAAACTGAATCTGCATTATCAATCTTGCTTATTTTAGTGTCAGAAATAACAGGTGTGGCATCTATCGATGAAATTTCTAGTGAAAGCAATTCAAGACTTTCTTTTAGAATGATAATTTCATGTTTAAGGTCTTGATATTCAATTATTTCAATATTGATGTTTTCTAGTAAAGTAATTTGTTCAGCTGTTTGCACAGAAATTGATTGTTGTAATACGTTACTATTTAACTCTTCAGTAAGTATTTTATTTTCTAGGTTTCTGATGAGAGTCAGAACGGGATAACACGATTCAGTATTTTCTTGTTTAGAAATTTGTTCGGATAATAGGATTTTTTTCGCTGTTTTTTTAGCAATGCTAGAAATTAGTGCGTTATATTCTAAAGTATCCTCAGATACAATTTCTAATAAATCAGTACACAGCATCTGTTTTTCTGAAATGGATGATGGAAGCAGAGAATATACAGATTCTTTTTGTTTGATGACAAATGTTAAATAATCAAAATCTTTTGTTATTTTTTCAAGCGTTAAGTTAATTGAGCCTTGGTGGGGTGATGTTGTCATGATAGTTTGCACTTGATAAAAGTATTCAGGTCAATAGTGTTGTTTATGATACAAGTGGAAATATTCTTCTAATTGTAGCTCAAAAAAGCGTTTTGAAAGTTGGGATTAGAAAAGGTCACATTTACTATGATTTAGATAAACGAAACCCTAGATAACTCACCCGGACGTTTGAACCATACCAAACACGATAGGCTGAGCGAAGTATGTTGGCGCCACTGAACCAGCTTCCTCCTCGTACAACATGCCCTAAGGCCTTAATAGGTCCTTGTGGGTTGTTGATCGGACTGTTATTGTAATAAGCAGAGGCATACCCGTCCTGTACCCATTCCCATACATTTCCACTCATGTCATAAATTCCTAGACTATTTGCTTGTTTTTGCCCAACCGGATGAACGCTATTGTCAGAATTATCTTTATGCCAGGCAACACTGTCTGCATTATTACTGCCACAATAATTTTGTTTTTTTCCACCACTAAGACAAGCAAATTCCCATTCGGCTTCGGTTGGTAATCGATATTTTTGATTTGTCTTTAGATTAAGTTTACGGATAAATGTTTGTACCTCATTCCAACTGATATTTTCAACGGGGTTATTGTCTCCTTTGAAAATAGATGGGTTATTTCCCATTATTTGCTGCCATAGTGCTTGAGTAACTTCATGTTTTCCTATGAAATATCCTGATGTTAAGCAGACTTTATGTTCCGTTGCATAAATTTCATTGTCCCCCATATTAAAACAACCCGAGTTAACCCAGACCATTTCTATTTTAACAGGAGATTTAGTTGATTTTTGTACAGTCGATTTTGGTATAGCTTTTTTTAGTATAGCTACTTTATTATTTCTTCTATTAAGGGGCTTATTTTGACGGTTTTTTTTTACTGATTTAAGGTTTTTTTCTACTTCAGAAATGTTTGGATTTCCTGGTTCTACAGTTTTAGCTTTTTCTAAGAATTGCTTGGCCTTGAGAATGTTTTGTTTTTGAAGATGTTTATTGCTTAATTCCAGGTATTTATCTGAAATTTTGAACATGCCAAGTTTCGCTTGTTTACTGTTAGGTTGTAGTTGTAGTACGTGCAGGTATTTTTCTAAGGCATTGTTGCCTTTTGGAGACGTTAAACGCAGTTGATTGATATCAGATGCAGCGTTGTTTAATATTACTTTTATTTCTTGAAGCGTTTTTATGGAAAGGTGCTTTGCTAAGGCTTGCTGTGTGAGTTGCTCCTGTTTTTTCTGTTGTTTTATTTTTTCAGCTTGGTCAGCAATTGCTATTTTATTTTTTACCCGCAATTTTTGATTTACAGTGTCATAATCAATTGTTTCTGGTACTTTATTTGTTATATAGGCAGAGAATTGTTGCAGTTTTTGTTTTTGATTAATAGCAATGGCTACTATGATTATACTGATCAGAAAAAAAGACAACCAGTATTTAAAAGGATCTGAGGCAGGTTTGTTTTCAATAGGCTGAGAGATTAAATCAATTGCAGCAGTTTTCTCAATAGCAAAGCTAGTGTTTTGTATTGGCGTTTCAATTGATTCGGTACCATCTTCAGGGGTGTCCGATTCATTAACTGCAGTACTTTCTTTTTGCTGTTTGATATCTGTAGATTGAGTGTCGATATCTGGTGTTTTTGGGGATTCAATGATATTTTCAAGGCTTTGTTGTACCGTGTCCTCAGGTTGGGGGGAAAGGTGAGCCGTGATCGTTTCATCATTTAGAGTATTAGCGATTTGATTTTTAATTTCAGCAGATTGAGTCTCAGGGGCTAGTGCAACAGTTTTTTTAAGGAAATTTTCAATGTTTTGTGGTTTCGATTTGGTATCAACAGAACGCATTGAAATTTTGGGTAAGACATTGGCAGTGTTTGTTTGTTTGGCAGCAAAAACCAATGGATTTTGATTCAGTTTGAAAAGAATTTCAGCCGTATTTTGGGGGCGATCAATTATAGCCGGAGCAAGCATCCAATCAGTAAGTGACAGCAGGTCTTTTGAGTAAAGTCCATGACCTATAGTTGTTGCTGGTATTAAAGGGTCTGTAAGTTTTTTGTTAAAAATTTTGTTGTGTCGTGTTTTTGCATTGACAGGGTCTTGGCCGCTAATGCATTTGTACAATACTGCTCCCAAAGCATATAGGTCACTCCATGGGCCTAGTTTATTCGGGTTATTTCCATATTGTTCATTGGGTGTGTATCCAGAACAGGCAATACTCGGAAGTTTCTTTAATCGGGCTGCGATTGCACGCTGAGCAGAGCCAAAATTAATCAGTGCTGGGTCGCTTCGTTCTCGAATGTAAAGATTATTGGGAGAGATATTAAAATGGCAATAATTTTGTTCGTGAATATATTGCAGGCCTGAAACAATAGCCTTAAGAAGAACTAGAAGATCTTTTTCAGAGAGTGTTGCGGGGTTATGTTGAACAAGCTTTTGTGTTAGGGTTTGTCCCTGTATTGACGGTATGCATTGGTAACCCGTGTTATTCGCCGGTATATAATTTTGAACGCATATAATATTAGGATGATGAAACTTTGACAGAGCATTCGCTTCATCAAGAAACTGATCTAAACCATATTGAAAATCATCCCTTTTGTTTTTGTTAGGGTTAATTATATTAGTGTTATCTGCTCTAACGGAAATTCCAGTGGGGAAGTATTCTTTTATAAGCACTAATTTTTTATGCTTGGTATCCCATGCTTTATAAATAATGCCAAAAATATCTACAATTAAAGTTTCCCGAATTTCATAGCAATCTACTAATGAGTCAGTGTCTAGGCTAATAATTTTAGGTTCTTGCTGCATGCTGGTATGTTATTGTTTTCTGATGGTTTAATTGTACCACCATATCTAGCAATTGACTTATTTGGGATGCTAAAAAAGCTGCGATGACACCTAGGCGGATTTCGAAAATAAACCAGTCTATTTGGCTTAAAAATGACTTGTGCAGGAGGCAGTTACTACAAGAATGGCAAAGATAGGGGTTAGTACTCTGTCATTGCTATATTGATGGAGTACTAGTACGCTATCAATATAACAATGACAGATACGAGTAAAATGTGCATGCAGGACTATTCAGCACTGTGCGCGAAAGGGGTCAATGGGTTTTTGTAGGCTTTCTGGGTATATGGTTATCCGGTTTTAAAGTAGAAGTAGGTTTTCCACTTCCTTAAATTTAGTGAAAAATTATGATTTTTTTGATGGTCTATTTAACCAATATTGTGTGGCTAATTCATTAGCTTGTTGCTGAGTGTCTGCTCTCCTCATTAACTTTAAAGCAATAGCTGTTGTGCTGATAATCGTTGCTTCAGCAAATTCATCATTGATTTCTCCCCGCCATAGCTGAGCAAGTAGCTGTGGGTCCATATTATCTGACTTTACATGACGACGAGCAAAAATTGCTGGCCAAAGTTCTTCAGTTAATTCTTGGTTTTGTACTGATTGAACCAGGCAGTCCATATCTGGGTTACGTTCGGTTTCACCCCCTTCACCTTTGAGTACAGCCATGCTGGACTGCTTTAATAGCAATGCTGCTTTTTGGTGTACCTGTCTATAACTGGGGTGAAATATTCCTTGCATAGTGTGTGTTGCATTCAGTGGATTAATAAGCCTGACCAGGGTATGTACTGGTGAGCGTAAACCCATTAGTGGACGAATATTTATCATTTCGTATAATTTTGGGCAAAAATGCTCAAGTGAAAGATAGCTAAAATTTTTCTCTTTAATTTGTAATAATGATTCTTCGATACTTGTTGCACAATTGTATCCTAGGTATCTTAAAACATTGTGGGTATAAATTCGGCCTTCTGTGTGTCCTCCGGCACCATGCATAAAAACGCTAAAACCATTCTCAGCCAGCAACAATGTAGAGAGTAAAAACCAGGGCAAGTGGCGACGCTTTCCTGCATAAGATGACCAGTCTAAATCTATTTTTATATTATTTTCTGGAATAATCAGCGATTCACGTGAGGCTTGTACAAACCCTGCCAGCTCTTCAGCAGTTTCTTCTTTTACACGCATTAGCATTAAAAATGCACCTAATTGAATCGGTTCAACCTGGTCAGCTAATATCATGGACATTGCACGATATGCTTCATCTTGTGTCAATGGGCGAGAGCCTTTTTTTCCTTTGCCTAGAATTTTTATGAATTCGGCAAACGGATGTTCGGCTTGAAGGCCTTTCATGAAGAAAAAGTTATTGGGAAATAGTGGTCAATTAACAAAGCAGCAAACATAATCATTAAATAATTTATAGAATAGAAAAAAGTTTTCATTGCTGTTTTATTATCTTTTTCAAGCATCATTTTGATTGCATAGTAGATAAAGCCAAGGCCTAACATGAGTGCAGTGCCAAGATATATCAAGCTACTCATTCCCGTTAGATAGGGAAGTAATGTGACAATAAGTAGCAATACGGTATAGAGCAAAATTTGAAGTCTGGTAAATTCCGGACCATGTGTGACGGGAAGCATGGGGATTTTTGCTTTAGCATATTCTTCCCGTTTTGCTACCGCTAATGCCCAAAAATGAGGTGGTGTCCAAATAAAAATAATCAGAAACAGTAATAATGCATGAGGGTGTATTTCACCTGTGATTGCACACCAGCCAAGTACCGGTGGAGCAGCACCTGCCGCACCTCCTATCACAATATTTTGGGGAGTCATGTGTTTGAGATAGACGGTATAGATAACAGCATATCCAATCAGAGATAATAATGTTAGAGCAGCAGTCAGGGGATTAACAAAGACGACCAGGACGAACATTGCAATAATACCAAGTATCGCAGCAAATATTAGCACATTCTGGGAATTGAGATCGCCTGTAGGTAGTGGACGATTTTGCGTTCTAGCCATTTCTGCATCTGCTTTTTGATCAATAAAATGATTGATAGCAGCTGCCGAAGAAGAAGCAAGACCAATACCTATGGTGCCGTATATTAACAGATCAAGTGGTGGTATTCCAGGTACAGCTAGTAGCATGCCTACGATAGCAGTAAAAATTATGAGTATAACCACCTTGGGTTTACATAACTCAAAATAATTTCTCCAGGAAAGTGGTGATCGTTTATTTTTCATTCTGATATTAGAGTCCTAACTCTTATTAAGGTGTATAGAATACAGGGAACTATTCATTATTGAAATAGCTTGAGTTGTCTACATACATTACGCATAAGCTTCAGGACACTGATATTAATGTTAATTATTGACTTCATAGCTCATAATATGCCCTAAAGACCATTGTTTACAATGATTTGGCAAGAAGTAATCTATTGAAATTATTTGTAACTTATAGAAAAACAATAATATAAGGAAAATAAATGGATCAAAAAGAAAGCACTAAAAATAGCCGCCATGCTGAATTGCCTGATGAGCATAAAGATCCTTTAATACAATTTCTTCATCTCACCATTAGAATGGCCGTGAAAGTGTTAGCTATTCTAATGGCATTGGTAATTATTTGGGGTGTAGGAGATGTTATTTACGTACTCTATCAACGGTTAATGACTCCACCTTTATACTTGATAAATATATCAGATATTTTTGCAACTTTTGGTGCTTTTCTTGCTGTATTAATAGGCATAGAGATTTTTATAAATATAACGATTCTTGATTACCCATGAGTCTCAGCCACTTTAGGCGAGGCATGGCTATTATACTGAAATATAAGGTTTGATGATTAGCCAAATCAGAACTGAGGTTTTAAATCGAATTTTCCTATCTCAATAAACAATAATATATTAATGGGTTATAAGATCGCTATCAAAATGGCTGAAGCTCATGGGTAATCAGGTAACGATTTATATAAGGGATGATGTTTTACCGGTAAAGTTGGTAATAGCGACTGCTTTAATGGCGATATCCAGAAAAGTGATTGTTTTTGATTTCAAAGAATTAACGCCTATGTATATCTTTGCAACATCGGCAGTGGTATTAGCACTTGGAATTACCTACTGGCTAATAAGGAAAGAATGATGTCGGAATTTATTAAGTCTGAATGTTTTGAAATATCATTAAATGACTATTAACCTATTGTAGTTTACTCTCGAATTTGACGTTTATAGATTAACTTCACAAACGCTGTCATTTCGACCAGCGGGAGGAATCTTGAGTCTAAGTACAACTTGAGCAACAAGATTTCTCCCGTAGGTCGAAATGACAATCCATTTAAAGTTTGAACTGTGCATTGTTAATAGTTATTTTATTGGTCAGAGTGTTAAGAATATTTATGAAAAGATATATGGTTTTATTGATCAGGTTGGTTAAAATGCAATTTAGATTGTATTTGGCAGCTGCTTTTATTGGCGGCGTAGTCGGCATTTTAATTTTTTACCCATTATATGATTTTGTATATTTTCATGAACATGGTGTGGAAAATATGACAGCTTTTGATTACATATCAGGGCGATTCATAGCGTCATTACAAGGGCATACTCCAATAAAAACCTGGTTTATTGCTAAAGTAGGGATAGTTTTTGGAGTGGTTTTAGCGTGGGTTTATGGGAAATTGCATAAAAAGCTAGCTCAAATAGAACAATTAACAGCTGAATTGCAACGTGATTTAAAAGCATCTATACAACAGGGAGAAGGGCCATTATTAGAATTTAAATCATCATTTCGCTGGGATTATCAACAGGCATGCGCAAATAAAAATATTGAAACAGCCGTCATTAAGACACTTGCTGGATTTATGAATAGTCAGGTCGGAGGAACATTGTTAATTGGTATTGCTGATGACGGTAAAGTTTTAGGTTTAGAAAACGATTTTAATACCTTGCGAAGGAAAGACAGCGATGGCTATGAGCAACTGTTGATGACTACAATCGCTTCAAGTTTAGGCGCACGTTTTTGCCAATATATTCATGTTATGTTTCATCTTGTTAATGAAAATTATGTTTGTAGATTAATAGTCAACCCATCACCACATCCGGTTTTTTTTAAACAAAATAAAGATGCCAAATTTTATTTGCGTACAGGAGGAGGGACAAGAGACTTAAATATAGAAGATGCAACTGATTATATATCCCAGAGATGGGGGCGCTAAGAATGAGCTTGCTATGGGTAAAAAGTTTATGTTTCTTTTATTGATTTTATTGGAGTGAACAAATGCGAGGGAAAAATGTTTAAAATATTCTTTGGTGAGATTAAGACAGGACGATTGCTACGACTCTCTTATTTAGGTTATACACTATTAATGCAGTTGTTGGTAATTGCAATGGTTTTAGCTTTTATTGTTGCCATTGGCGCAAGTGAAAATCTAATTGGTGGTGATTTTCAGCAAATACAAGATATGCTTAGAGCATGGTTTTCTGTGCCTTTTATTATCGTTTTTGGAATTGGTATGGTTTTATTTGGCTTTGCTGGATTTAACCTTATGGCTAAGCGAATTCGAGATACAGGGTTACCTGGGTGGTGGACATTACTAGCTATACTTGTTGTGGAAATTATAGTATCAATTATTATTTCGCAGGAAACTTCTGCTAATCTACATATTTTTCTTACAATTGTTTTATTATTGGTTCCTGCTGATACCTTTACCAAAACAGAAAATAATCACTGAATTAATATCTTCTGCAATAAAAATTGTTTGAGCATTTTGTTTGACCTAAAAATTCATCAACAATGCCTTAGTTTTCATGTTGAACAGCATCATTTTTTCCTGAGTTTAGTTATAGCCATGCTATTCAGCTTAATCTTAGAAAGATCAGTTGATGTGGGGTTGTAGTGTAAATTATCGGATTAACAGTGATTTAACAGGTTTTTTCAGGTTTTTATCATTAGGAATAAGATTTTATTAAGAAAAGTTGAGTTAATGATTTTAAGCCGGGTTTTCACTATCAATAAACACACATTTCAACCTACATTGCTCTTGTACCTGTTTCATTAGACTCAATATTCCTCCTTTTTCGGTAGCGGCATGACCGCCAGCAAACATATGAATATGGTTTTCCTGACTTTCATGCCAGTCGTGTTCAGATATTTCACCGGTAATATAAGCATCCAACCCCGCATTTTGCGCTAACACCCAGTCGCTGTTAGCACCACCAGTAATAATTCCAATTGTGCTAATCAATTGATTTTCATCATGACTCGCCAAGATAATATGATGATTTAATACGGTTTGTAATTTTAAACGTAATTCTTTGGGGGAAATGGGACTTTTGAGTACCCCCTTGATTCCGGTAGGGGAGCCTTTATAATCGCCAAAAGCAGTTTGTTGCTGACAGTCTATTTGCTGTCCTAAAACAGCTGCATTACCAATTTCAGGATGAGCATCTAAGGGTAAATGATAAGCAAATAAATTTATATTATGATGGATTAAAGGGAAAATACGTTTGGCAAAACTACCCGTTAGAGTACGAGAACCATGAAATTTCCAAAACAGGCCGTGGTGTACGACTAAAGTATCTGCTTGTAACTTAACAGCTTGTTCAATTGAATCTCGAGTGGCAGAAACTGCAAAGGCGACTTTATTGATCTGTTCCGCACCTTCAATTTGCAAGCCATTTGGACAATAATCGTTAAACGAGGCTGGATCCAATAAATCAGAAAAAAAAGTATTTAAGTATTTTCTATGCATAATCCTAGAAAAATCAGTTAAGAACGGAATTTGTGGGAAATCTGGGCGTGGTAGAAAATTGCTCCTGCATTTTCGACATTCAATACTTCCATGTAGGCAATGACTCTAGTCCTTATCAAGAGCAATTCTGCCGGGTTTTGCGGCCAGATTTTTCACAAAACCGTGAAGCGATTGTACCGCACCCAATGGGGGACATAAAACAAATTAATTAAACATAAATTTCAATAGCTTATAGATAGCCTAAGTGGTTAACTAGTTATTCTGGGATAATGATGTTGGTTGATTTTGAGCTTTAGCGCAGTATTGTCGCCAAATGATTTTAAACGTTTCAGTGAGTGTAGGGTCATCATTTAAAACACGCTCTGAAATAGTATCGGTCAAAAACCATTGTCCTTCATCTATTTCATCATGATTAAGTTTGAATGGGCCATTATGCATGCATTGGTAAACATGTATAAATTCCATCCCTAGTTGTAGGGTGGGGGATAGTTTGAATAATACTTGTAAGTTATTTTCAATGTCTATCCCTAGCTCTTCTTCAACTTCTCTTATTGCACTCACAGTGTATTGTTCGCCGGCTTCAACATGACCCGCAGCAGAGGTATCCCAGAGTCCTTTATTTAAATCCTTTTTCATTGATCTTTTTTGTAAAAATAGGAGTCCTTGTTGATTAAATACAAGGATATGTACAGCGCGGTGACGCAGTCCTGAGGTATGGACTACATGTCTAGGAAGGGTGTCAAACACCTGGTCGTTTTCATCAACAACAGAGAGTAATTCGTAATTCATAATTAGAGTCGATTCCTGAGCTTATGTCGTGTAAGGTAATGCTTTTCAAGCATAGTGAAAAGCAAAATATAAATAATGGCAAGAAGAAGTGAACATAGTCAGGAAGAAATAAAGGAAATGGTGTTGAAAGCAGCTGAAACCATCGTGGTTGAAGAGGGCTTTTCTGAGTTAAAGGTTCGTAAAGTAGCGATGGAGATTGGCTATACCGTGGGTAGTATTTATATGGTCTTCGATAACATGGCAGATTTGATTATGCATGTTAAAGGCAGAACACTGGATGATATTTCCCAGCAGCTTAAATTAGTAGTTAATGAGGATAACGCAGAACAAACAATCGAGCAGCTTGCTAAAACGTATTTTGCTTATGCCAGTCATAACTTTAATCGCTGGAGTATGATTTTTGAACATCACCTGAGCGAAAATGACGTTGTACCTGAATGGTATCAGCAGAAAGTCGATAAGGTATTTAGTCTAGTTGAGGCACAATTTAAACGGTTATCAGCTGAACATAATGAACAACAAAGTAAAATGGCTGCATATGCTTTATGGAGTGGAGTACATGGCGTTTGTACCTTATCATTAACAGGAAAACTGGATTTGGTAGGGGTAAATAATATTGAAAATATAGTCGTGATGCTGGTTGATAATTTTATTAAAGGCTGGAAGCAAGTTTAATCATAATTTCACTTTGTTTTATTTTCAGGCAGGTGTAATGAAACCAGGAACGTGGCTATGAAAACTAAAGAACCTAATGCTGCCAAGGCCATGACAGGATTAACTTGTTGCGATGCGGCATAAGTATAACTACCCACTGCAACTAGCATAGCGACATTCTGGAAGAAACCTTGCAAGGCAACAGCACCGCCACTGCCAATACTCTCCTGACCCAGTTCCTGTAGAGCTGCATTAATCGGAACAATAAACATACCTCCAGCCAACCCTATGGCAAAAAGCGCAGCGCGTGCAGTCCATATGGTATCGGTAAAACTTAATGCAATTATAAAAAGGGCCATTAAATAGGCGGGGATTCTTGCTCGGCTTAAAAAATCCAGGGGGATTAAGTGAGGGACTAATGCAGAGCCGACAATAATCCCAATGGCAAGAAATAAAGTGAGTTCAGCAATATCACTGGCGTTTTGAGTCATTAATATTAATGGAGCCCAGGCAATAATAACAACCCGAACCGTTGCTGCAGTAGCCCAAAATATAGAAGCCCCTAAAATTGCAAAACGAGATCTGGGGGTGGTAAAAAAAAGCCGTATTTGTTGAAAAAAAAGTATAACTTTAGAACCTGGCTCAGCATGTTTACTGATTTTTTTCGGTAATAACAAGCTGACCAAGGCAGAAATAACATAAATAATAATGGTACCGATTAAGGCATATTGAATTGAATAATCAGCGACTTTAGCACCGATAACCATACCTAAAAGAATGGCTAAAATAGTAGAACCTTCTATCCAGCTGTTTGCTTTTACCAGTGATTCCTTATCAGCCAGTTCAGGTAATATTCCATATTTGGCCGGGCTATAGATAGCTGCACCTGTTCCTACCAAGCAATAGGCAATCAAAGGTTCTATATTTAATAACAGTAACCCTGCTCCGGATGCTTTAACTAGATTGGCGACGATTAAAACTTTAGATTTTGCATGATTATCTGCAAAAGCGCCTACCCAGGGAGCGAATACAACAAAAGCAATTAAAAACACACTTTGTAAAGCAGGTACGTACCATGTTGCCAGATGTGTTGATTGCATCACTAATGCAATCACGGTAAATAAAATGGCATTATCAGCAAAAGCAGAAAGGAATTGGGCTATAAGCAATGGGTATATTGTTTTGTTCATGAGGTTTTGCCTTTAACTGTTTTTTGCTTATGTTTTATATTTTTTATACGAATTCAGTAGCATATGCTGGTTTATGTTTTATGTTTCTTTTTATCCCTATAGTAAATTTTGATGTGATTAGAGCCTTTCATGGTGTCTTTTTTGACATCAAATAAGTCTGTTGCTTCAATTAAGGTTAATAGTTTGGAATATCCATAATTTCTGGGGTCAAAATCAGGAAATTGGCGTTTTATGAAACTACCACATATGCTAAGCAGTGCCCATCCGTCGTCATCTTCTTCTGAGCGCTCTTCAGCGGCATTCCTTAAGGTGTTAATCAGTTTTGAATCCTGACAAAGTTGTTGCCGACTAAATTGGTTTTTTGGTTGCTCATTCTGTTGTTTGTCTTTAGACAGTTGGTCGAAGTTTTTTCCTTCTTCATCAGAGTCTAATGTTTTTAAAACTTCAATATATAAGAAATCATCACACGCATTTTTAAATGCAATAGGCGTTTGTTTTTTGCCAACGCCATATACATAAATCTGTGATTCTTTTAATCGGGTGGCTAATTTTGTGAAATCACTATCACTTGTGATAATCGCAAAGGCATTAAATTTATTGGAATATAGCAAATCCATGGCATCAATAATCATGGCGGCATCAGAAGAATTTTTGCCCTGAGTATAGGAAAACTGTTGAACGGGTTGTATAGCTAATTCGTTCAAAGGGTCTTTCCAGTTTTTCAGAGCGGGTGCTGCCCAGTCGCCATAAGCTCTTTTTACAATAATGTAGCCATATTTTGCTAATTCAGTCATGATCGCTTGCAACGCTGATAATTGTGTGTTTTCAGCATCTATCAATACAGCCAGTTTTTTTGCTTCTTGTATCATGATTTAATTAAGTTTTTCAGTGGCTAATTTAGTGACTTCAGGATAATTGACTTTACCTGTTGCTAAGACCGGGATCTTGTCAACGACTATAATTTTTCTTGGTAAGCTTATCGCATGAACGCCAGGGCATGAGTCAGACAGTTGCTTACTGTTAGCACCTTTTTGTGTGGTTAACAATATGACTATCTCCCCTTTTTTGGGGTCAGGTAAACTGGTGGCAGCATGTAGGGCATCAGGCCAGGCTTTAACCGCATGTGATTCAACTGCGGTTAAAGAAACCATCTCTCCGCTGACTTTTGCAAAACGTTTACTGCGACCACGAATGCATATAAAATTATCTTCATCAACATTAACGATGTCTCCAGTATCGTACCAGCCTTTACCGTATATTGATTCTGGGGGTACTAACTTCCCAGGATTATCTGAGAGTAAATAACCGTGCATAATATTAGGTCCATAGACATGTAACTGACCGGCATCTTCAATTCCGGGGATTGCTTCCAGCTGGTATTGCATTTCAGGCATGAAGCGGCCTACAGTACCTGCTTTATAATCCATCGGGGTGTTGACAGAAGTGACGGGTGAGGTTTCTGTTGCGCCATAGCCTTCTAGAAGACGAATGCCAAATTTATCTGCCCATAAATCCCGTGTACTATCTTGTAACTTTTCAGCACCTGCCACCACATAGCGCAAATTGTAAAAATCATAGGCGTGTGCTTTTTTGCCATATGCGGCTAAAAAGGTATTGGTACCAAACATAATGGTTGCCCCTATATCGTAGGCAACTTCAGGTATAACACTATAGTGTAGCGGGGATGGATAAAAGAAGGTAGTCATACCATTAAGTATGGGTAGCATAGTGCCTACTGTAAAGCCAAACGAATGGAACATGGGAAGAAAATTGAGAACTACGTCTTGAGCATTGAAACTAATACGTGATTTTACCTGATTAAGGTTGGCCAGGATATTAGAATGCGAAAGCACTACACCTTTAGGTTCCCCCTCCGTTCCAGAGGTAAACAAAACAACAGCAGGGCTATCAG
>Ga0256847_1000554_pt1 | contig 22969 bp, 22 predicted proteins | sample TeddybearmetaG_FD_189099 | JGI IMG/M metagenome (GOLD analysis project Ga0256847, IMG submission 189099) | Hydrothermal vent microbial communities from East Pacific Rise, Pacific Ocean - Teddybear | ecosystem: Environmental > Aquatic > Marine > Hydrothermal vents | place: Pacific Ocean: East... | reverse complement strand
AATTTAGTGCAGGGATGTAGGTGGTTTCGGTACTGACAAGTTAACAGAAATTCGGCGACAATTGTCAGGACTATAGGGTCAGGACTATAGGGTCAGGTTTTTAATTTATGATTATCATTCTGTTATTATCAACAGCCATTAGTTGGACTGTCAATCCATCTATGTCCAGACCCTTACGACTGGAATATTCCGGGGCGCTATACCACATCACCTTGCGAGGTGATCGTCGAGAAGCAATCTATGAAGATGATCTCGACAGGATTGCATTCAACTCGGTACCGTATAGTAGGCAAAGGCAATCCACGGCTGATGTAAACTACAAAATGTATTCCATCTTTAGCATTATCCCTAAATGTTTCATAACTATCTTCGTGTGCGTTTCACCAAAACGTAAGTATCAAAAGGCGTTTGTCTGAAAAAACTGACGATAGAGTCGGTGATAGGAGAGAAGCGGTAAAATTCATGCCTCCTAAGGCGTAGGTTACAGGTTTGATTCCTTTGGGAACGCCATTTTTCTTATCGTGAATGACCTCAGACCAATGTTAAAATCTGATTATGAATTTCGCAAGCTTGATAAGTTGGGCGCAAGAGCGGCATGATCTGCTGGCGGTAATTGGTGGTATCTCAATAGTGATGCTGATCGGCAGTATCGCAATTTTGACCTGGCTGGTAACGATAATCCCAACCGACTATTTTGCTCATCAATCCCGTGTAGCACCAGAATGGAAGCAGTTTCACCCCATCATTCGACTACTGATATTGATACTGAAAAATCTGGCTGGCTGGATGCTTTTACTGGTAGGCATCAGTATGCTTGTATTGCCCGGCCAGGGTTTATTGAGCATACTACTGGCGTTGATGTTAATGGATTATCCTGGAAAGTATAAGCTGGAACGTTGGGTTATTACACGGCCAGGAGTATTGCACTTGATTAATCGGTTTCGACGACGTTGGAATCGACCAGATCTGACATTAAACAGGTAATCAACTGACGGTTTTACTCATGCCAAATTCATCTATAGACGTTATTCTCGGTCGGCTCCACTCTCTGCAACTGGAACTTGAAAATGAAATAGACCAGCTGCTAAATGAAAAACGGGACCAGTTCCGTTACACCTTTGAACAGGGGAAGGTACGGTTTGAAAAAGGTATTCGGGCTCTACAGAGCCAGCACAAAATTGGCAGTATCCCAACCTATTCAAGGCTCGGTTCAAGTATTTATTGACTGCCCCTGTTATCTATAGCTTGATTTTACCATTTGCCTTGCTCGATTTTATGGTGACTGTTTACCAACATATCTGCTTCAGGATTAATGAGATTCCCCGAGCACGTCTAAAGGCAGGAACTTTAGAGTTTAATCTATCATCAGACCAAAGAGATCAGGAATCATGAAGTACAAATATTACATTTGCGACGTTTTCACCAATAAGCGATTCGGTGGTAATCAACTTGCCGTGTTACCAGACGCAAGTGGCCTTTCAAAACAACAAATGCAGCAGATTGCCAAAGAATTTAATTTCTCCGAAAGCACGTTCATTTTTCCTCCGAAAAAAAACAACACCCGAAAAGTTCGGATTTTTACCCCTTGTACAGAAGTTCCGTTTGCCGGTCATCCAAATATAGGCACTGCATTCATATTGGCCTCTACGGGCGAACTCGAAGAATTTGACGAAACAATTGAAATTGTCTTCGAAGAGAAAGCGGGATTGGTTCCGATAACTGTAAGTAAATCCGAGGCCAGGAATATTTGGTGCGAACTTAAAGCACCGGAGAAACTTTCTCTAGGAGCGACTGTGCCAGTCGAGTTATTTGCCCCAGCAATATCGCTTCCTGCAAGTGAAATAGTCGTAGACACACACCTTCCACAAGTTGCTTCGGTTGGACTGCCCTTTCTTATCGCAGAACTTCGAGACCTATCTGCCCTGAAACGCGCTAAACCTGATCTTGATGGATTTGAGAAGATAGCTACCCAGGGTATTACCCCGGATGTTCACATCTATACACAATGTAATGATGAATTTGATATTCGGGCACGAATGTTCGCTCCTTTTGACGGGATACCAGAAGATCCTGCTACAGGAAGTGCCAATTGTGCTGTGGCTGGATTACTCACTCACTACAATGAATTAACAGATGGAAATTTTGCATGGCATATAACACAGGGTGTGGAAATGGGCCGACCCAGTCACTTGAAGGCCCGTGCTCAGAAAAAAGATGGTCAGGTCATTTCCGCATGGATCGGAGGAAATTGTGTAATGGTCAGTGAAGGAGTAATTTATGTTGATTGAAACGGTAACCAAAAATCACATTACACAGAGCTAGTGCTCTATCAACATGATAATGCCGGATTCAGTTGAAATAAACATTAGCTTTTAATTATGGTAGAAGATAACTTTATTATCGAAGAGTACAAAATACGGAGCCAGGAAATCCAGAGCCTGATGACAGAGGCGCGTCAATTGGAGTTGTATTGTGGAGCTGCTGTCGCAGCAATCTATTCCTGGTTTGCAACTGTTGATTTATCTAATACCTGGGCGTGGTATCTTCCAGCAATTATTCCTATGCTAGGGCTGATCCGTTCATGGGCTATCTACGAACGTGTGCGTCAAATATCATCGTACGTCAAAATAGTTGAATCTCATATTTTAACTAGTGAGAATCAGCCAAAAGGTTGGGAAAATTGGTACTCTACAATCAGGAAGCATAGTCTTACACCTAGCGGGCTTCTATTTTGGGGCTTGTTGCTTATTATTTGTTTAATTTTCCCATTTCTCTATAAATCTGGAATTACATGAAGAAGAACCATTAAGGAGGTTTACATGGAAAAGAAATGGGTAACTTTTTTGTTGTTCTCGCTGACATTAGGTTCCAGTAGTATATTATTTTCACTAGGCGCTTCATCTGCCCGATGGTCGGAAACGCTGCCAATTGATTATTTCATAAATGTGCATGCTGGATTACTGTTTGTAGCGGGCGTTGGCCTCTTTGTCGTAGGGTTATGGTGCAACAGGCTTCATATTCGTATCGAAAAACTTGAAGATATTATCAAAGAGTCGAAATCTCCTGATTTATAAGTTCTAACATAACGAAAAAATGCATATGAGAAAATTTAAAACATCATGATATTTAAACAACTTTTTGAATCAGACTCTTCCACATTCACCTATTTGATTGCTGATCCAGATTCGAGGGATGCCATTCTTATTGACCCTGTTCGAGAAACAGTAGAACGCGACCTGCAGACGCTTAAGGATTTGGGTTTAACATTGAAGGCAACACTGGAAACGCATGTCCATGCCGATCATTTGACCGGGGCGCTGAGACTGAAGGCTCAAACAGGCTGTAAAATTGCTTATCCTGCTATGGTGTCAACTTCGTGTATTGATATCGGCATAAAGGAAGGTGAAGCATTCACTGTGGGTGGTATTACATTAAACCCGCTATATACACCGGGTCATACAGATCACCACCACGCATACCTTATTGATTCTCCAGTACAAAAGCTGATATTCACTGGTGATGCCTTGCTCATTGAAGCTTGTGGTCGAACAGATTTTCAGTCAGGTGATGCTGAGACGCTCTACAACAGCATTCAAAACAAAATTTTTTCTTTGCCGAATGAAACGTTAGTTTATCCCGGACATGATTATGAAGGGCGATTTATTACAACGGTCGCACAGGAAAAAATCAGAAACCCGCGCCTGGGAGGCGGCAAGAGTAAAAAAGAGTTTATCAAAATCATGAATGAACTTGATCTACCCTACCCCCGGAAAATTGATTTCGCAGTACCTGGAAATGAGCTCTGTGGTGTTTGCCCAGAAAATGCACCTGATGATTTAAGAGGGAGTTGTGCGACCCATGATCAGGGGTGATGCTTATAATCTCAATAGCTCAAATTTGATCCTACAAATTTGAACAGATGCAACTGCTCATCGATGGGACCAGGATTTGGGCGAAACTCCTTCGTCGCAGAGGCGGCCTGACCCCAAATCACTTGTTGAATATACAGCATCGTGCCAGGATCGAAATACAGCGATGACTGATGCCTATCGAAGCGGGGTCTATACATTGAAGGAGATTGGTGATCACTTTTGGTTACATCTTTCTACAGTAAGTGGCATCATCAAGATTCATAAATCAAGGATCTGACCCTGAAGTCTGCATCAATTAATGAAACTCAACTCAGTAAACAAGATACTCATTTATGTCTACCTGACTTTTCTATCAACAGTCTGTTTTTCTCAGGATTTTCGAACTGACCTCAATCATATGATTGCCGTTAAAGGGGATTATCATGGCAACAGCCGTAGAGCTGCGGTTACAACTGATGGAATACTGATTCATACCAACGACTATGTAGAGGTTTTTGATTTAAACGAACAAAAAGTTCTTTATAAATGGGACCCTGAAGGTGGGGAAGGCGAAAGCTGGATTTCACATGATGCCAAATATATCGGCAATTATTCTCAAAATTACAAAGATCCTACTCTTGGTTATACTAATGTTTTCCAGGTACTGGATATAACTAGTCTTAAAACATACCTATACACCACACCCAAGGCTACCTGGTCAAAACCAGTGTTCAGTCAGAAAAATAGCGAAGTCCTGGTTAGCACTTATAAACGTGGTCAAGGCAACAACGTCATTTTATTTGATTTTGTTTCCGGCAGGGTTATTAAAAAAATTTTCTCATCTAACAAGTTTTCTACAGTTGTCATGGCGATGGCTTTTTCAAAAGATGAAAAAGAAATTTATATCGCCATTGCTGAGAATTCCTCCAATAGTTACTTTAATGTCTATGACAAAGAAACCGGCAGCTTAAAAAAGAAAGTAAAGTTGAATTATCAAATGAATGCTTTTTTTGTAGGCAAAAAGCATTTTTTTGTATCCGGTGCCGCTGGAAATTCAGGCGCACCTTTTACCACTAAGTTTTCCCGCAGTAATTTTAAAAAAATAGCCCAGTGGGATCTTCGAATTCACAATATTGACCCAACTGAGCGTTATTCCATTCGGTATGATTACGACTCAAAAAACTTGCTAAAAGTTAATCTTGAAACAGGAGTACAGGAGATTCTGCTAAATGCAGAACATTTAAATCAATTTGGTGACGAAAGCATGATAAGTGCCAATGGACGCTATTTTGTCACACCAGTTAAGCGTACTGGAGATTTTCGAAAATTTGCCGGATCAGAAGCCGTTCTGGTTTTCAAGAATAACCTGGTTCCAAAATGAGTCTCTGGAGATTACAACATACAGGTTAAGTTTTAGATGTAATTAAATGGCCGACTAAAAGGCCAATATCCTGGTTTAAGTATTCACTTTTACTTCTGAACCCACTACTTCCGGCTCATTATCAGTCATTTCTACTGGAAATCCGGGCGCGCGTAGCTCTGTATTACAGGCGTCTTCAAGCCGTTTAACGATTTGAGAAGACCAGGCTCGACCGCCATATTCCTCTGCACCCTGCTTAAAAATATTCAGCACCAGGGGTGATAGTTCAAGCGGTACATTTTGCTTTTGGGCTAAAGTATCAAATAACCCCATATCCTTAACCACCAGATCCATGGTGAAGTTTATATTGTAACTACCATTTAAAATCACCTGGCTCTCGGTTTCGTGCACGAATGAATTTCCTGAAGAAATTCTGATCGCTTCATAGGTTGTGGCTAAATCCATTCCTGCCTGGTCGGCCACCGTCAGCGCTTCACCAATGGCGACTAAATGTACTGATGCCAGATAATTGGTGACAACCTTCAGGACAGAAGCTGATCCCAGCGGGCCTGTATGCAATATGCGTCGCCCCATGGCACACAGGATGGGCAATACTTTTTCAAAATCAGATCGTTCTCCACCAGTGAAAATACTGATATTGCCAGTAGCCGCTCGATGACAGCCACCAGAAACTGGACTATCCATAGCGCTCGCCCCTTTCTTCTCCACCAGTACAGCCAGGCGTTTTACTTCGGCTTCATCGGTGGTACTCATTTCCAGCCAGATTTGATTTGCTCGCATTCCTGCAATGATGCCATCTTCAGCCTCCATTACGGCTGCACTGATTGCTGGTGAAGGCAAACAGGTAATTATGACATCAACCTGCTCAGCAAGAGCTTGCGGTGACTCCGCCCAATGAGCACCCTGTTTTATTAATGGTTTCGCAGCAGTCTGATCAATATCTCGAACCGTTAGATCAAAACCATTACGTATTAAACTACCTGCCAGTTTTCCACCGACATTTCCCAGGCCAATAAAACCTATTTTCATCACCAGGCCTCACTTTATTAATATTAAATTACGATTGATATCAAATGGGTTCCTGCTCCATTTCCAGATGTAATGCTGATTCGGTGTAGGGATGATTGTTGGCTACGTCTTCATTGAGCTCTACACCCAGGCCGGGTTCTTTTGATGGAATTACATAACCATCCTGCCAGACAATTGGTTTTTTCAGTATCTCTGCATGAAATCCCTCCCAGGTCTGGATACTTTCAAGAATCAGAAAATTTGGGATGCAGGCGCTTAACTGGATATTGGCAGCGCCTTCGATAGGTCCGCAATATAAATGCGGTGCGATCTGGGCATAGTATGTTTCGGCCATGCCGGCGATTTTTTTTGCCTCCAAAATGCCACCGACACGTCCCAGTGCCATCTGTAAAATCGAAGCTGCCTGGTTCTCTAATACACGTGCAAATTCATATTTTGTCGTCAGTCGTTCGCCTGTAGCTATTGGAATACTGGTTTGTCTGGCCACACGTGCCATCTCCAGGGTATTTTCCGGTGGTACTGGTTCTTCAAACCAGAGCGGATCATATTTTTCCAGCCGACGTGCCAAACGAATTGCACCGGCAGCGGTAAACTGGCCATGCGTTCCAAATAATAAATCAGCGCGATCTCCGACTGCTTCACGAATAAGTTTAACGAATCGTTCACTGCGCGACAGTGCTTGAAGCGAAGGCATACGTCCATCGTATACCGTATATGGGCCGGCAGGATCGAACTTTACTGCAGTGAAACCCTGATCAACATATTCTAAAGCGCGTTCAGCCGCCAATTCAGCATCTGTATAAACATCCGTTGAATCACTATCTTTGGGATAAATATAGGTGTAAGTACGAAGTTTTTCATGCACCAGCCCACCGAGCAATTCATACACGGGTTTATCGACTGACTTACCCACGATATCCCAACACGCCATTTCGATTCCGCTCAACACGCTGACCAGAGAAATATCAGGTCTTAAGGTATAACCACTGCCATAAACGTTACGCCATAAGCGTTCAATTTTAAATGGATCATTGCCCACAACATGTCGCTCACAGACGTCTTCGATCATGCGTGCAACAGTATGTGCGCCAAAGGTTGCAGCATAAACCTCGCCGATGCCTTCAATACCATCATCAGTGATTAATTTGACAAATAAAAAGTATCGGCCGCCGAAGTAAGGCGGCGGATTCGCAACTACATAGGTTTTAAAACTTTTTATTTTCACGGGTCCTTATTTTTCTGATTATTGAAAAGTCAATCAAAAACGATAACATTGCGGATAACCTGACCGGAACGAACCGCATCAATGGCATCGTTAATTTGTTCCAATGGATAACAGTCTGTGACCAGTTCGTCCAGTTTCAGACGGCCTTGCTGGTAAAGATCGGTCAGCACAGAAATATCATTCTTCACTCTTGACGAACCCATTTTGCTGCCGATAATTTTTTGACTTTGCGATGCCAGGCCAACAATTTCATAACTGCCCATCACGCCCGAACCAGGCATGCCCACTATCACCAGAGTACCGCCTTTGGCAAGATAGTTGACTCCCTGATCAACAGCAATTTTCGCACCTACCGTAATAAAAACATAATCTGCACCGCGACCCGATGTTAAATCAAGTAGCTGCTGTTGAGCCGTTTCAGATGTTATGTTGATCGCATGAGTGGCACCAAAATCAAGCGCCGTATTCAGTTTATCGTCACTCAAATCCATCGCAATGACTGGATTGGCACCCACTGCTTTTGCGCCCTGAACGGTATTCAACCCTACTCCACCCGTACCAATAATCACAACACTACTGCCAAATGGAACTTCAGCTGTATTGGTGACAGCTCCAAAACCCGTTAAAACACCACAGGCTAAAAGGGCTGCACTGGTGAAAGCAATATCATCAGAAATTTTAGCCATTTGAGACTGGTGCACCAATACCTGTTCGGCAAAGGCTCCCGTGCGCATTCCCTGGTGAAGTACTTCCCCATCTTCAGACTTAATGGGTTGGTTATCATCCAGGTGAAAAGTTGAGTCACACATCACCTGTTGTCCTTTGGCGCAAGGTAGACAATTGCCGCAAGAACGGATCAAAGTCACCACAACGTGATCTCCATGTGCAAATTCTTCAACGTCTTCTCCCACCTGTTTTACAATGCCTGAAGCTTCATGACCATAAACAGCTGGTAGTGGACCACCCCATCCACCATCCATGTAAATAATATCACTGTGGCAGATAGCGCAGGCCTTTAGCGCTACAATGACTTCTCCTCTAGCGGGATCAGCAAGCTTTATGTTCTCGATTGTCAGTGGTTGCTTGAACTCACGACAGACTGCAGCTTTCATCTTTTCTCGTTCTTCTGCGTTTTTCAGGTTTAAGCATATTGAAGCTCAAGTTTCCAGCTTTGGAGCCTACCCTGGTCCTGGCCCACCAGATCAGATACTTTCAAGGTCCACAAACCCTGCCCCTGTTTACCTTCAAAAACGGCAAGCGCTGCGACCTCTTGAGTGGTGTAACGTTGTACGAGATTGTCAGCCCCTCTACCGGTTCGGTCGTGAAGCACAACTGTGGCGCCATCTGGTCCGTTCAAAGTCACTCGCAGATCACCAATGTAAGTATGTGGGATTTCTACGCTAACAGCGATTGCTGTAATAGTACCGGCGTCGCTCACTGTGATCGAACTGGAAATACCCGCTGGGTTCTCATCAGGTATAGGCAAATTTGGCGTCACTTGTTCAGTAACTTCCCCCGGCCCGTCTCTCAGTTCTATTTCGATAGCCCACTGCTCCAACGTGCCGACATCGCGACGGGCGCTATCAACAACGTGCAAGGTCCAGTTGCCACGTATCACGGTACCCTGAAAAGCCTGCAGTGCGGCAACATCATCGCTAGTGTAGGTTTTAACCAGATTGTCGGCACTACCGCCGGTTTCATTGTGCAACACAGCTATAGCACCATTCGGGGCCGTTAGTGACACTTTCAGATCGCCGATATAGGTATGTGTGATTTTGACATCGACGCTAATTCGCTCCACCACACCATCCCTCTGGATGGCAATTGCGCTACGAACGCCAACTGCTGCAAAGTCAGGTATTGACAGGTTTGGTGTCGCACTGCCTCGTACTATTCCCACAGTGTCATCGATATCTATATCTAGACCCCACTCACGTAAAGTTCCCGTATCCTGACCGACCAGGTCCGCGACATGAAGCGTCCAGTTCCCTTCGGATGCCTGACCGACAAGCGCCTCAAGGCCGGGCGTATCCGCTGGCGTGTAAGTTTTCACCAGATCGTCAGTACCTCTCCCTGTTTGAGAGTGCAATTCGACAGATGTACCCGCCGCAGAGATTAGACGCACTCGAAGGTCACCGATATAGGTGTGCTGAATATCCACCGTAACCGTCACGCTGGAGATGGCACCGCTCGACGGAAATGATAACGTACTGAAAATCCCTTCTGGTCGAGCATCTGGAATTGGCAAATTAGGCTTAACTACGATGGGTCCTCCGGGTATTGGATCGGGATCGGGATCGGGATCGGGTATAGGATCTGGATCCACCGGCACATTGAAGTCAGCGACGATGCCGGATAGTGAAGCGCCGCTAGATTGCGCGTTCGGCCCCATGCCGAAACTGGCGAAGGCGGCCCAGATTCCACGGCGAGCATCACGATGTTCGACAGTATTGATGACATTTGCTGCGAGGCGATTATCCAGTGCCGCAAGTATCGCATCTCGCATATCAAGAAAGCCGGGAGATGCTGGCGATAGTTTCAGCGCATCTACCACAAGTTGCACACCTAGCACCGAACCGATGCGCCGATTCATGTCCAGCAGGGTCACACACCAGATTTCGCCGATATTATGTACCTGGCTATAGCGACCTGTTCCGAGATCGCCAAAATGGTCTGGAAAGCTACTGTCGTAGCGAAAGCCGCGGATCCCATTCGGATTGTTTACAACCCATGAGCCAACCGTATCGTTCTGGTTGATCGTGCAGGCTATATAATCACCCCAGCCCTCACCCATACCACCACTTTGTGGTTGCTCTAACGCTCGCGAGTTTGCCGGGCCGCCAACCAATCGGTTAGTGACCCCGTGCATGAACTCGTGGAATACCACGCTCGAGTCAAATGCAGTATGGCGATTTGTCGAGCTGACGAGCCCCATATTCATGACTGGATTGAGACCATCAATCGGCGTCGCCATGTTGGCGGTACCAAACACTGCGCCGCTGTGGGCACGAGCATCAACTCGATCAGATTGAAGACCTCCCCGACCCAGGTTACCTTCCTGAAAATTGCCATCGCGTTCACGAAAACCGAGTAAGTAAAAGAAATCGTGCATATAGGCGTTGTAGTAGAAGATATTGAGTACTTTCTGATCATCGCCAGTTGGAGACGCCGGATCGAAATGAATTTGACCTCCCTGGTTAACGCCTTCAATGCTCGAACCGCTGGCACCAAGATGCGCTCGCACGTTGTTGCCCTCACTGCGAGAACCGCTGATCCAGTCGTCGGGTATTGCCGGTGGCAGGTCATCCGGTATAGGCAGTCCATAGTCGATTAAAGGTCGCGGAAAGTCGATCATGCTTCTGTTTTCTGAGCCATCGACCTGATAGATATTGCCACGCCCGACAATCCACTGCATGAGTTGGCAGCAGTACAATACTGACCCATCTTTAGCATCAATCATGGTGCGATACTGCCCCTGGGCTTCGGGCAAACTAATCATAATTTCCCAGGCCAGACGCAAATCGTTATCCAGTTGAAACCAGAGCAGTTCAGCTTTAATCTTGTCATCGAATGGCCCTGGCTCAAAATAAGTGGTCTGATCTGGGTCAGTCGATAAATTTTCCTTAACTTTAAAAGTGACGCCGCTCAAGTCGATGGTCGAATGTCGCAAAGGCTCACCGAAGTGATCAACCTGATGCTCGTCATCACCCGGCACGGCCACATGGGCGGCGGCCTTTTGCACGGCCTCGTTAATTGGGATGCGCGGAGAAGAATCAGAATCCTGGCCGATACTGACGGTCTCACCCAGTGTATCCTGGAGAGTACCATCGGGTGCAAAGCGCACTACCTGGGTGGCTTCGAATATTTTCAAACCCTTGTAGGTTTGCTGTAGATGTACTGCTACTGCGCCGTCACTGGTAGTCTGATAGTCATCATCAGCAATGTATTCACCCGGCTGGCTGGAAGTCAGCCCCAGTAAGCTCTGGATACTTTGCAGATGATTTATGGCGCGTTTGACATAATTACCCGACTCTGTCGGTGCTGCCTCTGAAATCACTCTTGTGGGATTGCCCAGATTCGCTCCGAAGCGTTCGATGCGAACCCGGTGAGCCGCAGGTAACGTGTCTGAAACGCGCGCGGCGGCATTGTGAAGTTCCGACTCTCTTGCGGCTGAGGTACGGTTCGTGTTGAAGTCACGACGATCAATTTCTCTACTCATGGCATCCTCCCTGGTCTGCTTTGTAGAAGGGTATGAATAATAGGAGTGCTGTTATAAAAAGTCTAGCCAGATTGCAATCAAATTGCAGTTTGCATTATTTTTAATTAATCGTGAGTATTCGAAAGCATAAAATCCTGGATATTCACGCAGTCATTGTTAATTCAGACTGGCAAATGCACGCTCTAATTTATCCATAAATAAATTCAATTCATTTTCACCAAACACCATAGGTGGTTTAAATTTTAATACATTGGCAAATGGCCCATCGCTGGAAAGCAGCACGCCTTCGTCGCGCAGAAAATTGATGATTTTCTCCGTTTCTTCAGTAGCTGGCTCAAGTGTTTCGACATCGCGCACAAGATCGATGCCAAGAAACAAACCGCGTCCCCGAACATCACCAATCAATGGGTATTTATTTTTCATAACTTGCAGTTTATGCGACAACTTATGAAAAATTGTCTGTGCATTTTCGCGCAACTTTTCGGCTTCGATTACATCAAGCACCGCCAAACCTGCCGCGCAGGAAACCGGGTTACCACCAAAAGAGTTAAAAAACTCCATACCATTGGCAAATTTGGCTGCGATTTCCTGTGTGGTCACCACAGCTGCCAGCGGGTGACCATTGCCCATAGGTTTGCCCAGCGTAACGATATCTGGCACTACATTTTGCAGTTCAAAGGCCCACATCGCGTCACCAACGCGGCCGAAACCTGTTTGTATTTCGTCTACTATGCACAAGCCACCCGCTGCGCGTGCGTGTTGAAAAGCATGTTGGAAATAGGTATTGGGAAACATTATCTGGCCACCGCACCCAGAAATTGATTCGGCAATGAATGCCGCTGGCCCAGCGCTGCCACCATTGAGAATTTTGTCGATCTGAATTGCAACCGATTCTGCATAAGCACGTGCCGAATCGTCACCATACCCTTTGAAACGACCGCGAAAGGGATCGGGTAGCTCAGCGACATATGTCAATGCTCCAGACCCGTTACCACCCTTGCGGGAAAATTTGTAGGGACTGATGTCGATCAATCCAGCAGTGTTGCCGTGGTAAGCCCAGTCGAGCGTGATTATTTCTTTTCGCCCGGTATAGTTTTTCGCCAAACGCAAGGCCAGTTCGTTGGCTTCAGAACCAGAATTAACAAAGTAAACAACTGAAAGCGGGTCAGGCATAGTCGCCGCCAAACGCTCGGCATAATCGAGAATCGAGTTATGCAAATATCGTGTATTAGTATTAAGTTTTTGTGCCTGCGAAGCGATTGCCTCAACCACTTGCGGATGACAGTGGCCGACATGACAAATGTTATTCACGCAATCCAGGTAGGCCCGGCCGCTGGCATCGTAAAGCCACGCACCCCTACCGCGCACAATGTGTAATTTTTTCTGGTAAGAAGTACTTAATGATGGGCCTAGTAACTGACTACGGCGTTTTAAAAGTGTTTCAGTCTGCTCGACAACCGGCGCAAAAGATTCTGGTGACAGTGCAAGAATCAAATTAGGATTCGGGCAAATTTGCGACCAGATATCGAATCGGTCGAGTTCAGAGGCACCATCGAAATTTCCTTTTAGACCGAGCATGGTTGTCATGATTTGAAAATGTAGATGCGGTGCCCAGCCTCCGTTTTCGTGTGACTCGCCGATATAACCAATCACATCGCCAGTTGATACTGCGTCGCCTTCATTCAATAGTGACACCGTCTTTTTCGACAAATGTCCGTACAAGGTGAAAAAGGTCAGCCCAGTATCGCCTGCGACGTGTTGCAGTATCACCGTGCCGCCATAATCGTAGGGCTTATTATTGTCCTGAACACTGAAGACAAAACCAGCGTATGGCGCGAGTAACGGGGTATTTGCTGCAATAAAAATATCAATGCCGAGGTGTGTCGAGCGCGCCTGACTACTGCCAGCGGAGATAAACTGCTCACCCCGGTAACAATTGCGGTCTTCAGCGTACAAACCGATAGCGTAGTCAGAACCTGTTGTGGTGAGTCGCTGGTTTAACCACTCGCTGTATTTGTCCGCATCGTCGATGATATTCGCTCCCGCCGCTCCCTCGACAAACGACACCACTATTCGAGGCATGATGTGTAGATTCTGATCAAAAATCGGCCCCATTGTTGAGCTGTTCCGGGTTAGCCACTCGACTATTGCAACGCCGTTCGGCACTGCTGGCAGTCCCGCTGAGACACGAGCTATACAGATTTTAATCTCATCATTCATTGCCCTGAGAGTGCGCAACAAAACCAGAGCTGGCGCCTGGCTGACTAGCAGGTAATCATTATCGGGAAACTGTCTAACCCGATGTGAGGAAATACACAAACTCATCGCCAATCGCATTTCGATCAAATCGAACAACACATCAAGTTCGTTTTCGTGTAGCGGAAAATGTTGCGTGTAAGCACCGATCAAAACCCGGCTGGCTGCGGCAATATCCGCCACGCCCATCAAAGCGTAGGCCATCGCGATCGCCAGTTCGTTCACCTGACGTGCGTAGGCCATGTCACCAAAATCAAAGATACCCGCAACACGTAACGGATCATTTTCGTCTACTGCGAGATTATTATCATTGGCATCGCCATGAATTACCGCCACCCGCATGAACGGCAAATGGGGTTGCACCTGAGATTGATATCGAGCAAATATTGTACGAATCATTTCACGGTCGTCTTGGTCATCTATGTCGTCGATATATTCGCGCACAGCCATAGCATTATCGAGGTTCCATAAAAAATCTGCACGGTGTGCTGCCGGGTGCGCAAACCCTTGCATGGCGCAGCTTAATCGACCGAGAAAATCACCCAGGCTTTGCAACAGAGGTAGTTCATTCGGCATACTCGAATACAGTTTTCCCGGCACAAAGGTGAGTAATCGCACCGCCAGCATACCGTTGCCATTGGACTCTGTAACGAGTTCAATGTCATTCCCTGCAACTGATAATAAAACAACGGGTACTTCGAGTGCCGGGTCGACCCTGGCGATGTGTTGTAGCGCCGCATTTTGCAATTCGATTAATTCACGAGGTTCGCCTGCGTTAGCGATTTTCAGAGTGTATGATTTCCCGCCTGCGGTAGTTACCCGTGCATTTTGATCGCGCTCACTTTCGAGGAGTTTAATTTTACCTTCAACATTGAAAACTGTTGAAGCAATTTTCGAAAGCTTGATTTCGGAAAATGAAGGTGGGCTAGTTTCAAAAACAGACATCGCGTTTCTATGTGTGGATTAGGATTATAGTTTACGTAAAATAGTCAACCCATCACCAATCGGTATTAAGGATAAATCGTAATTGCCGGGTGCGTTTGTGTGCAGCCAGAGATTCAGTTCTCGTAGTGCAGCCGTATCGTCTGATAAATCAGTCTGGTCAATTACTGAACCACCCCAGAGAACATTATCAAAAGCAATCAGTCCGCCAGGACGTATCAATTTCAAACAGGATTCAGCATACCCTCTATATCCTGTTTTATCGGCATCGATGTAGGCAAAATCAAAGTGATCAGCCTGGTCATCGGCGATCAAATAATCAAGCGTTTGCTGTGCCGGTGCCAGTCTCAGATCAATTCGATCTTCAACCGAAGATTTCCGCCAATGTTCGTGCGCAACATTAGTAAATTCCTCACTGACATCGCAGCAGATCATTGTTAAATCGGCAATGCCGAGAGTAAGTCTAAGGCTGGTATAACCGGTGAAAGTACCAATTTCGAGGCCTCTTCTGGCACCCAGCATTTTACATAACAGTAATAGTAACTGTACCTGTTCGGGTGAACTGATCATCCGTGCATCGGGCATGGTAAGCGTTTGTTTGCGCAGACTTTCACAGGCCGCAGGTTCATGGAGTGAAACCTCCAATAAATATTGCTGTAACTCGTTTCCGAGTCCTATTGTGGTGCTAGACATGATGCAATACCTTAAAGTCAGTTAATCCTGAATCCTTTACCCCTTATATTTTTGGGGTTGAGTTCCTGTCTTCGACCCCATATCTTACGTATAGCGAAGTCCATTCTGACTCAACTCGATAGGCGATACAATGTCATTGCATTTAATCAGTTTTAAAACCTGCCCATTTGTTCAACGCGCGGTAATAACCCTGAAACATAAAAACATAGATTTTGAAATCACTTACATCGACCTTGCTGATCCACCTGACTGGTTTCTCGAAATTTCACCTCTGGGTAAGGTGCCGCTGCTAAAAGTAAATGACGATTTACTGTTTGAATCAGCAGTGATTAACGAATATCTCGATGATATAACCGATGGCGCGTTACAGCCCAAAGAGCCGTTGGCACGTGCAAAGAATCGTGCCTGGATTGAATTCGCCTCCAACATGCTCGGTAATCTGTATATGATGAAAATGAGTATAGACGAAGAAAGCTACAACAAATATCATAATCAACTGGTAGATCAGCTAAACCGGGTTGAAAAAAATCTGGGAGAAGGCCCCTGGTTCAATGGCAAAGAATTTTCCCTGGCTGATACCGCATTTGCACCTTTGTTTACCCAAAATTCAGTAGCCAATAACCAGTTGTCCGTGATAGATCAGACTAACATGCCGAAGCTTGCGGCCTGGGCAAACCGATTACTGGCGTTACCCGAAGTTAAACAATCGACAGTCGATGAGTTTGAAGACATCTACCTTGAGGCGATGCAGAAAAACCAGTCTTACAGTCTTAATCGTTTAGCAGCTTAAGGTGGTATGACCATGGCAAGTTGGACAAAAAGTAAAGTTATCGACAATTATCGATGGACCGATGAACTTACTTCGCTGGTTATCGATACATCACTTGAAGGTTTCGAATCAGGACAATTTATACGTGTTGGCCTCCATGTCGACGATACTGTGCTGGCCAGACCTTACTCTCTAGTGAATACCCCACAGGATAAACACCTGGAAGTTTACTTTAATATTGTTGAAGAAGGTCCTCTGTCACCGCTTCTGTTCGCGCTTAAAACCGGCGATGAGATTCTGGTGGCAGATAAACCAAGTGGATTCCTGACGATCAGTGAAGTTCCCGAGAGTAAACACCTCTGGTTGATGGCCACTGGCACCGGTATTGGTCCTTTTTTATCAATTCTTAAAAGTGAAGCTGTTTGGCAGAAATTTGAACAAGTCATTCTGGTCTATTCAGTACGAACTCAGGCTGAAATGGCCTATCGTGAAATGATCGAAGAAATCGATATCAAACACCCTGATCAATTTTGTTTTATACCGACCATTACCCGCGAAAATCATCAATATAGCCTGAGAAACCGCATACCAGAAAGCATAAAAAACGGTGATCTTGAAACTCGGGCAGGTGTTGAGCTAAGCGGCGAAAATTCACACGTGATGCTTTGTGGCAGTTCAGACATGATTGCCGATGTCAGGAAAGAGCTGGAGAACAGAGGCATGAGAAAACACCTGCGACGTGTCCCGGGGCATTTTACTACCGAAAAATATCACTAAGCTTGTTGGTCTTTGACTAGGAAGTCATTGTTATATTCAATATCCACGGTGCCACTGATGCTGCCTGAAGTGTCCATGACAGTCAACACATCTGTAGGTTGGGTTAAGGCACGAAACCCAACACGTCAAGGTGAATTTCTCGCAATCAATTTCAAGACCTGAAATCTAAAAAATATAAAACCGACGCCTCACTTCCTTAATACCATCACAGCTGTTGTTGGGTTTAGTTCCTCAACCCAACCTACCGAGCTAAGCTTGATCGTTAATTATGAGAATACCGCCGAGGTTGTCCTAGCCAAAGAATTCCGGTACTAATCACTACAAACAAACCCCAGTAAAAAAAGTAACCGCTGGTAGATGACAATTTAATGAGGGTTGGTGAAAAGCACATCACCATAGCGGCAAGACTAAACATAGTTTCAATGTAAACCTTTGTTCGTCCTACTGTGTGCTCAGTACAGTTTTGAAGAATTCGACCATCAATTACGATGCGACACATCCAGACTGAAAATCCCAATGCAGCATGCATTATTGCCAGAGAAAACACAGTAGTGCATAAAGAAAACACGATTGTTGTTAGACCCACCAGCAACGAAAAAATGTACTCGATATTGGTAATGGATAATTTTTTCAGGCCAAGACTAAGAACCGCTGCAGCAGCCATGCCACCAACAGGCCAGGCGGCATCGACCAACCCAAAAACATCACTGCCACGCGCCAGGTCATCGTGAATGAAAGACGAAAGGATAGCGTTAGATAGTTGTCCGATAGGTAAGGCAATACCTGCGAGTATGGTTAGATTTCTCAATACAGGGCTATTAAGATACAGCGCCAGCCCACCAGATAGATCCTTAATAAAACCAGAAAATCCAATAGCATTATCTTTAGTATTCACGCCTCTGACGAAGACCACCGCCAGTACCAGAAAAATGGAAAATAGTGCAGAAAACAAAAACCCATCAGATGCAGACTGATATTCGATAACAAAACCTGTCAGCACGGTCCCTATCGCAGTCGCTAGTAAATGCACGCCGCGAAACCGTGCTACCACGTGGACTATTTCCTGTGAACTGACATTGGCGTGAATCAGGCCGTCGTGTGAGAATTGGTATATATTTCGAAAAAATGTCACCATCACTACGGTCACAAAAAACCAGAATACTAAAAGGTCACTGTCAAAAGTTACTGCAAACCCAAGAGACAAAAGTGATACTGCTATACCTGAATGGCTTAGCATTACCAGATACTTTCGGTTATACCGGTCAACAATGACACCAACAAATGGACCAGCAAAAATATTGGTTATCATCGCAACAATGAAAACCTGGCCAACCGTAGCGACATCTCCACTTACGATCAATGTTGTCCAGCCAATACAAACCAGATAAGAGCCACGAGCGAACCCGGCACAAAGTTCCATGAGATAAAGAAAAATCAAATTTTGTTTTATCATGATTTTCTAATCATTTTTACCCACTAAATTTTCCGCAGAGCCAAAAATAAATTAATATATCTGCATTCGTTAAATGTGTTGCTAGACTTGAAATTTACATTGTTGCCACAATATACCCTATAAGTTTTTGCGTACTCGCATTTGAAATGCCAGTGCTATTTTATAAGTTTCTTGCCTTGTGGGAATAAGGAACTTAATATAGCCATATAAAGTCGTAAATGAATTAATCAGGAGAATGAAATGTTAACAAACTCAACCTTAACTCGCGCACCAGAGGCGATATTACAAACCAACAAACTGATCACGAATACTTATATTCTGCTGTCAATGACATTGATCTTCAGTGGCGTGATGGCTTTTGTGGGTGTCGTGTCTCAGATGTCATTCGGGGCTGCACTGGTCGCGGATATTATAGCCATTGTATTGCTCTGGTTCGTTTTGCCAAAGACAGCAAATTCTGCTAGTGGCATTCCTGTGTTATTTGCAATTACTGGTTTGCTTGGATTTGGACTGGGACCCGTTTTAAATCATTATCTCGCGGTTAATCCCAGTATTGTTATGACTGCTCTTGGTGGTACTGGCGCTATATTCCTTGGGCTTTCCGGTTACGCTTTAACCACGCGTAAAGACTTTAGCTTTATGGGCGGTTTTCTGTTTGTTGGTCTGATTGTTGTTATCGGTGCATCGCTTTTGAATATCTTTCTTGCAATGCCAGCACTCTTTCTGGCTGTCAATGCTGCAGTAGTGATGATTATGAGTGGACTGATTCTGTATCAAACTTCGGCCTTGATTCATGGTGGAGAAACCAACTACATTATGGCGACCGCAGGGCTGTTTCTGTCAATTCTTAATATGTTTCAGGCATTACTGCATTTGTTGGGAGCTTTTGGCGACGATTAATTGTTGATCTTTCTATAATTTTTAAGCCCCGCTTGCGGGGCTTTTTTATGAACAGGTATTGATATGGACTGGCTTAAGATTGGCTCGGCTCTGTTACTCGTCGCCATGTTGTTTTTTCTTTTTCCTTCGGCTAAACGAGCGATTAAGACCTCTCCAAAGGGTAGCGCACAGGACTGGATGGGGTTTATTCTGCCCCTTGCTGCTGTTATTGGCTTTGTCGTGCTTTTGGTCGTACTAGTTTAGCGTCCTAAACTACGAGCGAGATTACTTAGTTTGTACTGAAGAAGGTCAAATCTGCTGTTGATGTTGATCCCCAATATTTGCAGATTGTTCTGATACATTTTCTGATAAGTCCTCATTTATCTCGGCAGGATTGCCAGAAGGATTTGCAAAAGTATCGTTTAACCGTTGCACAAACTGCCCTGAGCTTTCTATAACGTGTCGAATCCTTCGGCTTTTACTGCGTCCCCAGCCAAAGGGGTTCACATTAAATATACTGCGCCAGATACGGGTACTCTTCGCAAATGCGGTAACAAGATTGCCGGGCATACCAGATCTGGGTAATTTTTTAGCGATTCGAGCAGCCCATATTTTTCTTGAAAACACATGAATACTGAAAAAAACCAAAAATATCAGGATCAATACTAACAATCCTGTCAAAGGACTCTGTTGGTATGAATTAACTAAAGCCGTCGGCGCTAAACTGTCCCATTTATCCCATGCAGAAATTGTATAAATCGCCAGACCAAACATCAGGCCGAACAAAATCACATCTGTCAGCAAGACTCTTTTAGTCCATTGTCGAACCGCTTTAGACAATGCGGGTACTGCTTTGTTTTCGATATCGTTTGCGGTCTTTTCCAGGGCACCGATGATTCGATAGGCACGTTCAGTTTCGACCTGTTTCATTCGGTCGTAAATGATATTGATATCTGAATCTTTTTTTGATTTGAACCGCTGCCTTAGCGCTTCATCTTTGATCGGCATGCAGGACTTTTCATCATAAATCATGAAGAATTTTCCTGCCGTCAAACCACTTTGCGACAATGCTCGCTGCCAGGCGCCCACCACTTCTTCAGGATTGTCTTCCTTCGCAGAAGTATCAATTTGATTTAAAATATATAAAAATTTGCTCGAATCCGTACGCACGATAGTTTTAGAGACCAGATGCTCCAGCGTATCTTTCATCGCACCAGGTTCTGGATGTCTGGCATCAAAAAACACCAGCACAAGATCTGATAAATCAATAATATGATCGGTGATTCGTAATGTAGAGTTGCGTTGAGAATCAGCATCAAAGCCGGGGGAATCAATTAGAATTTTACCTTTGATCGGTAAAGTTGGGCTGGTTTTTAGCTGTAAATAAGCATTCACACGCTCTCCTTCACCAGGAGCCACCTTATCAATTTCTTCACTGATATTAAAAAAAGGAAATCTTGGGTCAGCATCAAGTGCGAGACCGGGCAATACCCGACTGTTATTATCATTGGTGTAACAAATAACGGTAAACTTGTCATCCACCGCCTGATTGCCTGATGATTGAAGCTCGGCACCTAGAAATGTATTGATAAAGGTCGATTTTCCGGCAGAAAATGTTCCCAATATCGATATCAATGGCCACCAGGGAATCTGGGTGGCATAGGATTCATCTCTTGAGATCAAACCCATTTTAAATGCAATATTATCAAGCGTTTTGAAACTGCTGACGGCATCAATCAAGATCGGGTTTTCATCTTTTAGATGCGTTTCCAGTTGTCTGAGTCGGCTTTCAATCGCATTTCTTTTGTCAAACATTAGCGCTTATATTTCTCTATTATTATATTTAGTGTAAACAGCTGGTTCAAATAATGTTAGTTCGGAAAAAAGCCACTAATAAAACTCATGGGTCCCGATATATCTCTCATATCTCGTTGCATGTAATGTGTAGAAGCTGCCATCGAATAGGTGTTGCGTGTCATTACTGATACATCTTTGGTCATTGTGCGAAGATTCCCATCAATCTTGGTTACACTATTAGCCATTTTCAACATTGTGTGATCCATCGCTTTTACGCTTTTATTCATGCTGGCCATATTGCGATCAACAGATTCAGTCAATGAAATGACCGTTTCGGTAAGATTATGTACATCACGTGACAGAGTATAAATAAGATAGAAACCATAAATAGCTAATACTATAAACATAACTAACGCTGGATATACAACAAGCTCCCATCGCTTGGCGCTACTCTCAAAAGTATCAGCCAGACGTTCAATACATCTACTATCCAAAATTAATTGCTCTTCATTTATATTTTCGGCCATTATTAAATCTCCACTTCTCTGTTACGAGATTGATAGTACTGTTAATCGATAACCTGACAAGCAAAACAGCACTTTATTGCAAACCAGCTTAACTTGAATCAATTTTATTGGTAATTAAAAATCGCCTGCTGCTCCCCTGCTCATAATATCCTGAATAATCATTTTGACTTTCTTTGCTTCTTCAAGCAGATCCTGAGGTAGTGACTTACCACCGTAGATCATCATATCCATATCCAGGGCATACAACCAATATTTACCTGCCTTGTCTTCTATCATCGCGATACGGCAAGGTAGATAAGCAGAAAATGCATCTTCATAATTCACCATTTTCATTGCAGTTAACGGATTACAAAACTGATAGATCTTGAGGAATCTCTGATCCTGACCTGTCATGTTTGCAACCTGCTCTGACAATGGTAATTCACCTACATTTCTGATGTTGTGATCATTGGCAACAAACCGCATGCTTTCTTCAGCATCTTGCCAGCTAATTCCTTCTGCTAACGGCACCTTCCATGTCGTGGCCGCAGCTACGTTGCCCGTTTTTTTAAGTGTTTTCCACATGTTTAGATACACAGTTTGTGCACCATCATCTAAATCATTAAAAGCGATATAATCTGCTTCAAATTGTTTGACCAGGTAAACAATAAAAATAACCGCTAAAATACCCAGTATTGCGAAAAAATTAATAATACCTCTCATATCATTTTTCTGTTTTATTTAATTGAGATTCCAGGTTTATGGCAAGCTGCTGATTTAGAGTCATGATAGGTTGGATAAGCTGTCTGGCAAGCGTTTGATTTCCCTGCTGTTGTAACAAAATTGCCGCCCGGTAATACAGCTCCGCTGCAGTTTGAAAATCTTTCATGGCATAAAACACGTTTCCTAACTCACCATAATAGTCAGCGTTTTCAGGCTGACTTTGAATCAATATTCGATACCTTTCTATGGACAGATCAAAGTTATTATCCCAATAAGCCTGCCTGGCCTGTAATAAATGATTGAAGTTGGTTGTTTGTTTAGCTAAGGGGCCTGTATCTACATGAGTATTTTTATATAGATTTGGTTCTTTTTTCCTGACTTGATGAGGTTTTTTAACTGAATTTGCAAGGCTGGATGGTTTTTGGTTTATTTGTTCGGGCGCTTTTGATGTGCTTTCTTTCTGAGGAAC
>Ga0256847_1000553_pt1 | contig 22998 bp, 25 predicted proteins | sample TeddybearmetaG_FD_189099 | JGI IMG/M metagenome (GOLD analysis project Ga0256847, IMG submission 189099) | Hydrothermal vent microbial communities from East Pacific Rise, Pacific Ocean - Teddybear | ecosystem: Environmental > Aquatic > Marine > Hydrothermal vents | place: Pacific Ocean: East... | reverse complement strand
GATCTTCCGATGGCCATTGCCCCACCGAAAAACCGCAAGCGTTGGTGGCGTAAAATATTTGATTAGAATTCACCCGCTGCCCCCCGCTGCATAATATCCAGCATCATCTGTTTAACCTCGATGACTTCTGTTTTTAAGGCTTCCGGTAGCGGGTCTCCGCCATAAATCAATAAATCCATATTCATCGCATACAGCCAATATTGCCCGCTTTTATCTTCTAGCAAAGTGATTCGACAGGGCAAGCTGGCTGAAACAGCATCATCAAACGCCAACATATTTGCCGCAGTCAGTGCATTACAAAACATATAAATTTTAACAAAACGACCGGCCTCGCCTCGCATCGCCTCAACTTGCTGATACAACGGTAATTCAGCCACCAACTGGATGTTATGTTCGTTGGCCACTTGTTTCATGGCTTCTTCGACATCTTCCCAGCTCACGTCCTCTTCGACTTTGACTCGCCAGGTGGTTGCCGCTGCGGTACTACCTGTACGCATAAGGGCTTCAGCAAACTGCCAATGCACGGCCATCGCACCAGGATCAAAACGTTGATAACGCGCATAACCCTGATAACCGGCAAACCCCATAAACAAAAAAGCCAGCACACCCAACAAGGTGAAAAATGATTTGAACACCGCCATACTTTATCAGCCCCATTGTTGTGCCAAACTTTATTGCGCCAAACTCGGCACCTGACCAACCAGCAGCCGCGCCCGATGTGGATCAATGCGCCATAACATATCCAAGGTAAACTTGGCATGCCTGAGTTTATTTTGCCGTGCTAAGCGCACAATAGATTCACTCCACACAACCGCAGCTTGCGCCATGCGGCCTTGTGCGTAATATACATTCCCCAGCTCACCAAATAGATTGCCAGATTCTGGAAAATGTTTGATTAAATCGATATAGAGCTGTTCTGATTGTGCAAAATTTTTCATCCAAAACGCCGCACGGGCTTTATCCAGCGCCGGCCCCATGTGCGCCACTTCCTTTTTTGCCGCAGCAGAGGCGGCTTCTGGTGCCCCTAAACCAACGCCAGTATCAGATTGAACTTCATAATGCGGCTCAATCAGGCCATGGGATAAGGTTTGCTGACGCGGAAAAATATCCGGTATGGTGGTTGAAGGCAACGTCGCTTGAAAATCCTTCATCGGGGCCATCGGTGTGTAACCTAAGCCGCTCGGCATCATCGGCTCGGCATCCGGAAAATCCGCCGCTGGAGAACGCAATAACTCCGGCGGTTGTACAGAATAACTATGGGGAATAAAGTCTACGCTTTGGTCGTACATCGGGATAAGCGCTGCTGGCTCAGGCGATAGAATGCTCGGTATCCTATGTGGTTCGGGGCTCCGTGTATGCTCTGGCGTTATCGCTTCAGGCATCATCGGTTCTACCGCAACAGGATCCGGTATTATAGGAGTTGGTGTGATGGGGCCTGGTATCATCACATCTGGTATCATCGCATCCGGCATCATCGGTTCTACCGCAACCGGCTCGGCTACTGGATCAGATGGTGGTGCAACATATACGGGTTCAGGATAGGGAATAAGGGGTGCATTCGGCAGTTCATAAGGTTCTGCCGCTGTTTCAGGCTCTGGTTCTGGCCGAAAAATATATTCTGCAGGCGCTTTCGCTTCAGCAACCACCTCAGGCTGTATTTGGGTTACCGCCAGCTTCGGTGCCACTTCAACAATGGCGGATACCGCTTGCATCGCTTGATTATCAAATAATTCATCTTGATAAAAAAAGCCAAATACAATAAAAAAAATCAGAAACACACTCATCAAATGACGAACCGACCAATAAATCATCTTCAACCATTGAACTTAAGACAAAAATGGCAGGAACCCAAAAGGGCTACTGCCATTTAATCTATTAACCAAAATGGCTAATTGCTACTGACTACTTACCGTCAGCGGCGGGTGCTGCTGGTGCAACTGGTGCTGCAGGCGCTGCTGGTGCTGCTGGATAGCCATAAGGAGCCCCGTAAGGTCCTTGTTGGCCATAAGGGTTATAACCGCCATAATAGTTGTTATAGCCTTGACCTTGACCTTGACCTTGCCCTTGACCTTGTGAGCGGTAGTTTTGATGCGTTTTACCGCGACCACGACCCGTCATGTTAAAGTTAAAGTCACCGTCAGCATCTCCTTCACCAGTACCGTCGCCAGTACCATTGCCAGTACCGTTGCCGTTACCGTTGCCGTTGCCATTGCCCCAACCACGATTGTAGTTGTTGCCATTCCAAGGGCCCCAGTTATTGCCGCCATTGTTGTTCCAAGGACCATTGTTCCAAGGACCACTGTTCCAAGGACCACCGTTATTACCATTCCAAGGACCCCAGGCATGTGCGGATTGGAAAGCCAGAGTTGAAGCACTGGCAATAGCAACAACAGCAAGTATTTTTGCTAACTTCATGAAAACATCTCCTTCATTGGTGAATAATCTAGGATTTAAACCTAGTTTTTAGTTGCGATAGTTCGCATTGTTATCCAAAAAACATTGTCCGGATAATTTTTAATACTAATCTGTGACTAGTCAAGAGTATAGCCCAATCACAGCAGTGTATATTAATTAATATCGCTCATACGCATAGGGGTCTGCAAAATAATCCATCCCCAGTGGGTCGAGCATCATGGTGTTATACGCATAGTTTGGGTTTGAGGCTCTATACGTCCGTGCAGGATGATTTGCCAGTTTTATCGGTCGTCGGCTATTTTGATAATAGCGCCGATCATATCCGACATCATAGTGGCCTGGGTATCGTCTATAGGTATAACTGGGACGATAATAATCTCTAAAGCGCATGGCTTCACGTTCGTATTCTGGCGCATAATAAGCCTGCTCATTGAGGGGTTCAAAATGGTAATTACCCCAAGGACGATGCGTCACACTTTCTTGTCGACCGGGTTTTTGCCACGACCATTCACCGGATGATTTTGCTTGCGTTAAGTGCGGTGTGGCATGCGACATATCTGCATATTGATCGCGCTTAGCATCGGTTCGAAACACATAATTTTGATCTGCGTATTTTTTCGCAATGGGGTCTTCAGATTCCGTCCACGCCATAGATTGGCTACAAAATAAAGCGGCGGGTATGGCCATGATAAAACAGCATGATTTAACGCTGACTCCCTTCATAATTATTATCCTTTTATTGTTTTTATTATTATGAATATAATTTTATTATTTTTTTTCAAACCCCATTTCTGGCCTGATGAGATTGGTGGCTTAATCAAGCTATGAAACACATTCAATCATCATCAAATTTTTCTTTATGGGGATATAATCTATCATTATTACGTTGGTCTTGGCTAGCTTTTTTTTCAAAAAAAGACGCTTCAGTCACTTGTGTATGCTGCTGTGTTGAAGCGCCCAACCAAACATCCGTAGATGACATTTGATAAAACGCTTGGCTACTAATAAAAGGCCCGGATGGTGGTGGTATACGGGGTAATACAGAGGCCGCTTGCACAATCGGCAAACTCAAAGTCAGTAGGAGCGTTGAGGCAGCTGTAGATATTTTATTATTATATTTCACAAGCTTCTAGCGTTATGATTTATGGTGAACCATTAATAGCACCTGCCAGGATAGAATTCAAGCCTTAGTGTCTATTTTTATCCAAAAAAAAAGGGAAGCCGAAGCTTCCCCTTTCCACCAAAACATAGAGGCTCTATGCAGCGCTCTCCTCTGTATTTTTCTTATGCGGTTTCATTGATTTACTGACTTCTATCAATGACTCACTGGCTTCAACGCAACCCAGTGGGATCACGATCAACGTTAACGCCGTAGACACAAACACACCAGAGGCCAACGAGATCGCCATACCCTGGAAGATCGGGTCAGACATAATCGTCGCAGAACCTGCAATCAAAGCCAATGCCGTAATCACAATCGGCCGAGTTCGCGTGGTACAGGCCAACAACACCGCTTCCTTCACGGCCATACCATCGGCCACCAAGTGCGCGGAGAAGTCCACCAAGAGGATCGAGTTACGTACAATGATCCCCGCTAACGCAATCCAACCAATCATCGAAGTCGCCGTAAACTCTGCGCCAACCAGACCATGCGCTGGAATGATGCCGATCAAGGTTAAGGGTATCGGTGCCATGATCAAAGCCGGTATGCGGAAGTTACCAAATTCCCACACCACCAAGACATAAATCATCACCATGGCCAGCATAAACGCCCCACCCATGTCACGGAAGGTTTCGTAGGTCACCGTCCATTCCCCGGCCCACTCAAACGCATACTTATCTTCGTCTTCAGGTGCACCGTACCACGAACAACTATCCCCACCATCTACCGGCATAATACCGCAGGTGTTTTTCTCTCCCATCGGCGAGATCGTGCCTTCTAAACGCTTATTCACTTGGAACATCGCATAAATCGGCGCAGCCAACGCACCTTCATCATTCCCCGCAGAATCCCCCACAACGTATTCAACCGGACGCAAGTCTTTATGATAAATCACATGATCATGCTGAACTTTGCTAAACGATCCTAATTCGATCAACGGGATGGTGGTGCCTTTTTTCGTTCTAATCGGCAGGTCATATAAGCGTGATACGCTAGAGCGTACAGCAAAGGGCACTTGCAACACGATATCGGTGGGTTCTAATACCGTCCCTCGCTTCACATCCCCTAACACATGCCCACCCATGGCCATGGCTAAGTTTTGCATAATCGCTTCTGTACTCACCCCTTGGCGCACTGCTTTTTCAGTGTCCACATTAAAGCGTAAGTAATCATGTGGCTCTTGAATGTAATTATCCACATCCTTCAAGCTTTCTGCCTGCTCGAACAAGCTCGTCAACTGCTGCGCAAATTCACGCCGCATTTCTGCATCTGGGCCATGCACTTCAGCCACAACCGATTGTAAGACAGGCGGTCCCGGTGGCATTTCGACAACGGCGAATTGCGCGCCTTTCAAGCCTTCGTCTTCGACAATTTTGTTCACGATGTTACGTGTAATCACCGATAATTCATGGCTGGAAACCGAGCGGTCTGTTTTGCCCAGTAGTTGTATCTGTACTTCCGCCTGCCAAGGTTGCTTGCGTAAGTAATAGTGCCGAACCATGCCATTAAAATCGAACGGTTTAGCCGTGCCGACATAGGTTTGAATCGCCGTGACACAATATTTATCATCTTTCTCTTCCGCACAACCATCGTGCTGCAAGTTTTTAATCTCTTCTGCGACTGCGGTGGCAAAGTTCCAGGTATCCGGTAATGCCGTGCCTTCTGGCATATCGATGACAACGCTGAATTCAGGCTTATTGTCCAATGGCAGCATTTTGATTTCGACAAATTGCGTATAAAACATAGAACAGCAGAGAAAAAATGCGCCCCACATCGTGAGCCGAAACACTCGGCGTTTAGTGCTACTTTCAATCAGTGGCACCAAGATTCTACGATAAAGGCCATCTAACCATTCAGCCTCTGCATGCTCGCGCTTACCCGCCGTTTTTAAATATTGCAAGGTGGGTTTATAGTGCAAGGCCAACCAGGGCGTGAACACAAACGCCGCCCCCAAGGAGAAGATCATCGCAACCGAGCCCAATGCGGGAATCGGTAACATATAAGGCCCCATCATGCCGCGAACCACCCCCATGGGCACCAATGCCGCAATCACCGTAAAGGTTGCCAGAATGGTTGGATTACCCACTTCCCGAACCGCATCCACCGCAATCGGGATGTTAATTTTACCCTCCTCCAGCCAGCGCCGATAAATATTCTCAATCACCACAATGGCATCGTCCACCAAAATCCCTATCGAGAAGATCAATGCAAACAGACTCACTCGGTCAATGGTGAAGCCCATGATAAAGGCTAAGAATACAGTGAAGAGAATCACCACAGGAATAATCAATAACACAACCCAAGCTGGCCGCCAGGAACGAAAAGCGAAGAAAACCAGCACCACCACAAAGAAGGTTGCTTTAAATAATTTAAAAATCAACTCGTCAACTTTTGCTTTGGCTGTTTCACCGTAATTTCGCGTGATATCAACCGCAATATTACCCGGAATCAACGTGCCTGGATTTCCATCCGTACCCGCCAATTTTTCCAGTTTCGCAATCACCGCATTGGCCACGTCAACCCCATTAGAGGCAAACTGCTTAGCAATCGCAATGGTCACCGCAGGCATGCCTTCGGGCACTTTTTCGCGCGATTTTTCAGCGCCAAAATCATACGCGCCACCCGTATAGAAGGTGACTAAGCTTTTTGTTTCTGCAGGGGCTTCTTCGACTAATGCCACATCACGCACATAAATATCGACGCCGCCTTGTTGGCCCACAACCAGTTTACGAATATCTTCCGCACTGGTTAAAAACCCTTCCACTTTCATTTGTGTGTGCCGGCCGCCAGAATCTGCACCAGCCAACATCACCTGTGCATTGGCTTGTTTAATCGTGCTCGCGACTTGGTCTAAGGTCACCCCATAACCGGAGAGTTTTTCAGGATACACCTCAATGCGTACTTGCTCAGCGCGGCCACCAACAATAAACACCTCACCGGTTTTTTTGACTTGTTTTAAGCTTTGCTGCACATCCAACGCCACCAGCCGCAGCGTGCTGTCATCCACGTCTGGCTCACCATCATTGTCTTCATCTTTTGACCACAACGTAATGTTAACCACGGGCACAGAGTCAATGCCTTTCGCTTGAATCAAAGGTGGCATCACGCCAGGCGGCAGATTACCATAATGCCCTTCAACATGTGCTTTCAGCTTTGTGAGCGACTCGTTCATATCCTGGCCGACTTCAAATTGCGCCGTCACCATGCCCATGCCTTCAGAACTCGCTGAGTAGACGTGATCAATATTCGGCACTTCACTGACGATACTTTCGAGCGGCCCAATGGCCAAACTCGCGACCTGCCCTGCTGACGCACCTGGGTACTGCACATATATATCGACCATGGGTACGGAGATCTGTGGATCCTCCTGACGCGGCGTCAACATCAACCCCATCACCCCCATTGCCAACATGGCAAAAAATAGCAAAGGTGATAGCGGTGAGGTAATAAAGCTTTGCGCTACCTTCCCCGCAATCCCCAAATCAACATCTTCATTTTGATTAGCCATGGATATCTACCAAACCTTATTAAAATTACAAGAGTAAAAAAATGTTAAATAAATATTAAATATAAATATTATTATAAATAGTTACTTTCTTTCCCACGTATTAACTGCGCGCCGATCCGGGTTAGTCAACACCACATCCCCTTCTGCAATCCCTGACAGCACTCTGTATTCATCGCCGATTGAATCCCCAAGGCGAATCAGCTTCAAAGCGGGTTTACCATTTCTCATCACATACACTTGCGCCAATCCCCGCCCCCATTTAACTGCAGATTTTGGCACTTTCATCACATCAATCGACGTTTCATGTATATTCGGAATGATGACTTCGACATACATCCCAGGCGCTGCTGAACTGTTGGTTGGCACATCCAACTTCACTTCAACTGAATGTTGCTGACCCAGCGGTGCGATTTGCGCGACTTTAACCGGAATGGTTTTCCCCTGAGTATTCAGCCTCGCTTCCACATAATCGCCGACCTTTAGTGCGCCGACCTGTCGCGCAGGCACCTTCATTTTCACTTGCAGAAATTTAATTTGCGCAAATTGTAATAGCGGTTGGCCCGGCTGGACGGTGGCCCCCACTTCAACAAATTTTTTCACGATCACCCCATCCATAGAGGCAATACTTTTGGCATCTCGAAATTTGGCATCAATCGCTTGAATGTTGGATATGGCTGTATTCACTGCACTTTTTGCACTTTGCACGGTACTCTGCGCGCGCGCTTTATCCGCATAGGTACTACCCGAACCAGTGCCTGGCATGCCGGACATCCAATCCATCGGCGTGCCACGCATCATTTGATTACTTTTTTTGCCAGAACGCTCATGTCGATATTGAACTTCGGCATTACGCAATTGCGCCCTGGCGCTGGCTAACCCGGCTAAAGCCGCTTGCCGCTGTGCCCTCAAGGCTTCTTCACTGATGCCGACCAGTACCGTACCTTTCGGAAATTTACTGCCTTCTGCGCCGGCGATATAGACCACACGCCCTGGAATTTGTGCGGCTAACGTCACTTGTTTCAACGGGACAATCGTACCGCCTAACGTTAAACGCCCTTGCATTTGACTCACCTTAACGGTGTAGGTTGATGCCTCTCCTGCTGCTTGCGCAGAAAACGGTAACGCAATGGTCGAAATCCCCAAAGCACTCGCCATCACAAAAGATAAAATGTTTCGTTTCATTGGATGAATACCTCTTATTCGAAAATATCTCACAGCCATAGCGCAGGTTTATTCCCCTGCGACCATCTCAAGCCACTGGATCTTCGTACTGTTAACCTACTTTCTTTGCCATAGATTAACGCTACGAGGATCAGGATTTGTTAGTACAACATCACCCGCTTTGATGCCAGACAATACCGTAACCTCTTGATTACCTGGTTTACCCACCCGGATCGCCCTCAACGATGGACGACCATTGCGCATGATATACACCTGAGGTAAACCAGCGCCCCATTTCACCGCTGATATGGGTATCTTGATCACATCAACCGACATCGCACGAATGTCTGGAATCAACACCTCAACATACATACCAGGCGCTGCTGCACTGTGAATGGGCAAATCAAATTTTACTTTAATGGTGTGTCGGTCATCTGCAATCGGTGCGATTTGTGCCACTTTGACCGGAATCGTATCACTCTGCACATCCAGTCTAGCATCGACCAACATACCCACTTTCAAAGCTTCAACCTGCCGTGCAGGCACATTCACTTTGACTTGTAAAAACTTGATATCTGCAAATTGTAGCAGAGGTTGGCCAGGTTGAACGGTCGCACCCACTTCTACAAATTTTTTCACGATCACCCCATCCATTGAAGCGATACTTCTGGCATTCCGAAGCTTTGCATCTAACCCTTGGATATTTGAGCGTGCGGCATTCACCGCACTTTGAGCGCCTTGTACCGTTGTACTCATGCGAGTGATATCCGCATAATTGCTGCCTGTCGTCGCCCCAGGGACGTTAGACCACCAAGCCATCGGCGTATTTTTTGCCATCGGATTGACCTTCCGCCCGAAGCGCTCATACTGAAGCTGAATGTGCGCATTGCGTAACTGCGCTTGAGCGCTGGATAAAGCCGCAAATGCCGCCTCTCGTTTGGCTTTCAACTCATCCTCGCTGATCGCCACCAACACCGTACCTTTCCGAAATTCACTGCCTTCCACACCGGCGATATACATCACCCTGCCTGGTGTTTCTGCTGAGAGAGTCACCTGCTTATAAGGCACCACAGTACCACCCAAGGTTACACGCCCCTGCTCTTGCGCCACGGTTACCGTGTACGTTGAGTTTTCTCCCACCGCATGCGTCAACCCTGCTGTGAGCATAAGGGAAAGCCCCAATACGCTAGCAACAACAAAAGATGAAATCGTCTTTTCCATTGGATGAATACCCCTTATGAAGCACACTGTCTCTCTCAGCAACGACACCTTAAATTTTACCCATTAAGGTAAACGTTTTAATAAATGGCCCCGCCATCGCTGGCTGCTTGATCATTGCGCTGTAATCACCCACTTCAAACTTCAATTTACGCGTTGTGTAAGCAGCACCAAGCCCCATCATTCCGGGGGGTTTTTGCATCCACTTTGCCCATTGCTCTTTACTCGCGCGCAAGTCCCAATTTAAGGTTTGATCCGAATAAGCGCCCGCATCCGTTGCTTTACCCGATTCCACGTTAATATAACCCCGTGGTTTATCTTCGCCATCAATGCCATAACCAATAATAGAATTAAAACCGATTTTACCGAGCGCCTCACTTACATCGGCATCACCATTCCATTCATCAACGTATTGTGCCATCCATTCTGCAGAAAACAGTTCAGACATTTGATCCTCCTCGATCATGTTTAACTTCAATGTTATTTCCATTTAAGCCCATGCAAAGCATTGCATAAGCGCAAGAAGCCTAACAACAATCTATACCTGAGTCCAACCATAAACAGGGGTTAATAATTCTTTATATTCAAACGTTTGGGGCATCTTTACACGGTAATGTTTGAATAAACAAATATCCCCTGTGTCCTGTAAGCATAGTCAAAAATACGCACACGCGAGAATTTGTTACTTCACAATATACAGATAAACCAAACTACCCTGTTTAAGAGCGCCGTAGTATAGTCATGCGTTAAGCCGTACTAAACGAAAAAACACGGATCACAGCACAAAAGCGGACAAAGGAATCAGCATGACCACAGGCAAACCCATTGATAACCGACTACAAAGTCTGGAAACGCATTTACAGGATGAAAACCCTGTCTTATTACATGCGGTGCAAGGCTTTCGCACATTAGACCAAGTAGCTTACAAAATGGGCCTTTTGGATAAAGGTGAATCGTTTGCCAACCAAATTCCTTGGTGGCCAATGATTTCTATTCTGGGTACTTTTTCTGCAGGAAAATCTAGCTTTATTAACCACTACATTCAATATAAGTTACAACGCTCTGGCAACCAGGCCGTGGATGAAAAATTCACCGTGATTTGCCACACCAACGGCGAACCACAAGAATTGCCCGGCGTCGCCCTGGATGCAGACCCACGTTTTCCGTTTTATCAAATTGGCGAACAAATAGAAAAAGTATCAAAAGGTGAAGGTAATCGTATTGATGCTTATTTACAGCTACGAACTTGCCCCAGTGATCGCATCAAAGGCAAAATCATCATCGACTCCCCAGGCTTCGATGCGGACAAACAGCGCACCTCAACCTTACGCATCACCGATCACATTGTTGACCTCTCAGATTTAGTCCTGGTGTTATTTGATGCACGCCACCCCGAACCTGGCGCCATGAAAGATACGTTAAAGCACTTGGTTGAAGACACCATCAACCGATCCGACTCCGGCAAATTCATGTACATCTTGAATCAAATCGATACCAGCGCAAAAGAAGACAACCCAGAAGATGTGGTCGCTTCCTGGAACCGCGCAATGGCCGAAGCCGGTTTAACCGCCGGGCGCTTTTACACCATTTATAACCCAGACTGCGCTAACCCCATTGATGACGAGAATTTACGCCGACGTTTTGAAACAAAACGGGATCATGATTTGGCTGAAATTCATGGCCGCATGGCACAAGTGGAAATCGAACGGGCTTATCGCATCGTCAGCGCTTTAGAAAAAACCGCGAGAGATTTTGAAATACAAGATATCCCCAAATTGAGAGAGAGCATCCAACGTTGGCACAAACGCGTTGTCTGGGGAGACGGTATTGTGTTTGGCGCGTTATTCGCCGGTTTAATCACGCTCAGCGTAAAATTGGACTATTGGGATGGCTTGAGTTTTGTCGCCCCGTGGACAGATCGATTCTTAAACAGCTCAACGGCCTTATACATCACCGCTGGCATCAGCCTAGTCATGTTCATAGGCTTGCATTTCAGCATCCGAAAATTTGCCGCCAAAGGCATTATCAAAGCCTTATCTAAACTCAACCCTGAAGCCGGATACAAAGGCAACTTGGCCAATGCTTTTATCAAAAACACGGCTTTCTGGCGCAGCACCTTCTTCACCACACCCGCCGGTTGGGGCAGGCGCTCGAAAAAAACCGTACAGGATGTTTTGCTGTCCACGGATCAATATGTACAAACGTTAAACGACTTGTTTACCGATCCATCCGGCTCCAACAAAACCACCAAACCACAAGGAACGGGATTTACTTCCCCCACTGACAGCGCCAATGAAGGTGACATTGCCACTAGCAATACCGCACCGGCACAACAGTCCGCCTAACTGCCCACCACCACACCAGCGCTTGTGTTTTAAGCGCTGGTTTTTCGGAGCCTCCACCCAATGCCCTCAGGCCACCTCAACAAACTGCGCGTCACCGCCGCCGACCCCATTCAATACGAACTCCCCTTGGGTGACCAATACATCCCACTCAACCCCGTGCTCGGCCACGTTTGCAAGCTGACCTTCAGCGGCCACATCCAGTGCATTCATTGCCAACGCCAGATCAAAAAAAGCTATAACCAAGGCTACTGTTTCCCCTGTGTACAACGCTTAGCCGCCTGCGACATCTGCATTGTACGCCCAGAGAAATGCCATTATGCCGCGGGGACTTGCCGGGAACCCGATTGGGCTCAAACCCACTGTTTCACCCCCCACATTGTGTATTTGGCCAATACCTCCGGCCTTAAAGTCGGTATTACACGCCAATCCAACCTGCCCACACGCTGGATCGACCAAGGTGCCATTCAAGCCCTCCCCCTATTACAAGTGACCCAGCGCCACCATGCGGGTTTACTCGAAAGTTTAATCGCCAAAACCGTTAACGACAAAACCAACTGGCGCAACATGTTAAAAGGACTCGCCCCCCCGCTTGATTTACCCGCACAACGAGACACCCTACTGACACAACATGAAAACGCCATTCAAAACTTGTGTGGTGAAGATGGCGATGACTGGGAAAGTGAAACCGGCAACCCCATCGACTTTCATTACCCGATACTACAAACACCAGACAAAGTTACCGCCTTAAATTTAGACAAAACACCCGAAATTGAAGGCACCTTGTTAGGCATCAAAGGCCAATACTTGTTATTGGATATCGGGGTGCTGAATATTCGAAAATATGCCGGTTATGATGTAACGTTTACCGCCTCGTAACCATCAAAATGACACTTATATTAAAATTTCACTTATATTAAAATATTATTTCTCATGAAACCAAAACTCTATTTCATCTGTTTCAACTTCAAACTCAGCAGAGTGCTCAACATTTGCGGGGACGTGATACCACTCACCCGCACACACATTGGTTACCTTATCATTCACCTTTAAGATCAACTTACCACGGGTGATAACCCCATGGTTGTCCGTGTCATGAACATGGGGAGGAATGGATGTGCCAGCAGGATAAGACGCAAAAAGCACTTCACTATCTTTTGCTTTAAGCATATGGGCATCAAAACGCCCATCATAAAGTGGTAGCGCCTTAATTCTCTCTGGATATTTACCTGACATTTAATTCTCCCGCATTGATGACACATTGCATTGTAATAACTCGCCCTCGGGCTAGATTGATTACATGGCTATCTTTATGTAAAATTTAACACAGACAATGGTATAACACGCGCTATCATTAATGGCAAATAGGAAAAAATGACATTAAAATATAATAATTACATGAAAAATAAATTAGTCAAAACAAGCCGCTTCTTGAGTTGCATCCTTAGACATCAACCACATAAAATCGGCTTGAATCTGGACGAACAAGGGTGGGCGTCGGTCAATCAACTCATCCATGCGGCAAGCCAACATGGAACAGAGCTAGACGTTGAATTAATCAAAACCATTGTTGCCACAAATGACAAAAAGCGGTTTGCACTCTCAGAAGATGGCAAGAAAATTAGAGCCAACCAAGGACATTCCATCAAAGTTGACCTTGGTTTAAAAGCAACAACACCACCACCTTGTTTGTTTCATGGCACGGCGACAAAATTTATGAAAGCCATTAATCAGCAAGGTTTAAAACCACGTAATCGCCATCATGTACATCTATCATCTGATGACAAAACCGCCATAAAAGTGGGCATGAGACATGGCATGCCCGTTATCCTGAGAATTGACGCCACGCAAATGTTTGCTGATGGCATAAAATTCTATGTATCCGAAAATGGCGTTTGGTTAACCGACCAGGTTAACCCGAAATATTTTTCCATCGACAATAAGACTCAATGACCCTTTAAAGCTGGATAACACTATTTGGCGGAATTAAATGCCGCTCTAGACTTTACACCTCACGCAACGCAGGGTGAACCAACTGCCCATCTCGCACATTCACCGCCCCCAACAAACGCGCATCACTTTCCCACCCCTCCTGCGCCAATCGCGCAACATATGGCATAATCGCAGCACACAGTGCTTGTGAACTGGTTTTCGGCACAGCCCCTGGCATATTCGTCACCCCAAAATGCGTCACCCCATATTCCACATAGGTTGGGTCTTGATAAGTGGTTGCACGCGTGGTCTCAATACAGCCGCCTTGATCCACCGCAATATCAACAATCACACTGCCTGGCGACATCTGCTCAACCCACGTTCGCGACACCAAACGCGGTGCTTTTGCACCCGCCACCAAAACCGCCCCAATCAACAAATCCGCCTGCGTCACTGCATCATGCAAAGCATCCGCATAAGGATATAATGCCGTCACATTCGCCCCCAACGCATACATCGCATCTAAACGCTCTATGCGCTGGTCAAACACACTCACCTGTGCCCCAGCTTGTGCCGCCAAACGTGCCGCATTGCCACCGGCAACTCCCGCTCCCAAGACCACCACGCGGCCGCGATCCGCTCCACTTAACCCGCCTAAGAGTAAACCCTTGCCACCTTGTGGTGCATGCAATAAATGTGTGCCGATTTGCACAGCCAAACACCCCGCCACATGACTCATCGGCGCCAGCAGCGGTAAACCTCCATTGTCCACCACCGTTTCGAACCCAATCGCGGTCAACTGTTTGGCTTTTAGGCAGGCTTGTAATGTGGGTAATGCGGCTAAGTGCAAATAACAAAATAAGACATGATCCGGCCTCAAATACTCGCATTCCAATGCCGTCGGCTCTTTGACTTTCACAATCAAACGGGATTCACGGTACAGGGTTTCCACATCCCGCAAACACTCAACCCCCAAAAGGGTATACGCTTGATCGCTGTATCCACTACACACACCCGCACCGGACTGAATGCACACACGGTGGCCTTGCTGCACCAATTCACCACAAGATTGTGGAATCAAAGCGACACGACCTTCCAAAATCTTGCACTCTTTGGGGATACCAATATTCACAAGCGAGCTCCTTTCAGGTCTCTGGCTGCTGCTATTAATTATGGTATAGTTTGCCGCATTGTCCTTTCTCTTAGCCATTTAATATAAGGTGAACCAACATGACTGATGCAAAACATTGTCGTTTACTGATCCTGGGATCAGGCCCAGCAGGTTATACTGCGGCCATTTACGCCGCACGCGCGAATTTAAACCCGGTGTTAATTACCGGCATGGAACAAGGCGGCCAATTAACCACCACCACCGATGTAGACAACTGGCCCGGAGAGCCCACAGGCATCCAAGGCCCCCAGTTAATGACCAATATGTTAGAACAAGCACAGCGCTTTCAAACAGAGATTATTTTTGATTATATCCGCGCGGTGGATTTAAACGCCAAACCGATGCGTTTAACGGGGGATTCAGCTGAATACACCTGTGATGCGTTAATCATCGCAACCGGTGCTTCCGCCCAATATCTGGGCATGCCTTCAGAAGAGGCTTTTAAAGGCAAAGGTATTTCAGCCTGCGCAACCTGTGACGGCTTTTTTTATAAAAACCAACCTGTGGCTGTTATCGGTGGGGGCAATACAGCAGTTGAGGAAGCCTTATACCTGTCCAATATCGCTTCCCATGTCACCGTTGTACATCGCCGCGATAGCTTTCGCTCAGAAAAAATATTGTCCAGCCAGTTGGCTGAAAAAGCCGCCAATGGCAACGTCACCATTGAATGGCACCACGTGCTGGATGAAGTGTTAGGGGACGACCAAGGCGTGACCGCCATGCGCATCAAAAATGTACAAGATAATGCAACCAAAAATGTTGATTTAATGGGCATATTCATCGCCATCGGGCACAAACCCAACACCGACATTTTTGCCAATCAAATCGACATGAACAATGGTTACATTAACGTCAAAGGGGGCAATACCGGTGGCGCCACTGCAACCAATATTCCCGGTGTGTTTGCCGCAGGTGATGTTGCGGATCACATTTATCGGCAAGCGGTTACTTCTGCGGGCAGTGGTTGTATGGCGGCGTTAGATGCAGAAAAATATTTAGATAATATCGACTAAAACCATCAACACTTCATGCCGATGCCTGCTTGAGGCATTCGGCCCCCTGATAGCTAAATATGGGCTGCTTTATCAAGCACTTCTCCAACCCATTGATTAATGCTTTTTCCTTGAACTTTTGATGCTGTTGCAACTGCAGCATGAATATCGGGGTTAATACGTAGCATTAAATTACCAGAATAGGGTTTTTGTGCCGGTCTACCTGTTCTTTCACTCACTTCAATATAATGCTCAACTGATTCATGAAATGCTATTTCAAGAGCATCAACATTCGTTCCATGAAATGAAACAATGTCATCAATGCCAGCTAAACGACCAACAAAGATGCGATCATCTTCATCAAATTCAATTCGTGCTATGTAGTTTTTGTATTTCATCATGTTCATTGTGTGATACCAGCTTTTTCCAAAAATTCACGTGCTATTTTTATTCTATATCTCAAAGCCTCTTTATTTGGATGAGGGCGGTGGAAATGAGTATTTTTTACCCCCGGCTATTCACCACCTGCTCCAACACAAAACCATGAATGATCAGCACTTCTTTACGTGCCAAAGGTTTAAATTCAACCCCAAAATAATATTCATCTTCCATCACATCCACATTCCGAATTAACCCTTCAATGACAACGTGCTCATTTTCATCCGCCAAAGACAGGGTCACTTCAATTTTAATTTTTTGATTGGCCGCACCAATTTGCTGCATCGCTTTTAAACGTGCCCCGGACGTACTCAAATCGACAATATGACAGATCGATTCACCATAACTTTTCATGCTGATATTGGCTACTTGGGCAGGCAACGCCAACTTCACACGCTGTGCCTTTCGGATCACAACACTTTTGGTTTCCCGAGGATAACTCAAATGCAAATGTGGATACGGCTTATTATACGATGTCAGAACACTACATTGAAAACCATGCACCAACTCTTCGGTTAAGATGCGCACCACAAACATCTGCCCATCTCGAACAATCAGCGGTTTTCCACTGACTCTGGGGGCGGTAATAATTAAACTTTTATCAATATTGTAACCTAGTAATTTAGCACCATAGCGCTTGTTACCCCCAGCAACGGGTTGAAGCTGCAACACATCCCCCACATGCAGACGTAAATCCTGATCCGGCATTCGACGACTCTCTCTGAATAACCCCAAATCAAAGTATAGAAGTTAACCATCATTTCGTGTGATATTACCTATACGACCAACATCATGACTTTTCGCTGTGTTGAAAAATCCACCACGCCCAGGCAATCAGAAGACATTGGAGCGGTAAACGCAGATATAACGCCAATACAGAAAATTGTTCAAAACGTTCCGGTTCCATCGCCATATAAAGGTTCGCAGGAAACACCGCAAGCATCAACAACACCACCCCAATGGCCGCCAAGTGCCGCGTCTGTTTCAGCATCAACCCCACCCCACCCAACACTTCAAACACCCCACTGATCATCACCAATTCAACCTGTGCAGGTAAATACGGCGGCATAATCGACACATAAAAATCCATATTAATAAAATGATTCAAGCCCGCCGCAACAAACAACACCGCAAACAAGGCCGTCATCAGTTGATGAAACTTCATGTATTTTCTCCTAGAAACTAATAGACTGTTGCGTGATAAAAACAACGCCAAATTCACTTTATTCACAACTGAATAAAAAATAATAGTTTTCAAAAAATCTAAACTGATCCTCATTGAGGCTAGAAAGATTCACTGTTTTTTCAGCAATTTCGCTTTGCATAGAATCGTGCCAGATATCAATACAATCCACTGGATGATTGTTCATCAGTATATTACGCACTTTGTGAATGAAAATTCTTGTGCCTGCTATTTCATCACCTTGCTCTTCATACCAATCTTCTGGAGGACTGAAACCTAACTCACTAGCGCTTATGTGCCTAAAGGTACAACTACACTGGCTCTTTGAACCCACATACCAAATATTTTTGAATTTTAAAAAATGCCCTGCCACTTCACTTGGATGCATTTTTTTAAAGGTTATTAGTTCACTATTCCAAACAGATAAATCACCATTATAATTAGTACTTAAATAAATTGAATAACACATTTCGATAACCTAACAACGGTTGATACCCCACCACCACAATCGAAAATTGGCCAATAGGCAGCATAAATTAAATATATTATTAATATAGAATTAAACGTTAATATAAAAATTGAACTGATATATAATGGTCGTCCAATCGTTACATTCGGTGATAAAGCAAGCATCGATAACAATACGACCAACAGAAACACAGAAAAAAATATAAACTTATTGAAATTGAAAAACATAAATTCTATTTCTGTTGGGAAATTTGAACAGCCAAAATTTTTATGCACTTCAATAAATTTCGGCATTGCATATAAAATTATAAAAAATATAAAAATCTCTATAAAACAAAATATTTTAATTTTTAGACAGTTTTTTTTCATGCGTTATTTTTGCGTTTATCTTGAATAAGCATAGCACCGCAGGGTAACCACACAAATTAATGCGATTGACACGACCATGATGCTGGTTTCACTATTTTTCATGGGCCGTTCTCATTTAAATACACCTAAGAAAGCGAACATGATTTACAGCTTGGACTTTCAAATGGGTCTCTTACAGCCCCCGTTATAATCCGCCGATTTTCAAGCGAAATTGCTAGCATAGGTTATACTCTTGTCACCTTTAAATGGGATTGAAGGTAGTATATTGGAATAAAAACATTTCAAAATATGATAAACACCACACTCCCACATAATTAAAAGAACATAGAACAACAAGAATAAGGATCTAGCATATGAAGTATACCCGTTTAGCAGCTGCAGTGTTGGCGACAACGCTGTGTCTTCCCACTCTATCGTTTGCAACAAATGGTTATCTGTTGCATGGCTATGGTAAAAACAAAGGTACCGGCGGTGCCGGTATCGCTAATCCACAAGATGCCATTGCTGCCGGTACCAATCCTGCCGGCACGGTATGGGTTGGTAACCGGTTTGACCTATTTGGTGAATTCTTCAACCCTCGCCGAGGCTATGATTTTGATGGAGATCCAACCCTAAATGTGAATGATGCACTCGCAGGCAACATCAATGCCGGTGATGCTTTTGCCGTACTGGGCAGCTCTGATAAAGTAAATAGTGAAAAAGATGTCTTCTTAATTCCCGCCATGGGATTTACCCATAAAATCGATGATGTGAGTGCTTGGGGCATCTCTGTTTATGGTGCCGGACTGGGTTCACATTACAACCATGATGACACCTCTAACAATGTTTTAGACAGCGCAGCCAACATTGGCGGCAATCAAGTCAACCTGGGCAATATCCTGCGAGATAGCGGCGTTAACCCAAATAAGCCTGGACTATTTTTTGATGGGACGGCAGGTGTTGATTTATTGTTGGTGATGACCAATATTAACTATTCACGAAAAATCACAGAGAACGCATCTTGGGGACTTGGCGTGATCCTGGCTTTCCAATCGTTTAAAGCTTACGGTTTGGGCGCTTTCGATAATGGCGCGCTGACAAAAAATGTGGGTTTTGTCACAGACAAAGGGCGTGATAAAGCCTATGGATACGGCATGAACATGGGCATTCAAGCCGAGCTGATTGATGGTTTCACGGTTGCAGCGGCTTACCAAACAGAATTGGGCCTAGAGCATGAAAAATATAAAGGCTTATTTGCTAGTAACGGAGATTTAAGCTTACCGCGCAACTGGACCATCGGCATGACATGGAAACCCTCGCGCTCTTATGCTTTAAGTTTTGATATACAACGGATTTATTGGAGTGAAAGCCCTGCGATTGGAGATAGTTTTGAGGCTTTCGTCACCTTCAATGATGGTCAATTAGCCGTCGCCCGTTTAGGTGGCCCTGATGCTGCTGGTTTTGGCTGGGACGACAGTACTGTGTATAAACTTGGCTTTCAATGGGAAATGGCCTTTTTGCCAAAATGGGAATGGCGTGTTGGTTATTCTTATCAAGACCAAATCGTACCAGGCAGCGAAACATTGTTTGGCACATTGGCCCCAGCCGTTATTCAAGAGCATTACACCTTTGGCTTCAGCAAAGAGTTTGATAGTGGTGATGAAGTTATCATGAACTTTGTCTACGCCGGTCTAGAAACCCGTAGAGGTTCTGGTTTTTCTCAAGGGGTTGATATTTACTTAGAAGAGTATGGTGTTGAAATAGGCTATTCTTGGAATTTTGATTAATCTATTACGCATTTTATGCTGTTAAAGAAACCCCGCTAAGCGGGGTTTCTTTGGTTAACACACTGAAAAAATAGGAACACATGCATGTTTAACGATAAAGGACTGATAGATCGGCTGGATCAAGCCAATGCGTCTATGTTGAAGTTATCCGATGATATCGGCAAAATGAGCAACCGCATTGGCGATATGGCAGACCGAATTGGCGATATGTCTGAGCGTATAATCACGACCCAAGAAATGCAAAGTAACAACATGGAAAAAACACAACAATCACTTTTAGACATGATGGCGGCGAACAACAAACTCGTGGCCTTGTTAGTTGAAAAAAAATCCGACTAAACCAGGCACACACAAGCCTATTGTCACGTTAACTGGCTAAGAGGCATCCCAAGCCCGCTGTGTACCAATGTCATACACGGTTCTACCTTTGTTACGTAAGAACGATGCCGCAGCCCGGCTGCGGCCGCCACTCTGGCAGTACACAACCAACGCCTTATTTTTGGGTATACCGCTATATAATGCGGCGATATCTCCCAGGGGAATATTGATCGCACCCTCAATATGCCCGTTTTTAAACTCCCCTGGCGTACGCACATCCAGGATAATCGCCGTGCCTTTTGCAACGGCCGCCCGCGCGATTTTCAATTCATCTGTACTCACGCTAGCGGTACAAGCACCGAGTAAAGACATCACAACGCACAAAGCCCACATAGAGCTGTATTGTTTTTTCATTTCAAACCTCCCTTTTCAGTCATCTAAAAAATCATCGACAAGACATCGGTAAAAATTGAGGATCAATGGTGGTTAATGCCGTATTACAAGCCCATAGAAAACGCCCCATGTTTTTTTCTATGGGCACATCCGCTATGGGCACACCATCAATACTCGGCACATAAGCCACCGTATTGAAGTCCCCTAATTCTGATAGTCCGTCAAAAACCAATATAATCGTACCCGTTGTCGGCTGTAGGGTGATGTGGAAAAATTTATCGGCGGCTAACGCAGAGAAATACGCCGAAGTCATTTCACTATAATCTGCAACACCGCCCATACCATCCGTGATAAACGCCTCGAATACCGTCGCTTTCAAATCACCGACCCAAACCATACCTTCAGCAACCTTGGCCCTGAGGCTGTAATCACAATATGACGGTGCAATAACCGCAACAGCAATCCCCAAAATCGCCAGTATAACAACCAGCGTAATAATGCGCTTTTTCATGATTAGCCCCCATTTTTTGCGTGATAACAAGACACTCAACCTAAAAATGTTAGCCCAAGCTATACTGTTATAACACAGTATTAACATTCCATACTGTGGTTAACCATGAGGGTCGCCTGTGGGCAAACAATCAATATTGGTGGTAGATGATGTTCGAGCAAATCTAGATGTTATTGTTGGCATTTTATCATCAGATTATCAGGTGCTTGCGGCAACCAGTGGAAAAATCGCCCTAGATATTATTGAGCAAGTCGCCGAATTACCCGATTTAATTTTACTCGACATTGTGATGCCGGATATGGATGGCTTCAGTGTGTGTCGATTGTTAAAATCCAACCTCCGCACCCTAAAAATTCCGATTATTTTTCTCACCGGTCGCATTGAAGAAGCCGATGAAGAGCGCGGTTTAGCCGCAGGTGCCGTTGACTATATATCCAAACCGATTCGTCCAGGCATCGTCAAAGCCCGCATCAAAACCCATTTGGCGTTATATGACCAAACTCGGCTATTAGAAGATTTAGTCCGCGAAAGAACGCGGGAAGTCTCGGTCACTCAGGACGTTGTGATTCATGGCCTCGCCTCATTAGCAGAAACACGAGACAATGAAACAGGGCGTCACCTTCAGCGCACACAGCAATATGTCAAAACATTGGCTTTAGAGCTACAGAAAAAACCCGCGTACCGATCAACGCTGTGCGACTCTACCATTGACCTCATGTACAAAAGCGCGCCCCTGCACGACATCGGTAAAGTTGGCATACCGGATCGCATTTTACTCAAACCCGGCAAACTCACCGCAGAAGAATTTGAGATTATGAAAGCACACCCCCTGTTAGGCCGGGATGCAATCTCAGATGCAGAGCAGCATTTAGGCTCCAGTTCATTTTTGAGTATTGCGCGTGAAATTGCCCACACCCATCATGAAAAATGGGATGGGACGGGTTATCCGCAAGGTCTGAAAGGCACCGATATTCCGTTGTCAGGCCGATTAATGGCCTTAGCAGATGTCTACGATGCCTTAATTACACGCCGAGTATACAAACCGGCTTTTTCTCATGAAACCGCCAAAGCCATCATTCTTGAAGGCCAAGGCAGCCATTTTGACCCAGAGATTGTGACCGCTTTTTTAAACCAAGAAGAAACCTTTATTCAAATTGCGGAACGTTTGGTGGATGAAGTGTCATGCCTTTAGCGGCAAACATCTGGGTTATGTGATCGGCAACCATTATGATTCCCTGGCATCGCGCATTTGGATTTACCCTCACCGACTTTTTTTGGAATAGCAATTACACCGTTGAGTTGGAAAAGGATTTATCACTAAAGCAACAACTGCTCGACGCAATCATTATTGAGCAAGTCTCCTCCAATGCTCCCCCCAAACAGCTACCCGATGGATTAAACAATTTATCCACCCATAATCTACTCAGCTACAAATCACTCAGAGAACCATTAGATCCCTGGGCGATGGATGAGCTGATCGGCCATTTTGTTAATTACCGTAAACAAATTAGCCCCACCATGAATGACCTATTGTTTTGCCTCTATTGGAAACCGACAAAGCCTCACTTGAAATAAGCTACATTTTATGACTCAAATGAGGGAATTATTGTGGTTAAAAAGCGAAAAAATTACACAGCAGAAGAAAAAGTTT
>Ga0256847_1000552_pt1 | contig 23025 bp, 21 predicted proteins | sample TeddybearmetaG_FD_189099 | JGI IMG/M metagenome (GOLD analysis project Ga0256847, IMG submission 189099) | Hydrothermal vent microbial communities from East Pacific Rise, Pacific Ocean - Teddybear | ecosystem: Environmental > Aquatic > Marine > Hydrothermal vents | place: Pacific Ocean: East... | reverse complement strand
TTTCACTATATAGTCATTTAGAAGATGGCAGTGAGCAACTGGCAATTCAAACCAGAGAAGCCTTCCAAAGCGGTATGCAAGTACCTGTTGGTTTCTCCTCACAACTAGATGAAACCTTAGAATATAAAATATCCATTTCGACCATCGAAGGAGAGAACTTGGATGGAGCCACCGTTTATTTAATTGATAACGTTGAAAATACAGTGACCAACCTAAGTGATACGGCTTATGCCTTTACCAGCGAAAAAGGAACCTTCCATGGCCGCTTTACCCTTCAGTTTGAAGGAGAAGTGGTGTTGGGACCAAACGAAAATGTTTTACAGACCATTCTAGTATTTCCGAACCCGACCGATGGCATTGTGAATATTCACTCGCCAAATGCATATATTAAAGGTCTTGAAGTATTTGATATCAGAGGACGTAGATTCTCAGAAACTATCAAAGACGATAAAAACGGACATACCATTCACTTAGAACAACTGGAAACAGGTGTGTACTTCGTAAAAATTACTACGGAAAAAGGTGAAGTAACCAAAAAATTGATCAAGCTTTAATCAACTTTAAACTTAATTACAAAAGGTCCGATGAATTATCATCGGACCTTTTTTTTGTTCCAGCCCATCACATGGCTTATTATCTAAGTGCAATAACTCACTTTCAAAATACGTTCTCTCTAGTATAAAAACGATGCTCTAAATACAAGAAAAGAACGATTCGATTTACGTTTAAAACACCTACGAATTCCTACACATAGCACTCAATTATCAATAAAAGTGTATTTCGTCGATTATTTTTGTATTTTATCTATATTATTAGTAGATTTACTATATAATTAAAAACAGCCCCATGATTAACATTTACCCCGCAACCCTCCGTAAGTTTACCCTACTTTGTAGTTTTCTTTTGATTACTATTGCCGTACAGGCACAAATGGAATTTGAAACACTTGAAAAGGCAATTGATGCTAAAGAAATTGTTATAACAAAACCTGTTCGCACCTTTAATACGGCTCCAATTATCTTCAGAGATAATGGTGCTGGTGTACTTTTAAATGGTAGTGCAGAAATTGAAATCAGTCCTGAAATCGCAACATTGATTGATGGCAAAAAAATTGAAGAAATGATACAACTATCTATTCAAATGCAAGGGAATAGTAATGGTGTTTACATTTCAAAGAAAAACAAAAACACCTTTATAATTACTGAATTAGATCATGGAGTCTCGAATGCTTCTTTCAGCTATAACTTAAGCCTTCAGGCCGCTGAGTAATTATAGGTATTTTAAAAAATTCCAAAAAGACCTTCTTTGTTGATATTGAAGGTCTTTTTCATTAGCATAAGCTTCTCTTTCAAAGCTAATATTTCTATAGGCCATGTATTGATTTTTATACTGAATTAATCTGAATAAATATTCCACCACATACCATAGATAAAAAACGACGACGAGTAATTCAATTTGCTGCCGTAAATGAATCCGTTCATGATTCAAAAAAACCAAATCCCACTTTAAATTCTTATGCTTTATCAACACAAAAGGCCAAAGTGCGATTCCGCTAAAGCCACGTCTAAATAAATACCTACTTACTACAAGTATCATGATCGAGGTTTGAAACACTAAGTTAAGGAGTTAATACTTACTTTTGTAATCAATGTTGTTTCCAAAGAAAAAAATAGACTTAGAAGACGGAGACTTTTACCTTACTCCTGAAGGCTACAAATGCTTTACAGAGCAATACCATCTTAAAAGGGGATATTGTTGTGAAAGTAACTGTCGCCATTGTCCCTATGGATTCAATGCAAAAAAAAAGTAACTCGATGTTTGTAAAATCATCGCTTTCTTAACAACGAATAGAATGACATTTAAAGAAGAAATACAGCAGGGAATACCTTCCGCACTGCCTCCAACTAAACCGTTCGATCCGCAAGTAAATCACGCCCCAAAGCGAAAAAAAATACTTACTCCGGAAGAAGAGAAACTTGCTTTGCGAAATGCGCTCCGCTATTTCGACCCTAAGCATCATGCCGTATTGCTTCCTGAGTTTAAAGAGGAACTAGATACCTTAGGAAGAATATACATGTATCGTTTCCATCCAGACTACGAAATTTTTGCCCGTCCAATCAACGAGTATCCAGGTAATAGTGAGCAGGCAAAGGCCATCATGTTGATGATTCAAAATAACTTGGATCACGCCGTTGCACAGCACCCTCACGAATTAATTACCTATGGTGGTAACGGAGCCGTTTTTCAAAACTGGGCACAGTACCGCTTGGTAATGCAGTATTTATCACAAATGAGCAATGAGCAAACCTTGGTTATGTACTCTGGACATCCCTTAGGCTTATTTCCATCGCATAAAGATGCACCAAGAGTGGTAGTCACAAACGGTATGATGATTCCTAATTATTCTCAACAGGACGACTTGGAAAAATTCAATGCACTTGGCGTAACCCAATACGGACAAATGACCGCTGGAAGTTATATGTACATTGGACCACAAGGAATTGTCCATGGCACTACGATCACCGTATTGAATGGCTTCAGAAAAATTAAAAAAACACCTCAAGGCGGATTGTTTGTAACCTCCGGTCTAGGCGGTATGAGTGGCGCCCAACCCAAAGCGGGCAATATCGCTGGTTGTGTCACTGTATGTGCCGAAGTAAATAAAAAAGCTACCCACACCCGTCACAGTCAAGGCTGGGTTGACGAAGTCATTGATAACGTTGCAGACCTCGGAGAAAGGGTAAGCGAAGCGCTCTCCAAAAAGGAAACAGTTTCCATTGCCTATGATGGGAATATTGTAGAAGTATGGGAACACTTTGATAAAGCAGGCATACATATCGATTTAGGAAGTGACCAAACATCCTTGCACAATCCATGGGCAGGTGGCTATTATCCAGTGGGAATGAGCTATGAAGATGCGAACGAAATGATGGCGAATGAACCTGCTACATTCAAAGAGAAGGTTCAAGAAAGCCTGCGTCGCCATGCAAAAGCCATCAACGCCCATACTAAAAAAGGCACCTATTTCTTTGACTACGGAAATGCATTTCTGTTAGAAGCTTCTCGAGCTGGAGCCGATGTCATGGCCGACAATGCTATTGATTTCAAATACTCAAGCTATGTCCAAGATATCATGGGACCCATGTGTTTTGATTACGGATTTGGTCCATTCCGTTGGGTTTGTGCCTCTGGAAAACCAGAAGACCTCGCTAAAACAGATGCCATTGCTTGTTCTGTTTTGGAAGAAATCATGAAGGACAGCCCTGTTGAAATTCAACAACAAATGGCAGACAACATTCAATGGATTAAAGGAGCACAAGAAAACAATTTGGTAGTGGGCTCTCAGGCTCGTATCCTTTATGCCGATGCCGAAGGGCGAATGAAAATTGCTTCGGCTTTTAACAAGGCTATTTCCGAAGAAAAAATTAGCACCGTCATATTAGGAAGAGATCATCATGACGTTTCTGGAACAGATTCTCCGTATCGTGAGACCTCCAATATCTATGATGGCAGTAGATTCACGGCAGATATGGCCATCCATAATGTCATTGGAGACAGTTTTCGTGGTGCCACCTGGGTTAGCATTCACAATGGTGGTGGCGTAGGATGGGGAGAGGTTATTAATGGCGGTTTCGGTATGGTTCTTGATGGTAGTAAAGACGCGCAACGACGCCTTGAAGCAATGTTATTTTGGGATGTAAATAATGGGATTGCGAGACGTAGTTGGGCTCGAAATGACGAAGCAATTTTCGCAATTAAGCGGGAAATGGAACGAAATCCCAATTTAAAAGTGACACTTCCGAATTTTGTAAACGACGATTTATTAAACTAAAAATTTACGCTATGAAATTTCTTAGATTATTACCCGCTCTTGGCTTACTAATATTAGTAAGTTCTTGCTCAACCGTTCGAGTTGCAGCAGATTACGACAAAGAGGCCAACTTTTCCGATTACAAAAGTTTTGCCTTCTATAAACCAGGCATTGACAAAGCTGAAATAAGTGACTTAGATAAAAAACGAATACTAAGGGCTATCGACGCCGAACTTGCTATAAAAGGCATGAACAAGAACAGTAAACCCGATATTTTGGTGAGTATCTTTACAAAAGAACGCCAACGCGTCAATGTTTACAACAATAACTTCGGATATGGTTGGGGCTGGAATCCCTATTGGGGCGGTGGTCTTGGTGGTAATTCGGTCTCTCAATCTACAGAGGGTAGCCTCTACATAGATTTCATTGATACCAAATCCAATGAACTCATTTGGCAAGGAGTTGGAACTGCCCGACTTATCACAAGTGGCTCGATCGAAAAGAAAGAAGAACGAATTCGAGAAATTGTTAAAGAAATTGTTGCTCAATATCCCCCCGGAAGCATAAATAAATAATTATAGAGCCCTCTCCTAGAGGGCTTTTTTTTTGATTGTTACATATCTTTTATCTTTTGTTACAATAGTGACATTTCCTAAAGCGCACTATAATTAACTTTGACCTGTCAAGGTTATGGCTATCACCCTTATTAAAAAAAGACTGTCAAAAAAAGGGGGAAAACCTCGTTAACCTTTTGGGGGAAATGCATACTAAAAAATGAAGTGTTCACCTAGCGCTTAAGTGAGGTCAACAAAATACTTTTACAACATATTAGAAACCCAATACTTTAATAGCTAAAAACTAATAATTATGAAAACAATTTTTACACTAGTATTATGTATGTGCTTAGGCTTTATGTCTGCACAAAATGCAATGTTCGTCCATACGGCGGATGCTGGAAACATTTCGGCCGATGCAAGTTATATTAGCCATCCCGATCTTGACGGAAACCCATCCGCTCAAATTCTAATCTCTCACAGCTGGAATCCACCAGGAAGCGGTGGTGTTTACAACGATAATAACACCGGAGTTTTTTACAGTAATGCCCAGAATCAATGGGGTGTTTATAACGAAAGTGGTGCAGGAATGGTACTTGGATCATCCTACAATATATATATAGGAGACGGCGACGTGGTATTACATATTGCAGATTTGGCTAACCAAGCTGCAAATCCTACGTATTCGATAATCAACCATCCCGACCTAAATGGTAATCCAAATGCGCGAATAGTTCTTACTACTTATTTCAGTGCTAACGGTCTTCGTAACGACCATACCTACGCAGTATGGTACAATAATACCACCGACCGATGGAATATCTTCCCAGAAGATTTAGTTAACCTTCCTCTAGACACGGCGTTCTTCATCGGTATTCCAGATGGAAATGTAGGAGTGGCAACCCATAGAGCAGATGTAGGAAATATTTCGGGCAATTATACTACTATCAACCACCCGTTATTGAACAATAACCCAGATGCAGTATTCGTATACACACATAACTGGGGAATATCTGGAGGGTCAGGAAATGTAGTCCTTGACCAAGTTACTGGAGCATGGTATACAGGATCAAATTGGGCCATCTATACGGAAGCTCAATCCGCGATGCCTGAAGATGCTGAATTCGATCTTATGATCTACGACCCTTCACTTGGTGTTGCCGATGCAACGATCGAAGGTCTTAGCTACCACCCTAACCCGGTAAAAGATCTAATCAATATCACCGCCAACAACGCAATCACTAATGTAACGGTTTTTGACATTCTTGGAAGACAAGTAATGCAGCAAGACGGAACATTAAATAGTATGAAATTAAACATGTCTACCCTTACCTCCGGAAGCTACATAGCGAAAGTGGAAGCAGGAGATGCTGTTCAAGCCATCAAGCTTATTAAGCAATAAGTTAGATTTTTTTCATTCGAAAAGCCGTCCCATTGTGGACGGCTTTTTTTTTGACGCACTGGTCATCTCGTCAATTTTCGCTACCTTAAGTACGCCCTGTAAAATCTATCTATATGAAAAAATTGACATTCATTTTCCTAATTACTACCTACCTCCTGTCCTGCTCTTCAACAAAAATTTCAACTATTCTGGGCACTTGGAAGCTCACCGAACAGCGTCTAGATATTGGTGACGGGAATAGCGCCTTTAATGCGATAGAGAGTGGTAAAACAATAACATTTTTACCAAACGGTTCGCTTACCTCAAATGGAGCTATTTGTTATATGACACAAATTCCTGAGACACCATCCAGTGGGGTTTATGATACAATAACTAAAACTTTGACTTCTAAAGAGTGCCCTAATACAGCGCTAAAAATCCGTTATGAAATAAAAGGTGGGTTTTTAATTATCAGCTACCCTTGCATGGAACCCTGTCAGCAGAAGTTTGTGAAGATATAATACTTTTCTGTTCAATTTGATTTACTACTGAAGCTTACCGGAGTACCTTGAATAGGGCTTCTCTCCCATCTTCAAGTGTTAGACGCACCAAATACAGACCATCGTTCCAGGCTTCACTTTTAATGCTAAGTTCCATTTGGCTCTGATAGTCTTCAGAAAAAATGACCTGACCCAATAAGGTATACACAGAAATTGATGCAATAGAACGCTGGCTTTCAATTCTGAAAACCGCTCCAACAGGGTTATTATAAACTACCTCATTTAAAACTTCCAGGTCATCAATCGATAATTCCTCATCCAAAAAGTTTTGAGCGTAAATTTTGGACTCGGAACTCTTCTCTTCAATAAACACAGCCACACTTTGGTTATTGACTGGTTGCGTGTATTGAATTCTACTTTTATTCGCTGAAAAAGTGGCGACAGGTCTGGATTCTTCTTGCCAAACAAACGCACCGTTTTCATCCAAATACACTACGCCAAGTGTGGTAGGGCTTACCCCATTGTCCATTCCGCTTTTATGTAAAAACAAGGGACTATCATCCTTTAATTGCAGCGCTCCAGCATGTACATTGTCATCAGAACTGATGGCATACACTACTTTTGCTGTATCTGTTAAACCTCTATCACCCGTAGTTTTATCGAATTTCTGCACATATTCCCCCTTCTCACTCTGACTGGTATTCGTATAGGTACAAACGGCCCATATATTTTGTGATCCATCGGTAAAGGCAATCCGTGTATCCATTTCATAATCTGTCTGATTCGTATCAAAATCGGACCCATTAATTCCCCACGGCAATGAACCATCTGCGTTAATTCGTTGCAAAAAGGAATCGAAGCGGTTTCCTGTAGAACCAAAATAACCATAATAAACAACGTCGCCATCTTGAACTCCCCCGTAGGATCTATTGAAAACAGTCGTCTGATTGGAAAGCTGAGTGGGAGTTCCCCATTGTGCTACTCCGTTACCATCATATCGTTGCGCAAATAAATTCGAACTAATACCACCTAAAAGGCTATGAAAAACTAGGGTGAAATCACCTCCTGTAAGCTCATAGATGTCAGCAGGCACCGTATCGCTAGCACCATTGACAATAGACTGTGTAGAACCCCAAACGGCAGCACCACTTACATCATATTTTTGCATAATACTGGATCCACCAGGAAACCAAGAAACGATGGCTTCACCCGACGATAATGGTAAAATGGTAACGGCAAATCCAGCTCCAACGTTAATTCCGTCTGTTCCCCACAAATGATTTCCACCACTGTCTAGTTTATAAGCAAAAGCTGGGTCTCCTCCACCTGTTCCCGTAGCGCCAATATAAAGGTTATCATTAACGTCGGTAAAAATATTCCAGATGACCGTGAAGGTACTCATAGGAATTGTATTGCTCACCAAGGCTCCGTCTGGACCCAATAATTGATTTCCGTCCACATCTAAAACTTGCATTCGTAGCTCATAGTTTGTGGGTGGCGCCACTACTTTCCAAAATACGACATAGGTTTTCCCGTCCGAAGCTCCTAACGCTTTCATATCTCCACCTTCCGAATCCACCACCAAGGTGTTCTCAGCTGTATCTGCCGTCCATTGAGCGAAGGTACTCACGCACATAAATAATGTAATTATTGTAATTATTGTTTTCATGCTATTCATCTTTTGTTGATTTTAAATTTTCGATCTCACTGTCCAGGGCTTTGATGATTTTCTTTAAAGCGCTTTTTTTCGCTTTATTATCTTCCTGAAAATTATTCAGTAATTCATCTTTATTTTCTATGCTTGATTTCATGGCCAAAGGCAATTATAGATCCCTAGTTGTTTTCAACAAAGGTAAAAGCTGCTTTGAATATACGATGCTTTTTTTCCCTACATAAATCACTCATGCCCAAAATTTGACCCCACAAAACACACTCAATTAGTTATAAACCCCTATTTATAAGAAAGTTAACTAAATGATTTAAATGTTTTAAAAATCTCTTCTGAAGTTGATAAACTATCCTAAACCAGCGAGATACGATGACAAATCTGTCTTGATATTTGTGATATCAAGCTTTTTTCGCAATCGGGTTCGGGCATTTTCCACCGACTTAAATGACTGGCCGGTGATTTGGGCAATTTCCTTAGATGCTAGGTTTAATTTAAGCAAAGCACAAAGTCTTTTGTCACGAGGAGTTAAATCAGGATGCTTTTCAAATAAGTTTCGATAAAAAGATTCGTGAACTTGTTCAAAACGAACCTCAAATTCCTGCCACATATTGTTAGACGTATCTCTTTCCAATCGCTTTGCTATAAAATCGATCGCCTGTTGAGTCTCTTTCCTAACGGCCTTTCGTTTGACGCTCTTGAGGTCAATCAATATATCGTCGATTATTTCAGTTCTATGAATTTCATTCATAGCCTTTCCAATAAGTTCTTTATTCTTAAGTTCAAGACTGGCAACCAACTCTTTCCGCCGAGCTTGTATAAGTTCCTTTTCCAATTGGGAATTTTTCAATTTAGTTCGGTATCTCAACAAGAGTATAATCAAAACCAGTAATAAAGTCAGTAAACTCAAACCAATGATCAAGTATTTAAAGCGTCTTTCACTTTCCTCCAGAACTCTAATTTTTTCCTTGGACCTATACTCCTGTGCAATCATTAATTTTTCAACATTAACTTTCTTTTCTTCAATGTTAATACTGTCTCGTATGTTATTAAAAGTGTCAAAGTACGTGGCGGCGCTCTTATAGTCGTTGTTTGCCACGTACGCCTTGTACAATAGCTCAACAGACCTCTGGCTTCCAAAACTATAAGGTGCCACACTGTCTAAAATTCGATTAGCCCTTTGCGCAAAATAAATACTGGAATCGGACATATCCTTGTTCAAATAAAGTTCAGAAAACTCATTGTAGGTCCAAGCAATGGTTCTAACATCAACATTTTCATCTCGTAGTGCTACGGCCTTGATAAAATAGGTCTTGGCTATTTCGTGCTGTCCTTTAATTGCATAAGCGCGTCCTAAATTGGTATATAAATAAAGAAATAGGTTATCATCTTCTAATTCCTTTACAAAGCTCAAGGATCGATGATAATACAACAAGGAGGAATCTATTTCAGTTTCTAAATATAAATTCCCAATATTATTAAGTGTCTTGGCAAGAAATATAGTGTCCTTTTGCTTGAATTGATAGCTGTAAATTCGTTGAAAGTATTGTAAGGCAAGGTCATGATTCTCAATGCGTGCATACACAATGGCTAATCGATTTTCCAAGCCATATTTTTCAGCAAATTCTCTATCTCTATAATAATCATAGGCCTTCAATAAATAATCCAAAGCGACGTCCAGTGCATCTTTGTCATAATAAATGTAGCCAGTTTGAGTATAATAATCGGCTAAAACCTTTTCTGAGCCTGTCTTCAGCGCAGCATCCTCGCCTACTTCTATATAATGTAGTGCCCGTTTCCAATCGGTATTTGCCAACTTCTCAGCAATCTCCAAACTAATCCTAGATTTCTCAGTTTCCGAAGAAACAATGGAAAGGCTATCCACAAGAACGGTAACCTCTTCTTGTGAAAAAGAATGCTGAATGAAAATAAAAAATACGAATAAACGTAGTAGCATGAAGATTGTTCTATAAAGAACAAATTACATAAAAAATTAATACCTGAGAATGGTCTCAATCTTTGCTTTCACTTTTTCTAAGGAAGGCACCATCGTTTTCTCCAATACTGAATTCAAAGGAATAGCAGGCATATTCTCGCTACCAATCACCATCACCGGAGCATCCAAATCCTGAAAGCATTCCTCTTGAATCTTTCCTTGCAGTGCTCTTGAAAAACTATTTTCTGAAGGTTCCTCGGTCACCACTAGGCATTTTCCACATTTCCTAACGCTCTTAAAAACCGTTTCATAATCTAGTGGATGTAGCGTTCGTAAATCTACTATTTCAATCGTATTCTGAAGACCTAATTCTTCGGAAGCATTTACTGCCCAATGCACTCCCATTCCGTAGGTAATAATTGACAGCGTCTCTTCTTCCTCTTGCTTCCAAATTTCTTGAAGTACCCATGCCTTTCCGAAGGGTAGCATATAATCTGCGCTAGGTTCCACCGAAGTGGCTCCTTTAGTTCCAGGAACTTTACTCCAGTATAATCCCTTGTGCTCAAAAATCACAACAGGATTGGGATCGTAATAGGCAGCTTTTAAAAGGCCTTTTAAATCGGCCCCGTTACTAGGATAAGCAATCTTCAATCCTCTAATATTGGTTACCACACTTTCTACGGAAGAAGAGTGATATGGACCACCGCTCCCATAGGCACCAATAGGCACTCGCAAGATCATAGACACAGGCCATTTCCCGTTAGATAAATAGCAGCTACGACTTACTTCAGTAAAAAGTTGATTCAATCCTGGCCAAATATAATCTGCAAACTGAACCTCAACAATGGGTTTTAAACCCACCGCACTCATTCCAACGGTAGAGCCCACAATAAATGCTTCTTGAATTGGTGTATTAAACACTCGATTATCACCAAATTTCTGTGCTAACGTGGCTGCTTCTCGGAAAACACCCCCCAGTCTTGCACCAACATCTTGTCCATATAGCAGGCATTCTTTGTGTTTTGCCATCAATTCTTCAATGGCAAACAGCGCACAATCCACCATCACTACTTTATCCGCTCCTTGAGGTGTACGCTCTCCAACTTCTTCTGTAATTGGGGTTGGCGCAAAATCGTGGGTAAATAAATCTTCTGGTTTTGGATCTTCAGCTTGTAAGGCGCGATCTAAATCGCTTCTTGCTATATCAATTTGGGCATTCTCAATCTCTTGTAATTCATCTTCAGAAAAACCATGTGCTTTCATGAGGTTCTTCAACTTAGGATAAGGGTCTCGGCTTCGAGCCTCTTCCAAATCATCCCGGTACCATTCCATTCGAACTCCTGAAGTATGGTGATTCAACAAAGGAACTTTGGCGTGCACCAAAAATGGTCGTCTTTCCGTTCGTATTTTTTCAATCACATGCTCGATGGTGCGGTAACTTTCTTCAAAGTCAGTTCCATCGATAGTAACGGCTTCCAAACCATGGAACCCTTTTGCATATTCAAAAGCATCTTGCGCACGAGTCTCCTCAGCATTGGCTGAAATATCCCAACCATTATCTTGTACCAAATATAAGATAGGTAGCTGTTTTAAGGCCGCCATCTGAAACGCCTCGGCAATTTCTCCTTCGGTCACTGAAGCATCACCAAGTGAACAAACTACTACCGGAGCCCCTCCGTCTGAGTAAGATTTTAGGCCCTCCGCCTCGGAGTACCAAAATCCCATGGCAACACCTGTCGCGGGTATGGCTTGCATTCCTGTAGCGCTACTTTGATGCGGAATTTTAGGCTTATCATCATCCTTCAAACTCGGATGGCAATAATAGGTTCTCCCACCAGAAAATGGGTCATCTCGTTTCGCCAAAACCTGTAACATCAAATCATAAGGTTTCATCCCAATAGCCAACAACATACTATCATCACGATAATAAGGGAAAAGATAATCTTGAGGTTTCAATTGCATTCCCAAAGCCGTCTGAATCACTTCGTGACCTCGAGAGGTGGCATGGACATATTTGGACACTAACTTGAAGTTTTCCTCATATAAAAAAGTCATTGCCTTGGCCGTAACCAAATTGGTAAAACCTTTTACGAGTGTCTCTTTGTCCATTTTTTCAGGATTCAATTGCGTGGTTTGTTCTTTGATCATATTATTCTACCGCTAGCATCCAACCATAACGATCTTCTGCTTTTCCTGTTTTTATATTGTTCAATTGGGCGTTTACTTCCAAACCGACTGGACTTTCATCACCTACGACTAAAGTCTCCTTACCCCAACCAATTTCTTGGATATAGGCAATCCCAACCGCAGTTCCCGTTCCGAAAGCCTCCTCCAAAGTTCCATCTTGAGCAGCTTCCTTAATTTCTTGTATGGTGATAGGTCGCTCGGTTACTTCAAAGTTGCTATCTCTTAATAGAGCGATTACGCTCATTCGCGTGATTCCATCCAAAATGGCTCCATCGCGTTTCGGCGTTACAAACTTTCCATCAATTTTGAAGAAAATATTCATCGTACCAACTTCCTGTATGTATTTATGCTCATGTGCATCTAACCAAAGCACCTGATCGTATCCCTTAGATTTTGCAATCTCGGTAGGGCGAATGGCGGCAGCGTAATTTCCTGCAGCTTTAGCTTCACCGGTTCCTCCTTCTGCCGCTCGGATGTAATGCTTTTCTGCATATAACTTGATCCGTTTACTAAAAAATGGTCCGGCTGGAGACGCAATAATGATAAATTTAAAACTAGTCGCAGCACGCATACCAATGAATGGTTCATCGGCATACATAAAAGGTCTCAAATACAAAGCACTGCCTTCTTGAGGCGGGATCCAATTACGCTCAACCTTCACTAATTCTTTCAGTCCTTCAACAAATAAATCTTCCGGAAATTCAGGCATACCCATTCTTCGGGCGCTGAAGTTAAGTCGAGCGGCATTATTCGTAGGTCGAAAAAGCATGGGGGTACCCTCCTGGTTTAAGGTAGCTTTCATCCCCTCAAAAATGGCCTGTCCATAATGCAATGCCATTGCGGCAGGATGCGTTGGGATCATGCCCAAAGGTTCTACTCTAGGGCGATTCCATTGCCCATTTTCATAATCACATACGAACATATGATCCGTGAAAGTGCGACCCAACGGAATAGTACCAAAATCCAATTCTTGAACCCTTGACTGCTCCACCGTAGTTACCTTTATTTTTTCTGAAATAATCATTTCTATATTTTTATAAAGCTCTATTTACATCGAATTGTTCCAGATAATCTGCAATTCTTTTCAAAAAAGAACCTGCCAAATATCCGTCTACAATCCGGTGATCGAAAGAGAGCGATAGGTACATCATACTCCTAATTTCAATCGTGTCGCCTTCTGGCTTTTCCATCACTTCTGCCCGTTTTTTGATAATTCCGGTGGCTAAAATGGCTGCTTCCGGCTGATTGATAATAGGTGTTCCCATCAAACTTCCAAAAGTTCCCACATTACTTATCGTAAAAGTACTTCCCTTGGTGTCATCAACTTTTAGCTTACCATCTCTTGATTTTCCAACTAGTAAATTGGTGGCAGCAGCCAACTGAGCCAAATTTTTCTTATCCGCATGGTGAACCACAGGAACAATCAAGTTTCCACTCGGTAAAGCTGTGGCCATTCCTATATTGATTTCTTCTTTTACAATAATATTTCTTCCATCCAAGGACGAATTAATCATTGGAAAATCCACAATCGCCTTGGCAACAGCCTCAACGAACAATGGTGTGAACGTAAGTTTTTCGTTGTATTTATTCTGAAAGGCAACTTTATTGGCATTACGCCATTCCACCATATCAGTAAGATCGGCCTCCACATAAGCGGTAACATGTGGAGAAGTGTGCTTACTATAAACCATATGGTCTGCGATCATTTCACGCATGCGGTCCATTTCAACAATCTTCCCTTTGCCCTTGTCAAATTTCAAATCTGGGACTTGAAATCCGTTGTTCTCTGCCACGGCCTGTGCAAACTGAAACGGCCGCCCTTCAGCTACATAATGTATTACATCACTTTTCCGTAATCGACCATCTTTTCCTGTCCCCGAAATACGTGCTAGTTCTTCATAACTAATATGATGCTTACGAGCAACAGCATCTACCAGTGGAGAAATAAACACATTCTCATTTACTTTAAAAGATCCAGCTTTGGTGGTGGTTTTATTCTTTTTAACAGGACTTACGGCTACCGTTTTTACTGAAGATTCTTCCTCAGCAGTTGGAAGCTTTACTTCACCATCTAGTTCTAACACTGCAATAATTTCTCCAACGTTCACAACCTCCAATGCCTTTGCCGTACAGCGTAAAAGCTTTCCCGCAGCTGGTGCTGGAACCTCATTGTCCACCTTATCAGTAGCCACTTCAACCAAAATGTCTCCTTCTTCGAAAGTGTCTCCTTCCTTCACCCACCAACTGAGAATTTTCCCTTCGGTGATGCTTTCGCCCATTTTTGGCATTCTAAATTGTACTTCTGACATTTTATTCTTTTCGTTTTATCTGTTGTAAGGTCTTATAAAAATCCTCTTGAACGGGTCTATCCGCTGGTATTTCTCTTAACGGTTCTACCGCTTTTAAACTATCGTGACAATCTGCTGGCAATTGTTGGTATAATGCAGTTCCCGCGGTTTTCCAATCGATCATTTCCTGACTTACATCCTTGATGGCCGTCGCTGGATTTCCAACGATCAATTTTCTATGCTGAAAAACGGTTTCAGCTTTCACAAATGCCATCGCTCCTACGATACATTCATCACCAATTTCGGCACCATCCATAATGACACTATTCATTCCAATAAGGCAATTACGCCCCAAATTGGCGCCATGAATTACCGCTCCGTGTCCTACATGGGCTCCTTCTTTCAATACAATAGACTTCCCTGGAAACATATGCACCGTGCAATTTTCCTGCACATTCACACCGTCCTCCAAAATAATCTCACCCCAATCACCACGAATGGCAGCACCTGGACCTATATAACAGTTCTTTCCAATGATCACATTGCCCGTAACAGCCGCCAAAGGATGCACGAAACTTGTTTCGTGAATTACTGGTATATGTCCTTTAAAGCTATAGATCATTCTTTTATATTCGATGGACGATATTCGATTTACGATTGGAGTATCAACTGTGCATTTATATCGTAAATCGCACTTCGCAAATCGTAATTCCTCATTATTTAAATCGTTTCAAAGTCTCCTTGGTGAATTCTGACAGCACCAAACGGCCAGAAATTGCAGCTCTTTCAGCTAGCAAATTATCCCAGTCTTCGGTACCTGCCCACATCACTTTTTTCATTTCTCTCATTGCCTCCGGGTTGTAATTACAGAGGTTTTCTGCAAAGGCTTGTACTGCTTCATCCAAAGCCTCAGTAGAATCATAAACACTTGCATATAATCCTTTTTGGCGTGCCCATTCAGCACCGTAAAAGCTATTGGCATCGATGGCAATTTGTGACATTCCTGTCAGGCCTAATTTTCTTTCTACTGCAGGACCAACCACAAAGGGTCCGATGCCTACATTCAATTCGCTTAACTTAATAGAAGCAAACTTCGAAGCCATACAATAATCGGTTGCAGAGGCTACGCCAACACCACCACCTACAGTCTTACCTTGAATACGTCCAATGATAAACTTCGGGCATTTACGCATGGCATTGATTACATTGGCGAAGCCGCTAAAAAATACACGACCCGTTTCAGCATCATTGATATTAATTAATTCCTTAAAGCTAGCGCCCGCACAAAAAGTGCGATCCCCTCCGCTTTTTAGAATAATTACTTTTACCTCATCATTGCTTCCAGCTTCATTGATAGCCTCCACCAATTTTGCCAAAATATCTCTTGGCAAACTATTGTGTGCAGGGTGAAAAAATTCTATGGTAGCAATACCGTTGGTTATATTTTCTTTTACGTAAGGTGCTGTCATTTTTTATAGCAGGTTAAATTGTTCAAAATGATGATTCAAATGCTTTCGTTCCATAAGCTGCCATTCAAATCGGTTAAGCTCACCAAATACCGCATTTTTGGTTCGGACCTCGTCATTATCCTTAAAGTAGGCAACATAAGCTGCTCTTGCCTCTAGGATTTTTTCTTTAGCCGTAGCCAAATCGGGATGTTTTAATATTCCTATTTGAGACATTTCGGCCAATGAAAAATCGTACCCTCTTGGCATTTTTTCATAATTATAGAGGGTTTCATGGGTGCGCTCCAAGTACTTTTCTGGAGTTGCAATATCAAAATTTTGAATTTCCCCAGAGGCCACTCTATAAGTGAACTCTAAATGCTCTAACATATGCTGGGCGGTCATAGTTCCCCATGCTGGCTTTGCATCCTCAGTTAATTTATCTAGATAGGCAGGGATACTTTCCGAGGTCATTTCAGCAAAAACCTCTTGCTTCTTTTGAACCATGGTCAATACCGTAACAACCGCCACCAATTCATCGTCGGCATCAAATACTTCTCCGTACCATTTCACGATTCCACTGGGTAATTCGGTGCCACGCGGATCACGATCAACCTTTTGTTTACATGTTAAACGTACATAAATAGTATCGTTGTGATACAATGGACGCAGGAATCTACAATCTTCCAATCCATAATTAGCCGCTACTGGTCCTTTATTCGGATACACAAACAAACCTGCCGCTGCCGCAATAATGAAATATCCGTGAGCCGTACGCTTTTCAAAAATACTCCCGTCGAGAGAGGTAATATCGGTATGTGCATAGAAATGATCCCAAGTAAGATTGGCAAAATTCACGATGTCGCCATCCGTAATGGTGCGCTTATGTGTTTTCATAGACATCCCAGGTTGGATATCTTCCCAATGGTATTTAAAAGGATGCTGTTCCGCTTCTTTGTAAGCCGAATTAGGCTGATAAATACCCGTAATTTCTGTCAAAGTGGTAGGCGAACCTTGAATGGCACAACGCTGTAAATAATGTTTCACACCACGCATTCCTCCCATTTCTTCACCACCTCCAGCACGCCCTGGACCCCCGTGAATTAAGTTTGGCAATGGAGAACCATGGCCCGTACTTTGTTTTGCGCTTTCTCTGTTTAACACTAAAATACGCCCGTGATGCGAGGCGGCCGAAACCGTGTAGTCTCGAGCAATTTTATTGTCATTAGTTACGATTGAACTCACTAAAGAACCTTTCCCCATTTTTGAAAGGGTAATCGCTTCTTCCAATGTTTTGTAGGGCATCAAAGTGCTCACCGGACCAAAAGCCTCGATTATGTGAGCGGCTTCATTTTGCAAGGGGTTGTCTTCCCGAAGTAAGATGGGTTTCATAAATGCCCCTTTCTTAGCATCGGCACCAACAGTTTCTACTTCATCCAAACTTCCATAAACGATGGACGCCGTTTCAGCAATTTTTGCAACTTGTTCTTTTACTGAATTACGCTGTGCATCGTTTACCAAAGCACCCATCCGAACTTCCTTGAGTCTTGGATCTCCAATGGTCACCTTGTCCAATGCTTTTCCTAAGGCTATTTGCACATCTTGCGTTAATTTTTCAGGAACTATGATACGGCGAATTGCAGTACATTTTTGTCCGCATTTAACGGTCATTTCGTTACGCACTTCTTTGATGAATAGATCGAACTCGGGAGTTCCCGGCACGGCATCTTCGCCTAATATAGAAGCATTCAAAGAATCGGATTCCATCGTAAATGGGACCGATTCTTCCAGCAATTGCTTATGATTTTTAATTAATTTTCCAGTACTCGCTGAACCTGTAAAAGTCACTACGTCTTGAGATTGTACCGTATCCAAAATGGTTCGAGCCGTACCGCTAATTAATTGCAGCGACCCCTCCGGTAATATTCCGGAAGCGATAATTTCTTTCACTACCAATTCTGTTAAATAGGCAGTCTGAGGAGCGGGCAACACAACGGCGGGCATTCCTGCCATCCAATTGACCGCGCACTTCTCTAACATCCCCCAAATAGGAAAATTAAACGCATTGATATGAATCGCAACTCCTTCGCGAGGCACCATAATGTGATGTGCCATAAAACGACCGCCACGAGATAGATCGATAGGATCTCCCTCTACATGAAACGGCTGATTAGGAAATAGCTTCCGTAAAGAAGCATTGGCAAATAGATTACCGAAGCCACCTTCAATATCAATCCAACTATCAATTTTTGTAGCTCCTGTTCGGTAACTCAACTCATAGAAGGCTTGCTTTTTCTTATTGAGATACATGGCCAATTTCTTGAGCATGTTACCGCGTTCCTGAAAGGTCATTTTCCGAAGGGTGTCACCATGATCGCGGCCGTATTGAAGTATTTTGGGCAAGTCTAAGCCTTCGGTAGTGACATTGGTAAAATGCTCACCCGTAACCGAATCCAAAACAGGGATACCATCGCCTGTTCCATCCAACCACTCACCTGTAACGTAATGTTGTGTTTTATTCATAATTAAGCGCTATATCCTTTAATTTGTTCTTCGAAACCTTTGGAGTCTTTAAAAGAAATCAAATTCCCATCCGGGTCTTTAAATTTTGCCACGGTTCCCCAATCATGTTCCCGATAATCCAAATCAATAATTTTATCTTTTAATTCTTCTGAAATGAGCTTGACATTCTCCACGTTTATTCGCAAACAGCTAAAATTTTTCAACGGCCCTACGTCTAACTTCAAATAGTCTTCTCGATCTTCTATCTCCACCATTAAATAAGTTCCAAAGAAATTGAAGCATGTCAAATCCTTCTTCTGAAATAGTATAGGTAACCCTAAAACATCTTGATAGAATTGCACGCATTCCGAATATTTTCGGACATATAAAACAAGACCAGTTCTATCAATTTCCATACGCTAAGCTCTTATTCTTACAACTTCTCCGTTAATACGCCCAAAAAGACACTTGATATATCCGTCTACCACTTTTCGCATGGGAACTGGCGTATTTCCAGGGAAATAATCTTTGTATTTTTCGTAGGCGTCTTCCACCAAATCGGCCGAAACCACATTCACACGGATACCGTTTTTTAATTCTAAAGCCACTGCCTTTGTAAAGCTTTGAATGGCTCCATTAACCATGGCAGCACTGGTGGTCATATCTACCGGTTCATCGGCTAAAATTCCGGTGGTCAAGGTCACCGAACCACCTTCATTCAAATATGGCATTCCCAAACGAACCAAATTCACTTGGCCCATCATTTTGCTTTTAATTCCTATATAAAAATCTTCTTCCGATAGGTTTTCAAACTTGTCCCATTTGGCATCCCCTGCTATATTCACAATGGCATCCACATTCCCCACCTGCTCCAACATCTTCTCAATAGATTGTGAAGAAGCAATATCTACAGTTACATCACCCGAAGATCTTCCAGCGATAATAATCTCATGGTCTTGAGAAAGACGCTCCGTTACCGTTTTCCCAATTGTTCCATTTCCTCCTACGATTAAAACTTTCATTTATTCTGGATTATTAAACGTTCACATTCTCGATGATAGCAGCATACCCTTGCCCAACGCCAATACACATAGTAATTAAGGCATATCTTTTTCCAGTTTCTTGAAGCTCTAAGGCTGCGGAATAGGCAATTCTAGTACCCGTTACGCCTAAAGGGTGTCCAATAGCGATCGATCCACCGTTAGGATTCAATCTCGGGTCGTCATCTTCGAGTCCCCATTCTCTTATACAGGCCAAGGCTTGTGATGCAAAGGCTTCATTTAGCTCAATAACATCCATATCCTCCATTTTCAAACCTGCCTTTTCTAATGCTTTATTGGAAGCCTGTACAGGGCCAATTCCCATGATACGTGGTTCCACTCCTACCACAGCCGAACTTACGATTCGAGCCATTGGTTTTAAATTATACTTTTTAACGGCATCTTCCGAAGCTATAATTGTAGCTGCGGCTCCGTCATTTAACCCAGAAGCATTCCCAGCAGTCACACTCCCTCCCTCTTTTTTAAAGGCTGGGCGTAATTTTGCCAAGATCTCTTTGGTGGTTCCTGGTTTGATAAATTCATCGTCAGCAAAAACGATGGGATCTTTCTTTCGCTGCGGAATTTCAACAGCAACAATCTCCTTCGCCAATCGCCCGCTTTTTTGAGCAGCAGCAGCTTTCATCTGACTCCCATACGCAAAGGCGTCTTGGTCTTCTCTTGAAATATTGTATTTCTCCACTAAGTTTTCAGCGGTGTTTCCCATTCCATCTGTTCCGTAGAGTGCCTGCATTTTCGGATTGATAAAGCGCCAACCGAAACTGGAATCGTACATTTTAGAATCGTTTCCGAAGGCAGAAGAAGGTTTCGCAATCACGTAGGGTCCACGCGTCATATTCTCTACTCCCCCTGAAATAAACAAATCGCCATCACCAGCTTTAATAGCTCTGTTGGCATGAATAATAGCTGATAAACCACTACTACAAAGTCGGTTGACCGTTTCTCCCGGCACCGTAAATGGCAAGCCAGCTAAAAGTAATGACATCCGTGCTACGTTCCGATTGTCCTCCCCAGCCTGGTTAGCACAGCCCATAATTACATCATCAAATGCTTCTTTTGGAATGTTCGGATTACGTTTTACTATTTCAGAAATAACAATCGCGCCCAAGTCGTCCGTGCGAACGGCACTTAAGGTTCCTTTATAACTTCCAATGGGCGTTCGAACGCCGTCTATGATATATGCTTCTTTCATTCTTTAATTTTAGACATGCGGTTTTCGATTTTCGATTTGGGAAGTACGATTATATATCGTCAATCGTAATTCGTCAATCGCACATTATTCTTCCCAATCTTTGGAAGTTCTATACACAACTCCTTTAAACAAGGCTACCAATTCTTCGCCTCGTTTTACCTCTACTATATTAAAACCCACCTTCTTTTTTTGCAAATCTAAAGTGGCTTCCGCTGTTAAATAATCACCTTCTTCTAAGGCTTCAATATGGTTGATGCTTGTTTCAATAGACACAGCATATTTACCATGGGTATTGGCAGTAAACCCAAAGGCAGTATCTGCCAAGGAATAACTCAATCCGCCATGTGCCTTGTTCATACTATTCAGCATTTCTTTGCGAATGGTCATGCCTACTTTACATCTTCCTATTTCACATTCCAAAATCTCAATACCTAACCATTGGCTGAAAGCATCTTGCGAAAGCATTTTGTATGGTATTTTAGCGCCCTCCATTAAAAAAAGTGTTTATTTTCTTGATTCATCTTACGCAAAAGTGGCGAACAACGATATCGATCTTCATGGTATATATTATAAAGTCCATCCAACTGAGCTACGCACCAATCGATTCCCTTTTCGTCTGCCCAAGCCAGTAAACCTTTCGGATAATTCACTCCTTTCGTCATGGCATTGTCAATATCTTCCGCGGAAGCGATATTTAGAAACAAGGCATCTGCCGCCTCATTGATAAGCATTACTAGAACTCTATCGAATATTTGATTTGCTAATGCGGCATCTTCTTTAGGTGCTGGTTTTTCAACTCCTTCGCTATAATCGTAATACCCACGCCCACTTTTTCGGCCCAAATAACCTGCTTCAGAAAAGCGTTTTTGTGTAAAGGCTGGTTTATATCGCGGATCAAAATAAAAGGCGGTAAACACCGATTCGGTTACGGTATAGTTCACATCGTTTCCGATAAAATCCATCAATTCGAAGGCTCCCATACGAAAACCGCCAATGCTTTTTAAGGCCCAATCTATCGTTGCAAAATCGGCAATTCCTTCTTCATAAATTCGCAATGATTCTCCGTAGAACGGCCGTGCTACTCGATTCACAATAAAACCAGGGGTATCTTTGGCGACTGCCACGGTTTTACCCCAATCCTGAATAATTTGTACTGAAGACGCCAAGGTTTCTTCCGAAGTTTGTATCGCTGGAATTACCTCAACCAAACGCATTAAAGGCGCAGGGTTAAAAAAGTGAATCCCCACACATCGTTCCGGTCTATTCAAAGAGGAGGCGATGGAGGCAACGGACAAGGAAGAGGTGTTGGAAGCGATGATACAATTATAAGAAACATAGCTTTCCAACTCTTGGAAGACCTTCTTCTTAATATCCAAATTTTCAATAATAGCTTCAATGGTAAGATCGGCATCGAACAAATCCTTCAGGGTATTCACATATTGAATATTTCCTTGAATTCTATTTTTTTCTTCGAAATCGATGCGACCTTTTTCAACGAGACGAAGCATTATTTTCTCCAAAGCAGCTTTAGCCATGTCGAGTGCTGCACTATTCATGTCAAAAAGCTTCACCTTACAACCAGCGGTCGCAGCCACTTGTGCAATGCCACTTCCCATGGTTCCAGATCCAATTATGCCTACTCTTTTGATTTGAGATTGCTGGTTTGGCTTCATATTCGCTCTGTATTTAATTCAAAATTCATAAATCTCCAATCGTTAATCAATTCCCTTTAAAATTGGGTCTTCTTTTTTCCACAAAGGCAGCAACTCCTTCTCTATAATCTTCACTTTGTGCTGCTTCAATTTGTAGTTTCGATTCCATTTCTAATTGTGCGTTCAAATCGTTCGCCATGGATGCATTTAGCAAACGCTTAGTCATTCCCAAGGCTTTGGTTGGCATTTGTGCCATGGTCTCGGCCAATTTTTTGGTTTCATCCATAAATTCTTCCGAAGAAAATACTTTGTAAACCATTCCAAGACGTTCCGCATCCAGAGCTGAAACTTTATCACCCAACAACATCAAAGCCGAAGCTTTTTGAAACCCGATGAGTCTGGGCAGGAAAAAGGTCCCTGCACTGTCCGGGATTAGTCCAATCTTACTAAAAGCTTGAATAAAACTGGCATGTTCTGAAGCTACCACCACATCACAAGCCAAGGCAATATTAGCACCGGCACCAGCCGCAACACCATTTACAGCCGCAATGATTGGCTTTTCTATGTTTCGAATCATAGAAATTATAGGGTTGTAGTGTTCTTCTAAAATCTTTTTAAAACCGGGATTGAGTTCAGGAGTAGTGACTTCTTTTAGATCTTGTCCAGCACAAAACGCTCTTCCATTACCGGTAATGACCATTGCTCTAACCATAGGGTCATTTGCACAATTTTCTAAATGGGATTGCAATGACAAAGCCATTTCCCTGTTGAAACTATTGAACACTTCCGGACGATTGAGTGTAAGCCACGCAGTTCCATTTTCAATTCGAAGATCAATTGAATTATCGCTCAT
>Ga0256847_1000551_pt1 | contig 23080 bp, 31 predicted proteins | sample TeddybearmetaG_FD_189099 | JGI IMG/M metagenome (GOLD analysis project Ga0256847, IMG submission 189099) | Hydrothermal vent microbial communities from East Pacific Rise, Pacific Ocean - Teddybear | ecosystem: Environmental > Aquatic > Marine > Hydrothermal vents | place: Pacific Ocean: East... | reverse complement strand
AGGCCAGAAAGTTGATGTATCTGGTACCTCGATAGGTAAAGGTTTTCAGGGTGGTGTTAAACGTCACCACTTTACCATGCAGGATGCGACACATGGTAACTCGATTTCGCATCGATCAAACGGATCAATAGGACAAAATCAGACACCAGGTCGTGTCTTTAAAGGCAAAAAAATGTCAGGACATATGGGCGCAGTAAAACGTACAACACAGAATCTTGAAGTTGTCAGGATTGATGTCGAACGTAACCTGGTTCTGATTAAAGGATCTGTACCAGGTTCTAAGAGCAGTGATGTGATTATTCGCCCTGCAATTAAGCAATAAATAAAGAGTGTATTGAGAGTAATTTGGCTATGGATTTATCTTTACATAATTCAAAAAAGTCAGTATCTGTTTCGGATGCGGCTTTTGCTGCTGAGTTTAATGAAGCTCTGGTGCATCAGTTGGTGGTTTCTTATATGGCCAGTGGTCGTGCAGGCACTAAAGCGCAAAAAAGTCGCGCGGATGTTAGAGGTGGCGGTGCAAAGCCCTGGCGTCAGAAAGGTACGGGTCGAGCTCGTTCAGGAACCATTAATAGTCCGATATGGCGTTCTGGTGGTGTCACATTTGCTGCTAAACCTCGTGATTTTGGTAAAAAATTAAATAAGAAAATGTATCGTGCTGGCATGCGCAGCATTGTTTCCGAACTGGTTCGTCAGGATCGTTTGTTGGTAGTTGAATCAATTTCTGTGTCAGCGCCAAAAACCAAAGAGATGGTGGCTAACCTGGCTAAGTTTGGCGTAACCCGAGCATTGCTGTTGACTGATGGTCTGGATGATGCGGTCAGATTGTCGACTAGAAATATTCCAAATATTGATGTGATGGATATTTCAAAAGTCAATCCATTAAGTTTGGTCAGGCAGGATAAGGTTGTGATAGAAGAAGCGGCACTTAAAAAATTAGAGGAACGTTTGTCGTGAATCAGCAAAGAATTTTTCAGGTTTTGCTTTCTCCGCATATCTCAGAGAAGGCAGCGCTGATTGGTGATGCCAGTAATCAGTATGTATTTAAAGTGTCAACCGATGCCCGAAAGAATGAAATAAGCGCAGCGGTCGAACAGTTGTTTGATGTTAAGGTCGACCATGTTCGGACCATCAATGTCAAAGGTAAGACAAAACGACGCGGTGCGAAAACCGGTAGGCAAAAAGACTGGAAAAAAGCATATGTCTCATTGCAGCAGGGTAGCGAAATTGACCTGGCAGCAATAGGCGCGTAGGAATAATTATGGCACTAATAAAAGCAAAACCAACGTCACCAGCGCGACGCTTTGTAGTCTCGGTTAAAACGCCGGGCCTATATAAAGGCAAACCTTTTGCTGGGTTGATTGAGAAAAAAACAAAATCTGGCGGGCGTAATAATGCGGGTCGAATTACTACTCGCCACATCGGCGGAGGCCACAAGCAGCGTTATCGGGTAATCGATTTTAAACGTATCAAAGATGGCATCGATGCAGTAGTCGAGCGGATTGAATATGATCCTAATAGAACAGCACACATCGCATTATTGAAATACAAAGATGGGGAACGAACTTATATCGTCGCCCCCAAGGGTGTCAAAGAGGGTGATGTTCTGCGTTCGGGTGATGATGCGTCAATTAAACCAGGAAACAGCCTGCCGTTACGTAATATGCCGGTTGGTTCTGTGGTTCATTGTATTGAGATGAAACCCGGCAAAGGTGCGCAAATCGCGCGTTCTGCGGGTACTTCAGCGCAATATGTCGCACGTGACGGAGCCTATGCGACCTTGAGATTGCGTTCAGGTGAAATGAGAAAAGTACTGGCTGAATGTAGAGCAGTACTGGGCGAAGTGAGCAATGGTGAACACAATCTTCGTTCTTTAGGCAAGGCTGGCGCCACTCGTTGGAGAGGTGTTCGTCCTACAGTTCGTGGGGTTGCTATGAATCCTGTTGATCATCCGCATGGTGGTGGTGAAGGTAGGACATCTGGTGGACGTCATCCTGTTTCACCATGGGGTATGCCGACCAAGGGTTACAAGACTCGTTCAAACAAGCGTACGGACAATTTGATTGTGCGTAGAAGGAATAAGAGGTAGTCAAATATGCCACGCTCGCTCCGTAAAGGTCCGTTTATCGATCATCACCTGCTGAAGAAGGTGATGAATGCGGTCGAAACAAATAACAAGCGCCCGATCAAAACCTGGTCGCGTCGTTCAATGGTTGTACCCGAAATGGTGGGTCTGACGATTGCCATACATAACGGTCGTTTACATGTTCCGGTGCTAATTAATGAAAATATGGTGGGTCATAAGTTGGGTGAGTTTTCTCTCACTCGTACTTATAAGGGCCATATCGTTGACAAGAAAGCCAGGTAATTTCGATGCAAACAAAAGCTAAACATACTTTTGCACGTATCTCGGCCCAAAAGGCTCGGCTGGTCGCTGATCAGATTCGTGGTTTGCCGGTTGATAATGCGTTGACAATTTTAAATTTCAGCACCAAAAAAGCTGCTGCGCTGGTTCGTAAGGTTCTGGAGTCTGCTATCGCTAATGCTGAGCATAACGATGGTGCGGATATTGATGAACTGAAAATATCGGCAATTTGTGTCGATGAAGGACCGGTAATGAAGCGTATGCGAGCTCGAGCAAAAGGCCGGGGTAATCGCATATTGAAACGTTCCAGTCACATCACTGTGACTGTGGCAGATAGTTAAAGAGGCAGAGATGGGTCAAAAAATACATCCAACAGGTTTTCGTCTAGGTATTGCTGCGGACTGGACATCAAGATGGTATGCAGACAGCTCAAACTTTGCTGACTATCTGGCTGAAGATTTGCAGATTCGTAACTACATCAGAAAACAGTTATCGCAGGCTGCGGTTAGTCGTATTCAGATATCTCGTCCTGCAAAAGCTGTTGCCGTGACCATTCATACGGCACGTCCTGGCATTATTATTGGCAAGAAAGGCGAAGATATTGAAAGATTACGCCAGGAAATCTCTGCATTGATTTCTGTGCATATCAATAATGTAAAGATTAATATTGAAGAAATACGAAAGCCGGAACTTGATGCTCAGCTTGTAGCCGAAGGTGTTGCTTCGCAGCTTGAACGTCGAGTTATGTTTCGTCGTGCGATGCGTCGTTCAGTGACCAACGCAATGCGTCTGGGGGCTGAAGGTGTGAAAATTAATGTTTCAGGCCGTCTTAATGGTGCAGAAATTGCGCGTAACGAGTGGTACCGTGAAGGTCGTGTTCCGTTACACACCTTGCGTGCTGACGTTGACTATGGCTTTGCAGAAGCATTAACCAGTTATGGCATTCTGGGCGTTAAAGTCTGGATATACAAGGGCGAAGTATTCGATTTTGAATCGATCAGCTCGGGCAAAACTAATAAATCAGTTAAGTAAGAGATAGCACAGTGTTACAGCCTAAAAGAACCAAGTTCAGAAAGCAGTTTAAAGGTCGCAATCGTGGTCTTGCTGTAACTGGCAGCAAAGTCAGTTTCGGTGAGTATGGTTTGAAGGCCGTTGATCGAGGCCGAATAACAGCGCGTCAGATCGAAGCGGCTCGTCGTGCCATGACACGTCATGTTAAACGAGGCGGTAAAATTTGGATTCGAGTTTTCCCTGATGTGCCTATTTCCGGCAAACCGCTTGAGGTTCGTATGGGTAAAGGCAAAGGTAATGTCGAATATTGGGTTTGCAAGATCCAACCAGGACGTGTGCTCTATGAGATGGAAGGCGTTTCTGAAAAATTGGCACGTGAAGCTTTTAAACTGGCCGCAGCCAAGCTTCCCTTTAAAACAACTTTTGTTTCCAGGACGGTAATGTAATGAACGCTACTGAATTACGTGCAAAATCTGAACAGGAATTAAAGCAGGAGCTGACAAATTTGTATCGCGAGCAATTTAATTTACGTATGCAGAGAGGCGTTAATCCGCAAGCTGCTCGTTCTGATTTGTTCGGTAAGGTTCGTCGCAATATTGCGCGCATTAAAACCTTATTGACTGAGAAGAATAACAATGGTGTTACATCATGAGTGATGAAAAGGTGTTAAGGATTCAGACGGGATCCGTCGTTAGCGACAAGATGAATAAGTCTGCAATCGTGATGATTGAACGTAAAGTTAAACATCCTTTGTATGGCAAGTTTGTTAAAAAATCTACTCGCTTTCATATTCACGATGAAAATAATGATTGCAAGGTCGGTGACACTGTGCAAATTACAGAATGCAGGCCTATTTCAAAAACTAAATCCTGGACACTGGTTAAAGTGGTTTCCAGCAACAGCTAATGGCTGATTTTTAAGTATTGTTTAGGGTATAACGATGATTCAAATGCAAACAGTTCTTAATGCTGCTGACAACAGTGGTGCTCGCAAGGTGCAATGCATCAAGGTGCTGGGTGGTTCCAAGCGTCGATATGCAGGCATAGGAGACATTATCAAGGTTAGCATCAAGGATGCAATACCTCGTGGAAAAGTGAAAAAAGGTGATGTTTATAACGCGGTGGTTGTTCGTACAGCCAAAGGTGTTCGACGTCCTGATGGTTCATTAATCAGATTTGATTCTAATGCTGCGGTTATTTTGAATAACAACATGCAGCCAATCGGAACCCGGATATTTGGACCGGTTACCCATGAGCTTCGTGGTGATAAGTTTATGAAGATTATCTCGTTAGCACCCGAAGTGCTCTAACAGGTTTGGTATTAAAAAATGTTCAAGATCAAAAAAGGTGATGAAGTGGTTGTTATTGCAGGCCGTAGCAAAGGTCAGCAAGGCAATGTACTTAAGCGCATTGACGACAATAGACTGTTGGTTGAAAACGTCAACATGGTTAAGAAGCACGTCAAACCAAATCCAAACTCGGGTGATACTGGCGGAATTTTGGATCAGGAATCCCCTATTCAACAATCTAATGTAATGTTGGTTAATCCAAATACAGGTAAAGGTGACCGAGTAGGATTTAAAACCCTGGAAGATAATCGCAAGGTTCGTTATTTCAAATCGAACGATGAAGTAATCGATATCTAAGGTAACAAGATGATGACAAGACTAGAAACATATTATCGCGAAACAGTATCAAAACAGCTGATGGATCAGTTTAAGTATTCGTCAGTAATGCAAATACCTAAAGTGATCAAAATTACGCTTAATATGGGCCTTGGTGAGGCAGCCGGTGATAAAAAAATTATTGCCAATGCGGTCAATGATATGACTTTAATTGCGGGTCAAAAACCTGTGGTTACACTGGCAAAAAAATCTATCGCAGGTTTTAAACTGCGCGATGGTATGCCCATAGGATGTAAGGTGACTCTGCGTCGCGATAACATGTACGAATTTATGGATCGTTTAATTAACTTCGTTATTCCTCGTGTTCGAGATTTTCGCGGACTTAGTGCAAAAGCGTTTGACCGTCAGGGTAATTACAATATGGGGTTGACTGAACAAATTGCATTTCCTGAAATTGATTATGACAAAATTGATAAGTTACGTGGTTTGAATATTACTTTCACCACCACTGCGGCTACGCCTGAAGAAGGTAAAGCGCTACTGTCGGCTTTTTCATTTCCTTTTAAGACTAATTGATTGAGTTTGTAATATGGCTAAACAATCTATGATTCAGCGTGAAAACAAACGAACCAAACTGGTTGCTCGTTACGCTGAGAAACGAAAAGCACTTAAAGCTATCATTATCAGTAATGAGTCTGATTATGAAGAAAAGATGGCCGCCGTTGATAAGCTAGCAAGTTTGCCTCGGGACTCATCTTCAAGTAGGCAGCGTAACCGTTGTCGTATCACCGGTCGACCTCATGGGGTGTTCCGCAAATTTGGCCTGTGCCGAAACAAGATACGTGAAGCCGCTATGCAAGGGGATATTCCAGGCATGGTTAAGGCCAGTTGGTAGGGGAAAGATAATGAGTTTACAAGATCCAGTCGCAGATATGTTGACACGCATTAGAAATGGACAAAAAGCACAAAAAGTTCGCGTCTTAATGCCTTCTTCCAGCTTAAAGGTTGATATAGCTACTGTACTGAAAGACGAAGGCTATATTGTCGATTTCAGCGTTAGCGGAGAAGTCAAAAAAGAATTGACGATTGACCTTAAGTATTTTCAGGGTAAGCCGGTTATCGATAAGATAAAACGGATTAGTACACCGGGATTAAGAGTTTTTAAATCGAAGGATGAACTTCCTTCGATAAATGCTGGTCTGGGAATTTCTATTATTTCCACGTCCAAGGGCGTAGTCACCGATAAGCAGGCCCGTGCTGCTGGTCAGGGTGGCGAAGTCATTTGCTCGGTTGTTTAGGTTGAAATTATGTCCAGAATAGCAAATAAACCAATAGAGATTCCGCAGGGCGTCGATTTTAAAATCGATGGCCAGGAAGTCAGTGCAAAAGGTCCTAAAGGTGACCTTTCACTTTCTGTCCACCACGATGTAGAACTCACAGCGAAAGATAATGTACTGTCATTTAAAGCCAGAAATAACAGTAAATCTGCAGTAGCTCTGAGCGCAACCATGCGTTCAATCGTTAATAATATTGTCACAGGTGTTACTACCGGTTTTGAAAAGAAGCTTTTGCTTGTGGGTGTTGGATATAGAGTCCAGTTGAAGGGTAATGTGCTGAACCTTAATCTGGGTTTTTCTCATCCTGTTGATTACAACATACCAGAAGGTATAAATATTGAAACACCCAGCAATACTGAAATTGTGGTCAGTGGTTGCGATAAACAGAAAGTTGGTCAGGTTTGCGCTGAAATTCGCGCTTATCGTCCGCCTGAACCTTACAAGGGTAAAGGCATTAAATACGCTGATGAACAAATCATCAGAAAAGACGCCAAGAAGAAGTAAACACTATGGATAAAAAACAATCTCGTATTCGACGTTCTCGTCGTACTCGTGCCAGAATTAACTCACTTGGTGTCAATCGTTTGAGTGTTCATCGCACAGCACGTCACACCTATGCGCAGGTTTTTTCTGGTGATACAGGTCAGGTGCTAGTTGCGGCTTCAACTTTGAGCGGTGATGTCAAAAAACAGATTAAATACCCAGGCAATGTTGATGCGGCTAAAGTGGTTGGACAGGTTATCGCCGAAAAAGCTAAATCAGCTGGAATTGAGAAGGTTGCATTTGATCGCTCCGGTTATAAATATCACGGTAGAATTCAGGCACTGGCCGATTCCGCGCGTGAGCATGGTTTACAGTTTTAATAGAGAATCGATATGGCAGATAAGAGACAACAGTCTGGAGATGAGTTAATTGAAAAACTCGTCACCGTTAATCGTGTTGCCAAGGTGGTCAAAGGCGGTCGTCAGTTCGGTTTTACCGCACTTACGGTTGTCGGAGATGGAAATGGTAAGGTTGGTTTTGGTTACGGAAAAGCACGTGAAGTTCCATTAGCAATACAGAAAGCGATGGAGAAAGCCAGGTCTAATTTGATTGACGTTGCTGTATCAGATGGCACATTGCAGTACGCGATTACTGCCCGCCATGGCGGTGCTAAAATATTTATGAAACCAGCTTCAGAAGGAACCGGTGTTATTGCTGGCGGTGCTATGCGCGCCGTATTTGAAGTTGTCGGTGTCAGAAATGTACTGGCCAAGTGTATTGGTTCACGTAATCCTATCAATATGGTGCGTGCTACTATCCGTGGATTAAAAGAGATGCAATCACCGCAAGATATTGCCGCCAAACGTGGTAAGTCGGTTGAGGAAGTTCTAGGTTAAAGTCATGGCTAAAGCTAATAAAACAAAAACTTTAAACGTCACTCTTATCAAGAGTTTCAATGGCCGATTGGCTACCCACAAAGCTTGTGTATCTGGCCTGGGATTACGCCGTATGCACCAAACGGTTAATGTCATCGATACACCTGAAAATCGTGGCATGATCAATAAAGTTCAATACCTGCTGAATGTTGAGGAAGCCTGATGTTTCTAAATACTTTAAAACCAGCTACTGGATCGACTAGAGCCCCAAAAAGGGTAGGCCGAGGCATTGGATCTGGTACTGGGAAAACCTGTGGTAGAGGACATAAGGGTCAGAAATCCCGTTCTGGCGGTATGCCTAAAATTGGATTCGAAGGTGGTCAAATGCCTTTGCAACGTCGTCTTCCTAAATTCGGTTTTACATCACGTAAAGCTAAATACTCTGCTGAAGTTCGTTTAAATGAACTTGCTGGTCTGAATGAATCTAACATTGATCTAGAAATGTTGATCAAAGCCAATATCGTGCCTGCAGAAACCAAAAAAGCCAAGGTTATCCTTTCAGGTGAAATCACTTCATCAGTAAACTTGAAGGGTATTGCTGTGACAAAAGGTGCTAAGGCAGCAATTGAAGCAGCCGGTGGTAAGGTAGAGGACTAATGTTGAAGGAGTACCAACATGGCATCTAACGCATCGCAAATCGCTTCAAGTCTATCGGGCGGATCGTTAAAAGAACTGCGCAAGAGAATATTTTTTCTCATTGGTGCGTTGATCGTTTTCCGTATCGGGACATTTATTCCTGTACCAGGAATAGATTTGGCAGTGATGCAACAAATATTTGATCAGCAGAGAACCGGTATTCTCGGCATGTTCAACATGTTCTCCGGTGGCGCACTGGAAAGAATGTCGATATTTGCTCTGGGTGTGATGCCTTACATCTCAGCCTCTATCATCATGCAATTAATGACAGTGGCTATACCGACTTTGGTGCAGTTGAAAAAAGAAGGAGAAAGTGGCAGACGCAAAATTACACAATATACCCGCTATGGAACAGTCGTGCTGGCAACTTTCCAGTCGATTGGTATTGCTACTGCTCTTTCGACTCAAAGTGCAGGTAGTAGTGCCCTGGTCATTAATCCTGGCCCATCTTTTGTATTTACCGCAGCGGTAACATTAGTCACAGGAACATTATTTTTAATGTGGTTAGGCGAGCAGGTCACAGAGAGAGGTATCGGTAATGGTATCTCTATGATAATTTTTGCAGGAATTGTTGCAGGTCTTCCTTCGGCTATTGGAGGAACGTTTGAACTGGTCAGAACAGGTGAGTTAAATTCATTGATCATACTCGGTATATTGGTCGGTGTTATAGCGGTCACGTTTTTTGTAGTGTTTGTCGAACGAGGGCAGAGACGAATAACGGTTAATTATGCAAAACGTCAACAGGGACGGAAGATGTATGCAGCGCAAAGCAGCCATTTACCCTTAAAATTAAATATGGCGGGTGTTATCCCACCAATATTTGCATCCAGTATTATACTTTTTCCAGCGACCATTGGCAGTTGGTTCGGCCAGGCTGAAGGTATGCGCTGGATGCAGGATCTGGCAGCGGCTATCTCACCAGGGCAACCGTTATATGTTATGTTTTATGCAACGGCAATTATTTTCTTTTGCTTTTTCTATACAGCACTGGTTTTTAACTCGAAAGAAACTGCTGAAAATCTGCAAAAATCTGGCGCATTTATTCCTGGCATTCGTCCGGGTGCGCAAACTGCAAAATACATCGATGGTGTAATGTCACGCCTGACTCTGGTCGGAGCGCTTTATATCACTCTGGTTTGCCTGTTGCCCGAATTTTTGATCTTGTTTTGGAATGTTCCTTTCTATTTTGGTGGAACATCATTGTTGATTATTGTCGTAGTCGTAATGGATTTTATGGCGCAGGTCCAGGCACATCTGATGAGCCATCAATACGATAGTTTGATGAAAAAATCTAATTTTAAAGGTTCCGGCAATGCCGGGCTGATTCGTTAAGTCTGGTATTAAAAGGTAGCGTTATGAAGGTCAGAGCTTCAGTGAAAAAACTGTGTAAAAATTGCAAAATTATTCGACGCAATGGAGCGGTTCGAGTGATCTGTAAAGACCCGCGTCATAAACAACGCCAGGGTTAATTTCTTTATTTATTTTATTTCAATCAATTGATTGATTTTAACGGGCCAGGCGGCTAGAATTCGCGGCCTTTTTTAATCGGAAAATTCAGGGGAACTCATTTTTATGGCTCGTATTGCAGGTGTAAACGTACCAGATAACAAGCATACCGTGATAGCACTCCAGTCCATTTATGGAATTGGAACTTCGCGTTCTGCGCTTATCTGTTCACAAACAGGAATTACTCCGAGTATAAAAATCCGTGAACTGGACGAAGCGCAGCTCGATGCAATTCGTGCTCTAGTCGATAACCATACGATTGAAGGCGACTTGCGACGCGAGATATCAATGAATATCAAGCGTTTAATGGATCTGGGTACCAATAGAGGTATACGGCATCGTCGTGGTTTACCGGTTCGTGGTCAACGAACTAAAACGAATGCACGAACCCGTAAAGGCCCCAGGCGTCCATTAAAGAGATAATTTTATTTAGAGACTGTTATGTCAGACAATTCAACAACTTCAAGAAAAAAAGTTAAACGTACCGTTGCTGACGGTATTGCTCATATACACGCGACTTTTAACAATACGATTGTAACTATTTCAGATCGTCAAGGTAATACGCTTTCATGGGCGACCGCTGGTGGTTCAGGTTTTCGTGGTTCCAGAAAAAGCACACCATTCGCTGCACAGGTTGCGGCCGAACGTGCTGGGCAAATTGCACAGGATATGGGCATGAAAAACCTTGAAATTATGGTCAAGGGTCCAGGTCCTGGAAGAGATTCAGCAGTACGAGCTCTAAATGGTATCGGGTTTAAGATATCCCGCATTGATGATGTGACGCCAATACCACATAACGGCTGTCGTCCCCCCAAAAAACGTCGCGTGTAGTCGGAGTTAATAATGGCAAGATATATAGGTCCAACCTGTAAACTGATGCGACGTGAAGGAGTAGATTTGAACCTGAAATCTTCCCGTCGTGCAGTTGATACCAAATGTAAAATAGACAATCCTCCTGGCGTACAGGCGGCAGGTGCTCGTCGGCAGCGTCTGTCTGATTATGGATTGCAATTACGTGAAAAACAAAAACTGAGGAGAATCTATGGTGTCCTGGAAAGGCAGTTTAGAAACTACTACAAAGAAGCTTCACGTATAAAAGGATCTACCGGTGAAAACCTGCTGCAACTACTTGAGTCGAGACTGGACAATGTGGTCTACCGAATGGGTTTTGGCTCAACTAGAGCTGAAAGTCGTCAATTAGTCAGCCATAAAGCAATTTTGGTTAATGGGTCTCTGGTTAATATTGCTTCTTACAAAGTAAAACCGTCGGACGTAATTAGTGTCCGTGAAAAATCCAGAAAACAGGCTCGTGTGGTTGAGGCAATGTCTCTGGCCGAGCAAATCGGTTTTCCCGACTGGATTGATATAAACCACACGCAATTTGAAGGAACTTTCAAGGCGTTACCAGAGCGCAATGAATTACCTGCTGATATCAACGAGTCACTCGTTGTTGAACTTTATTCTAAATAGTAACGGACATATTATGTCATCAAGAACTTTTTCGGATTTGCTAAAACCTAAACAGGTTAAAGTTGAAGAAATGGAAACCTATCATGCGAAGGTTTCTATTGAACCTCTAGAGAGAGGTTTTGGGCACACCCTTGGTAATGCTCTGAGAAGAATTCTGCTTTCGTCTGTTCCAGGTTGCGCCATCGTCGATTGTAAAATTGAGGGTGTACAACATGAGTACTCTACCATCGATGGTGTTCAGCAAGATGTCATAGATATTCTGCTTAATCTCAAAGGCGTTGGCATCACTATGCATTCAAAGGATGAGGCTGTTCTTTCACTCCGAAAGAAAGGCCCAGGTCCCGTAACTGCGGGTGACATTCAGCTAGATCATGATATTGAAATTGTTGATCCAGATTATGTTATTTGTGATTTAACAAAAGACACTGAAATTGATATGACCTTACATGTACTCAAGGGTCGTGGATACCAGGCTGCAAATACTCGTGTAATCAGTGAAGAAGATTTGGCTTTAGGTCACTTGCAGCTGGATGCTTCATTCTCTCCGGTACGTAGAATTGCTTATAGTGTTGATAGTGCGCGAGTAGAGCAACGCACAAATCTTGATAAGCTGATTATTGATATCGAAACAGATGGTTCGATCGATCCAGAAGAAGCCATTCGATATGCTGGTAGTATTTTGAAAGATCAACTTTCCGTATTTGTTAACCTGGAAGGTTCTGACGAAGATGAAGAGGTTGAACCCGAGTCACAGGTCGATCCAATTCTACTCAGACCAGTTGATGATCTTGAATTGACTGTCCGCTCTGCAAACTGTTTGAAAGCAGAGAATATTTACTATATAGGTGATCTTATTCAGCGCACAGAAGTTGAATTACTCAAGACGCCAAATTTGGGTAAAAAGTCATTAACAGAAATTAAAGACGTGCTAGCTTCCTGTAGTCTGACCCTGGGTATGCGACTGGAAAACTGGCCACCAGCCAGCATTGAAAACGACAATAAGCTAGCAAGTTAACAAGAGGTTTTAGAAAATGCGTCATCGCCAAAGTGGCCGTCAATTAGGTCGTAATAGTTCGCATCGTAAAGCTATGTTCAAAAACATGGCCGCGTCGTTGTTTGAGCATGAAGTGATTAAAACTACCCTGCCCAAAGCAAAAGAGTTGCGTCGTGTAGCTGAGCCTTTGATTACACTGGCTAAAGAAGATAGTGTTGCAAATCGTCGCCTGGCATTTAGCAGGCTAAGAGATAAGGCTTCTGTAGGTAAATTATTTACTGATTTAGGCCCAAGATATAAACAGCGCCCTGGTGGATATATGCGTATCCTGAAGTGCGGTTTCCGGACAGGAGACAAAGCACCTATGGCTTTTGTCGAACTGGTTGATCGTCCAGAAGAAACTGAAGCATAAAATAGTTAGGCTCAACCTATACAAGTTTTATAAAGGCTGCCATCGCGGCCTTTTTTATTGCAAGCTTTTAACTAATTTGACCACTTCGTTAGTTTTTTGCAACAACAAAGTCTGGTTTTTTCTGGTTTCCACATTCAATCTAAGAAACGTTTCTGTTTGTGATGTTCTTAGGTTAAAGCGCCAGTCTTCAAATTCCAGACTAATGCCTTCAGTCTCATCCAGCTTGTGCTTTTTGCCCTGATAGTGTTGCTTCACCTGTAGCATGATAGATACTGCGTGGTCGGCGGACAGACTGATTTCACCACTGCTGGGGAAAGCAGTCATTTGATTTTCAACCAGTTGTATCAGGGTTTTATTCTGATCAATCATCATTTTGCATATTATCAGCCAGGGAATCATACCGCTGTCACAATAGCCGAAACTTCTAAAGAAATGATGCGCACTGATTTCACCGCCATAAATGGCATTGATTTTGCGCATTTTTTCTTTGATAAAAGTGTGGCCTGTTTTGCATAAAACGGCTGTTCCGCCGCCTTTGTTAGTTTGATCAATCGTATTCCAGGTCAAGCGAGGTTCATAAACTATCTTTTCACCAGGGTGTTGTTTTAGTAAATGAGAACTCAGTAGGCCAATAATGTAATAGGAATCGATGTAACTGCCGGTGTGGTCGAAGAAACAACAACGGTCAAAATCTCCATCCCAGGCTATGCCCAGATCTGCATTATTGCTTAATATGGCATTCGATGTACTCTCGCTACCCGTGTGATTGTGCGGGTTAGGGACACCATTAGGAAAATTACCATCAGGTTCATGCCATATTTTAATAAATTCGAACGGCAAGTGTTTTTCGAGCAGATCGATGACATGACCAGCAACGCCATTACCAGCATTGGTGACAATTTTTAATGATTTTAACGATTTGGACGGCTGTAGGTAACCAAGGAGATGAGAAATATATTGTACTGATAGATCCAGCGATCTAACAGACCCTCTGATTGAAATAGGGTCGAACTTGTTTAACTCTGCCCTTTTTTTAATTTCGAGCAAACCTGTATCTGAACTTATAGGCTGGGAAGATTCACGAACAAATTTAAATCCATTATAGTCCACCGGGTTATGGCTGGCGGTGACCATGATTCCGCCATCGAGCTGTTTATAAAAAGCTGCAAAATATACCTGTTCACTGCCACATAATCCGATATCCAGCACCTCAACGCCGCAATCTATTAATCCTTCAATGAGTGCTTGAGAAAGTAATTCACTGGTCAGACGAATATCACGTCCCACGACCACCACTTTAGGATTGACGAATTCGGCATAAGCTCTGCCTATGCGATAAGCAATTTTTTCATTCAACTCAGTTGGGTATTTACCTCTGACATCATAAGCTTTAAAGCAGGATAGATTTCTAGTCACAATATTGTTGGAGTACTAGAGTTTCAGATACTAAAAACTGACAGATAACATATTACGAGGCCGTACATTGCTGAGGTAAAACCAAAGTCTTCAAGTATTGGCCAGTATATGAATTCGGTTCTTCTGCTACAGCTTCGGGTGTTCCGGTAGCGATAATTTCACCGCCCTTGTCACCACCTTCTGGGCCAAGATCAATAATCCAGTCAGCAGTTTTAATCACGTGTAGATTATGTTCAATCACGACAATGGTGTTACCGTGATCTCTAAGGCGGTGCAAAACCATTAGTAATAATTCGATATCCTGGAAGTGCAAGCCAGTAGTTGGTTCATCGAGTATATAAAGAGTTCTGCCGGTATCTCTTTTTGAGAGTTCTTTAGCCAATTTTATACGCTGTGCTTCACCGCCAGATAAAGTGGTGGCATTTTGCCCCAGAGTGATGTAACTCAAACCAACATCCATCAGCGTATCCAGCTTTCTTTTAAGTACAGGTATCGCGGAAAAGAAAGTGCAAGCATCTTCAACTGTCATTTCGAGAACTTGATGAATGGTTTTTCCTTTGTAATGAATATCAAGCGTTTCCCGGTTATAGCGCTTACCTTTGCAGACATCACAGGTGACATAAACATCAGGTAGAAAATGCATTTCTACCTTGGTAACTCCATCTCCGCGACAGGCTTCGCAACGGCCGCCTTTAACATTAAAGCTGAATCGACCTGGTTTGTATCCTCTTGATCGAGATTCCTGAGAACCGGAAAATAATTCACGAATCGGGGTGAACAGACCGGTATAAGTTGCAGGATTCGATCGAGGTGTTCTACCAATAGGGCTTTGGTTGATGTCAATAATCTTGTCAAAAAAATCTAATCCCGAATGACTGCCATGTTTTGCCGCGACGATTTTACTTTTATTGATTTGTTTGGCACCAATCTTATATAAAGTTTCGTTGATCAAGGTCGACTTGCCTGAACCAGAAACGCCTGTAACGCAGGTCATCAGGCCAACCGGTAATACAAGGTCTACTGATTTAAGGTTGTTGCCTTCAGCATTATTAATTCGAACCAGGGATTTTGGATTAAAACTAGTGCGTCGATGGGGTATGGTGATCGATTTAGTTCCCTTTAGATATTTCCCTGTTATAGAATCAGGATTAGCCATAATCTGCTGGGCCGTGCCTGTAGCGATGATTTCACCACCATGAACGCCAGCACCCGGACCAATATCGACGATATAATCTGCAGCCATCATGGCATCTTCATCATGTTCGACGACGATAACAGTATTGCCCAAATCACGTAAATAGGTCAAAGTTTTTAACAGCCGTTCGTTATCTCTCTGATGTAAACCGATGGATGGTTCGTCAAGAATGTACATAACCCCGACCAGTCCAGCTCCAATTTGACTGGCGAGTCGTATCCTTTGAGCTTCACCACCTGAAAGTGTGTCGGCGCTACGACTGAGCGATAGATACTCAAGGCCGACATTGACCAGAAATGTCAGGCGTTCTCTGATTTCTTTGAGGATTTTTTCAGCAATATGTCCTTTACTGCCTTCAAGTTTCATATTCTGGAAAAATTCAAGTGCATCATCTATAGGAAAGCTGGTGATTTCTGCCAGAGTTTGCTCGGCAACAAAAACGTTTCGGGCCGCTTCGTTTAGACGCTGTCCATTACAACCGGGGCATTTTTGATTGGTCAGGTATTTGGCGAGTTCCTCTCTTACGACATTTGAATCAGTATCTTGATAACGTCGTTTAAGGTTCGGCAAGATACCCTCGAAAGGGTGCTTTTGTGTTCGTTTTGCACCACTTTCATTACGAAAAGTGAAGCTTACTTCATCAGTAGAACCATGAAGTATAATATCCTGAACACGAGGCTCCAGCTGCTGAAATGGTAATTCGATATCAAAATCAAAGTGGCTGGCTAGCGATTGTAACATTTGAAAATAATAGCCGTTACGCCTGTCCCAGCCACGAATTGCGCCGCCAGCTAAACTGAGTTCCGGTGATTTAATGACTAAGTCTGTATCAAAAACCTGTCGAGAACCTATACCATCACACTCTGGGCAGGCACCAGCTGGGCTGTTGAAAGAGAAAAGCCTGGGCTCAAGTTCAGTGATCGAAAATCCGCATTCAGGGCAGGCAAAATTAGCAGAAAATTTTAATTCCTTAAAGCTGCTCGCTGAGTCCATAGCCGCAATAATAGCGATTCCATCGGTAATACTTAAAGCAGTTTCGAATGATTCGGTGAGGCGTAATTTAAGATCGGCTCGAATTTTGAATCGATCAACTACAACTTCTATGGTGTGTTTTGTCTTGAGATTAAGCTTCGGAGGGTCATCTAGTTCATAAATTTCGCCATCAATTCTGGCACGTAAAAACCCCTGGCGTTGAATATTTTGTAATAATTGAGCATGCTCACCTTTACGTTTGACGATCACTGGTGCCAGTAGCATGAGACGAATATCGGAAGGTAGAGTAAGCACCTGATCAACCATTTGACTGATGGTGCTGGCTTCCAGGGTTAACTGATGAGTCGGACAACGCGGTGTGCCTGCTCGCGCGAAAAGCAGTCGCAAATAATCATATATTTCTGTGATGGTTCCAACCGTTGAGCGCGGATTGTGGGAAGTCGTTTTTTGCTCAATTGAAATGGCTGGAGATAATCCTTCAATATGATCAAGTTCAGGTTTTTCCATAACTGAGAGAAATTGACGCGCATAGGTAGATAGTGATTCAACATAGCGACGTTGGCCTTCAGCAAAGATAGTGTCGAAGGCCAGGGATGATTTACCAGAGCCAGACAGGCCGGTGATTACAATCAATTTATCGCGTGGCAGCGTTATGTCGATATTTTTAAGGTTGTGCGTTCTGGCACCGCGGATGATGATTGAATCCATAATTGAAATTAAACAAACCACAAAATAAACCATACAGTCTAACGCTTTTGGTTATGATTTGCCGCTCAATATTGCGATAGTTTTAGCAGAGTGATGTATTGATGTCTGTGTTAAAATTTAAAGTTGATGCCTGTTAAGTATCCAGCTGAATTCGCTTGCTAATATAGTGTCCTAAACTCTGCAACGATTAAATGCCTCACTTAGTTTTAGACGCTCGACTGACACCTTGAAATATATATGATGTTGAAAACTGAAAAACGCGCTGCTTTTTCATTAGCTATGGTTTACGCATTTCGAATGCTCGGCCTGTTTATGATTTTACCGGTATTTTCCCTCTATGCCGGTGATTTCAGTGGTGCCACGCCTATGCTTACAGGCCTGGCTATTGGCATTTATGGTTTAACACAGGGTTTACTGCAGTTGCCTTTCGGGTTTCTCTCTGATCGGTTCGGACGAAAAAAAATTATCGTTTTAGGGCTGATTATTTTCTGCATAGGTAGCATAGTCGCGGCCAATGCAGAGACTATTTCCGAAATCATTTTAGGCAGAGCTATTCAGGGCATGGGCGCGATAGCAGCTGCAGTAATGGCACTTGCCGCTGACCTCAGTCGCGAAGAGGTTCGATTACGCATCATGGCTGCAATCGGCATGTCGATTGGATTAGCGTTTATGTTGTCTATGGTAATCGGCCCAGTGCTGGCTGCTCAGTATGGTCTGTCGATGATCTTCTGGATTACAGCGGTACTGTCGATTATCGGAATTGTGATCATCATCTGGATAACACCTACCCCACTTAGTCAATCGTTTCATCGTGATGCGCAGCTTTCTATTCCAGCTATCAAAGATATTATGAGCAACAAAGAATTACTCAGGCTGGACTTTGGCGTGTTTGTACTGCATTTGGTATTGTCGGCAACCTTTGTGTTATTCCCGCTGGTTTTAAGAGATGTGATTCAGATACCCGTTTTACAGCACTGGCAGGTTTACCTGCCGGTATTTCTTTTATCAGTAGTCTTCATGTTACCGATGATCATCGTGGCAGAAAAATATTCGAAACTGAAAGGCATGTTTTTAATGGGCATTGCACTGGTTGCTTTGGCTGAAGTTGGACTGTCACAATTTGAGGAATACCTGCATGTTTTTGCCATGCTCGTTATATTTTTTATTGGATTTAATTTTTTAGAAGCATCCTTGCCCTCGCTTGTAGCTAAGTTTTCACCCGCTGATATGAAAGGAACAGCTATGGGCTTATTCGCCAGTGCGCAGTTTTTTGGCGCGTTCAGTGGAGGAGTGCTAGGTGGTTTTTTGCTCACTCAAAATTTTGGCATGGCATTTATGACACTGGCAATATTACTATCAGTCTGGTTTGCACTTGCAATGACGATGCAAAAACCTAAAGCGGTCTCTTCCAGAATAATATCCTTGAAGAATCTAGAGCAAAATGCGATGAAAAATTTTTTACAACAGGCCGCCAAATTGCCTGGTGTCGCAGAGGTTTCTGTTTATATGGAAGATCAGGTTGCCTATTTAAAAGTTGAAAAAGACCTGTTTGACGAAGAGCTGTTAAAACCATTATTGGTTTAGCCAGAAAGCAGGTTTGGTTCATGTAGACTCGTTCACGAAATCTGGTTTTACTTTGACCTATAGTGCTGTTCTGGTTTAAATCGAACCCTGAATAGTTAAGTCAAAAAATACTTCCAGCAAGGAATTACCAAAAAATAATGACAAATTATGACCTGTTTAATGGTGACGCGGATGGAATCTGTGCATTGCATCAGTTGCGTCTGGCATATCCAAAACAGGCCGAATTAATTACCGGGCTGAAGAGGGATATCAATCTTTTCGATTTTATCCAGCCTAAATCTGGAGATGAAATTACTGCACTGGATATTTCTTTTGATAAAAATCGTGATGGTGTTGTTGCTGCTGTTGAATCAGGCGCTTCGGTTTTTTACGCAGATCACCATTTTGCTGGAGAAATTCCAGAAATGGATTTACTGGAAGTACATATTGATACCACTCCGATGACCTGCACTAGCCTGATCATTGATGAATATTTACAAAACCAACATACGTCCTGGGCAATAGTTGGCGCTTATGGCGATAATTTTGCTGATATTGCCAGCAGTAAAGCCAATAATCTTGGGTTTGATGAAACACAAATATCTGAGTTAAAACAGTTAGGGGAATGTCTCAATTATAATGGTTATGGGTTTGAGTTGAGTGACCTGATTTTCCATCCGAAAAAACTCTACCAGTTAGTTAGCCGGTATAAAGAGCCACTGGATTTTATACAAAATGAATCCGGCTATTTAAAATTAAAAGACAGCTTTTTGCAGGATATGGAGAGTGCTGCGCAGGTTCAGGCTCAACATGTCAATAAAAAACATGCAATGTTTTTTTTACCCAGTGAAAAATGGGCAAAAAGAGTGATTGGCGTATTAGGTAATCAACTTTGCGTCGAATACCCGGACAGGGCACATGCATTGTTGATAGAGCTTGATCAAAAACAGGGATATCGAGTCAGTATCAGAGCGCCCTACAATGATCGTCAGGGGGCTGATGAATTATGCCGTCAATTTGAAGGTGGTGGCGGTCGACAGGCAGCAGCAGGTATCAACCAGCTTCCGTTTGAACAAATGGAACGCTTTACAGAAAAATTTGATAATCAGTTTGGATAAATTATGAGTAATAAAGATCAGCAGGATCAAAAAAGTAGCAATGTTGTTTGGCATCATGCAACGGTAACACGGGTGAGAAGAGAAAAATTACATAAACATCGAGGTGGTGTTCTGTGGTTTACAGGCTTGTCCGGAGCGGGTAAATCTACTTTAGCTCATGCAGTTGAAGAAAGTCTTTATCAAAAAGGATTTAGTACCTACGTCCTTGACGGCGATAACGTACGTCATGGACTTTGCGGAGATCTTGCTTTTAGTGATGCTGATCGTCAGGAAAATATTCGCCGAATAAGCCATCTGGCTAAACTGTTTGCAGAAGCTGGGCTGATCGTTTTGACTGCGTTTATTTCACCTTTTCGCAATGATCGAGAAAATGCGCGAAAAATTATTGGTGATGATTTTAACGAGATATATTGCGATTGCTCTATTGAAGTGTGTGAAAAGAGAGATGTGAAGGGTTTATATCGTCGAGCCAGGCAGGGTGAGATCAAAAATTTTACCGGTATTGATTCACCTTACGAAGCGCCGGATTCTCCAGAACTACGAATTAATACTGAATCTGGCATAGTCGAAAGTACTGATCAAGTGTACGAATATGTATTGCAGAAAAGCGGTTTGTAAGATCAGGGTATTTACTGTTTTAGCCAGTCGGGTCAAAGCTTGAACAGCTAACCTTCAGGATTAAAATACTGCCAGTTATATAAATATGACCCATTCAGTAAGTGGGCGACTTATAAAAAAAGTATAAATATAACGAAATATTTTGAATCCTTAGCTAAATGTTTGATATTATCCTATTGGAAGCCTAGATAAATAAATTAATTTATTGATGTGTCTATGTGATTTTTTTATAAAAAAAATCGTGACAAATGTCACTAAATTTGAGTTTTATTTTGCTACTATCTATAGTTAGAAGGCTTTAATTTACAGCTTTCATACTTTGTTTTTGATTTCCAGGATGGCTTTTGTTTTGTTGAGCGAACCAGAAAAATTAGGTTTTACGAACCACCCGCATGAGGTTTATCAGAGAATTCTTGATAAATCCAGGGAGGAGTTCTCTGCGTTATTTGACCTGATGTTTACCAATATTAATGAGTTTAAGTATTGGGATCTGGATAAACACACCCAGACTCATTTACTAAAAGTGCTGGCTAAAAAGAAGAGTTTCATCAAAACATCCTTCAATTTTCGTGTTGACCAGTATTTTAAGGACTTCAAACTGGGTAGAGAATCTCGACAGTATAAACAGCACAAATCTGCCAGTGATCCATTTTCGATAACACTTACCAACATTACTTGCGAAGCGGTTTTGATAGAACGCATCTCTTTGGAATATGGCCGAGATTACCAACAAATACTGGATGCTTTATTTCTGAGATTAAAATTGCTGGTCAATCGTCCAACGGCGAGCAAAGAAGAGAATCCATTAAATCTAAAGCTGCTTTGTGCAGCTTTTCATTATGCGATAGATACGCTTCATATCGAAACACGTTCCAAATTAGCGCTTTTTCGTCTGTTTGAAAACAAATTTATAGGCCATCTACAAGATTTGTATGAAACGCTTGATTCCACATTATATGATTTAAATATTATGCCTGAGCTTTCCAGACGCGTAGTACAAATCAGGCAGGCTGAGCGTCAGATGGAGAGTATGTTCTCCGAAAAACTGGAAGCACTGAAACGCTTCGATGAGCCAACATTAGCTTTAAAAGAAAATCAGTCTGAGCAGCAGTCTATTCTTGAAGAAACACAGAATTTTGATATTACAGTAGATTTTGGTCAGCAATATCTTGCAATTCTACATGGCTTTAAACAAAGGGCCATGGATGGATCGATTGGACAGGAAAATGAATGCAGATTAGTTAGTCAGGAGCTTAATCAAATTGGAAAGATCAAATATTCCCAAAAACTGAATACACTCGCTGAAATGTTCGATTTAATTCTGTATGGCGTTGACTTACCCGGTGAGATAAAAGAGCAGCTAGCCCGACTTCAATACCCTGTTTTCCAGACAGTGGTTGAAGATAATAGTTTTTTTCTGAACATAACACATCCTGCTCGAAAGTTAATTGATTGTATTATTGAAAATGAGCTTATCCGTAAATCGGATCAAAAACAGACCTCTTCAACAGTTGATTTTTTGCAAGACGCAATTAAGGAAATTGTGAGTAAAGAAAAAATTTCTGAAAAAGAATTTTACGAAGTTCTGGATGCCTATAAAAAACACCTGGCTGGCGAACCGTGTATATTTGGTCGTCGTTATCGAGTAACCAGCAAGTTGTTGAACGATATAGCACTTAATACCAATACCTTAGACCTCCAGCAAAATATTATTTTGTTCTTCAAAGATGTCTGGACACCACTGCTGGTAGATATTGCTATTAATGATGGGCTAGATTCCTATGACTGGAAGCATCATTTAACCCTGACTAAAATGATGATCTGGTCGTTAACGATAAAATCCAGTAAAAAAGAAATTCAACACGTCATTCGAATCCTGCCGTTAATACAGAAATCAATGGCAAAAAGTTTTAATCGCCTGAATATCTCCGCTACCCAGATACAACAAATTTTTAAAATGTTTAATGTTGAGCATAGTAGAGTGGTGAAATTGTCTCATCGTAAAATAAAGTTCAGAGAGCTACGAATTGGCAAATCGTTTTTAAATGAAACCAGGAATATGATACCAGCGCGAGCAAATCATAGTGTTTCACCGAAAATGATAATCGAGCAAAAGCTCGACCAAATTGCTGCAATGCCAGTAGATGAACAACAATTTGCAGCAGAAAATTTCCTCGATTCTTTAAATTCCTGAAAAAATATCGCTCTTTTCAGTAGAATCAATTTTGATTGTAGTAAGAAATCTAATGCAACAAGGTAAACATCTTGCGACGATAAGTTTTTACATCGGCATGTTCATTACCGAGCATATCGAATAAAGCCAGTAAATTTGTTTTACCAACTTCATTTTCAAATCCTCGATCCTTTTGCATAATGCTTAATAATAATTCCATAGCGCCTGCATAATCCGCGGAGGCTGAAAGATGATGGCTAAGCTGTAACATGGCCAGTAAATTGTCGGGATTTTCCTCCAATATTTTTTCTAATTCAGCCTTGTCTGGCAAACCCTCTAGTTGATTGCTCATGTTTATTTTGGCCAGTAACTCCTTTGCTTGCTCGTTGTTTTTGTCTTCTGGACTAAGGCTTTCCAGTAAAGTCAGAGCGCTACCATTGTCGCCTTGCTCAGCCACCAGTTTAGCGATACTCATTTTCAAGCCTGCATTGCCTGGATCGTTGGCAAGAGCCTGATTCAATAT